>Ga0315283_10000168_pt1 | contig 42466 bp, 45 predicted proteins | sample YL17G09_0_MG_FD_204541 | JGI IMG/M metagenome (GOLD analysis project Ga0315283, IMG submission 204541) | Sediment microbial communities from Yellowstone Lake, YNP, Wyoming, USA - YL17G09_0 | ecosystem: Environmental > Aquatic > Freshwater > Lake > Sediment | place: USA: Wyoming | collected...
GCTGGGCGCCGTTCTCGACGTCGTAGGCGCAGTGGCCCGAGGTCAGGATCGTGTTCGCGTCGATCAGCCAGCCGGTGCAGATGAACTGCTGGCCGTCCTGGTTGAGCTCGATCTGGCCGATGGCGCTGTTCGGGTAGGTCGTGGTGGCCGTCACCCGGGTCCGACCGTCCGGCCCGATGACCGACTCGGCGCCGACGGGGCCCGCCTCGGCCGGCAGGGAGTGGCTGGGCACGACTCGCGCGGGGGTGAGGCCGCCCTCGGCCGGGGTCTGCGTCGGCGCCTCGCCGCTCCAACCCGCCACCGGCACGACGGGCCCGGACAGTTGGATGGCTTCGATGCCACCCCCGCCCTGGCCCGATGCCGACGGCGCCGAGGTGATGGCCGAGAGCCCGGCCAGGAGGAGGCCGACGCCCCCCAAGATCGCGAAGTGCTTCCGTGACCGGTGCATGGCCCCTCTGGACTCGTCGGCAAGAAGATCCCCGTGAAGGTACACCGCGACACACGGCCCGAAACCGGCACTCAGCCGTTCTGGCCGGCGATCGAGGCGATGAGGGACTCACGGGCTGCGGTGATCCGGACGCCGTGGTTGTTGTCGCGGTGAGGGCCAGAACCGTGCCCGTAGCCGTAGCCGTGGACGGCCATGGCGCACGGTCCCTCGCAGTACCGGCCCCACTGGAACACGGGCGAGCCGGACTGCCCGCCGAAGGTGTCGTTGCGGTAGAAGGCCATGTTGACCTGCGTCGCCCACACCCGGCCCCTGTCGGTCCACATCGTCCCGAAGGGCTTGTCGCCGGGGTAGCCCCGCAGGTGGGTGACGAGCTCGTTCAGGGCCCGCAGGCCGGGCCGGGAGAAGTAGCCGAACCAGCCGGTCTGGTTCCCGACCTCGCAGTCGAGCTGGATGATGCCGAGGTCCTGGTACTCGCTCTCGCCGTCGAACCAGCCGGGGAGGGTCCAGAGCTCGGTGGCCCCACAGGACCCGAAGGGCCGGTTGCCGGCCCCGTTCTGCCCCGGCGAGAAGCGGTGACCCGTGTACCAGTCCGCCGCGGCCGAGGTCCCGCCCGGGTGGAGGCAGTGCCCGGAGGTGAGCACGGTGTCGGCGTCGACGAGAAAGCCGGTGCACAGGAACTGGCCCTCGGGCGTGGTGAACGTGAGCTGGCCGATGGCCGAGTTGGGGTAGGTCGTGGTGGCCTGGACCCGGGAGCGGTCGTCCACGTTGATCACCGACTCGGCCCGCACCGTCTCCGGGGCGTGGCTCTCCCCGGCGCCCGCCAGGGCCCCGCCTTCGACGGACACGGCACCCTGCAACGAGGACACGGCATCCGGGGTGCCGGCCCGGGCCGACGACGGCGTCGCCCCCGTCAGCCCCGAGGCCCCCGCCGCCAGGGCGAGGAGGGCGAGGACGAACGCACGACGCATGGCCCCCCTTGTAGCGGGGGATCCTGGACTTGCGGCGAGAATCCCCGGCTCAGGCCGCGGCGGCGAGCGTGGCGACCAGGGCCGAACGGGCCTCGTCCAGCCGGGGACCGTGGTTCAGGCCGGCGTGCGGGCCACCGGGATGGACGCCGTAGGCGTGGACGGCGAGGACACAGGGCCCCCGGGTGCCGTTGCAGAGCCGGAAGTTGAACACGGGCGAGCCCGACTGGCCACCGTAGGTGTCGGCGGCGTAGAAGGCCATGAGGCGTTGGGACACCCGGATGCGGTCCCGCATGTTCCACAACGAGCTCCAGGCCTTGTCCGCCGGGTAGCCCCGCACGTGGACGGGCACGTCGGCGAGGCCCTTCGGGCCCGGGGCGGTGCGGTAGCCGAACCAGCCCACCGTGTTACCGATCGAGCAGTCCAGCTGCACCAGGCCGAGGTCCTGGTACTCCGAGCCGCCCCCGTACCAGCCGGGCAGGGTCAGCAGCTCACGGCTCCGGCACGAGCCGAAGGGGGCCAGGTCGCCCTCGGCCCCGGGGATGAACGTCACCTGCCGCGACCAGCCGTCGGCCCCGGTGAGCCCGTCGTGGACACAGTGCCCGGCGGTCAGGACGGTGTCGGCGTCGATGAGCGTGCCCGTGCACCAGTAGGTGCGGCCGCCCTGGCGGAAGTCGATGCGACCGATGGCCGAGTTCGGGTAGGCGACGGTGCGGCCCCGGAGCCGGGTCCGCCCGTCTGCTCCGATGACCGACTCGGCCGAGCCGGGCACCGCCGTCGGCATGGCCTCCCCCGCCGCGACCGGTGACCGCGCGCCCAGCCGGGCCGCCGCCGCGGCCTGACCCCCCGGATCGAACGGACGACCACCACCCGGTGACGCCTCGACCGACACCGCCACCGAGCCCCGGGTCGATGAGTGGACGGCGGCGGCGGGCACGGGGTCCTGGGCCACGACCGGCGGACCACTCTCCAGGGCCGGGCGACCGGTATCGGGGTCGGGGTCGGTGGTCACCCCCGCCATCACCAGGGCCGTGCCCACCAGAACGAGGGCCGCCGTCTTGCTGCGCCGCATGTCTGTGCCCTCGCGTTGGCTGCTTCGGGCCTCCGCCGAGGCCGCGACCAGCTATACCACTCGCCGTGACCGCGGTACACCCCCGGGTAGCGGTGAGTCAGATCTCCAGTTGGTCCTGGTCGATCGCCGACGACCTGGCCTTCTACCGGGGGGCGGGCGTCCACACCGTGGGCGTGGCCCTGCGCAAGCTCGACGAGCCCGGGGCCGCCGGCCGCCTGGCGGCGTCCGGCCTGGCCTGGTCCGACGTCATCGGCGTCGGCTCGGGGCGGTTGGCCGAAGGCATCGCGCTGGCCGCCCGCCTCGGGGCCCCGATGGTCGTGCTGACCACGGGCCCGGCCGGTCCCGTGACCTGGGAGGAGGCGGCCGACCGGTTCGCCGAGACCATGGCCCCCCTGGTCGACCAGGCCGGCGTCGCCGGCGTCGGGCTCACCCTGGAGCACACCAACTCCCTACGGGCCGACGTGGGCTTCGTGCACACGCTGCGGGACGCCATCGACCTCGCCCGCCGGATCGACCTGGGGGTCTGCGTCGAGGTCAACGCCTGCTGGGGCGAGCGGGACCTGGCCCGCACCATCGCCGAGGGCATCGACCGGATCCGGCTGGTCCAGGTCAGCGACTACGCCATCGGGACGACGTCCACCCCCGACCGTCTCGTGCCCGGGGACGGCGACATCCCGCTGGAACGGATCCTGGGCCAGGTCCTGGCCGCGGGGTACGACGGGGCCTTCGAGCTCGAGCTGGTCGGGCCCCGGATCGACGCCGAGGGCTACGCCTCGGCCATCACCCGCGGCGTCGACCGCCTGAGCGAACTGCTCACCGACCTCGGCGCCTGAGGCTGCTCGGAGTCAGATCGTCGTCGGTGGGGCCACCGTGGTCGGCGGAGGCGGCGTCGTCGTGGTGGTCGTCGTGGTCGTCGTGGTGCTCGTGGTCGACGTCGTGGTGCTCGTGGTCGACGACGACGTGGACGACGTGGACGACGACGTGGACGAGGTCGACGACGTCGAGTCCTGGGTCGTCGTGCTGTCGTCGGACGAGTCGCCCCCGCCGCCGCCGGAGGCCAGGGCGATGCCGATGGCCACGACCAGGATGACGATGATCACGCCGAGGACGATGACCGAGGTGGCCTTGTACCAGGGCGGCTCCTCGCCGTCCGGCTCCGGGCCGGAGCCACCCCCGTCGCCGCCCCCGTCGCCACCACCCGGAGGTGGTGGCTGGGCGGGGACCTCCACGTGGACCGTGCCGCCCTGGTCCATCTCGACCCCACCGGGTGGGGTCGCATCGGCGTCTGGCGGACCGGGCACCGCCGGCGTGTCGAGTCGGGTGGGGTCGCCGGTGTCGCTCACCGGGCCGACAGTAGCCCCACCCCTCCCTCGGATCGGATGCCGCGGTCAGGTACTGAGCTCGAGGAGCTCGCGGCTGGCGGTCCAGAGGCGCTCGGCGGCCTCGTCGTCGCGGGCGGCCTTGGACAGGCGCTTGTCGGCCGGCTTCGAGTTGACGAAGTAGGTACCGGACACGCCGTCCAGCTCGGGGTCGGACGCCACCACCACCTGGGTGCGGGCCCCCTCCTCCGGGGTGCGGGAGAAGGGCCGGGCCACCGCCGTGGTCAGCGCCGTGATCAGCTTGGTGTCGCCGTCGCGTGCGAAGTGGGTGGCCACGCTCCCCGGATGGACGGCGTTGACCGTGACGCCGGTCCCCTCCAGGCGCTGGGCCAGGGCCCGGGTGAAGTAGATGTTGGCCAGCTTGGAGCGGCCGTAGACGCGGTAGGACCAGAAGTGGCCGTGGCACTGGAGGTCGTCGAACTTCAGGCCGTCGAGGGCGAACTTGTGGGCCTCCGAGGCCACGACCACGATCCGGGACGGGGCACTGGCCTTCAGCCGGTCCAGCAGCAGGTCGGTCAGCAGGACGTGGCCGAGGTGGTTGACGCCGAACGTCGTCTCGAACCCGTCCTCGGTCTCGGTCCGTTCGCTCAGGATCAGACCGGCGTTGTTGACGAGGACGTCGAGGCGGGGGTGGGTGTCGAGGAACGCCACGGCGAAGGCTCGGATGGACGCCGTCGACGCCAGGTCCAGGGCCATGACCTCCACCGACTCAGAGCCCGAGCGCTCGACGATCTCCCGGCGGGCCGCCTCGCCCCGCTCGGCGTTGCGGGACGTGATGGTCACGTTGGCACCCATCGTGGCCAGGGCCACGGCCGTCTCGAGGCCGAGCCCCGCGTTGCCTCCGGTGATGAGGACGGTCTTGTCGTTCATGGCAGCGCTCCGCGGATCGCGTCGAGGACCTCGGCCCCCTCGGCCGCGTACAGCGGCAGAGTGTCGAGGGGCGCCCGCACCCTACGGGTCGTGGGCCCTTCGATGACGGTGTCCGGGTCCCACACGTCGACCCAGCGCCCGGGCGGGAACCAGACCGGCCGGGCCCGGTCGCCGCTGCGCCAGACCGGGGCGACGAGGAGGTCGTCGCCCAGCGACCACTCGTCCCAACGGTCACCCGCCGCCGCCTCGCCGGGCCAGCCGAAGACCAGCGGGCGGACCGGGGTGAGGCCGGTGTCGTGGGCCTCCTGGGCCAGGTCGACCAGGTAGGGCACCAGGGCCTCGTGGAGGCGGATGTAGGTGCTGTAGACCTCGGTCATCTCGGCGTCGTCCCGGGGCTGGGTGGGCATGTCCCAGGGCAGGTCCGAGCCCTTGCCGTGGAAGCGCATCAGCGGGCTGAGGGCGCCGACCTGGATCCAGCGGGCGTAGACCTCGCGATCGGCGAACTCGGAGTAGCCGCCGATGTCGGAGCCCCAGAAGGGCAGGCCGAGGAAGGCGGCCCGCTGGATGCTGACCAGCACGCTGCGCAGGCCGAGGTCCGTGGACGGGCCGGTGGCCGGCACCTCGGGGATCTGGAAGCCGTCCCGGCTGTGGGTGTCGCCGCCCCAGGTGGCGACCAGGCCCTGGGTGCCCGTGTAGGCGGCCCGGGCGATGGCGTAGCCGTCCTCGGGCCGGGCCTCCTCGACGACCTGGCGCACGTTCTCCTGCAGCAGCACGGGGTAGGCGTTGTGGATCTCGGCGCCGGTGCGGCCGTCGGCGTAGACGTCGTCGGGGTCAGAGGCCACGTCCGGCTCGTCGCCCCGGTCGATGAAGAACCCGTCGACCAGGCTGCCTTCGGGCGAGGCCAGGAACTCGGTCAGGTCGTCCCGAAACCACTCTGCGGCCGCCGGGTTCGTGAAGTCGATGGCCCGGTCGGTGTCGGGGCCCAGGTAGCCGAGGCGGCGGGCTTCGCGCCCCCGGGCCCCGATGGCCCAGTTGGAGATCCAGACCCACGGGTGGCTCCCCCGGTCCTGGAGCAGGTTGAGCATCCCCTCCGGGTCGGGGAAGCGCTCGGTGTCGAACTCGAGGGCGCCGTAGCCCTCCGGTCCGGTCCCCCACGGTCGGTCGAGGTGGAAGACACCCGGCGGCGGGAGGTCCAGCTCGTCGTAATGCTCGAGCTCGTCGGCCACGGCCGGGTTCAGCAGCACGCCCTCGTACGCCACGGGCTCGCCGACCGGGAACTCGTCCCGCCCCCGCCAGTGCCGGAACACGTAGTCGGGTGGCACCGGGGCCCGGCCGGTCAGCGCCGTGTACTCGGCCAGGACCGTCGGGTGGTCGCCGACGAACACGTGCCAGGAGCCACCACCGGTGTGAGGATCGACGGTGAAGTCGACGTCGAGCACGTCGGGATCGGTGACCCCGATGTCGTAGGCCCCCTCCATCGTCCCGTCGACCAGCATCCCGTAGCCCGCGGAGGACTGGTGGAACGGGGCGTAGGCCGAGATCGTGGGGACGATCGACATGGGCACGATCTCACCCCGGCGGTCGAGGGTGCCCGCCTCGATCGGTTCGACCTCGGAGTCGATCAGGTCGCCCACGATGCGCTCGGTCAGCCCGTAGACCCGCTCGTCGGGCTGGAGCGAGAGGGACTGGCCCCACTCGGTGACACCGGTCGGGTCATCCGGGGTGATGGCGAAGGCCACGGTCGACTCGGTCAACGTGCTGAGCGCGAGGCGCCCCTCGGTCCCATCGGTGAACGTGACCGCGAGGTCGGTCTGGTCCGGGTCGAAGGCATCGAGGTGGGCGCGAGCGATGGCGATGCGTTGCCCCTCGCGGACGAGGAAGGGACCGCCGTACCTCTGCAGGACGGGGTGCTCACCATCGCCGATCGCCATCGAGAACGGGTCACCCCAGAGGTCGATGCGGACGGCATCGGTCTCCAGCACCAGCCGTCCGTCCCGTGCGGCGGCGACCCGGAAGTCTTGGGTGTCCGACGGCTCGGCGGGCCCGCCGGTCGGGAGGGGGTCCGTGGCGTCGTCGCCGGACGAGCACGCGCCGGCGACGAGCGCCAGCGCCAACAGGACCGCCGCCGCCACACACCGGAACCGAGGCACGGAGGGGCGCCGTGCGGCCTTCTCGACCAGTCCGGCCCGGTCGCGGCGGTCGTTGCTCACGAAGCGTGACCGTCCGGGCGGCATCGCTCCGCCCGGTTGACCACGGACGGTGGGCTGCGTGCCCCCGACGACCTCAGCCCGTCCGCTCGCCCCCTTCGGCGCCTCGTCCGACCGGCGCAACGGGCGTCGGGTCATGCCCGGACGGTGTTGCGCCCATCGGCGGTGCTGAGGTGGACGACGGAGCCGACCCACTCGGTGGCCTCCATCTCGGCCAGTAGGGCGGCGTCGTCGACCCGGGCGTAGGTGCGGGTGCCGTCGGGGAGGTCGCAGACGGCGAGGCCCGTCTCCGCCGAGCCGTCCCGGCCGTGGATCACCGAGTAGGTGACCACCGTGGCCGGGCCCGACGCGGTGTCGGTGATGGCGACCGGCGGGTGGGCGGCGTCGAGGCCCGCCTGCAGAGCCGCCAGGTCGGGCGGCATGACCGGGCCGGGCTCGGTGCTGTAGACACCGGCGCCGTGCTTGGTCAGGTGCATGCCCACGCCGGTGACCAAACCGGCGGAACCCGGGTCGGCCCGCAGGGTGTCGACCATCGCGGCAATGGCGTGGGTCTGGTAGTCGCTGCCCGCCCCACCGGCGAAGGGCAGGCCGCCGGTGACGGTGACGCCCCGGGGGTCGGACGATTCGAGGCCGAGGGCGTCCAGGGCCAGGTGCACCGACGAGGCGAAGCACGAGTAGAGGTCGAGGTGACCCAGGTCGTCGACGCCGAAACCGGCCATGCGCAGGGCCGTGGCGTACACCTCAGCCATGGCCGGCGAACGCCAGGGCGCGGCGTGCTCGGCCACGTACACCGGGTCACAGCCGTAGGCCCAGCCCCGCAGGTAGACCCGCCGTTCCGGGGGAACCCCCAGGCGGTCGGCCGCCTCGTGGCTGGCCACGACCACTGCCCCGGCCAGGTCCACGTCCATGATCGAGACCGTGTACTTCGTGTACGGGTAGCCGACCATGCGGTTCTCGGGCGTGGCCGTGACCAGCTCCTCGGCGCTGCGCTCGAGCGGGAACCAGGCGTAGGGGTTGGCCGCCGCCACCCGGGTCATCGGGGCCATGAGCTCGCCGATGCCCTGGCGGTAGGCGTCGGGGGCGACACCGAGGTGCGCCCGTCGGGCCACGTCCCAGAGCGGGAAGGTCAGGTAGGCCTGGAAGACCTCGTGGGCGATCTCGGCGGGGTGGAACGGGGTCTCGAACGGGAACGGGGGCGGCTCGGGGTCACGGTGGCTCCAGGCCGGCTTCTCCCCGGCCTTCTTCAGCCGCCGCGCCGTGTCGAGGGCTTCGGCGCCGCACACGACCCCGACGTCGACGTCACCGGCCAGGATCGCTGTCCCCAGGTCGTTGACCAGCGCCTGCGGGGTCGTCCCCCCGATGCCGGAGTAGAGGCGGTGGCCGGGGTCGATGCCCAGGGCGTCGGCCAGGCGGCCCGGCGGGTCGTCGTACTGCCAGCTCTGGCAGTAGACGACCTGGAGGCTGCCCACGGAGCCGAGCACGTCGCCGGTGGCCTCGGCGTCGGCCGCGGCATCCCGCACCACCTGCTCCCACATCGTCAGCGGCTCCGGGCAGGGGCCGTCGTCGGGTCGGGAGACGTACTGCGCCACCCCGATGACACACGGCGAACGGGGTTCGACGCTCACCGACCCCGCCCCCATCCCGTTCTGGGTCCGGCCACGCGTACCCCAGCACGCGCCGCTGGACCCAGAACGATGGGGGTCACTTCCCCTGCCAGTTGGGGGGGCGCTTCTCGGCGAAGGCCCTGGGGCCCTCCTTGGCGTCCTCGCTGCCGAACACGACCGAGCCCAGTTCCGACTCGATCTTGTAGGCCTCACGCATGTCCGTGGCCAGGCCCCGCAGGACGCTCTCCTTGGTGGCCCGCACGGCCAGCGGGCCGTTGGCATTGATCCGGGCGGCCCAGTCCTTGGCCTTGTCCAGCAGGTCGTCCTCGTCGACGATCTCGTTGAGCAGGCCCAGCTCCAGCGCCCGCTCGGCCGGGAAGGCCTCGGCGGTGAGGAGGAACTCCATGGCGGCCGGGAAGGCCAGTTGGCGGGGCAGGCGCACGGTCGTGCCCCCGCCGGCGAACAGGCCCCGCTTGGGCTCCATCACCCCGAAGCGGGCGTTGACCGTGGCGATGCGGATGTCGATGCCGCCCAGCATCTCCATACCCCCGGCCACGCAGGGCCCGTTCACGGCGGCGATGATCGGCTTGTAGAGCTTGGTGCCCCGGAGCACGGCGGCGGTGCCGTCACTGAGCCTGCAGCCGTCGATCTCGTCGACGCCCCCGTTCTGGATCTCCTCGTGGAGCTTGGTGATCTGGGGGATGTAGGTCTTCAGGTCGGCCCCGGCCATGAAGTTGCGGCCGACGCCGGTGATGATCGCCGCCCAGGCGTCGTCCTCCTCGGCGAACCGGACCCACGCCGCCGCCAGGTCCCGGAAGTGGTACAGGTCGAGGGCGTTCTTGGCCTCGGGTCGGTCGATGGTGATGACCACCGTGTGATCGACCGCGGTCTCGTAGTGGATCGGCACGGGCCCTTCAGTCCTGTTCGCCGGAGAAACCTGACACGGTAGTCAGTTCCGCAGGGGCCGTTACCCGCCTCAGGTGACCGTCGCCACCGCCCGGACTCGGCGGGTCCGTTCCTCTCTGGAAGTTCTGGACCAGGTTGCCCGCCTTCGTCGGGAAGCGGTCGGCGGCGGGGCCTGGGCCAGGGTCTCGAAGAAGCCGATGGCGTCCTGGCTGAGGTCCAGCCAGAGGTCCACCGTGAACCCGGCGATCTCGACCAGGGACCGGACCTCGTCGGGCGGGACCAGGGCGCCGAACCAGGGCCTGATGGCTGCCGCGAGTTCACGTTGCGTCTGATCAACGCCCCTGTCCCCGGATCGGCCACCAATCGTCAGGCCCACAGGAAGGCACCGCCGTCGACCATCAAGGTCTGGCCGGTGAGGAAGCGGCAGGCGTCGGAGCAGAGGAAGAGGGCGACGGGGCCGATGTCGTCCTCGGGATCGCCCTGACGGCCCATGGGATGGTCCTTCAGGAACTCCCGGTACTCGGCCTCCGCCCGGGCCGCGGCGTCCTTGCCTCGCGGCGAGGCCGCCCCCGGGGCGATGGCGTTCACCACGATGCCATCCCGGCCCCACTCCCGGGCCGCCGTGCGGGTCAGGGCCCGGATCGCTTCCTTGGCCATGTTGTAGGCGCCGTAGTCGGCCATGCCCGTGATCCCGGCGGCGGACGCGAAGTTCACGATCCGGCCCCAGCCCTGAGCCGCCATGTGGGGGTGTACCGCCCGCATGGCGTGCCACGTGCCCTTGACCGTGGCCTGGTTCACGTCGAGGTCACCCTCCTCGACGTCGAGCAGCGAGGCCTTGGCGGTGAAGGTGTGGGCGTTGTTGATGATCCCGTCGACGCCCCCGAAGCGGTCGACGGTGGCGGCGACCATGGCCTCGACGCCGGCTCGGTCGGTGATGTCGGTAACCGTGCCCAAGACCTCGCCGTCCATCCCGCCCAGGGCATCGAGGGCCCGATCGAGGCGGTGCTCCTTCCACTCGGCCACGGTGACCTTCGCCCCGTTGGCCACCAGGTGCCGGGCCATCCCCAGCCCGATGCCCTGGCCACCCCCGGTGACGATGATCCGTCGCCCCTCCACCCCGTGCTCGGTCATGCCCCGAACCTAGATCGCCCCCGACCCTCCCCGTTCTGGTGGCATGGGAGAATCGGGCCATGAGTGCCGAGGTCGGACTGTTCCTGCCCCAGCTGCGGATGGACTTCCCCACCATCGAGGCCCGGGTGCACCTGGCCGAGGAACTGGGATTTCACTCGGTGTGGTTCATGGACCATCTGACGCCGCCGGCCGGGCCGGCCTACGACTGCTTCGAGGGCTGGACGGTGGCGGCGGCACTGGCCCGTACGACCGAGCGCATCCACCTCGCGCACCTGGTCCTGTGCGACGCCTTCCGCCATCCCGCGCTCCTGGCCAAGATGGCAGCGACGCTCGACGTCATCACCGAGGGGCGGTTGGAACTGGGCCTGGGCTGGGGCTCGGTGCCCGACGAGATCGAGCGCTTCGGCTTCGGCGAGGCGACCAACCGCCAACGGGCGGCCCGGCTGGACGAGACACTGCAGATCCTGGACCTGATGTTCACCGGGGAGGAGTTCGACTTCGCCGGCCACTTCTTCGCCCTGCGGGGCGCGATCGGTCGGCCCCGGCCCCACGGCGGGACGATCCCGATCCACCTCGGGGGGGCCGGTGAGCAGCTCACCCTGCCCCTCGTGGCCCGCCACGCCGACTGGTGGAACTGCCCCTCCTACGCCGTGGAGCGGCTGGCCGAGCTACGTCCCCGGACCGGCTCCGCCCGCCTGTCCGTCCAGCACCCCGTCGGCCTGGCCCCCGACTCGGCCGGCCGCGACGAGGTGGTGGCCCTGGCCCGACGCCGGTTCGGGCTCTGGGGCGGGCTCATCACCGGGACCCCCGACGAGGTGGCCGCCGCCCTCCGGGCCGAGGTCGACCAGGGCGTCGAGCTGTTCACCATCCCCTTCACCGACTTCGCCACCCCCGAGACCCTCCGCCTGTTCGCCGAGGAGGTCCTCCCGGCCCTGCGCTGATCTTCTCGAGGCGATTCCTTGCGGTTCCCGCAGGGAATCTGCTCGGGCTTCAGGGGGCCGGTGGGGTCCGGCCGAGGCGCAGGTGCACCTCGGCGGGGAGGGCATGGGGGTCCTTGTAGACGTGGTGGATGCAGGGCTCGCCCGGGTGCTCGGGTGGGAACTCGATGCTGGTGGGCGTGCCGCCCCACTCCAGGGGCTGGATCTCGTTGTTGACCGAGCAGTGGGCGCAGTAGACGGGCAGCGCGTCGCGACCGAAGGTCCTCGGCCCGGACTGGGTCAGGGTCAGATAGGCGTGCTCTCCCTCATAGGCCCCGGCGTCGATCAGGCGACCGCCGCTGCCGCACCGGAACGAGAGCACGAACTTCTCGTCGTCCTCGGACACCTCGCACTCACCGAAGTTGGCCACCATGGCCCGCACGATGGCGCGGGCCCGGACCTCAGCGGGGAGGTCTTCCCAGGCCGGGTCGCTGGTGCGGCGGGGCCGGACGAACTCCTCGCCGGTCTTGCGCAGCGCGGCCTCGACCGCCTCCTCGCCCATCTCCTCGCCGATGAAGGTCAGCAGCGAGGTGATCCAGTTGATCGAGTAGTCCTGCAGCGACCGCCAACGGCCCACCGCGACGTCGATGAGGCGGTCGGCCTCCTCGATGTCACCCGCGGCCAGCGCGGCCTTGGCCTGCGCCCACGCCGGGTCGGTCGTGATGGCCATGCTCAGGCCCGCGGAAGCCCGAGGATGCGCTCGGCCGGTTGAACCCGTTCCAGCGGTTGGCGCCGCGACACGGGCTCCCAGAGCGGTGCCACCTTCATGCCCGCGGGAGCCCGAGGATGCGCTCGGCGATGATGTTGCGTTGGATCTCGCTGGTGCCCCCGGCGATGGTCCCGGCGAAGGCCCGGAGGTACTGGTCGACCCAGGAGCCGTCCCGGATCACGGCCCGCCCCATGAGGTCCTGGTCGATGCCGTCGGGGCCGAGGGCCTCGATGGCGATGAGGTCCAGCTCCCGCTCGGCCTCACTGGTGAAGGCCTTCAGGATCCCGTGCTCGGGGGCGGGCTTGCCGTCGGCAGCCAGGGCGAAGCCCCGGTAGCCGATCAGCGTGGCCGCCTGGGCGTCGATGTAGAGGCGGGCGACGTCGTCGCGGAAGCGGGCGTCCTCCTTCAGCGGGCGGCCGTCGGGACCGGACCGTTCACCCAGCTCGATGAGCGCCTGGACCGATCGCTGGAGGCTGGTGGTGTTGCCGATCCACAGCATCGCCCGCTCGTGGGCCAGCGAGCCCTGGGTGATGGCCCAGCCGCCGTTCATCTCACCCACCAGCTGGTCGGCGGGCACCCGCACGTCCTCGAAGAACACCTCGTTGAAGTCGGCGTAGTCGGGCTCGGTCAGCTCGGGCAGCGGCCGACAGGTGATGCCGGGCGAGTCCATCTCGACGATGAGGGCGCTGATGCCCTTGTGCTTGGGGGCCGACGGGTCGGTGCGCACGTAGCAGAGGCACCAGTCGGCGTGGTGGGCGCCGGAGGTCCAGACCTTCTGGCCGTTGACCACGAACTCGTCGCCGTCCGGCACCGCCCGGGTGGACAGGCCGGCGAGGTCGCTGCCCGCGCCCGGCTCGCTCATGCCGATGCACCAGGCCAGCTCGCCCCGCAGGGTGGGCAGGGCCCAGCGCTCGATCTGGTCATCGGTGCCGTAGTCGAGGAGGGAGGCGGCCACGATCGACAGGCCCTGGGGGTTCACCGTCCGGGGGATGTCGAGGTCCGAGAAGACCTCGAAGTAGATCATCTGCTGAACGGCGCCGGCGTTGCGGCCGCCCCGTTCGGGCGGGAAGCCGGGCACCAGCCAGCCGCCGTCGAAGAGGGTGCGCTGCCACGCCTTGGCCCACGCGGGCATGTCGGCGCTCGAGCGCCGCCCCACCCGCTCCTCGGGCGTCGGCGGCGGGTTCTGCTCCAGCCAGGCCAGCAGCTCGGCCCGGAACGCCTCGTCCTCGTCGGAGTACCGGAGCCGCATCGCCGCGAACCTACCGCCGGGCCAACGGAGCCGAACCGCCAGGAGAGGCGGCCAACAAGCACAGCCGCATCACTCGGCGAGTGCAGCGAGGCGAGTCCGCCCGTTCCTCACAACTCGCCTGCACCCGTCCCCGCAGTTCCTTGAGCCGAGAACGCGTCCCGGAGGTGGGTGCCGGCCTGCTCCTTGGCCTGGGCGAACCGGGCCTCGGCGGCCGCCACGTCGGGCCGGTTCGGGTCACCGGCCCGGGCCGTGGCCAGCATCGCCCCCGCGGCGGACCGGAGGTCGGCGATCCGCTGCGCCAGCGGACGGTCGGGACAGTCGGCGACGGCCTCCTCGAACCCCGCCGGGTCCTCGAACGGCGGCACCGTGTCGGGAAAGGGGGCCGAGCGCAGGGCCCGGAGCTCGCCCTGGACCCCGTCGATCCACGGGTCGAGCAGGCGCCCGCCGGACTCCTGCCACCTGTGCAGGTCCTCGGGCGTCGCGGGCCGGTTTCGTCGGCGGGCCCGGACCCGCTGGACGACCAGCGTCACAACGATGAGGACGGCACAGACCACGATCACCGCGATCGGGGCCGTGAGGTCGGGGTCGGGCTGGGCCTGGGCGACGAGCCCGCTCATGCCGGTTCGAAGAGCGGCAGCCAGACGTCGTCCCACTGCTCGAACACCACCCGCACCGCCATGCCGATCCGGACGTCCTCCAGCGCGCAGTTCACGAGGTTGGTGGTCAGGCGGAGCCCCTCCTGCTCGGGGAACGCCACGATGGCGACCACATAGGGGGGCTCGAAGCCGGGCAGCCAGGCCTGGCGGTTGATCGTGTAGGTGTGCAGGACGGCATCCCCGGCGACGGTCCGGGGGGCCACCTCCTTCGAGTGGCAGATCGGACAGATCGGCCCCGAGGGGTGGATCCAGTACCCGCACGCCCCGCAGCGCTGGAAGCGAAGGTGCCCGTCGGCCCCGGAGGTCCAGAAGAACTCGTTGGCGTCGGTGATCCGGGGCAGGATGCGAAAGTCGGGCCGGGGGGTGGTCACACCCACGTCAGTCGGCCTCGGGCGGTTCGGCGGACTCGAAGCCCTTGCGGGCGGCAGGAAGAGCCTCGACTGCGGGCAGGACCCCGAAGCCGGGCGTGGTCAGCATCATTGCCCCAAGGACCTCCTCCCACGTCGCCCCGATCTCGGCCGCGAGCATGGCGTGACGTTCGATGCCCTCGGACTGGCGCAGGATGACCGTGCACACGAGCCGGATCAGCTCGTGGGTCTTGCGGTCGGGGGCAGGCAGCGAGTCGATCTGAGCCAGCCACGAGCTCTGCGCCTCGTGGAGGGCCGGGAAGGCCTCGTGCAAGGGACCCTCGAAGGGGAAGCTCCAGTCCTCATCGGCCACAGGCCGATCGTAGGCCCCGGGGTGGTGGTCTACCGTCACGGGCCATGGGGGACTGGGGGGTCCGCCCGGTGCCGACCGACCTGGCTCGGCGGTACCGGGACGAGGGCTGGTGGACCGACGACACCGTCGGGCGCGTCCTGGCCGAGGGCCTCGCCCGGCGGCCGGACCAGCGCCTCCTGTTCTTCTCCGACGACCGGCCCTTCCAGGGGACCTTCGCCGACGGCCTGGCCATGGCCCAGCGGGTCGCCGGGGCGCTTGCCGCCCGGGGAATCCGGCCCGGTGACCCCGTGGCCTTCCAACTCCCCAACCACGTCGAGGCCGCGGCCACCTTCTGGGGGGCGGCCCTGCTCGGGGCGGTGGTGGTGCCGATCGTCGCCTTCTACGGGGCCAAGGAGGTCGGCTACATCCTTCGCCAGTCCGAGGCCCGGGTGCTCATCACCGCCGATCGATCGGGGCACCTCGACCACCTCGAGATCCTGGACGGGCTGGCCCCGGACCTGCCCGCCCTCGAGCACGTGCTGGTTGTCGGCGACCAGGCCGGTCGGTGGGAGCGCTTCGCTGACGCCGTGGACGCCGCCGCCCCGGTCGTCGAGCCCGCGGGGGCGGACCCGGCGGACCCGGCCCTGATCGCGTACACGTCGGGGACCACGGCGGACCCCAAGGGCGTGGTCCACTCCCACCGGAGCCTGGGCGCCGAGATCCGCCAGCTCGGCGCCATCCAGCCCGGCCACGGCCTGCCCCTCCTGATCGGGGCGCCGGTCGGCCACGCCATCGGGATGCTGGCCGGGCTCCTCCTGCCGGTCTTCCGGGGCGAGCCGATCGCGCTGATCGACCGCTGGGACCCCGGCACGATCCTGGCCTTGATGTTGGAGCACGACCTGACCGCGGGCAGCGGGTCGACCTTTTTCCTGCTCAGCCTGTTGGAACACCCGGACTTCACCGAGGAGCACGCCCGCCACATGCCCGCCATCGGCCTCGGCGGCTCAGCCGTCCCGGCGGCCATCGGCGAACGGGCCGCCGCCCTCGGCATCGAGACGACCCGCTCGTACGGCTCGACCGAGCACCCGTCGACCACGGGGGCCCGCCACACCGAGCCCCGGCCCAAGCGCATCACCACCGACGGCCTCCCCCTCCCCGGGGTGGAGCTGTGCCTCGACGAGGACGGCGAGATCTGGAGCCGGGGCCCCGACCTGTTCTCGGGCTACACCGACCCTGGGCTCACGGCCGAGGCCACCGACGCCGACGGCTGGTACCGCACCGGCGACATCGGCGTGCTCGACGACGAGGGATGGCTGACCATCACCGACCGGGCCAAGGACGTGATCATCCGGGGCGGCGAGAACGTCAGCCCGGCCGAGGTGGAGGACCTGCTCCTGCGCATGCCCGGTGTGGCTGAGGTCGCGGTCGTGGCCGCTCCGGACGAGCGCCTCGGCGAGCACGGCTGCGCGTTCATCCGGCCGACGGCCGGCGCCGAGGCCCCCGACCTGGCCGCCATCCGGGACCACCTCGAGGCCGCCGGCCTGGCCCGCCAGAAGTGGCCCGAGGAGATCCGAGCGGTGGCCGACTTCCCCCGTACCGCCACCGGCAAGGTCCAGAAGTTCGCCCTCCGCGACCAACTCCGCCGATCTGGCGCCTGAACGAGGGCCAGGCCCTCGGCGGCCCCGGCGACGAGCTCACCTGGTGGGCCGACACCGTCGACCGCGCCGCAGCCCTCCTCGCCCGAAGCCCACCGTTCTGGCGCCCGATTGCGGCGTCCTGGCGCCGCAATCGGGCGCCAGAACGATGTCAGTAGGCGCCGGTCTGCTCGAAGAGGCGGCGGGGGTTGCCGGTGAGCATCTGGTCGATCTGGTCCTGGGTGACATCGCGGGCCAGGAGCTCGGGGAGGACGTCGTCGGAGATGTGGGTGAAGTGCCAGTTCGATGCCATCGCCGACTGGATCTCCGGGGTGAACCAGTCCATGTAACAGGCGGCGTCGTGGGCCAGGACCATGCGGTCGGCGTAGCCCTGGGCGCAGAGGTCGGCCACCACCTGCACCCGGTCGTCGAAGGGCAGGTACACGTCGATACCGAAGCGGTCCATGCCGATCATCGAGCCCTTGTCCATCAGCTCCCGCAGGTAGCCCAGGTCCTGGGAGTCCCCGGAGTGGCCGATGACGACCCGGCTGAGGTCCACCCCCTCCTCCTCGAAGACCCGCTGCTGGTCCCGGCCCCGGAAGCTGCCGGCGTCGGTGTGGGTGGTGATCGGGACCCCGGTCTCGCGGTGCGTCCGGGCACAGGCCCGCAGCACCCGCTCGACGCCCGGGGTCAAGCCGTCGGCGTCGGTGGCGCACTTGATGATCCCCGCCTTCACCCCGGTGTCGGCGATGCCCTCGGTGATGTCCTTCACGAACATGGTGACCATCGGGTCGGGGTCGGTGTCGAAGAGCAGGCCCCGGTAGTGGAAGTAGAAGGGGACATCGTTGTAGGTGTAGAGCCCGGTGGCCGCCACGATCTGCAGGTCGACCTGCTCGGCCACCCGCTGCACCCAGGGCAGGTAGCGCCCGAGGCCGATCACGGTGGGGTCGACGATCGTGCGGATGCCTCGGGACGCGAGGTCGTCGAGCTTGGCCACGGCGTCGGTGATGCGCGCCTCGGTGTCCCAGTACATCTCCCCGTAGTTCTGGAGGATCTCGGTGCTGAGCACGAAGACGTGTTCGTGCATGAGGGTCGGGCCGAGGTCGGCCGTGTCGATCGGTCCGGTGACGGTGGGGAGCTGCGCCATGACCTCGGAACTTAGGCGAGGACGGCGGGAAGCATGTCCAGACCGGTGATGCGGACGACCCCCTCGGGCACCGGGAGCTTCGTCCCGCGCCGGTCGACCCAGATCGGGCGTACCCCGGCGACCACGCCGGCCTGGATGTCGCAGCGGTAGCTGTCGCCGACGTAGACGAGGTCGGCCGGCTCGACGCCGAGGCGCTCGGCCGCGTACCAGAAGCCCTCGGGCCGGGGCTTGCGCAGCTCCGGGGGCAGCTCGACGACGGACTCGAAGTGGTGGTCCAGGCCCATGTCGGCCAGGGCGGCGTGCGCCCGGGGGCTGTTCGTCACGAGCACGAGCCGGTGGTCGTCGGCCAACCCGGCCAGCACGGCGCCCACCTCCGGGAAGGCGACGGCGCGGAAGTCGGCCTTGAAGCGCTCGGCCGCCTCCGCCGCGCCGTCGTCGGCCCCGAGGACGTCGGCCCAGATGTCCTCACCCCGCACGAACAGCAGGTAGTGGGCCCCGTCGACCAGCTCGCCGCCCTGGCGGGGATGCAGCCCGTCCAGCACCTCGAGCAGGCGGTCGGCGTGCTCGGGCTCGGCGAGGCGAATGGCCGCCTCCCAGTCCGAGAGCGTCCCGTCCAGGTCGAAGGCGATGGTCGGCCGCATCGTCGCGAGTGTGCCAACCCGAGGCAACGGCTTGCGGGATCCGCAAGTCAGTGCCTCGGGGTCGCTCCTGCGATCAGGGGTCCTTGGGGAGGCCGAGGAGGCGTTCGGCGATGACGTTGCGCTGGATCTCGCTGGTGCCGCCGGCGATGGACAGGCAACGGTTGCCGAGGTAACCGCCGATCCACGCCGCCCCCTCCTCCTCGTCGATCGCCCCGGCCGGGCCGAGCAGGCCGAGGCCGAGCTCCTGGATGCGCTGCTCGTGTTCGACGCCGAGGAGCTTGCGCACGCTGGCCTCCGGACCGGGCTCGGCCCCGCTGAGCGCCCGTAGCGTGGAGCGCCACCCCAGGGCGGCGAGCGCGTGGCTCTCGGCCAGCAGCCGGCCGACACGGTCGACGACGACTGGTGAGGCCTCAGCGTCGGCCTGGGCCAACAGGGCCTCGACCCCCGGGCCGAAGGACGAGCCGCTACCCATCGAAACCCGCTCGTTGGCCAGCGTGGTCCGGGCCGCCTCCCAACCGGTGTCGACCTCACCCACGACCATGGCGTCGGGTACGAACACCTCGTCGAGGAAGACCTCGTTGAACATCTCGGCCCCGGTCAGCTCCCGCAGTGGACGGACGTCCAGGCCGGTGCTGGTCATGTCGACCAGGAAGCAGCTGATGCCGAGGTGCTTGGGGACGTCGGGATTGGTGCGGGCCAGGCAGATGCCCCAGTCGGCGATGTGGGCCATCGTCGTCCACACCTTCTGGCCGGTGAGCGACCAGCCGCCGCGGACCCGCTCGGCCCGGGTGGACAACGAGGCCAAGTCGGACCCGGCCCCGGGCTCGCTGAACATCTGGCACCACAGGACCTCGCCCCGCAGGGTGGCGGGGATGAAGCGCTCCCGCTGCTCGGCCGACCCGTGGGCGACCAGCGTGGGCAGGACCCAGGCGCCGACCTGCAGGTGGCGACGGCGGATGTGGGCCGAGCGGAACTCCTCGTCGATGACCAGTTGCTCGAGGGCCCCGGCGTCGAGGCCCCAGGGTGACGGCCAGTTGGGCACCAGGTAGCCGGCGTCGGCGATGAGCCGGTCCCACTCGTCGCGGTCCGTGGCGTGCAGCTGGTCGATGAAGGTCCGGACCTCGCGCCGGTGGCCCTCGGCCTCGGGGGGCAGGTCGACGGTCATGGCGCGCCGGGCCCCACCCCGGGCCCGCTCGACCACTAGGGCCTGCCAGCCCTCCTCGCCGCCCAGGAGCTGGCGGGTGGCCATGGCCCGGCGCAGGTAGAGGTGGGCGTCGTGCTCCCACGTGAAGCCGATCCCGCCGTGGACCTGCACGCAACCCTGGGCGCAGGTGGCGAAGGCGTCGGGGGCCAGCGCCCCGGTCACGGCCATGGCCACCGCGACCTCGTCCTCGTCACCGCCCCGCACGGCGTCCCAGGTCGCCGCCCGGGCCAACTCGAGGGCCCCGAGCATGTCGGCGCAACGGTGCTTGACGGCCTGGTACTGGCCGATGGGGCGACCGAACTGCTCACGGTCCTTGGCGTAGGCCGCCGCGGTGTCGACGCACCAGGCCGCCCCACCGGTGGACTCCGCGCCGAGCAGGGTGGCGGCCAGGTCCCGGACCAGGCCCGGTCGGGGCTCGGGACCGAGGCAGTGGCCCTGCGGCTGGCCGTCGAGACGAACGGTGGTCAGGCGCCGGGTCGGGTCCAGGCTGCGGTGCTCCTCGACGGTCAGGCCGTCGGTGGGCAGGGCCCACCAGTCACCGTCGATGGGAACGACCACGAGGGCTGCGGTCGCGCCCCCGAGCACGGCCGCCCACTCATCGGGGCACGGGTCCGACGCGAAGGCCACGGCGGCCGGGGTCGACCCGTCGGCCAGGCCCGGCAGGAGACGGGCCTGGATGTCATCGGCGGCCAGCCGGTCGACGACGGCCGCGGCCAGCACGGTCGGCAGGATCGGCCCGGGAGCCACCGCCCGCCCGAGTTCCTCCAAGACGACGGCCAGCTCGGCCAGTCCATAGCCCTGGCCACCGTGCTCCTCGCCGAGGTGCAGACCCAGCCAGCCGAGCTCGGCCAGCTCGTCCCAGAACGGGGGCAGGGCGTCCGCCGGTTCGTCCAGCGTGGCCCGGGCGGCCCTCCCGACCTCGCGGGCCTCGACCCAGCGGCGGGCCGTCTCGTGCAGCGCCCGGTGGTCCTCGGTGACGCCGAGGGTCACGAGAGGACGATGGCCTGGGTCGGGCAGCCCTCGGCGGCGTTGCGGATCTTGTCCACCGGGTCGCCCTCGGGGTCCAGGACGAAGGCGACGTTGTCGTCGCCGATGTCGAAGGTGGCAGGGGCCCAGAAGGCGCAGTTGCCCGACCCCATGCAGCGCTCGGCCTCGATGCGGATCTCCACGGTCCTGGTCTACCCGAACAGGACGGGCAGCGACGTCGGCGAGCGGAACCGCTCGCCGTGGATGTGGACGTCCTCGGCGTCGGGGTCCAGGCGGACGTCGGGGAGGCGGTCGAGGACGGCGCTGGCCGCCACCCGCATCTCCATCCGGGCCAGATGCATCCCGAGGCACATGTGCGGGCCGAAGCCGAAGGCGGCGTGGGGCTTCTGCTCACGGAGGATGTCGAAGACCTCGGGGTTCTCCCAGCGGGTCTCGTCGTGATTGGCCGAGCCCACGTGGGCCACGACCTGGCAGCCGGCGGGGATGACCGTGCCCGCCACCTCGGACTCGACGGTGGCGTCGCGGGACGTGATGAGCAGGGGCGACTCCCAGCGGATCGCCTCCTCGACGGCCTGGTTCATCAGGCTGCGGTCGTCGCGTAGGGCGGCGAGCTGGTCCGGGTTGGTCAGGAGGCCGAACAGGAAGTTGCCGGTGGCCCGGTAGGTGGTCTCGGCCCCGGCGGGCAGCAGCAGGCGGATGAAGGAGAAGATCTCCTCGTCGCCCAGCTGCTCGCCGTCCAGCTCGGCCTGCACCAGGTCGCTGATGACGTCCTCGCCGGGTTCGCGGCGCCGCTCCTCGAGGACCTCGGCCAGGTAGTCCCTCATGGCGGCGGAGGAGGCCAGGCCCTTCTCGGGGTCGGCGGCCACGTTGATGATCCACCACGCCCACTCATGGAACTCGGCGGTGTCCTCCGACGGCACCCCCAGGATCTTGGCGATGACCTGGATCGGGTACGGGAAGGTCAGCTCGCGAACGAGCTCGGCGCTCCCCCGCTCGACACCGTGCTGGCCCAGGACACGGTCGATGTAGCCATCGACCACGGACTGGGCGAAGGGCTCCCACGCCGCCAGGCTGCGTTGGCGGAAAGCCACGCTGACCAGCGCCCGCAGGCGCTTGTGCTCGGGCTCGTCCATGCCCACCAGCACGTAGTCGCCCATGACCGGCGCCATCAGCTGCCGGATGGCCGACGACGAGTAGGTGACGTTGTCCCGCAGGACGTTGGCCACGTCCTCGTAGCGATGGACGATGAAGGTCGTCTGCTCGAGGCCCTCGATGAACGAGGCGAACTCGGCCTTCTGCACCGGCTCGTCCCGACGCTTGTCGATCAGGGCCGGGTAGGGGTCCCGCAGGTCACCGGCGACCGCACTGAACTGGGCCATCGCGTCGAATGCCATCCCGTCGACCACAGGCATCGAAGCTGACACGCGTGTCAGGTTAGAGCGTCCGGCGGCGACCGGCCGTCCATGACGCCCGGTCAGGTCAGGCGACCGGCCAGGGCGTAGAAGGCGAGCGGGCCGTCCCAGAGGATGGCGGCCAGATCGGCGTCGGTGATGCCCTGGCGAAGGGCTTCGGCCACGAAGGTGGTGGCGGCGCCGGGAAAGAGGGCGTCGGGGTGCGGGAAGTCGCTGGCCCAGACGACGTGATCGGCGCCGACCCGGTCGAGGACCAGGCCCGTGAGGGCGTCGTCGGCCTCGGTGGAGATCACGCACTGGCGGGCGAACAGGGCCGAGGCCCGCTCGGCGCCGGGATCCATCCACGCCTGGTGCTCGTCGAGGCGGTGCAGCCAGTAGGGCAGCCAACCGGTGCCGGACTCGAGGAAGGCGACCCGCAGGTCGGGGTGCCGGGCCAGGGCCCCGTCGAGGACGAGGCTGGCCATCGCCGCCATCTGCTCCATGGGGTGCGACAGCAGGTGGCGGGCGGTGAAGCCGGCGAAGCGGTCCACCCCGATCGTCGGGCCCCGCAGGCCCAGGCCCTCGTGGACGGACAGGACGAGGCCGTCCTCGACCAACGCCGCGTACAGCGGGTCGTAGGCGGCATCGCCCAGGTTCCGCCCGTAGAGGTGGTTGGGTCGGGCCAGCACCCCGGCCAGGCCGAGGGCGGCGGCGTGGCGCTCCTCGGCGACGGCGAGTCCCACATCGGCCAGGGGCACGAGGCCGACCCCGGCCAGGCGGGTGTCGTCCTCGGCGCAGTAGCCGGCGACCCACTCGTTGTAGGACCGGCAGGCCGCCGCGCTCTGACCCGCGTCGAGCTCGGGCTGGAACGGGACGAACAAGCCGATCGACGGGTAGAGGACGACGGCGTCGATGCCCTGGGCGTCCATGGCCCGCAGATAGGAGGGGGCGTCGAAGCCCGAGGCCATCTGGTCGGCGATCAGCTCGAGATCACCGCACGGGACCATCGGCGTGTCCGGCGCCAGGTCGATGGCGGAGGTCCCCAGGTCGGCCCACGGCCCGAACACCGACGGCGGCTCGATCACGTGGGCATCGGCGTCCAGCACCCGGAACCCCTCGACGGCCATGCCTGGATCCTGGGCCGCCCTCGTCCCTCGCACAAGCCCCACCTCTTCAACCAGTGCTTCGCCACCGAGGAGATGAAGGCCTACGCCTCGAGTCAGGTACGGCGGGCTGCCATACCGCCGTCGAGGGGGATGACGGCGCCGCTGAGGTAGGCGGACTGGTCACTGGCGAGGAAGCTGACCAGCGACGTGACGTCGGCGGCGGTGCCCAGGCGACCCATCGGGACGTTGCCGGCAACGAAGGCCTTGATCCCCTCGGGGTCGCCGGTGGCCTCGGCCACACGGGCGAAGAGGCCGACCTCGGTGGCCGAAGGCGCGACGACATTCACCCGGATGCCGTCGGGGGCGTGCTCGATGGCCACCTGCTTGCACAAGTTGGTGAGGGCGAACTTCGACGCCGAGTACGCCGGGTAGCTCGGGGCCACGATCTGCCCGAGGGTCGAGCCCAGGGCGATGACCGAGCCGCCGCCTGCCTCGACCATGCGGGGCACGGCGTGGCGCAGGCACAGGAAGGGGGCCTTGAGGTTGGTGTCGATGACCTCCCGCCAGGCCTCGTCGGTGGTCTCCAACAACGGGGCCCGGGTCTCCACCGCGGCGGACAGGACGAGGACCTTCAGCGGGCCCAGGGCGGAGGCCTGCCTCACCATCGCCGCAACCCGGGTGTCGTCCCGGGCGTCGACCTCGACCGCGGTGCCGCCGATTCGCTCGGCGACCGCCTCCGCGCCGGGGCCGTCCCGGTCCGCGACCACGACGTGGAAGCCGTCGGCCGCGAGGCGCTCGCCGATGGCCTCGCCCAGCCCGGAGGCCCCGCCGACCACGACGGCGACCCCGCTCACCGGTACACCGCCAGGCCGCCGTCGGCGGGGATGACCGCCCCCGACACATACGCCGAGAGGTCACTGGCCAGGAACAGGGCGATGGAGGCCACGTCCTCGGCCGTCCCCAGCCGGTGCAGCGGAATGGTCTTGGCCAGGCCGGCGACGAAGCCCTCGGGGTCGTCCATTTCGGCCGCCACCTTCTGGAAGCGGGGCGTGTCGATGGAACCGGGGGCGATGACGTTGGCCCGCACCGTCGGCCCGTACTCGACGGCGATCTGACGGGTGAGCGCGACCAGCCCGGCTTTCGCGGCGCCGTAGGCGACGTAGCCCTCGGACCCGATCAGGCCCAACACCGACGCGGTGTTGACGATCGAGCCGCCATCCCCCGCCAACATCGCGGGGAGAGCGGCCCGACAGGCCCAGAAGACGGCGTCCAGGTTGGTGGCGATCGTCCGGTCCCAGTCCGCCTCGGAGCACTCCACCAGGCGACCCGACATCTGCAGGGCGGCGTTGTTGTAGAGCACATCCAGCCGGCCCCAGCGCCCGACGGTGGCGGCCACCATCGCCTCGACGTCGGCCGGCACGGACACGTCGGCGTGGATGACCACGGCCTCGCCCCCGGAGGCCTCGACCAGCCGGGCCGTCTCGGCCGAGCCGTCATCGGCGATGTCCACGATGGCGATGCCCGCCCCGTGCCGGGCGAAGCGCAGCGCCGCCGCCCGGCCCTGCCCCGACGCCGACCCCGTGATCAGCGCCACCCGCCCCTCGAGCAGCCGCTCATCCGTATTGGCGCCCGATTGCGGCGTCATGGCGCCTCGATCAGGCGCCAGAACGAGGGGCTGCGGGGGTCAGGCATCGGCCAGTTCGCGGAAGCGCTGGTAGCGGCGGGCGCAGGGCTCGACCCAGGCAGAGTCGGGTTCGACCCGGCGGTCGACCTTGGCCCAGCGGCGGGCCGCAGTGGCGTCGGTCTCGAGGCCGGCAGCCAGGCGGGCGAAGAACGCCGAGCCGAGGGCACCGCCCTCGGGCACGGCGACCACGTCGGCGGGCAGTCCGGTGCAGTCGGCCAGGGCCTGGACCCACTCGGGGACCCGCACGCCGCCGCCGGTCAGGACCAGGCGGCGGACCGGGACCCCCGCCAGGTCGAGGTGGTGGCGGACGACGAATCCGGCGGCCTCGAAGGCGGCCCGGCGCAGTGCGGCCGGCCCGTGGGTCAGGTCGAGCGCGTCCAGCGCCGAACGGCGGTCGGGGTCGTGCAGCGGGGTGCGCTCCCCCCGGACGTAGGGAGACCAGACGGGGACCCGGTCGGGATCGGGCTCGTCCCCCCGGGCCAGCAGGTGGGTGGCCCAGTTCAGGAAAAGGCCGCCGGCGTTGCTGGGCCCGCCGATCAGGGTCCGGCCGGGCGACGAGTGGGGAATGGTCCAGAGCCCGGGGACCTCGACCCACTCGTCGGTCACGGCCCAGGTGATGAGCGTCGTCCCGCAGATGACCAGGACGTCGCCCGGCTCTTCGGCCCCGGCCACCAGCTGCTCGGCGAAGGCATCGATGCCGCCCGGGCCGATCACGGCGCCGGCGACCTCGCCGACCGGGGTGTCGCCGTTCACCACCTCGGGCATCCGGTCGGCGGTCACCCCGGACTCGGCCAGCATCGCCTCGTCCCAGGACCGGCCGTCGAAGAGCGGATAGGCGCTCATGGCGCTGATCGAGTCCATCGCGCCCCGGCCCCCGAGGGCGTGGTTGGCCACGGCCTGCGCCGGCCAGAACCCGGCCGCGTCAGGTGCTTCCCCGTGGCACCAGCGCAGGAAGCCGAGCAGCTCGCCCACGTCGCCCGGCGCCCCTGTCGGACGACCCGCGGCCCGGCCCCGGGCGTCGCCGTAGAGCAGTCCGGGGGTCAGCGCTCGACCCCGGGCGTCCACCGCGGCCAGCGAGGGGACCATGGCGACGATGTTGACGCCGACGGGGTGAAGACCGGCGGAGACCTCCCGCCAGGCCTGGCGCACCCCGTCCCGCCACGCCCGGTTGGCGTCGTGCTCGAAGCGGTCGGCCGCCGGGACCTGGATCGGGTGCGGCACCCGTACCTGGGCCAGCACGTGGCCGTCGTCGTCCACGGCCAGGCCCTTGACCGAGGTCGTGCCGATGTCCAGCCCCACGGTGACGTTGCCTTCCCCCACGTCGCCAGTCTGGCCCACGAGGCGCCGAACCGAAGACGACGAGACCGACGAGCACAGCGACCTCACTCGCCGAGCGCAACGAGGCGAGCCCGCCTTCGCGGCGAGACGGGTGAAGCCCCTGCCCGTCGTTCCCCGGCCCCTATGCTCCGCGGCGGTCCGAAACAGGAGGGTGACGATGGGTGTGTTGGCGACGATCGTGGAGCTGGGGAGCAACGACACGGTCTACGGATTCGTGCTCCTGCTGCACATCCTCTCCGCGATCGTGGGCTTCGGCGCCGTCCAGTTCAACGGTCTCTACGCCCAGCAGGCCCGACAACGACCCGGCCGAGAGGGAGTGGCCATCCTGCAGGCCAACTGGTCCGTCTCGAAGGTGGCCGAGATCTTCATCTACCTGACCTTCCTCTTCGGGGTCCTGCTGGTGCTGCTCTCCGAGAACTACCTCATCGGCTTCGGCGACCTCTGGGTGTCCTTGTCGATGCTGCTCTACATCGTCGGCATCGGCCTGTCCCACGCCATCCTCTTCCCGTCGGTGCGCAAGGCCAACGCGCTGGCCGAGGAGCTGTCCGGGAGCGAGGGCCCGCCCCCGGGCGCCCAGGGCCCCCCGCCGCAGGTGGCCCAGCTCGAAGTCCTGGGCAAGAAGATCGCCACCACCGACATGGTCCTCAAGCTGATGCTGGTGGCCATCCTCTTCCTGATGATCTGGAAGCCCGGATACCCCTGATCAGGTGCGCGCGACAGACGGGTACCGGCGGCGGATCGAGCTGGCCACCGTGTCAGCGGAGGTGGTGCGGGGAGAGATGGAGGACGACTTCCACCACTTCCGGGTGAGCATCGTCCACGAGGACGGCAAGGTGGTGGTCGTCGACGGCGAAGCCGTCCGCCATCCGTGGTCGACCTGCCCCGACGCCCTCGAGCCGCTGCGAGCCCTGGTCGGGGCCCCGGTGACCACCGATGCCACCGCCCACGGCGCCCACGGCGACGCCCGTACGAGCTGCACCCACTGGTTCGACCTGGCGGGCCTGGCCATCGCCCAGGCGGGCGCGGGGCGGGAGCACCGCCGCTACGACATGTCCGTGCCCGATCGGGGCCCGGACGGCCGGACCACCGCCCACCTTTTCCGCGACGGCACCCCGGTCCTGGACTGGGAGGTGGACGCCCAGACCGTCCTCGGCCCGACGCCCTACACCGAACGGGCCATGGGACGGGGCTTCCTGACGTGGGCCAACGCCACGCTGGACCCCGACACGGCCGAGGCCGCGATCGCCCTGCGGCGGGCGTGTCGCATCTCGCTCGGTCGCCTGATGGACCTCGACGACTACGAGCGAGCCTCCGAGGTCGGCCACGGCATGGCGGACACCTGCCACACCTTCTCCACCGCGGTGATGGAGACGGCGCTCCGGGTCAAAGGCGCCACCCGGCGCTGAGCAACCACCCGGTTACTGGTTGGGCTTCTCACCGGAGGCGGCGGCGGCCCGCATGGCGTCGAGGCGGTCGATGAGGCCCATGCGCTCCTGGCCCACGCCGTCGTCGATCCGGGCCGCGATGTCCTCGGGGGTCCAACGCCCCTCGGTCTCCATCGAGCGGACCTCCTGGGGCTGGTTCCACACGGCGATCGTGGGGCCGTTGACCGTGTACACCTGCCCGGTGATGTGCCGGGCGTGGTCGGACAGGAGGTAGACGACCATCGGGGCGACGTCCTCGGGCTCACCCATCTGCAGTTCCATGGGGACCTGCGCCGACATCCGGGTCTGAGCCACCGGGGCGATGCAGTTGGCCGTGACGCCGTAGCGGTACATGCCCGCGGCGGCCGAGCGCACCAGGGAGACGATGCCGCCCTTGGCCGCCGAGTAGTTGGCCTGGGCCACGCTGCCCGCGAACGCACCGGAGGTGAAGCCGATGAGCGAGCCGGACTTCTGCTCCTTCATACGGGCGGCGGCGGCCCGGAAGACGGTGAAGGTGCCCTTGAGGTGGGTGGCGATGACCGGGTCCCACTCCTCCTCGGACATGTTGAACAACATGCGCTCCCGTAGGATCCCGGCCGGGCAGACGACCCCGTCGATCTTGCCGAACTGCTCGACCGCGGTGGCCACGATGCGCTCGCCGCCCGCCATCTCGGCCACAGAGTCGGCCACGGCGACGGCGGTGCCCCCGGCGTCGGTGATCTCCTTGACCACAGCGTCGGCCACCTCGCTGGTCGGCTCCGTGCCGTCCTGGTTCACGCCGTAGTCGTTGACGATGACGCTGGCCCCCTCGGCCGCGCAGGCCAGGGCCACGGCCCGGCCGATGCCCCGCCCGGCGCCGGTCACGGCGATCGACTTGCCCTCCAGGTACCCGCTCATCTCTGTGCCTCTCGTCGGTGGGCCAGCGAAGCTGACGCCTGCGTCACGTGCGGCTGGTTACCTTACGCAGGTGACCGAGGGGGCTCCGAACTCGGGGCGGCTGGCCGGGGAGGTGGCCCTGGTCACCGGTTCCACGGCCGGCCTGGGCCGGGTCATCGCCGCCCGCCTGGCCCGCGAGGGGGCCCGGGTCGTGGTCACCGGGCGGGACCACGACCGGGGCCAGGCCGTCGCCACCGAGGTGGGTGGGGCCTTCGTGGCCGCCGACCTGAACGACGAGGACGCGGTCACCGCGCTGGTCGAGGCCGCCGCCGAGCGGTACGGGTCGCTGACCGTCCTGGTCAACAACGCCGTGGCATCAGTGACCTCGGCGCCGGTCGACGCCGTGGCCACCGAGGACTGGGACGCCGCCCTGAGGGTCAACGTGACCGCCCCGATGTGGCTGTGCCGGGCCGCCATCCCCCACTTCCGGGCTGTCGGGCACGGGTCGATCGTGAACGTCTCGTCCCGGGCCGCCGAGCGGGCGTCGCCCGGCCTGGCCGCCTACGTCGCCGGCAAAGGGGCGCTCAACGCCCTGACCCGGTCCCTGGCGGTGGACTACGCGGCCGACGGCATCCGGGCCAACACCGTGGCCCCGGGCTACGTCCTCAACGACCGCCGGGACGCCGACCTCGACGATGCCGGCCGGGCCCGGCTCGAAGCCATGCACCTGACCCGACTGAGCACCGCCGAGGATGTGGCCGCGGCCGTGGCCTTCCTGGCCGGGCCCGACGCCGAGACCGTCACCGGCATCCTCCTCCCGGTCGACGGCGGCTCCAGCACCGCCGCCCGGGCGACGTCCTTCGGCTGATCTCGCCCTTTCTGGGTGCATTCCCCCGCGGCTGGGCGCGGAGGAGTGCACCCGGAACCGAGGTGGTTGCGGGGTCCCCTACAGTCGCCGCCGTGTCCGACGAACATGATCTGCTCCACGAGGTCCGCCACGGCGTGGCCTGGCTCACCTTCAACCGCCCCGACGCCGGCAACTCGGTCACCCCGGACCAGCGCAACCGCCTGATCGAGCACCTCGACGCGGCCAGCGCCGACCCCGCCGTGCGTTGCGTCGTGCTCACGGCCAACGGCCGCCACTTCTGCACCGGGGCCGACCTGCGGGCCGATCGCAGCGGCGGCGCGGCTCGTCCCGAGGGGGCGCCCGATCGCATGGTCGGCGACGCCACCCGCATGATCGCCGGTGGGGCCCAGCGCCTGATCTCCGCCGTCCTGGACTGCGAGAAGCCGGTCGTCCTCGGCCTCAACGGCACCGCCGCCGGCCTCGGCGCCCACCTCGTCCTGGCCGCCGACCTGGTCATCGCCGTCGCCGGGGCCAAGATCATCGAGGTCTTCGTCCGGCGCGGGATCATCCCCGACGGCGGCGGGCCCTACCTGCTGACCCGGGCCGTCGGTCCCCACAAGGCCAAGGAGCTGGCCTTCTTCGGCGACGACCTGCTGGCCGAGGAGGCCGCCGTGCTCGGCATCGTCAACAAGGTGGTCCCGGCCGACGACCTGGAGGCGGCCCTGACCGAGTGGTCCGAGCGACTGGCCACGGGACCCACCCGGGCCATCGCCACCACGAAGTGGCTGATCAACCGGGCGGTGGACCAGGACCGCCACACCGCCTTCGGTGAGGAGGCCATGGCCCAGGAGCACGTCATGCACACCTACGACATGGGCGAGGGTGTGTCCGCCTTCGTCGAGCGCCGGGACGCCGAGTTCAAGGGCTGGTAGCCCGCCGCCATGACCCTGCTGCCGATCGTCGACGACCCCGTCTCGGCCCCCTTCTGGGAGGGCACAGCGGTCGGCGAGCTGCGTTACCAGACCTGTGCCGACTGCGGCCGCTTCCGGCACCCGCCCCGGCCGATGTGCCCCTACTGCCACTCGCTGGTGGGCACCTGGGTGGCGGCCGGCGGCCGGGGGACGATCTGGTCGTTCGTGATCCCCCACCCCCCGCTGCTGCCCGCGTACGCCGAGCGGGCGCCGTACAACGTCGCGGTCATCACTCTCGAGGAGGACCCGACGTTGCGCATGGTCGGCAACATCGTGCGGTCCCCCGACGGCCCCATCGGCGAGATGGGCCCCGACGACCTCACCATCGGCGCACCGGTCCAGGTGGTGTTCCCCGAGCCGATCGAGGGCGTCGTCCTCCCGAGGTGGACCCCGGTCTGACCCCTTCCGGTCCCGCCTCGCTCGCCAGACCGGGCCGGGGGGACCAGAAGGCACCATCGACCCTGCCGGGCCGGGCGGCTCAGCGGATAGGTTGCGGTGCCGTCTCTGAAACGACACCAGATCGCAACATGACCGCTTTCGCCGAGGATCTCCGTCGTCCCAGCCGCTGGCCTGTGCTGGACGGATTCCGAGGGGCGGCTGTCCTCCTGGTCGTCGGCTACCACGCCGTCCGGATCGTGTTGGAGTCCCAGGACCTGGTCCACGCCGGACCTGCCCCACTCGTCCTCTGGCCGCTGCCCATCGGGAAGTTCTCCGTCGACGCGTTCTTCGTCCTCTCCGGCTTCTTGATCGTCACCGCTTGGGACGGTCGTCCACAGCTCGGCCACTTCTTCCGGCGACGGGCCCGGCGCCTGCTCCCCGCCTACCTGGTGTCGGCGGTGGTCCTGGTGCCGCTGCTCGCCCCCCACGTGCTCACCTCGGTGAAAGACCTGTTCCTGCTGGCCACCCTCCAGGGCTACGTCGGTCACGGCCTCACCCCCGCCATCAACGTGCCGTGGTGGAGCCTGACCACCGAGGTCCACTTCTACCTGTTGGTCCCCCTGCTGGCCCCGCTGCTGCACCGTCGCTTCGGCCGCTGGGCCCTCCTCGCCGGGGCCTGCGCCCTCTCCGCGTGGTGGTGGGACGTCGGCCACGAGGTGTTCGACCTGCCGGCGTCGGTGCTGCCGGGCCGACTGCCCCAGTTCCTGACCGGGGCGCTGGTGGGCATCGCCGTGCGGGAACGGCGCCTGGGCTTCTTCACCAGCGAGGTGGCCCGCTCGCGTTGGACAGCGCGCTGTGCGGTCGTGGGCCTCGTCGCCCTCGGCCTGTACCTCGGCGCCAACGGCACCTACCACCGGCGCGACGTCGCCTTCGACCTGTGGATCGAGCCGCTCACGGGCCTGCTCCTCGGCCTGTTGCTGCTCCACCTCGTGCTGCGGTCCGAGGGCCGGCCTTCGGCGATGGCCGGACCCGCGCTACGTGGCGCCGGCCTGGTCAGCTACAGCCTCTACCTCTGGCACTACCCGATCCTGGCCGCTTCGGTGGCGTGGCTGGGCGTCAGCCAGACGCCGCTGATGACGATCCCGGCCGTGCTCCTCGGCCTGGCCGCCTCGGCGTTGGTGACCGCCGTGTCCTACCGCTGGATCGAACGCCCCCTCCTCCACGGTCGCCGGGCCCCGGCGCCCGAGCCGCAATCGACACCCCAGCCGGAACTCGTCATGGCCGGTTGACCCCCCGACCTCGGCGAGGCTGCGCAGGTGCCGGCCGGAGCCGCGCCGACCGCTGGCTGGGTCGACGGTGCCGGCGTTCCGTGAAGGAGCTCAGAGGTCACCGCGGAGGACGAGGCCACTCGTGGGGACGCCGGTGCCGGCGGTGACGAGCACGTTCTCGATGGCGTCGACCTGGTTGACCGAGGTGCCCCGCACCTGGCGCACGCCCTCGGCGATGCCGTTCACGCCGTGGATGTAGGCCTCGCCCAGCTGGCCGCCGTGGGTGTTGGTGGGCAGGCGCCCGTCCATCTCCAGGTGGCCATCCCGCACGAAGTCCTTGGCCTCGCCCGGCCCACAGAAGCCGAACTCCTCGAGCTGGCAGAGGACGAACGGGGTGAAGTGGTCGTAGAGGACCGCGGTCTGGATGTCATCCGGGCCGATCCCGGCCTGCTCGTAGAGCTGGCGGGCGACCAGGCCCATCTCCGGGATGCCGGTGATCGAGTCCCGGTAGTACGACGTCATCATGTGCTGGTCCTCGCCCGAGCCCTGGGCCGCGCCGACGATGACCGCCGGCGGGTTCTTCAGGTCCCGGGCCCGCTCCAGCGAGGTGACGACCAGGGCCTGGCCCCCGTCGCTCTCCTGGCAGCAGTCGAGCAGGTGCAACGGTTCGACGATCCACCGGCTGTTCTGGTGATCCTCCAGCGTGATGGGCTGCTCGTAGAAGAACGCCTTGGGGTTGTTGGCGGCATGGTGGCGGTCGGCCACCGAGACCCGGCCGAAGTCCTCGCTGGTGGCGCCGGTCTCGTGCATGTACCGGCGGCCGAACATGGCCACCCACTGGGCCGGGGTGAGCAGGCCGAACGGGGCATACCAGGAGAAGTGGGCGGCCTCCGCGTTGGCCGCGAGCGGGCGGTCCTGGACGCCCGTGCCGAAACGGTTCCCCGAGCGCTCGTTGAAGGCCCGGTAGACGACCACGACGTCGGCGATGCCCTCGGCCACGGCCATCGCCGCCTGCTGGACGGTGCCGCAGGCCGCGCCGCCACCGTGGTGGATGCGGGAGAAGAAGGTCAGCTCGCCGATGCCGGTGAGGCGGGCGATCTCGATCTCCGGGTTGGTGTCGGCGGTGAAGGTCACCATGCCGTCCACCTCGGACGGCTCGATACCGGCGTCCTCGAGAGCGAGGATGGTGGCCTCGCAGGCCAGCTGCATCTCGGAGCGCCCGGAGGCTTTGGAGAACTCGGTGGCGCCGATCCCGGCGACGGCGGTGGTGCCGACGAAGTTGCTCACGGCAGCACCACCTCGACCTTGCCGGTCACGTGGGCCCCGATCGAGTTGGCCCCGACGAGGCCCACCGTCACGGTGTTGGTGGCGTCGTCCTTGGCCTCGACCGAGCCGGTGAAGCTCATGGTGTCCCCCGGGTAGTTGGGCGCCCCGAGGCGGATCGAGAGCTTGGTCACCTTGCCGGCCGGACCGGCCCACTCGGTCACGAAGCGGTTCACGAAGCCGTTCGTCGAGAGGATGTTCATGAAGATGTCGGGCGAGCCCCGCTCGACGGCCAGCGCCGGGTCGTGGTGCACGTCCTGGTAGTCCCGGGTGGCGATCGCCGTCGAGACGATGACCGTCCGGGTCAGGGGGATGTCCAGCGGCGTGAGCTCGTCACCGACGGCCACGTCGGCGAACGCGCGGGTCGGCGCCAGATCGGTCTGCTCAGCCATGTCCTGCCCCTTCGGCGATGAGGTCCCCGAGGCGGGCGAGGTGGGCACTCGGCCCGCCGAGCAGGTCGCCGATGTGCTTGCCCCAGAGGAAGTAACGATGCACGGGGTAGTCGATGTCGGCGCCCATGCCCCCGTGCAGGTGCTGAGTGGCGAGCACGACCTTGGTGCCGCCGTCGGAGGCCCACCAATGGGCCACCTCGACCTGCTCGGCCGCCGGCAGGCCCTCGTCCAGGCGCCAGGCGGCCTGCCACAGGGTGGCCCGAATGGCCTCGATGGCGATGTAGGCGTCCGCCGCCCGCAGCACGACCCCCTGGTTGGTGGACAGGGGCCGCCCGAACTGCTCGCGCTCGGAGGTGTACTCGGCGGCCAGGCGGATGGCCTCCTCGCAGACCCCGAGCGCCATGGCGGCCAAGCCGACCAGCGCCCGCTGGTAGAGCCATGCCGGCGCGCCCGGGTCGTCCGCCAGGGCCTCGGCCGGCGCCTCGGCCAGCGTGAGGTGGCCGTGGCGGGCCCGGCTGGTCGTGTCCGCCGCTTCGATGCTCACACCGGTACCGCTCGCCTCGACCAGGAAGAGCTTGGCACCGTCGTCGGTGGCGGCGGGCACGAGGACGGCGTCGGCCACCGGGAGGGCGGGGACGCTGAGGCTGGCCCCGTCGAGGCGCCAACGGTCGCCATCGGCCCGCGCCGTGACCGTCGGGGCCAGGGCTTCGCCGCCTGGGTCGGGCTCGAGGGCGGCGGTGAGCACGGCCTCGCCGTCCACCACCGCCGGGAGCCAGCGAGCCCGCTGGGCAGCGGTGCCGAACTCGGCCAGGGCCAGGGCACCGAGCACCACGGTCGGCCAGTAGGGAACCGGGGCGACCCGCCGGCCCTGCTGCTGGAGGACCAGCGCGACCTCGACCAGGCCCAGCCCGGCGCCGCCGTAAGCCTCGGGCAGGCCGATCCCGAGCAGGCCGGTGCTGGCCAGCTCCTTCCACAGCTCGCGGTCCATGCGGTCCTCGGAGGCCTCGACCGCCTTGACCCGCTCGACGGTGGCCCGACCGGTGAAGACCTGCTCGGCCAGCCCGCGGACCGCCTCCTGCTCCTCGGTGAAGCTGAAGTCCATGGCTCAGGCGCTCCGGTCGGTCGACGTCGAGTCGGCGGGCGGCCCGCCGGTTCCGGGCTTCGGGCGATCGCCGCCGACGGGTCGGAACTGGGGCAGGGTCAGGTCGTCGTCGAAGGCGACGAAGGTCACCTCGACGGGCAGGCCCACCTCGACCGCCTCGGGGGCGATGTCGATCACGTTGGAGACCAGGCGCACGCCCTCCTCCAACTCGATCAGGGCGACGGCCAGCGGGTAGTCGAAGGCCGGTACCTGCGGGTAGTGGTTGACCACGAAGCTGTAGACGGTGCCCTTGCCCGAGGCCTGGACGGTCTCCCAGTCCAGCGACCGGCAACGCGGGCACATCGGCCCGGGCGGATGGCGCAGGGCCCCGCAGGGCGAGCACCGCTGGATGAGCAGCTTGCCGTCCCTGGCCCCCTCGAAGAAGAAGGCGTTGTCCAGGTTCACCGCCGGGCGGGGCCGGTTCGGCTTCGGCTCGACCTTCGGGCGGGGCTTGAACTTGAGGATGCGGAACATCATCGAGCCGACCAGCTCGCCGTCGTGGTCCCGGTACTCGGTGCGGGTGGTCACGAAGTGGCCGACGCCGAGGCCGGTCGCCTTCTCCTCCGAGACGCTCTCGATGAACGACGTGGTGCTGAGGTCGTCGCCGGGCACCAGCTCCCGCAGGTACTCCTGGTCCGTGTTGGTGGCCACCACGGAGGTGAAGCCGGCGTCATCGAGGATCTCGAGCAGCGCGCTCTGCTCGTTCCGGGTGCGGGGCCCCTGGGACTTGAGCCCCTTCATGGACCAGACCTGGAGCATGACGGCGGGGGCGACGACGCCGTCGCGGCCGGTGGCCTTGGCCGCCTCGTCATCGAGGTAGACGGGGTTGGTGTCGCCCATGGCCTCGACCCAGTGTCGGATCATGGGGACGTTGACCGGATCGTCGGACGGCTCGGGCGGGCCGACCGAGCGGCCCTCGAACTCCCGCAGGCGTCCCAGGAACGGCTCGCCGGCGTCAGCTCCACCCCGCTCGGTGATGCTGTCGCTCATCAGCGCGCCCCCCGGGTCATGCCGAGGCCCATCCAGGCCACGATCTCCCGCTGGATCTCGTTCACGCCGCCGCCGAAGGTGTTGATCTGTGCGGCCCGGCCGGCTCGCTCGAGCTGGCCGGCCATCACCGCCCCGGGGGAGCCCTCCCGCACGTAGCCGGCCGCCCCGAGCACACCGAGGAGCAACTGGTAGACCTCAACGACCGCCTCCGTGCCGTACACCTTGACCGCCGAGGCGTCCGCCGGGTTCAGCTCGTCGTTGGCCACCGCCGTGGTGAGCTTCCAGTTGAGCAGGTGCATGGCGTCGAGCAGGGCATGGCACCGGGCCAGGTCCAACCGGACCCAGGGCACGTCGATGACCCGCTTCGTGGCCGGGTCGCGACCTCCGGCCGGTGTGTCCGCCGCCCAGGCCACCACGTTCTCGTAGTACACGAAGGCCTCGGCCGAATGGGCGGCGAGGCCGATGCGCTCGTGGTTGAGCTGGGTGGTGATCATGCGCCACCCACCGTTCTCGTCGCCGACCAGGTTGGTGACCGGCACCCGGACGTCGTCGTAGTAGGTGGCGGTGGTGTGGTTGTCGCCGACCGTGACGATCGGCGTCCACGAGAAGCCGGGGGCGTCGGTCGGCACCAGGATCATGGAGATCCCCTTGTGCTTGGCGACGTCGGGATCGGTGCGGCAGGCCAGCCAGACCCACTCGGCGTCGTTGGCGCCGCTGGTGTAGATCTTGTTGCCGTTGATGACGTACTCGTCGCCGTCCCGCACGGCCCGGGTCTGCAGGGAGGCCAGGTCGGTGCCGGCGCCCGGCTCGGTGTAGCCGATGGCGAAGTTGACCTCGCCGGCGAGGATCTTCGGCAGGAAGGCGGCCTTCTGCTCGTCCGAGCCGTAGCTCATCAGCGTGGGGCCCACCGTGTTGAGGGTCACGAAGGGGATCGGGGCGCCGGCCCTCTGGACCTCGTCGTAGAAGATGAACTGGTCGGTCGGGGGCCGCCCCTGACCGCCGTACTCCTTCGGCCAGCCGATGCCGAGCCAGCCATCGGCGCCCATCTGGCGCACGACGCGACGCCAGGCCTCCCCGCCCTCACCGCGGTGGCCGATCTCGGCCCGGACCTCCGGGTTCAGGAGCTGGGCGAAGTAGGCCCGCAGCTCGGCCCGCAGGGCCTGTTGCTCTGGTGTCTCCTGCAGGTACATCTCGGTCTAGGCCCCCTGGAGCTCTCGGAACGGGACATCCTTGTCGGCTCGAGGCTCGCGGGGAAGCCCGAGGACGCGCTCGCCGATCACGTTGCGCTGGACCTGGTCGGTGCCGCCGCCGATGCGCACGGACCACTGGCCCAGGAACTGGTACTGGGCCAGCTGGTCCCGGGGGGCGTCGGCCCCGCCCAATGTGGCCGCCGGGCCCTCGAGGGCCATGAGGAGGTCACCGGTGGCCTCGACGTGCCGGGAGATGGCCAGCTTCATGACCGAGACCTCGGGGCCGGGCATCGTGCCCTGGCTGACTGCGGTCTGGGCCCGGTAACCCAGGAACTCGAGGAGGCGGAGGCGGGTGTAGGCCCGGGCCATGTCCTGGCGGATCCCGGCGTCCTGGTCCCGACCGAACTCCCGGGCCAGGTCGACCAGCTGGTCGATGCCGGTGGAGGTCGAGCCGCCCCCGATGAGGACCCGCTCGCTGGCCAGGGTGGTCATGGCCACGCCCCACCCACCGTCGACCTCCCCGACCACGTTCTCGACCGGGATCTCGACGTCGGTGAGGAAGACCTCGTTGAAGTGGGCATGGCCCGTGATCTGGCGCAGGGGCCGGACATCGATGCCCGGGGTGGCCATGTCGACCAGGAAGAAGGTGATGCCCCCGTGCTTGGGTTTGTCGGGCTCGGTGCGGGCCAGGAGGATGGCGGTCTGGCTGTGGTGGGCCCCGGAGGTCCACACCTTCTGGCCGTTCACGATCCACGTGTCGCCGTCCCGGACCGCCTTGGTGCGCAGTCCCGCCAGGTCCGAGCCGGCCGCGGGCTCGCTGAAGAGCTGGCACCAGATCCCGTCGCCCCGCAGCATCGGGTCGAGGTAGCGCTCCTGCTGCTCGGGGGTGCCGTGGGCGATGAGCGTGGGCCCGACCATGCCGATGGCCACCGCGAAGATGCCAGTGGAGACGTCGAACTGGCGCTCCTCCTGGGCGAAGATGCGGGCTTGGTTGGCGGTGCCGCCGCGACCCCCGTGGGCCTTGGGCCAGGTGATACCGGCCCAGCCCCCGTCGTAGAGGGTGCGCTGCCAGGTCCGGCAGGCCTCGACGTGGCCCGGGTCGTTCGCCGCCGCCAACGAGGGGCGGGCGTCGGGCCGACGCAACTCGGCGTGGGCTTCCAGCCAGGCCCGGGCTTCGGCGCGGAAGCCAGCTTCGTCCGGCGTGTCGTCGAAGTCCACGACGCCCAATACTAGAACGTGTTCTAGTCCCACGCGAACCCTGGCGGGAAATGGGACAGACCGTGGTGAATTTGACTACTCTTAGCGCAAGGCCGGGCGGATCGGTCGGAGGGGCGAACATGGCGCGGGCGACGCACACGGCAGTCGACGGAAGCACGGTGGTGATCGACGGACCGGTGGACCTCGGCGCCCCGGTCACATCGTCGATCCGCCTCCAGGACGGCGATGTCGTCCGGGAGCTCACAGCCGCACCCGTGGCCGCCACCGACGCCCTGCCGTTCGTGGTCGACGAGGAGTACGCCCACGCCGGGGCCACGCTGCGCGTCGGCCACCGCGACGAGGCCGACCCGAGCCTCGGATCTCGACGACGGGACACCTTCGCGGTGTGGCGGGGCACCGACCACGCCCTGCTCGTGGTCGAGGCCGAGGCGCCGGCCGATCGGCTCATCGCCGTCCTCGACCGCCTGACCATCACCGAGACCTCCGCCGGCCTGAGCGTCGAGGCCGACGGTCTGCAGCCCGCCACAACCCGGCTGGTCAAGGAGCTACCGGGCATCGGCCTGGCCGAGGTCGCCCCCCTGGTTCCCGACGTGGCCCAAGGCCTCCCCCGCTGGGCCGGGACCGTGGTCGAGGGCGGCGAGCTCTACCGCGACGAGGCCCGCCCGGGCGCCCCGGTCCTGGTGCTCGTCAGCGACAGCGCCACTACGACCCTGCTGCTCGACGGCGGCGGGCCCGAGGCCGACGAGGCCACGACCCAGGCCGCCGCGTTGGTCGTGACCTGGACCCCGCCCGACTGATGGCCGCCTTCCTGCTCCCCACGCTGGCGGTCGCCGTCGCGACCCTGCTGCTCCACGCCGGGACGACCCACCTGCGCCATCCCGGCGCCCTGCGCGAGGCCCTCGACCGCCAGGACCTCCTCGCCTCCCGCCTGCGGCGGCCGCTGGCGGTGAGCCTCGGCGGGGTCGAGCTGGCCGTGGGCCTGGCCGCGGCCGTCGTGCTCGTCGGCGACACCGGTTCCCCGACCGCCGGGCTGGTCGTGGCCGCCCTGGGGGTGGCGTTCACCACGTTCCTGCTCGTGCTGCGGCAGGCCCGACCCGAGGCGCCCTGCGGTTGCGGCGGAACGCATGCCGCGGACGATGCGGGGGTGGGTCCGGTCGACGTCGGTCGGGCGCTGCTGGTCCTGGGCGGCGGGCTGGCCCTGGCCACCGGCGCCCCCGGGCGCCTGGCCGGGCTCGACCCGATCGAACTGGCCACCACCATCGTGGCCGGCATCGCCGTGGCCGCCGTCGTCGACGTGGCCGCCCGGGTTCGACCGCCGACCACATCGCCTCGTTCTCCCATCCCGTCGTGAGGAGTCCCCTGTGAGCTTCACCGCCTCCGCCCTGCTCGTCTCCTGGGCCGCCATCGCCCTCCTCGGGTTCGCCCTCGCCGGCGTACTGGCCCGGCTGCACTTGCTGGAGACGACGTTGACGGGCCCCGCCGTCGTCCCCACGCCCGTGGGAGGCCCCCTGCCCCTGCCGGGCGTCGGGCGGGGCCCGGTCCTGGCCCTGTTCGTGGACGACGGGTGCCGGTCCTGCGACCAGGCCGTGGACGGGGTGGCCGAGCTCGAGGACCGGGGATTGGCCACCATCTACTGGCGGGCCGAGTCCCCCGAGGCCTTCGCCGCCCTCGAGGTGACGGCCACCCCCTTCGCCGTGGTGGCCGATGCCGACCTCCGGGTCGTCGCCACCCTCCCGGTCGGCAGCGCCGCGCGACTGGCGGAGGCAATGGCGACGCTGGCGGCCGTCGACCCGTCCGACCGCGCATCGACGGGCGGCCCGGCATGAAGCTCCTCGACGTCGTCCCTGCCACCGGCACCTGGCCCGAAGGCGCCCGTCCCGCTCACCGACATGGTCGGTCGGACCTCGTCAGGCCGGGTCCCGGCCGGCGGACCTTCCTGGGCGGCGTGCTGGCCGCGGCGACGGGGACCGGCCTCGCGGCACTCGGCATCTTCCCGATGGCCCGCCCCGCCCTGGCGACGGGGCCCGGCGGCCAGTACGGCTACCGGGCTTACGGCGGCGACTGCCCGTCGTACGCCGAGGGCAGCGACTGTGAACCGGGCTGCGGACCCTCACCGGTGTACCTCGACACCTGCGAGCCCGCCGGCTACTACCGGGGCTGGTTCAAGAACCGACCGACCGAGGGCTACCGCCTGCGCCCAGGCCAGTGCCTCACGGGCTTCGACGCCTGGGTGTGGCGGTACTCGGGCCGGTGTGGGTCCTGCGAGCGGGTGACTGAGTACCGCTGCCACGACGGCTACAAGAGCGCGGGCGGCGCCTGGTTCAACGCCATCTGCCGCCACGTCAACGAGTGCGACGGCCGCGACCCCGACGCCCCGGTGACGCACAAGCCGCTGGGCAGGGTCAGCCTGTTCCAGCGGGTGGCCCCCGACCACATCCGGCTGCGGGGGTGGGCGGTCGACGCCGACGCCACCAGCCGGCCGGTACCGATCCGGGTCCGCCTGGACGGGCGCATCATCGGCCGCCAGCCGGCGGACAGGTTCTCCAATGACCTGCCGACCCTGTTCTGGCAGTTCGGCCGACACCACGGCTTCGACCTGCGCCTCAAGCACCTGCCCTCGGGTCGGCACGTGCTGAAGGTGCACGCCGTCTCCATCGGCCGCGGCGCCTCGGTCGAGCTGCTCCGGCGCACCATCGTGGTGCCGTGAGCCCCCTGGCGGTCATCGCCCTGGTAGCGGCCGGCGCCGGGGCCGGGCACTCGCTCTCCGGCTCGGTCTGAAGCCGCAACAGCGCCTACGCGCTCACGCCGTCGGTCTGGCGGCACCACACCCCCCGGGCCGTCGTCCTGGCCACCTTCGCGCTGGCCACCACCCTCGGCGGGACCACGACGGCTCTGGGCCTCTGGTTCCTGTCCGGGCTGAGCGAGCCCCTGCCCGAGGCCGCTCGCCGGGCGCTGTTCGCGCTGGCCCTGGTGGCCCTGGTCCTGCGGGCCCGGGACGCGCTGTCGTTCCCCCTGCCCCAGGCGGCGAGGCAGATCCCCCGCGCGGTCTTCGACCGGCACCCGGCCTCGGCCGCCGCCCGCTTCGGCTTCGCCCTGGGCACCGGGGTCCGCACCTACATGGTCAGCCCCGTCCCCTACGTCCCGGCGCTGGGGATCCTGCTCCTAAGCCCGCCGCTGGTCGCGGCGCTGGCCCTCGGCGTCGGCTTCGGCCTCGCCCGCGGCCTCGTGCCCGTCGGGCGGACCATCCGGCAGCGCCGCGCCGCCCGGACCACCTCAGTCCAGCAGTAGTCGGGCTGCGTCCTCGAGGTCGTTGCCGATCTGGCCGACGGCCTCTGAGCCATTGGCCCAGCGCAGGACGCTGGAGTTCCAGACGTGGGCCAGGACCCGGGCCGTGCGGGCCCTGCGGTCGGGATCGGCGCCGTCCATGGCCGCGGTGAGCATGCGCTCGACGATGTCGGTGGTCTGCCGCTGACAGGCGGTGACCGACGGTTCGTTGGCGGCGGCAGCCTGCACCATGGCCGCGGCCAGCCGGGGATCCCGCTCCATGGGGCGCGTGGCCCGGCGGATGACCTCCACCACGGCGTCGGCCGTCGAGCCGTTGCGGTGCGGGCGCTGCGCCGTCCGGCGCTCGAGGTCAGCGGTCCAGTCGACCATGGCCGCCGCCAACAGGTGGTCCTTGGAGGAGAAGTAGCGGTAGATCGTGCCGAGGGCGACCCCCGCGGTGCGGGCCACGTCCCGCATCTGCACGGCCTCGTAGCCGCCGGCCGAACCGAGCGTGAGGGCGGCGTCGATGACCCGTTGGCGGCGGGCCGCCTGGCTCACGGTGAGGTCGGCGACAGAGAGGTCAGCCACTGGAACCGATTCTAGTTTTGGCTAGGTTCGGGCCATGGCCGAGCCCCTGGTGATCCTGCACAACCCGAGCTGTTCGAAGTCCCGCCAGACCCTCGGGATCCTCGAGGGCCGTGGCGTCGAGCCGGAGGTCGTCCTCTACAAGCAGACCCCGCCGGACCGGGCCACGGTGGAGAAGATCGTCGCCGGGATCGACGTCGAGCCATCGAAGCTGGTGCGACGCGACCCCGAGTTCAAGGAGGCCGGCCTCACGCCGGAGGACGTCCGCACGGCCGAGCAGGTGGTCGACGTCCTGCTCGCCCATCCCGCGTTGATGGAGCGTCCGGTCGTCGTCAAGGGCGACCGCGTCGTCCTCGGCCGCCCACCCGAGAACGTCGAAGCCCTGCTGGACTGACCCGGACGTCGCTCAGCCCTTCACGAACTCGTCGGCCAACCGGTCCAGGATGGGGAGGACCTTGTCGGCGGGGGCGGGTGGGATGCGGAACACGACCTCGTCGAAGCCGATCCCGGCGTAGTAGTCGATCTTGCCGGGGTCGGGCATGACCCCGAAGGGGAGGATCGTGAGCTCGGCCGGGTCGCGGCCGGCGGCCTCCAT
>Ga0315283_10000169_pt1 | contig 42356 bp, 30 predicted proteins | sample YL17G09_0_MG_FD_204541 | JGI IMG/M metagenome (GOLD analysis project Ga0315283, IMG submission 204541) | Sediment microbial communities from Yellowstone Lake, YNP, Wyoming, USA - YL17G09_0 | ecosystem: Environmental > Aquatic > Freshwater > Lake > Sediment | place: USA: Wyoming | collected...
ATGGCATAAGCCCCTCCTAAGGCAAAAGCTAAGTAATACGATGAAGCCTTGAGCGATTGGTTGATGGCCGTGGTATAATCCGCCCCCTGCTGAGCATATGCAAAGAGTGTCTGCAAGGAGATAAGTTCAGTTGTGAGCGAACCATTTGGGTAGTTGGCGGTGGCGCCCCCTCCGGGAACATAGATGCCTGCGTTTACGGCCCATTTATCCTTTCGGTAAGCAGCAAAAAGATTTGGAAGGAAAGGATCAGCCTTGTCCTGTTCAAAGGTTTGTTTGCCTTTCCCAAATCCAAGGTCGAAGGTATGCTGTGGTTTGCGGATAAGCGTTTGATTGCCGATATTGATATGGAAACCTTCTGACAGTAAAACAGTTGCAGCAGGGTTATAAACCACAATATCTGTGGCATCGGTAGCAGCGTTGCGGTTGGAGGTGCGCATCCATTCAGCACTCATATTGGTCAGATTGTCGATCTGCGCCAACAGCGAACCGGCAAAAAACAAGCCCGGCAACAGCAGGGCGATGATACGTAGCATTTTTTTCATGAGCTTTCCTTTATATGATTTATTACTGGATAGTTAAGTGTTGTAAAGTAAAGGAAAATTTTGGAATAGTACAACTAATATTTTGGGAGAAGAGAGTAGTAGTGGAAAGCCAATCAGCCAATAGTGTGGCGGAATACTCTCTCGTGTATAACTTCCTTTTCAAGTTACTATTCCATGTCACTATTTCAGCAATTCTGCCAGTTTAGCGCGGAGGTCCTCGCCCCGTAAGTTTTTGGCAATAATTTTGCCATCCTTGTCGAGCAGCACGCTGGCAGGGATAGACATTACACCATAGAGTTTGCCGGCAGCATTGCCCCAGCCCTGAAGATCCGAAACATGGTTCCACGAAAGTTTATCATCCCTGATAGCTTTCAGCCATTTGGCCTTATCCGTATCAAATGAAACGCCCAGGATATTAAAACCTTTCTTGTTGAATTCATTGTATGCCTTTACTACATTCGGATTCTCAGCCCGGCATGGTCCGCACCATGATGCCCAAAAATCAACCAGTATGATTTTCCCTTTGAATGAAGAAAGCATTATTGGGTTTCCTGTTGAATCGTTCATGGTAAAATCCACTGCAGGCTGACCCACTTCCACACTCTTCAGAATAGTAATGCGCTCCTTCAGCGATTTCACATAGCTTGATTTGTTCAGGCTGGTATCAAATGATGCGGTAAGACTCTCCAAATCGGCAAGTTCGTATTGATATGCATTGCTGATAACAAGATAAGGTGCTACAACTGATTTAGGATTCTTTTTTATGAAATCGTTTGTAAAAGTGGTCTTCTCTGTTTCGCGTGAAGTGTATGTTGAATCGATCTTTTTAAGTTGAACACTGTCTCCGGATTGCTTGGCCTGCATATAACTCACGTAGAGGTCGTTCATTTTATTGTCGTATGCATCCGCCTGGCTCAGGTATGTTTTAAACTTTTCCTGTGTTGGTCCGCCTTTCACTATCGACTTATCCAGACTATCAGCATAAGCTGTGATGGAGAATTCCGTATTCTCGATAAAGAATGGAAGTGAGGCTTCTTTTTTTGCAACAGCAATGTAGCGCATTTCCGGCATATCAACTTTGCCGGTAAAAGTGAAATTACCACCTTTTATCATAGTGGAATCAGTCCTGATCCATTTACCATGATCGCGTTTTTGCAGGTATATCATGCCGGTATCCATACCAGCGATAGTACCATTGATAGTAAAAATATCGCTTTTCCTGCTGGTACAGGATGCCAGTATAGCGGTGATAAGCATGATGAACAGTGTTTTACGCATGTGATGGTTCTCCTTTATTAATGAATATGATTGGTTGGTTATTGGTTGGATTGTTATTTGTTCTTGGACAAAAGTAATTTATTTCGGTGATATGAGGACCGGGACAGGTAAAAGGGGACGGGGGACAAACAATGTGAAAATTTGAAAATCTAAGAATTTGAACTTAGCGCAGCGATCTCACGAACGAAGTGAGTAAAATATAAAAAGTAAATGAAGTATTAACCACGAAATCTGTAAATAAATTTCAGGACGAGGCAAAAAAACGAAAAACTCAAAACTCAAAATTAACTTAGTAAAGTGATCTCACGACCGAAGGGAGTAAAAGTTAAAAGTCTGATTTCTGATTGTTTAACCTGCATTATTCATGCAGAAGATAAAAGACAAAAGTAAAAAGATAAAAGTCAGGCATTTGCAAACCACTTTCAATATTTTTTATCATTAACCTTTTATCTTTTGCCTATATTGAGATTTATGAATTAATCAGGTTGATACCTGATCGGTTGATCGCTTGACAGTTTCTTAAAAAGAACAATAAAAAACAATTTCGTATCTTCGTAACGGATTTCAATTCACTAAATCTTTTTTACATGAAAACTATAGCTCAATACAATTTTACCAATAAACGTGTGCTCGTCAGAGTTGATTTTAATGTTCCGCTCGACGACAACCTCAAAATAACCGATACTAACCGCATCGATGCCACGCTTCCAACAATCCGCAAAATACTTGATGGTGGTGGCTCAGCTATCCTGATGTCGCATCTGGGCAGGCCTAAAAGCGGACCCGAAAACAAATTATCACTCAGGAACATTGTGCCTTACTTATCCAAAAGGTTAGGCATTCCGGTGTTTTTTGCAGACGATTGCATCGGCGAACAGGCACGTACGCTATCCGCCGGTCTTCAACCAGGCCAGGTACTTATGCTCGAAAACCTGCGTTTTTACAAAGAAGAAGAAAAAGGAGATCTGGAATTTACAGCCAAACTGGCTGCCCTTGGCGATGCATATATGAACGATGCTTTTGGCACCGCACACCGCGCGCATGCTTCCACCACACTCATCGCAGCACATTTCCCGAAAGATAAAATGTTCGGACTGCTGATGGAAAAGGAAGTGAGCAGCATTACCAAGGTTCTGAAGGATGCACAAAAACCATTTACGGCCATTTTGGGTGGTGCGAAAGTATCAGGTAAAATCGAGATCATCAATCACCTGATGGACAAGGTTGATAACCTGATTATAGGCGGCGGTATGATGTTCACATTTATTAAAGCTATGGGCGGGAAGATTGGCGGATCGCTGGTGGAAAACGATTTGCTCGAACTCGCTAACAACACCATCGAAGGCGCACGCCTGCGTGGAATCAACCTGGTATTGCCGGTAGATGCCATTGCTGCCAATGCTTTTGCCGAGAATGCAGAAACAAAGCTCTGCAAAGCCGGCGAAATTCCTGATGGCTGGATGGGCCTCGATATCGGTCCCGAATCGGTGAAACTTTTTTCAGATATTATCGAAAATTCAAAGACAATACTCTGGAATGGTCCAATGGGTGTTTTCGAAATGCCTGGTTTCCAGGCCGGAACAAAGAGTATTGCCAAATCCATTACTGCTGCCACAACCAAAGGCGCCTTCTCGCTTATTGGTGGTGGCGACTCAGTAGCTGCCATCAACAAGTTTAAACTTGCCGATCAGGTGAGTTATGTATCTACCGGAGGCGGTGCAATGCTTGAATTTATCGAAGGTAAAGAACTACCCGGTGTTAATGCCATACTCGAAGATTAAATACTATCGGGGAATAGGGACGTAACACAGATGAACATCCTTACTTAAGAAGATAGGGCTGACCTGAAAAGGTTGGTCTTTTCTATATATGGAATTTACCGGAATGGCTTCCTGCGGCGATGAGAGAAATTAACCGGGGAAGCGTAAATAAGGCTAATACTGGCTCAGGCACAGGATAGAAGTCTGGACCTATAACGCTTTGTGTGCATAAATTGTGCATATAGGAACAATATTAATTGAATTTTAAATGAAAAAGATCCTTCTGCTTAGTCTCACATTGTTGTGTGGTATCACATGGATGCACGCTCAAAATACCTTGTTAACTGTTGCCGAAAGATCAGGTTTCGGGTCAACTGCTAATTATGCAGATATACAATCATTTATCAAAGAGTTAACTCAAACATCTGAATTTATCAGGGTTGAATCCATTACAAAAACAGCCGGAGGCCGTGATGTTCCGCTTTTAATTATTGGTAATCCTTTACCGAAATCGCCTGCCGGTTTACTTAACGATAAACGCATTGTTGTTTATATACAGGCAAATATACATGCCGGTGAAGTAGAAGGGAAAGAGGCAAGCCTCATGCTGGCCCGCAACCTGGTTAAAGGTTTTAATGATGAAATTCTGCAAAAAATTGTCGTTCTGATTTGCCCTAACTTTAATCCTGATGGCAACGAAGCAATAAGTACCAGCAATCGTACGTATCAAAACGGCCCAAAAAACGGGGTAGGTTTAAGATACAACGGGCAGATGCTCGATCTTAACCGAGATGCTGTGAAACTTGAAACCCCCGAGATGAAAGGATTAATCCTCAATGTGATCCGGGAATGGGATCCTTCGGTAATGGTTGACTGTCATACGACCAATGGCTCGTACCACGAAGAGCCTGTTACCTTTACATGGATGATGAACCCTGCAGGCAGTCGCGACCTGATTAATTATATGCGTGATAAAATGATGCCAGAAGTCTCCGGAATATTAACTAATAAATATAATGTCCTGAATTGTTTTTACGGAGAATTTACTGACCAGAAAAATCCCGAAAACGGTTGGATATCATACGCTTCCGAACCCCGCTATTTGGTGAATTATATGGGCATCCGTAACCGGTTGGCTATCCTGAACGAAAACTACGTGTATGCTGATTACAAGTCGCGGGTGTTGGGGAGCTACAGTCTGCTAAAATCTATTCTTGATTACGCTGCTTCTCACACACAAGAAATCAAAACTTTATTGAAGCAAACTGATGAACTCACTATTGCCAGAGGACTTGAGCCCGCAGCACAGGACTCATTTCCAATTGAATATACTGCAAAACCTACCCCTGAAAAAATAACCATCAGGGCCTTTGAAACAGAAGTAATCACAGATGCGGAAGGCTTGGAGGATTTTAAAAAGACTGATCGAAAAAAGCTGGTTACAGCTCCCTATATTGCTGATTACTTTCCTGCCAGGAGTATATCCTTCCCTTTCGCATACCTGATCAGGCTTAACGATCCTGTTATTGCATCCCTGCTGTTAGCTCATGGGATAAAGCTCGAGAAACTGACACATAGAATAACACTGGTAGTTGAATCCTTCAAAATTGCCGGTTTAAAACCCGCTTCCCGCTTAAACCAGGGACACTATACCAATACTGTCAGCGGCGTTATGGAAAAAGATACTATTGAATTCCTTCCCGGCACCTATGTTGTGCGTATGGCCCAACCTCTGGCTAACTTGGCTGCTTATATGCTTGAGCCTCAAACTGACGATGCCCTTATACTGTGGAATTTTTTCGACCGTTACCTGGTTCCGCAATGGGGAGGAGGATTTAATGCTTACCCGGTATATAGATTAATTAGAAAAACAGAACTAAAGACGCAGGTAATAAATTAACAGGGCATTTATTAAATATGCTTACCAGGCCTGGTACCGGAAACAGGTTCATGAGGATGACGAAGCGTTTCTTTCACCAGGGGTAATAATGCCGGAAATATGGCCGCGATGGGCTTGTACAATTTCGAATGTTGGCGTTGCGCAGGTGAAATGAGGTTTCCACCGGTATCGAGCAATACAAAGACATAGAGAAAAGCACTTAAGATCAAACATCCTTTGGCTATGCCAAACAATGCACCGGCCAATCGGTTGAGCGGACCCAATGCCATGAGGTTGATAATTCCTGTAAGCAATTTGCCCAGCAAAAAAACCAGTATTAGCACTGCAAGGAATGTAAAAATAAAAGAAGCCAGTGCCATGTGGCTGGTATGTAAGTGCACAACGTCCCGGAGTACATGTGCAGCATGATCCGCAAAATGCACTGCAGCCCAAATGCCGGCCACTAAACCCACGAGTGTTGCCAAACCGATGATAAAGCCTTGTGTGAATCCCTTATAAGCAAAGAGCAACAGTAAGATGGTAAGGATGATGTCGAGGGTGTTCATTGGAGGCTTTGTTAATACTCGCTTCGCTCGTGAGAACGCTTTGCTAATTTCGCAATTTCGTCATTTCAAACTTTTACACTTTCCTTAGGTTTTAAGCTTTCGCGTAAGCTTTGTCGCAAAAACAAAATCGTTCAGTTCCCCGTTGTCGCTTTGCAGGATAGTATCGCTATCGCCTTCCCACCATAGTTTTCCATTGTGTATAAATGATATTTTATCGCCTATTTCCAGTACCGAATTCATATCGTGGGTATTCACAACAGTGGTAATGTCGTATTCTGTGGTAATCTCACTGATGAGATTGTCGATGAGGTTGGCAGTAATAGGGTCGAGGCCGGAATTAGGTTCGTCGCAAAAGAGATATTGGGGGTTCATAGCGATGGCACGTGCAATGGCCACACGTTTTTTCATGCCTCCGCTAAGTTCCGATGGGAGTAGTTTGTTCACATTAACAAGATTCACGCGCGACAGGCAGAAGTTAGCCCTTTCCCGTTTTTCCTCGGGGGTTTGCATTGTAAACATCGAGAGCGGAAATATTACATTCTCTTCCACATTCATGGAATCGAATAATGCACCACCCTGGAAAAGCATTCCGATTTCCTGGCGGATAATCTTCATTTCGCTGTAAGACATTTTGGTGAATGCACGACCGTCGTATAGTATCTGGCCTTTATCAACATCAAAGAGTCCGACAAGGCATTTCATAAGCACCGTCTTGCCCGAGCCGCTTTGCCCGATAATAAGATTGGTCTTCCCCTTTTCGAACTTGACCGAAACCTGGTCGAGGACAAGATGACCACCAAAGGCTTTGGAGATAGAGACGGCTTCGATCATGCCAGGAGGAGCTGGGTTAAAATTAGGTTAGTAAGGATGATTGTGATGCTGCTGAATACAACCCCCTTGGTGCTGGCTGAGCCTACTTCAAGGGCGCCACCGCTGGTATAATAACCATTGTAGCCTGCTACTGTGGCAATAATGAATGCAAAAACAACTGTTTTTATCAAAGCATAAATTACATCATATACCTTGAAGAAAGCCTGCACACCATATATAAACTCGTGCGAACTCACCAGCCCCGTAACAACACCTGCTGTCCAGCCACCGGCGATAGCCAGGAACATGCTGATTATAATAAGCACCGGATTAATGAGAACAGAGGCAATCACTTTCGGAAAAATGAGGTAAGTAGCAGGGTTTATCCCCATGATCTCGAGCGCATCAATCTGTTCAGTAACGCGCATGGTGCCGATCTCCGAAGCTATGCGTGATCCAACTTTACCAGCCAGGATCAGACTTATGATGGTGGGCGAAAATTCGAGGATTACCGATTGACGTGTAGCAAAGCCTATGGTATAGAGTGGAATAAAAGGGCTGTCGATTTGGAATGCCGTTTGGATAGTAACAACCGCTCCCATGAAAACCGAGACAATGGCAACTATACCAAGCGAATCAAGCCCCAGGTTCTCCATCTCCACCAAAATCTGCCTGTGGTATATCGACCGTTTTTCGGGCTTATGGAATACCTGGCCAATAAGCATGAGGTACCTGCCAAGATGAAAAATGATTTGCATTGACCAAAATATTTTTGCTAAATTAACCATTATTTGATGAAAAAGCATGCTTCCTGAATCAATTTGACCTTGCCAATGATTGAATTAGTTACTTTTGAGAAAGAATTTTATCCGGAATGAGCCACTTTATAAGAACTGTTCTCTTGCTGGCATTCAGCTTGCTACTGTTTGCAGGATGCACTTCGCAGTACTCCTCGCACAAACAGTATCATCAATCGACCAAACGTTACCGGCGCGATTGTGGATGCTTTTTATACCAGACTGCCCGTACTGATATCGCACTGAATACTTTCGCAAATGGGAAATGACCGCGAAAAACTATGCCAATTTTTTCCTCCGCAATGTGTTGATGCTGTTCATGGCTGGTTGCACCAAGGTGGCCTGCGTCTGCGCATAACACGAACCCGTAGCAGTAAACTCGGCGATTTCAGAGCTGCCTTGCCCGGGCAGCCTCCTGTAATTTCGCTGAATGGCGATTTGAACAAATATACATTTTTCGTAGTTTTCGTGCACGAATATGCCCATTTCCTGGTATGGAAAAAACATGGCCATCGTGCCAAACCTCACGGCCGGGAATGGAAGACTATTTATTCGGAATTGATGATTCCTTTTCTCAGTACAGCACTTTTCCCTTCTGAATTATTATTCGCGCTTAAGCGCTATTTTAACGATCCGCATGCTGCCTCAGGCACCGATCTGCAACTTACGCGCACACTTAAATCTTACGATGCCCCCGGGCGTAAACTTACCGTAGAAGAAATAGCTCCCAACGCAACTTTTTCGCTGCCCGATGGACGGCATTTCCGGAAAATACAACAACTGCGCAAACGATATAAATGCTTATGTCTGAATAATAACCGGCTATACCTGTTTCATCCTCTGGCCGAAATAATTCCGGATGATGCGTGAAACGAACATGGTAATTTTTATATTTGTATCAAATACGTATTGTGCTAAATTCTATTTAAAACTCATAGACCTCTAAAACAATTATAAAGTATGAACAAGAACAATTATTGCATCATAATGGCCGGAGGCATTGGAGCGCGTTTCTGGCCAATGAGCCGTTCAGCTCATCCCAAGCAATTTATTGATATCTTAGGCACTGGTGAAACGCTTATTCAGCAAACCTTCCGGAGGTTTAAGCGTATCTGCCCCAGCAAAAATATTTACATTGTTACCAATGAGATTTACCGCGACCAGGTAAAGCAGCAACTTGCCGGTATTCCCGATGAGCAAATCCTTTGCGAACCGGCCCGCAGGAATACTGCTCCCTGTATTGCCTATGCGAATTACCGGATTGCACAGCGCAATCCGGACGCCAATATTATAGTAGCACCTTCGGATCATATCATTTTAAAAGAAGACAGTTTTACTGAAGTTATCCTGGCAGCCCTGGATGCAACAGCGTCCAACGACTGGCTACTTACCCTGGGCATCAAGCCCAGTCGCCCTGAAACAGGTTATGGTTATATTCAGTTTGATGACACATGTCATTACGCCGGCAATGACCGCCTGAGCAAAGTGCGTACCTTCACAGAAAAGCCTCAACTTGAAATGGCTGAGCAATTCCTTCAAAGCGGCGATTTTCTCTGGAACTCGGGTATTTTTATATGGTCGCTCAAGAGTATCATGAAAGCTTTCGAAACCCACCTCTCCGAAGTGGACTCCATTTTTAAGGAAGGAATTCCAGACTTCAACACACCTTCTGAAAAGGATTTTATTGCCAAAGCCTATTCCATATGCCGAAACATTTCTATCGATTATGGTGTGATGGAAAAGGCCGCAAATGTATATGTAATGTCGTCCGATTTTGGTTGGTCCGATCTTGGTACCTGGGGGTCTCTCTACGATACCCGGCAGAAAAATGATTCTGGTAATACCATTGTTGGCAACAACGTGATGGTTTACGATTCTCAGAACTGCATCGTCAATATGCCCAAAGACAAACTGGTGGTGTTGCAGGGACTTAACGATTATATCGTTGTGGAAGACGATAATATTTTGCTCATTTGCCATAAAGGCGAGGAACAACAAATCCGTAGGTTTGTTGGTGATGTGCGCATGAGTAAAGGGGAGAAATTCGTTTAGCATAAATACGGCAGATAAAGGACGGCACAGTTGCATCTGATTGGAAACGCCGGAATATTCAGAATGAAGCTTTAATTGCAGCATATGTCCTATTGATTTTCCACTAAAAACTTTTGCACAGCACCTGATGCCTATTGCCTTTTATCAACGCACAATTCAAAAAAAACTCAACTTTAATACATGAAAAAAATAGCATTTATAATAATTCTGCTGCAGGCAATTGTGGCTGGTACCTTGCATGCCGATGAAGGTATGTGGCTGCCACTTTTTATCGAACGTCTGAATTACGTCGATATGCAGAAAGAGGGCTTGCACCTTACAGCCGAAGAGATATATAGTATAAATCATTCCAGTCTGAAGGATGCGATCATTATTTTTGGAGGAGGATGCACAGGCGAGATGGTTTCGGACGAAGGGCTGGTGCTGACCAATCATCATTGTGGCTATGGCTCCATTCAGTCGCATAGCTCAGTGGATCACGATTATCTTACTACTGGGTTTTGGGCTATGAATCAATCTGAAGAGTTGCCTAACGATGGACTTAGAGCCCGTTTCCTGGTCAGCATCACAGATGTGACACAAGATGTTCTGTCAGAATTAAAGGAAGCCATTTCCGAAGCAGACCGTGCTGCCAGACTAAAGGAGATATCAAAAAAACTTGAACTTAATGCCACCAGCGATAACCAATACGAAACGCGGGTATCCGGCTTTTACAATGGCAATGAATACTATCTCTTCGTGTATGAGACCTTCAGGGATGTGCGACTGGTCGGAGCTCCTCCTTCGTCCATCGGCAAATTCGGCGGCGATACCGATAACTGGATGTGGCCCCGTCATACAGGTGATTTCAGTGTTTTCCGAGTGTATGCTACTCCTGATGGCAAGCCAGCAGATTATTCCAGCATAAACGTTCCCTATAAGCCAAAGCATCATCTCCCTATTTCAATAAAAGGCGTTCAAAAGAACGATTTCGCAATGATACTTGGATATCCAGGCTCTACCGATCGCTATCTTACTTCCTATGGAATAAACCTTATATTGGAGAAAGCCAACCCGGCAATTGTGAAGATACGCACGAAAAAGCTTGAAATCATGCAAGCTGACATGGATGCCAGTGATGAGGTTCGGATAAAATATGCTTCCAAATATTTTGGTACGGCAAATACCTGGAAAAATAAAATTGGCGAAAGCCGCGGGCTGAAAAGGCTCAAAGTGATCGATAAAAAGCGCGAACTCGAAGACCGGTTTGCTGATTGGGTAAATGGCGACAAAGACCGCATGCTGAAATACAGTGATGCTCTTTTGAATCTCTCGAATGCTTACGAAGCTATTTCGGCCACAGAACTGGCCACCCGCTATAATGCCGAAGCTATCAACCGTGGATGCGAGATTATAACATTTATGAGGAGTTATCAGTCACTGGCCGATGAACTGGCCAAGCCACCTGCCGAAGCTAAAGAGCTGAAAAGTCTAACCAAAAAATTACAGATAGCTTCCGGTAAATACTTTAAAGATTATGATGCAGCTACCGATTCTAAACTGCTGGCTGCCATGCTGGATATCTATCGCAGGGATGTTGAGGCTAAATATCAGCCCTCTATGCTGGCCGAAATCGATAAAAAATACAAGGGTGACTTTACGGCTTATGCAAGTAGGATTTTCGATCGGTCGATATTTGCTTCACAGGAACGGGTATTTGCTTTTCTCAAAAATCCTTCTCTTAAAACGCTTCAGAAAGATCCGGGTTACAAGCTAATGACAGCTTTTTCCGAAAACAGCAAACGCATCGATGCGCTTACGCAGGCATCCACCGATCTTTTAGCCAGGGGTCGCCGCTTGTACATGGCAGGTTTGCGCGAAATGCAGCCCGATAAAAAATTCTACCCCGATGCCAACAGCACCATGCGCCTTACATATGGTAAAGTGCTCGACTATTACCCCGCGGATGCTGTTCATTACGATTTTGTCACCACACTCAAAGGTGTAATGGAAAAGGAAGATTCCACGAATTCGGAATTCGAAGTCCCGACAAAACTAAGGCAACTTTATCAGCAGAAGGACTTCGGACGCTATGGAAAAAACGGCGAGATGATAACTTGTTTCCTAACCAACAACGACATTACAGGTGGCAATTCGGGCAGCCCCGTGATGAATGGCGATGGAGAACTTATTGGACTGGCCTTCGATGGCAACTGGGAAGCCATGAGTGGCAATATCGCCTTTGAACCGGATCTGCAACGTACTATATGCGTGGATATCCGATACGTGCTTTTTGTAATCGAAAAGTATGCCGGTGCCGGTAATTTAATCAACGAAATGACTATCCGGGAGTAAAATTTTGGAGTTGAAGATAAGTTTGGAGTTTGGAGTTTAGAGTACTTAGAGTTAATTAGTGCTTGTAAGAAAACTCATTACTTTGCAAAAAAGAAGGATTTAAGAACAAGGATTACTCACTTCGTTCGTGAGATCGCTCTGCTAAGTTAACGATTTTTGATTTTAGATGTACACTGATTTCCAATTGTTTAGCCAAAACTTCATAAATCGTTAATCGACATTCCTTGTTCTTAAATCAAAAAAAGTAACGTTTTCTTAGTAACACTAATTAGAGTTAATAAGATAAAAATGCAACAACTTTAGACCAAACTTTAGGCACTTTAGGCACTTGTTTATTAAAAACCCTTAATCAGCAAAGGGAATATCCATCACCAATATGGCAAAGGAAACAGAAAGGAAATATCTAATAAAATCGACTGAGTATCGCCATCTGGCCGAAGCCGTAAATTACCGGCAAGGATACATCTCAAGGTCTGCAGAGAAAGTAGTGCGTATTCGTATTGCCGGGGACAAAGCTTTCATTACCATAAAAGGAGCTGCTGCTGGCTATACCCGCGACGAATTCGAGTATGAAATTCCGCCAGAAGATGCCCGGCAGATGTTGGATGAGCTCTGTGAGAAGCCGTTGATTGAAAAAAAACGGCGTGTTATTGCGCTCACCGGCAAAACATGGGTAGTTGACGAATTTGAAGGTGAAAATGAAGGACTCATTGTGGCAGAAGTCGAACTCTTATTCTCCGACGAACCCTTCGAAATTCCTGAATGGATAGGTAAGGAAGTATCAGGGGACCCCCGCTACTATAATTCCAACCTTGTGATCAATCCATATAAAAACTGGCGATAATCGGAATGCCAGTAAGATTTTAATCAAATTTTTCTATTTTTTTCAGTTTTTTGTAATAAATATTACTGAAGCGATACTTTATAGGAAACAGTTTAAATATGAGATCAATGAAAGAAGAATTCCTTGAAATATTAACAAATTATCAAGGCATTTTGCATAAAGTTAACCGTATATATTTCCGTAATGAATCAGATAGAAAGGATAACTTTCAGGAAATCATATATCAACTTTGGAAATCATTCCCCAAATTACAAAATAAGGACAGTATTGGTTCATGGATTTATGCTGTTTCCATCAATACATCTATTTCCAAAATGAAGAAAGAAAAACGAATTGAGTATAGTGACAATCTGCCCGAGTCAATGGATCCTATTGATCCCATTGAAAAAATGTCGTTAAATGAAAACTTTCAATGGTTGCTGAAAGCGATATACAAACTTAATGAAATAGATAAATCGATCATGCTCTTATATCTTGAAGAAAAAAGTTATGATGAAATTTCTCAAATCATTGGTATATCGAAATCAAATGTTGGGGTTCGCATAAATAGAGCTAAAGAAATATTAAAACAAAATTTAAATCATTTGAATTATGGAAACTAATGAATTACAGAACATCTGGAAGAATATTGATACAGAAATCAATCTAAAATCAAAAGATGAGTTGAATCAATTGCTTAGTGAAAAAATAAAAAAAACGATTAACAAATTTTTGTATATCACTGGCTTTTCAATTTCAGTTTGTGTTGGGTTAATCATTTTTTTGGTTATAACCGCACTAAATCGACAAAATGATATTTTTTACCAATTAAATAATCTCGCTCTTGGTCTGATTACTTTTATTTCATTATTTTTTTCCTTATTATCATGGCGCAAGTTACAAAACAACAAATATAATCAACCGCTAAAGGATTGGTTAGAAAAAAGAATCAGTTTACTATCTGTATGGTTGACTGGAAGATATAGCAAATTGCATTTATTTATGATCCCTATACTTTATATATTAATTGTTTTGTCAATTCATGTTTATTTTGAGCATAAATCATTTATTGAAGTCATGAAAACAGAGGAGTCAATTGTTGGACTGATTGTTGGAACACCAATTGGACTGTTTATTGCGTTTTTCGGCACTAGAAAAATAAGAAAATATCATTTGAAAAATCTTGAATATCTAAAGGAGATGCACGGTCTTCTTTGCAATGTATACTAACAGTAATTCATGCAGAATCCAATGAAAGGAAGAAGTTTACTCCGGAAGATATTCAGACTTTTTCAATATGGATTATACTGAAACGACTTCTTACTATTCAACAATTGTCATTTCATCTATCAGGTTTTTAGCGCCGGCATATTTATCGATCACGAAAAGCACGTATCGGATATCCACGCATATAGTGCGCTGCAGTTCGGATTCGAATGCAATGTTGCCGCTCATGGCTTCCCAGTTTCCGTCGAAGGCAATACCAATAAGGTCACCGTCACCATTCATTACCGGGCTGCCGGAGTTACCGCCGGTTATATCGTTGTCAGTGAGGAAACAGGTTACCAGGTCGCCGTTGCTGCCATACCGTCCGAAATCCTTTTTCAGGTAAAGCTCCTTCAGTTTTGCTGGTACAATAAATTCCTCGTTTGTAGGATCTTCCTTGGCCATCACGCCCGAAAGATGCGTAACATAATCGTAATGAACGGCGTCGGCAGGATAGTAATCCAATATTTTGCCATAAGTCATTCGCATGGTGGAATTAGCATCGGGATAGAATACCTTATCGGCTTGCATCTCACGAAGCCCTTCCAGGAATAAGCGTTGGGCCTTTTTGAGTTTTACACTCAGCTGAGCCATTTCACCGCTCTTCTTCATAAAGTCTCCATAAAATGAATTGAATGTAAGATAAACAGGATCTTTCGTTAATTTTTTCAGCGAAGGTTTATCAAGAAAAGTATTAAAGCTTTCCTCGGTGGCGAATATGGAATTTTCGAAAACCTCTTCGGCATAATCAGCAAAATCATTTTTGTATTTCTTTTCAATAGTTTGATAGATAGCCGGGTGCAACTCTTTCGGAATATCATTGTAGAACATTTCAAGAATAGCGGCATAGATCTTTTCCTCGGTAGGTGCATTATAATCCTTGAAGTGCTCTTTGCCTTGTTCGCGGTAGGTTACGAGTTTTGCTTTAAGTGAGTCGGCAGGCATTTTTGTAGAGAGTAGGGTTTCGAGACCTGTCATTTGCATAGGCCATGAGAAAACCTGGGAGCCAAAGAACGACAGGTTAACATACCATTGGTATTTGTAAAGGTTGCCATCCTTATACTGTGTGTAGATATCGGAAAAATCCCGGAGAACAGTACCAAATTTGGCCTCACGCTTAGGATCTGCAGATACCCATTTGGAAAATTGATCTTCAATTGCTTTCTTTTTGTCAACTACTTTCAGGCGTTTCAGATCGCGGTTTTCGCCAACTTGATTTTTCCAAAAATTGGCGAGGCTGAATTGGGCTGAAGCATATTGAATGCGTATTTTATCGCTGGCATCCATATCGGCTTTCATGATATCGAGCACTTTGCCACCCACTTTTATCACAGAAGGGTTTATGTCGTTCATAGTCGTTTCCACGCCCCAGGATGTGCTATAGCGGTCGGTCCGGCCGGGATATCCCCATATCATGGCAAAGTCATCTTTTTGAAAGCCCTTGATTGAAACTTTGAGTGCGCGTTTGGGCTTATAAGGAACATTGTCACTGGAATAGACAGCCGGTGAACCATCTGGTGCACTGTATATGCGGAATATGCTAAAATCTCCGGTATGACGGGGCCACATCCAGTTATCGGTATCGCCGCCAAATTTGCCAATGGACGAAGGCGGTGCTCCTACCAGGCGAATGTCCTTATACACTTCGTAAACAAAACGATAGTACTCGTTCCCATTGAAAAATCCTTTTACCGATACATCGTATTTGCCATTTTCTGAAACTTCCTTTTTTAGTCCTTCCATGGCTTTGGAAATAGCAGCAGAACGCTCACTTTCAGTCATGGTATCCGATACGACGGCAAGTATGTTAGCTGTAACATCGTCCATGCGCAAGAGGAACGACACTGTAAGTCCTTCGTTGGCAAGTTCCTCGCTCTTTTTTGTAGCCCAGAAACCATCGGTGAGGTAATCGGCATCAACGGAGCTATGTTTTTGAATAGCGTCAAAACCACAATGGTGGTTGGTCAGTAGTAAGCCTTCGTTGGATACAACTTCGGCCGTGCAAAAGCCACCGAGGCTCACCACAGCATCCTTGAGACTGGAATGGTTTATACTGTAAATCTCATCTGCCGTAAGGTGCAGGCCCATTTTCTGCATATCAACATAATTGAGCCTTTCCACGAACATCGGGAGCCACATGCCTTCGTCGGGTGTAGTACCTGCGAAACCGTGTATGATAATGGATGCGAATAATAAAATTGCAAATAGTCTTTTTTTCATAAACTGGTTGTTTTAGGTTAGATATTTATGTTTGTTAATTGTTTTTTAATCCCATTGCTTCTGTACCCTGGTCGAAAATAATGTCGAGAGGAATATGAGCTGATTTAAGGCGGGCAATATCCTGCTGTAATTGTGGGCGGATAACACCATTCCTTTCCATATATTTCGATGCGCCGTCATAATCTCCATCGCCTTCAAATTTGAGCACCATGGCCGACCAGCCTTCCACAGCCTTCTTCGTTTTTTCGATATCCACATGGTATGTGCCATCGCTGTTGCGGGTAAAAGCACCGTGGTCCTCAAAAAAATTAAAACACATCATGTTCGATTTTCCGTGTGCATCGGCGGCTCCAAAACGCACCGAGCGAATGATGCCGGCCATATAAGTTACATAACAATCGTCGGGGCTTACGTTTTTGAGTTCGCCTTTGGCGATCAGCCACGAAACCATATATAAGCCCAGAATGTCGGCTTTTGCTTCCTCGAAAGCGGAGTATTTTTCTTTTAGTGCTTCGCGCACCGGGCCTTTACCGGTGATTGTATTCTTAATGCCAAGCCCGTGGGCTACTTCGTGGAACATAACATTAGAGAAGAAGGCATCAAAAGTGATGTTTTTTTGTTCGGCAGGATCGGTAAGAACTTTGGAAATAGGCAGAAGAATGTTGTCGAATTTTGCCCGCATGGCGTTCTTGAGTTGCAGGCGACGTGAGCCTTTTTCTAACTGCACTTTTTCGTCGTTGGGGAGGTTGATGGCAATGGTTTTTCCTCCGGCATTGCTATGACCCGCGTAATAAATTATATCGTAGGCATTGAGGTCGGAGTTGCTGCCGGGTTTTTCCTGCTTGTAGCGAGGATCCACCGGCAGCTGCTTCTGCAACTCGGGCAACATGGCCGAATATTTGGAAAGGCGCTGGCTCCATTCCTTATCTTTAACAAGGATTGTGGCTTCGTGGGCGGCTTTGTACCCGTAGAGTTCGTCCTCATAGTTTTCGATGGGGCCAACCACAAAGTCGATGGTATTTGTTTTCATATCCATCCAGGCCATATCGCTTTCGAAATAATCGTCGGTGCGCAAAGCATTGGCGCGGAGTTGGAGATATTTCTTCAGCCCTGCATCATCGGCCAGGGCAGCAGCTTTTTCCAGTAAGCCGGCGGCATTTTCAATTTTATCCTTGTAGGCTTCGTGGTACCATATGGTGCGCAGGCTCTTGTCGGGCATGCGTTGTACCAACGTATACTGGCTGGTCTTGTCGGAATTGTTCCACTTCTCAAATTCCGGTTTGGTCATATCAGTCGGATAGAAATTCGCACCCCTGGGTTTTATGCCGACGCCAGGAATAAAAGGTTTATTGTCGCCCAGGCGATCCCATGGACCATAGTTGATCTCTGCAAAACGCTTTACGCTGGAATCCGAAATATTGTCGAGGAAAGACTGTTTGTCGCCTAAAGTTTGTTGCCAGTAGATGTCATCCATTATTTTGGCGATATCCATGAGAACCGGAATCATTTGTTTTTCGCGGCAGGTAAGTTTGCTGAGGTCGGTGGTAAGTTTAACCACCGCGAATTCATTCAGTTTTGCTTTCATACCTGTATCAGCTGCGGTTGTAATATCAGCTGCAGATTTGGAGCTGCCGGCATTCGGACCGCAGCCGCTCACGACCCATGCCATGCTGCATAGGACGACAGATGCAATTAAAAGGTTACGCCACATCGGATATAAAGTGTTTAAGATTCGGAGGCTAAATTAGGAATTTAAGCTACGTAAAGGGAAATGTTTTAGATGAAATTGTAGTGTGGTGAAATCAGACCATGGGAAGAATCAAGTAGATGTTCTATTTCCCGTTTTTACGTACTTCGTTTTCAAAATAACGGGATAGGCGATCAGATTGATTCGCTAAGTTCAAAATTCCCCATTCCCCCATTCCCCATTTTCAAATTCTTACATTTTCGCATTTTCGTCATTTCGTCATTTCGCCATTTCGCCATCTCGTCATTTCGTCATTTCGTCATTTCGCCATTTCGTCATTTCGTCATTTCGTCATTTCGTCATTTCGCCATTACGTCTTTTCGCCTTAACCCCCGGGGAATACATTCACCGCATAAATGCTCCTCGTAATAAAAAAACGAAAGAGCCTTGATATTTCATTGTTGTTAGATTATAAAACATGTAATTTTGAACATTCTAACCATGGTCCTCTTGAAAGATAATTTACTGTTAAAGGTTTTCCGCTTTTATTACGAAGGTTTCCGCGACATGACCGTAGGTAAAAGCCTTTGGCTGATCATCCTGATCAAGTTGTTCATCATGTTTGCAATACTTAAAATTTTCTTTTTTCCTGATTTTCTTAAATCAAAATATAGTACCGATAAGCAACGTGGTGATTATGTAATGGAACAGTTAACCAAACCTAAACCCTGACTTTACGATGGAAAATTTCGATTACACCTTAATCGACTGGTCGAGGGCACAATTTGCCCTGACGGCTATTTATCACTGGTTTTTTGTGCCGCTTACGCTTGGCTTAGCTTTTATCGTCGCCATTATGGAAACGATTTATCTCCGCACCGGCAAGGAAGAGTGGAAACGGATAACCAAATTCTGGATGACACTATTCGGTATTAACTTCGCTATTGGGGTGGCCACCGGAATTATTCTCGAATTCGAGTTCGGCACCAACTGGTCGAACTATTCCTGGTTTGTCGGCGATATTTTTGGTGCCCCGCTGGCCATAGAAGGTATCATGGCCTTCTTCCTCGAATCCACATTTATTGCAGTTATGTTTTTCGGATGGAACAAGGTGAGCAAACAATTTCATCTTTTAGCATCGTGGCTTACGGCAATTGGGGCGAGTCTTTCGGCACTCTGGATCCTGGTGGCAAATGCCTGGATGCAGAATCCGGTTGGGATGCGGTTTAATCCCGATACAGCCCGTAACGAAATGGAGAATTTCTGGGCGGTGTTGTTTTCGCCAGTTGCCGTGAATAAATTCCTCCACACTGTTTCATCAAGTTATGTAGTTGCAGCCATTTTTGTAATTGGCGTAAGTTCCTGGTATTTGCTGAAGAAGCGTGATGTCCTGTTTGCCAAACGCAGCATAATTGTAGCTTCGGTATTTGGGTTGGTAATGGCAATATTTATGATTTTTACCGGCGACGGATCGGCACGGACAATGGCCAAATACCAGCCCATGAAATTTGCCGCCATGGAAAACCTGCAGACAGGACGGAAAAATGCACCTTTGGTTGCTGTTGGGATTTTGAAAACACGTGAAAACGATGAGCATAAGCGCGAGGATTTCATGTTCAAGTTTGAAATACCTGATATGCTGTCGTATCTGGCCTTTTTAGATCCCAATGCCTTTGTCCCCGGAATCACAGACCTTATTCATGGCAATGAGGCCCAGGGAATAATTCCATACAAAAACAAAATGGAAAAGGGGAAAGTGGCTATTGACGCGTTGCGGGAATACACCCTTGCAAAGAAGGCCAACAATGAGGCTAAGGCAGATTCCGCGCTTACAGTTTTCCGCGCAAATTATGAAGGCATTAATGCGCAGGGCGAAAAGGAACGCTATTTCGGCTATGGATATATCAGCAGTGAAAATCAACTTATTCCACCCGTGCAGCTAACCTTTTACTCTTTCCGGCTAATGGTAGGGTTGGGGTTCGTTTTCATCATTCTCTTCATCTTAATGCTTGTTAGTGTGATAAAAAATAAGCTTGAAAACAGACGATGGTTGCAATATCTGGGACTCTGGACAATTCCGCTGGCTTACCTGGCAACACAGGCCGGATGGATTGTGGCCGAAGTCGGTCGTCAGCCGTGGGTAATTCAGGATCTGATGCCGACGATGGCAGCCGTTTCGCACCTCGAATCGTCATCGGTAATGATCACCTTTATGTTGTTTGCCATACTTTTTACAGCATTACTGATTGCCGAAATAAAAATATTATCCCGTCAAATAAAAATAGGACCTAAAGAAGGAGGACGCTAAGTATGTTTGAAACTTTATCATTATTAGCTTTGCAGCAATACTGGTGGGCGATTGTATCGCTACTTGGCGCTTTGCTCGTATTTTTGATGTTTGTCCAGGGAGGCCAGACACTGATCTATACCCTTGGTAAAACCGACACAGAGCGCACCATGCTTGTCAATACGCTAGGCCGTAAATGGGAATTTACTTTTACCACACTGGTTACCTTTGGCGGTGCATTCTTCGCTTCTTTCCCACTATTCTATTCCACAAGTTTCGGTGGTGCTTATTGGGTGTGGATTGCTATTCTATTTGCTTTTATTATCCAGGCCGTGGCCTACGAATACCGGAGCAAACCGGCTAATTTCCTTGGCAAGCGTACTTACGAAATATTCCTTTTTGTAAATGGCGCTCTTGGCACTTTACTCATAGGTACTGCAGTGGGTACATTCTTTACCGGTTCACAGTTTTCGGTAAACAAAATGAACCTGACCAATATCAGCGATTCCACTATTTCACGGTGGGAAGCCCCTTTTCACGGGCTCGAGGCAGTGCTCAACATGCAGAATGTAGCGCTTGGTCTGACTGTTTTCTTCCTGGCACGTGTGTTGGGAATCCTCTATTTTATGAACACCATAAATGATGATGCCATATTCGCCCGTGCAAAAAAACAGTTGATCTATAATGCTGCACCTTTCCTGGTGTTTTTCCTGTTCTTCCTGGGAAGTGTTTTGATGAGCTCAGGATTTGCTTATGACGCTGCGACCATGCAGGTATCTATGGAAAAATTCAAATACCTGCATAACCTGCTGGCTATGCCACTGGTGCTCATAGTATTCCTGCTTGGCGTGGTGCTGGTACTCTGGGGTATCATCAGTTCGGCAATTACAGTAAGCACCAAAGGCATCTGGTTTTCGGGTTTGGGAACAGTACTTACCGTTTTTGCATTGTTCCTTGTTGCAGGTTATAACCATACAGCTTACTATCCATCTACCTACGATCTGCAGAGCTCACTCACCATCGAAAACAGCTCATCAAGCCATTATACCTTAACGGCCATGAGTTACGTTTCGCTGCTGGTGCCATTTGTACTGGCCTACATCTTTTATGCCTGGAAATCGATAAACAACAAGCCAATCGACGCGCAAGAGATGCAGGAAGAAGGTCATGTTTATTAGCGCCATACTTCAGAATGGCTCATAGGGTAAGGGGAAAGAAAGATCAAATGCCATTTCACCCGATTTTAACCACCAAGAGAATTAATTATCAAAAACATGGATATTAAATCATTAATAAGATCAGGAAATCCGAGACCAATCCTCATAACAAAATTGTTTTATACCTTGAAGTCTGCGACTCTGGTTTAAACTTTCAGGTTGCGGATACACTCATTAATTTTTATTTCAGCGTATCGTAAACCGTAAGGTATTTCAAACCGCTTTTGAAGTCATCGGTCCCAATGGACCTGGGACAAGTTACAGTTAAAGACTGCCCGGGCAGTATATCCATAAAATTATCTGAAAACTGAACTTCACTGTTGGTGCTAAACAGGAAAAGGTTTTTACACAGGTTTTCAGTACTTATGGTGACTGAATATGAATCGGGAGTCTCTTTAATATCAATACTAATACCGGGATTTAACAGCTCAATATCTTTAACTTTGGCAAAGTAATGGCAATCCATATCAATTACATTCTTCCCCGATTCAAAAGATGAAACCATCATACATTTGGTTTTACCGAAGGAACTGAACAATGAATTACTATCTGTTTCAAAAATAACTGCAGAAGTGTTCGCCGGTAGCTGGGCTTTGACAATCTTTTCCCAAAGAGTATTTCCCCTGAAATCGATTATTTTTAACTTAAGTAATCCTTTTTGGGTGTTGAGCAGATCTGAAATCCCATAAACCGCGATTTTGCCATTTTCTTCAACCGTAGTGATGACAGAGTTCTTATACGCTTCGCGCGAGAAATACTGTACTGCTTTCCAACGCTGATAATAATCCATACTGCTCCATGATGCTACCGGCCAGCAATCATTAATCTGCCAGTAAAGTGAGCCCTGGCAATAAGGAATGGCAATCCTGTGCGACTCCATAGCCATTTTGATACCTTCGGCCTGTAATAACTGGCCGATATACAGAAACTGTTCAAAATCTGCCGGAATTTTATAATCCTCTGCCATGTATTGTTTTATACGAATGTTGCCGATACCCGAGCGCTGATGTGATGCCATAACTTCCGACTCGATATTGTAATCGGATGGAATGGTATATTTCTGAACGGTTTTAAATTCGGGGAACGACTGGAACCCATATTCGCTCATGAACCTTGCCTTGTATTTTCGGAAATCACTGAAAGGATGAAGGCCATGCCATACGCCCCAATAATGCATATCGCCGGAACGTGTTTCGTAAGAGGCAAGTTTCTGAAACCCTGCTGATGGCGAAGATGGCCAGTATGCCACATCGTTATCCAGATCATTCACCACATCGGGCAGAATATGATGAAAAACAGCATCATAGGCTTGCCAGATCACTTCGCGTTGCTGCCTGGTGTAGAGCTGTTTATACCCCCAGCCTGCCTTCTCATCCCATTGGCCCCAGGCAGTTTCGATTTCGTTATTGCCTACCCAAATCGCTAAACAGGCATGGTTTCTCAGGCGTTTAACATTATCAATCGCTTCATTTTTAACATTATCGAGAAATGCAGAATCACCAGGGTACATGCTGCAGGCAAACATAAAATCCTGCCACACCAGTATCCCGTATTTATCGCAAAGATCGTAGAACAGATCATCTTCATAAACCCCACCGCCCCAAACACGTAGCATATTCATATTGCACCGGGCAGCCGATTTAACAACAGTTTCATATTTTTCGGGTGTAACCCTTGGCAGGAAAACATCATTGGGAATATAATTGGCTCCTTTCATAAACACCGGCCTTCCGTTTACCTCAAAGTAAAAGCTCTCGCCTTTTCCATCAACGTCAGGAGTGCGAATAAGCTTAATTGTGCGCAACCCGGTATGAACGGTTTTGCTGTCGGCAACAGCCTCATCACTGCCCAAAACAGCAGTGATTTTGTAAAGGATTTGCGCACCGAGTCCATTAGGCCACCAGCGTTTTGGATTCTTAATCTCAAAATCAATGGGATAAGTATTGGTTCCTTTTTTTAATTCAATCGTTTGGCTTGCAGTCAGGATATCGTTCACCTTAATGCTTATTTGCTGGCTGCCTGCCTGGTCGGATGATATGTCCAATTCTGCTTTTAAAAGTGCTGATTTGGCATTGAGTAATTTCCGGACTATATGAATATTCTCAATTTTTTGATTATCCCAGGCTTTTATGACTACTTTCCTCCAGATGCCAGAGGTAACAAGCCGCGGGCCCCAGTCCCAGCCAAAGTGATATCCTGCCTTGCGTGTAAATACACTTACCTGGTTATTTCCCAAACCACCAGCAATGGACTGGTCGTTAGCAGCCGGAAGTCCATACCCGAATACTTCCTGTTTTTCCAAACCAATTACAGTGGGCGATTTAAGCAAAACGCTTATTACATTCTCCCCTTGCTTTATTTGATTCTTTACATCAACTGTCCAGGTACGGTGCATATTATCCGCGCTAAGCAGCAAGTGATCGTTGATGTAAACATCGGCATAAGTATCCAGGCCCTGGAATTCCAAGATTATATGTTGCTTCGAAACCATTTCGGTTGACAGGATGACGGAAGTACGGTATTCCCAGTTCACTTTATCGATCCATTGAAGGTTGTGCTCGTTAAGCCTGTAGTAAGGATCTTCAATTTTTTTATTATCCAGCAAATCGGTGTGCACAGTACCGGGTACAGTTGCAGGAAGCCAGGCGGCAGTGCCTGTTTGCCTGAACTCCCAGTTTTTATTCAGTTCCATGGTCAATACCGATGTTTGGGCCTGGAGGGAGAATGAAATTGTCATTAGCAGGATTGTTAGGAGCGTAATGCGCAATATGTATTTTTTCATAAAACAAAGTATTTTTACCTGAATATCATATAATTGCTGCAGGCTCGCTTTTAGGTATAAGTATTGCTAAAGAAAGCAGTTTTCCTGTCGGGAAAGTTAATTTTCTGACATTATATCCAATGTCGTTTCTGGAATACCTTACTGCTTTTGGTGAAGAATTAATTGTTGATAAATTGGTTAATCTTCAACAAATTGAATTATTTCCTGAACCAATTCATAACAAATTGCTTTGAACATTTTCTGAATTTGCACCAATATTTTCTGAGCTGCAGAGTTTTACTTCTTCTTATCTTCTTCCTTCACTATATTCACAATTTTGATCTTGTCTTTTTTAGTTAGGCCAGAGAGCACTTCGATGTTGATTCCATCGGAAAGTCCGGTTTTGAGGAAGCGTTTCACAAAGGTTTGTGGTCCGGTTTCTATTTCCACATAAGCCGTATCACCCTTGAACTGGAGCAGGCTTTCAGGAATTGCCATTACGCTGTCGCGATGTTCGAGCACAATGTCGGCATTGGCACTGTAACCGGCCCTGATAAAACTTGTGGACTTTAGCTTTACAGCAGCTTTTATCTCGAACTGAATAGCACCATTTTCCTCTACACCCTTAGGCGAGATATGCTCCAGTGAAGCTTTGAATTTTTCGGTATCGATGGCGCCAACCGATAATATCAGTTCCATTCCTTCGTGAAGTTTTCCCACTTCAGATTCGTCCACCTTGCCTTTAAAAATCATTTCGCCCATATCGGCTACTGTTGCAATGGTAGTTCCGGCATTAAAATTATTGCTTTCGATTACTGAATTGCCAACCTCCACGGGTACAGTAAGCACCATGCCTTCGATAGTGGAGCGAATGAGTGTATTGGTTACCTGTCCGGCTTTTTTAGTAATACCTTCCCGGATGAGCTGAAGATTATCTTCGGCTGTTTCCACAGATTCTTTAGCAGTTTTAAGTGCCAGCTCGTAGATCTGGAACTCTGCAGCAGGTATCACTTTCTGGTCGAACAATAACTTCCGCCTGTCATATGCCTGTCTTGCGTCGTCGAGCGAAATATTGGCACGGTTCACGCGCGATTCGGCTTCGTTAAGTTCTATCATATTTGGAATGATCTTTACCTTGGCGATGAGATCACCTTTGGTTACCTTCTTACCTGCTTCCACGTATATGGCTTCGATAATTCCCGATACCTGCGGCTTGATTTCTATCTCCCTGCGCGGCAGTACCGATCCGGTGGCTACAGTCTTTTTTACAATATTGGTAACAATGGGCACCTGTGTCTCGAAAACCACCGGTTTTGCCTGCGATTTCTTGTACAGATAAACGATGGTACCGATGAAAATGGAAAGGACAACGGCGCCGATAAAAACCTTGAAAGCTGTTTTCATAATTGTAATGTTGTTATTAATAATTTCTGTAATTGTAAATTAATGCATATAATTTCTAAATGTTAATTTTTTATGTATTAATTTTCGTCGCGCAACGCATCAATAGGTTTTATACTCACAGCGCGGCGGGCGGGTATCAATCCGGCCAGGGCACCTGAAACAACCAGGATTAAGAGTGCTATCATCGCCACATTAAAATCCACTTCGGGCCGTTTGAACATCGTACTTTCCGCGCCGGAGCTTACAAGCAGGTAATTTATTCCTTCCAGTAAAGCAACGCCGATTACCAATCCAACGTAACCTGCCACAGAAGTTAGGAAAATGGATTCGGTGATGATTTGCCCGATAATATTGGCCGGTCTCGCACCAAGGGCCCTTCGTATACCAATCTCCTTGGTGCGTTCTTTTACAATTACAAGCATAATATTGCTGATACCAATAACCCCGGCAAGCAGCGTGCCAATACCAACCAACCATATCAAACCATTGATACCCGCAAAGAGTCCCATCATTTTCTTGTATTCATTTTCCATGTTAAAATGTCCAAGCGCTTCCTTGTCATTGGGCGAAACACTGTGGCGGCGGGCCATAAGCGCGATAGCTTTGTCTTCAACTACCGATGCAGGAATACCCGTCTTGCTGGTGATGGCAAACCAACCAACAACATTGCCATAGTTATACGTTTTCTGCAGGGTAGTGAATGGCATAAAGATGGTTTGTTCTTTATCGCCACCAAAGTTTACATTGGAATTTGCTGGTTTAAAAGTGCCGATTACTTTAAAATAAACACCCTGAATGCGGATATACTGGTCGAGCGGAACTTCACCGGGCTTAAAAAGTATATCCACGACCTTGTTGCCCAGTACAGCTACTTTGCGCTGCCCGAGAATATCATTTTCGTTCAGAAAGCGTCCGGATGTAAGCGTAACCGGATCTATGTGGTTCCAGTCGGGATAGTCGCCATTGATGGTGAAAGCGCCGGATTTAAGTCCGCGTACTACGTTGTCACCGCCTCTGAAGCCACCTCCCTGCAAACGAGGAGCCAGCAAGTCAATTTCAGGGATATTATCACGCAAAGCTTTAATGTCTTCATTGTTAAAATTAAAGGACCGGTTTCGCGGAAATCCTTTGTAAGGAACGGAAGTTCGCTGTGTCCACATGAAACAGCTGTTGGTCGAAAAATTACCAAAATCGGAAGTCACACCATTTTGCAGGCCTTTGCCGGAGCCAAGCATGACGATAAGCATAAAAATGCCCCAGAATACACCAAAAGCGGTGAGCAGCGTGCGTAGTTTGTTCTTCTTAAGCGCACTCAATATTTCCTGCCAGCGATCGATATCGAACATGTTAGCTTTTATTGGATTGGTAAATCATCAGATTATATGCCACTGAAATTTTATTCATCTCTCAATGCTTCTACCGGTTTAACGGCAGCAGCTTTCCGTGCAGGTACAAAACCGGCAAGAGCACCTGCAAATATCAGCAGGATAGTTGCACTAATGGCAATGCTGAAATTAGCGTCCGGGTTGCGAAAGAAATCGGAAGGCGGCATATATTTGGAAATAAGTTCGAGCAGGCCAATACCAAGCAAAAGTCCGATATATCCCGCAAAGCCGGTAATAAGAATAGCTTCCTGCATCACAAGGCTGATGATACCCCATGGCGTGGCACCAAGAGCTTTGCGGATACCAATTTCCTTTGTGCGTTCCTTTACTACAATCATCATAATATTGCTTACGCCAACAATTCCGGCGATAATAGTGCCTATTCCAATGATCCAGATAAAGAGACGGATTCCGGCGAAAAGCTTCATTACTTTTGCGTATTCTTCTACATTATTCCATATCTGCACGGCACGTTTGTCGTTGGGATCAAACTTGTATTTGGCGGCCATTTTGCTCTTAATCTCATCAACCATTTGCTTGCTTTGGTCTACGGTAGCTGTGCCGGTTGTAAGAGAAATAAGCTGAACATGATTGCTCCCGTTAAATACTCTTTGAGCAGTGCTCATGGGAAGATACACCACACGGTTATTTTCGCCGTTGCTGTTATCCTGATCCGTAAATACACCCACAACTTTGAAAGGGATTCCGCTAACAATAATAAATTTATCCAGAGGCTTTTCACCTTTAAAGAGCGCATCTTTCACCACAGTACTTATTATAACAACTTTGCGGAATTTCTCAATATCGTAATTGTTCACAAACCGCCCCTCCAGCACCTGAACTTTTTCAATGATACCATAGTCGGGGTAAACGGTGCGGATATCGAAATTGCCAAATTCACGTTTGTAGGATAAAGTGGTATTCTGCCAAATATAATTTCGTGGCGATATGTACTCTACACCTTTAATTGTATTGCGTATCATATCATAATCGGAATTCTCCATCTGGATCCTACGTCCAGGTTTCATTCCTTTGTAGGCCAGGGTGGTCTGGTCACTCCACATCCACAGGCTGTTACTGGCTGAAGAATTGAATTGGTTCTGCACACCGTTTTCTAGTCCTCTGCCCGAACCCAGCAGGATGATAAGCATAAAGATGCCCCATGCCACACTGAAACCCGTAAGAAAAGTACGAAGCTTATTCTTTTCGATGGTGCTGAAAATCTCCTGCCATTTGTCGAGGTCGAACATGATAGACTGGTTTATCGGAAATGGTTATGTTATAAATGATCAGAAACTAGTTATCATGCTCTTTATCATGCTCTATGAGGCCGTCGCGTAAGTGAATGATGCGCTGCGTCATATGGGCAATATCGTTTTCGTGTGTAACGATAATGATTGTAATTCCCTCCTTGTTTATTTCTTTGAGTATTTCCATCACTTCATATGATGTGGTGCTATCAAGCGCACCGGTTGGCTCGTCGGCCAGGATTACCCTGGGTTTGGCTATAAGTGCACGGGCGATGGCAATACGTTGTTTCTCTCCACCCGAAAGTTCGTTGGGCATGTGCCCGGCCCATTCCTTCAGCCCCATACGTTCGAGATATTCCATGGCAATCCGGTTGCGTTTGCGACGTGGTATGCCCTGATAGTAAAGAGGAAGTGCAACATTCTCCATCGCGTTCTTAAAGGTGATGAGATTGAACGATTGAAAAACAAAGCCAATATATCTATTCCGCAAAGCTGCAGCCCGTGTTTCGGTGAGGTTGCGGATATCCAGCCCGTCCAGCTGATAGATTCCTGTATCATGGTTATCGAGTATACCAATGATATTCAGCAAAGTGGATTTGCCCGATCCGGAAGAACCCATTACCGAAACAAACTCGCCGGCTGCTATTTTCAGATCAATTCCCTTCAGTACATGAAGTTTATTACTCCCCGTAACATAGGATTTATTAATTTCGTTCAGTTCAATCATGGTGTTGGAAATACTGAAAACGCTCATAAAGCGAAAATATTTTAATTCTCGTGTTGTTGTTTAGACAGTATATGCTTCCCGAAAGTTACACTAATGTCGATTTTTTAAAAAGTTTTCCAGGTTTTAGCAGAATTCCCGGATCAAATATAATGAATACGCGGAATTTTCGTTAAACAAAAACCACGAATCATTGATCAACACTGCTGACAGATGGTAAATGTAAATCACAAAAAGGCCAGGCGAATATTACTCTGGACTGGTATCTCCTTAGTTTCTTTGGTATTCCTGCTGGCAGCAACAAGCTGGATAGTAAGCCATACCTTTGAGGAAGAGGTAAGGGTGATTTTCGAGCGCGAGGTAAACAAACGGCTGAACACGACACTTACGGTAGAACGGATAAATCTTTCGGTACTGCGCCATTTCCCATATGCCGCTGTCACATTTTTCAATGTAAAAATAAAAGATGCCGGCCCGAAAAAATCAATAAACAACATGCTAAAGGCTGATGAAGTCAGCCTGGAATTCAGTATCGCCGATCTGTTCAGGAGTAAATTCAGCATAATACGGATGCGGCTCCGGAATGCTGATCTCCACCTGCATGCATATGCCGATGGAACAGATAATTTTCACCTGTTGAAGCCTGGAAGAAAATCAGATAGCGGTGAGTTCAGTTTCGATATCCAAAAGCTGATTATCAGCAATACAGTGGTAGCATACCTCAACGAAGCAGCGGCCCAGGATTACAACATAGCTGTAGAAAAAGCTACCTTCGCCGGAAAATTTTCGCAGGATACTTACGACCTTGGCTTACAGGGAACAGTACTTTTCAGAAAGATCATATCCCATGGAGTTACCTATCACAGTGATGAAACGGCCATGCTCGATTTATTGTTTATTGTAGACAACCGCATAGGGCAATACACGTTTAACCGGGGCGATCTGCAATTCGGACAGTTGAAATTTAGCCTTACCGGAAATATCATTTATAGTGCTTCGGTCAAACAGATGGATATTGCACTTCAATCGGGCGAAGCTGACCTGGTGGACCTGATACAGGAATTACCTCCGGCTTACCGGAAATATTTCAATGATTATAAAGCCAGCGGCCAGTTTGCTTTTAACTTAACCTCCAGGGGGAAATTTGGAGGCGAAAATCTTCCGGTTCTGGCAGCCTCATTTAGCTTGCACGATGGTTCGCTCAAACGTAGCTCAACGGGCATTGCGCTTCGCGACTTACGCTTCGAAGGACAATTTCACGGAAAGAAACCCGGTTATGCGGGCGATATTACTTTCAGGAATTTGTCGGCCAGGCTGGAAGGAGGTACTATCCATGGGAGCCTCAAGATCAGCAATTTCGCGAATCCCGGTATCGAAGGCAATCTTTTGGCAGATGCCGACCTGGCTGCGGTCTATGGCTTCCTGCCGGTGGGTTATCTTACAGCGCTTAGCGGAAAAGCAAGGATAAATGCTTCGTTCAGCGGGCAACCCGGAAAGAATGGATTTGGCACAAAGGCCACTGGTACGATAACAATGTCGGGCACCTCTGCCACAATTAAGGGAAGCGCTATCCCGCTGAGCGATATAAGCTGCGATTTTGCATTCAACAACAACGATCTGAAAGTAAACAACCTCAGTGGGCATTATGGCTCAAGCGATTTCCGCTTGCAGGGAGCCTTTCGTAATTTTATGGCCTGCTTGCTGCAGCCTTCGTTGCAATGGCAGCTCGATGCCCGCCTTACCGCCGGAAATTTAAACTGGGACGAAGTAATGGCTGCAGGGCAATCCGACGAAGCCAGCCCACCGACCTTGCGGATTCCTGCTAATTTAGCGTTGAATCTCGATGCCAATATCGGCAAACTGACGTACAGGGCTTTTACCGCCGGGCAGATCCGCGGAAAACTTACACTGCAAAACGGAACACTCACAGCTACCGAATTATCATTCGACGCTATGAAAGGACATGTTACATCAACGGGCAGTATCGAAGGGCTTGTGGTTTCCAGGGGGAAAATCCGTTGCCAGGCCCATTTCGAAAAAGTAGATATAACGCAGATGTTCCAGTCATTTGGAAATTTCGGGAATAAAAGTATTACCGAAAAAAATCTTGAAGGCACACTTACCACCGACCTTGATTTTGCAGCACGCTGGATACCAGGTCCCGAGATAGATGCTGCCTCGGCAGTTCTCACTGCTGATATAGTTGTTGAAAATGGCCGCCTGAAGGATTATTCACCCATGCAAAGCCTGGCGAAATACCTTCGCGTGGAGGATCTTTCGGATATCCGCTTCTCTACGCTCACCAACCGCATCGAGATTGCCAGCAAAACAGTTTATATTCCGCGTATGGAAATAAAATCCAGCGCTATCGACCTCCAGATGTATGGCAAACATTACTTCGACAACAGGATAGATTATCACTTCCGGATTCTGCTATCGCAGCTGCTTTCCCGTAAAGCCAGGAAAAATAATCCGGATATGAAAGACGAGGATGCCATCGGACCGATACAGGACGACGGACTTGGCCGGACAACACTATACCTGCTGCTTACAGGTACAGTCGATAAGCCTGTATTTAAGTATGATAAAAAGGATGTTCGCGAAAAGATAGCCTCTGATTTCAAAAAGGAACGACAAAACCTGAAGTCCATTCTTCGCCAGGAATTTGCGCCTGCACGCAAAGATAGTTTGCGCGAAAAAAAGAAAAAAGACGAAACAAAGTTCGAAGTAGAATGGGACGACGACCCAAAATAATTTCCTTTTATACAGTGTAATTAAATTCCCGATATTTGCTCTGGCCGAAATATGGTTGATGATGAAATATGAAGAGTAGCTGACAGCACAATAAATAAAATTAGAAAATTTCTCAGCGTAAAAATGCCTGTATTTTGAATATCTACAAACAAAAGAGACAATGGAAAACTGTACTGTTCCTGGCGGCGGTGATTATCGTGGGGGTATCACTTTGGTATACCAATGTCCTGGTGCATAAGATAGCCCAGGACGAACGCAACAAGATACAGACCTGGGCTGATGCCATCCGCCATCGCGTGGCACTCGTAAATTCCTCCGCCAAGTTTTTTCAACAATTACGCGAAGAGGAACGTAAACGAATGGAACTACTGGTAAATGCCACGAAAAGGATGGTCTCGGACACTACCAACCAGGATCTTACATTTTATTCCGAGATTATTTCAAACAATACAACCATACCAGTAATTATCACCGACGGGAAAGGAAATATTAACAGTACAATAAATGTGGATTTTGACACCAAAGCGGTAAAGAGGCTTACGCCTGAATTGCGAAAGGAGTTTTCGGTATACCCACCGTTGGTACTCAACTTTTACGCAGGGAGCGTGAATTATTACTATTATAAGGATTCACGTTTGTTTACAGAACTCAGGGTAATGCTCAACGATCTGATCAGTTCGTTCTTTTCCGAAGTTGTAAATAACGCGGCTTCTGTACCCGTGGTTATCACTGATAGTACAAGGACGAAGCTTATTGACTTTGGGGGAAGTATTGACACAACCCGTCTTCGCGATACAGCTTTCTTTCATCAGATAATTGCAGCAATGGCTTCCGAAAACGATCCTATTGTTATAAACATTGCCGACCAGGGCAAGCGTTTTATATTCTATAACGATTCCTACCTGCTCACGCAACTGAGATACTACCCTTACATCCAGTTGGCCATAATCGGCATTTTTCTGCTGGTGGCATATCTGCTGTTCAGTACAGCCCGCCGGGCAGAGCAGAACCAGGTATGGGTTGGACTGGCAAAGGAAACAGCTCACCAGCTTGGAACACCGCTTTCATCCATGATGGCCTGGGTTGATTACCTGGAAACCAAAGGTGTGGATAAGGATACAATTTTCGAACTGCAAAAAGACGTGAGTCGCCTTGAAACGATTACCGAAAGGTTTTCGAAAATAGGTTCGGGCACATCACTAAAGGAAGAAAACATTGTTCCGCTGATCTACAAATCCATTGGGTATCTGAAAACGCGTACTTCACCAAAAGTAGCAATCGAAATTTCTCCTTCAGAAGACGCACATATCATCGTACCACTCAATTATCAACTATTCGACTGGGTGATTGAGAATCTTATAAAAAATGCCGTTGACGCCATGACCGGAAAAGGACGCCTGGCCATCAATATCAGCGATGATAAGAAATTTGTTACGATTGATATAACAGATTCGGGGAAAGGCATCCCCAAGAATATGTTCAAAACTATTTTTAACCCGGGATACACCAGCAAGCAGCGCGGTTGGGGATTGGGCCTTTCGCTTTCGCAACGCATTATCCGCGACTACCATGCGGGAAAAATATTTGTGAAATCGTCCTCACTTGGCAAAGGAACAACCTTCCGGATCATTCTTAAAAAATAAAATGGGAAACGGTTCAAGACATTATGAAAAAAATCATAAAAATCAACTTTACAAAAAAAATATTGAAAGTGGTTTGCAAATGCCTGACTTTTATCTTTTTATTTTTGCCTTTTATCTTCTGCATGAATAATGCAGGTTAAGACCTGCGAAGTTTAAATTTTCGCAACAAATTATTCCGAAAAATTTTAAAGATCACTCAAGCTGTGGCTGGTATTTACATTCATATTCCTTTCTGTAAGCAGAAGTGCCATTATTGTAACTTTTTTTCGGTGGCTTCGCTTGCAGGAAAGCTAAATATACTGTCCGCTGTTGCGGATGAACTAAATGCACGACGCGATTATCTGAAAGGGGAGGAGATTGAAACGATTTATTTCGGGGGAGGTACTCCTTCATTGCTTTCAGGAAACGAGATTAACGCCATGCTGAAATGCATCAGCACTGACTTCAAGGTGGCATCCGATGCCGAGATAACACTCGAAGCAAATCCCGATGATCTTACCCCGCAGAAACTGGTCGAGTTGGGTAAGACAAATATCAATCGCCTGAGTATCGGAATACAGTCTTTTTACGACGAAGACCTCGCATATCTTAATCGTGCTCATGATGCCCGGCAAGCGACTGCTGCTGTAAAAAATGCCCATGCAGCAGGCTTCAGCAATATTACGCTCGATCTGATATATGGTATTCCAACCCTGAGCGACGAGCGCTGGGTAAGTAATGTACTCAATGCAATCTCGCTTGGAGCGCAACATATTTCGGCTTACTCACTAACCATGGAATCGCGCACCCCACTGGAATACTTTATCCGCAAAGGGAAGGCCAAACCATTAGATGAAGAACAAAGCATCCGCCATTTCGAAATACTGACCGAACTGATGCAGGAAAATGAATTTATTCATTACGAAATCTCAAACTTCTGCCTCGAAGGCTGGTACGCACGACATAATACCAATTACTGGAATGGCCGCAAATATCTTGGTGTTGGCCCATCCGCCCACTCGTACGATGGCAATACCCGCCAATGGAACGCATCAGGAATTACTTCATATTTGCAAGCTGTTCGAAAAGGATCGGGTCCGGACGGAGCAGAAATCCTGACTACTGCTCAGCATTATAACGAATACGTGATGACCTCATTACGCACCATGTGGGGCTGCAGCCTGGATGAAATCTCAAAACGGTATGGAGAAGAATATGCACAGTATATCCGGACATTGTCAGCATCCTGCCTGCATGATGAGAAATTGGTTCTTGAAGATGGTATTTTACGGATAAGCGGAACCGGACTCCTGATGGCTGACGCCATAGCTTCTGATTTGTTCGTGACTGAATCTTTGTAGAGGATCCCTCTTTTAGCACTCCAAACTCCAAACTTCAGGCAATCTCTTTTATTTCCTGCTGAACCTAACCTTTAGCTGCACTGCCTGATGATCGCTGAAGACAAAATCCCGGGAAAGTGCTTTAACTTCCAGTACTTCCAGATTAGGTGATAAAACAAAGAAATCGATTATCGTTGTTCCGGTGCGTCCTTTCTGATACGATTCGTTTACATCGCGGTTGGTTGCTCTTTCGGGATCGAACGCCCACTTCCAATCCCCGGGTATAAAATCGGCAGGAATGGGTGGCGTTATTCTGTGAGCTTTATTTCCATCGGTGGTTGCAGCCGGATCGAAAGGAAGCGGATTCTGGTTCCAGTCGCCACCAACGATCACGTAATTTCCCTTAGCAAACTCATCGAGCATGGTTTTTTGCAGGAGTGCGAGTTCCTGCTTTCGCATTTCAGCGGCATCATTGAAAGCCGAATTATGTGTGTTGATAAGAACCAGCTCTTTCAGGCCGGCTAATGTATAACGTGTGAGCAAAAAACAGCGGTCGAGCATGAAGAGACGCTTTGGCCAGGCATAAGATGAAGGATAAGCTATACGCAGTGCATCTTCACTATGGTAACGGCTCAGGGTGATGAGTCCGGACAGCACACGGCCCATTGGTTCGGCAGGAGGAACCGGAACAAAACCCACATCATAATTTGAAGCATAAACAGAAGAAAAGTCATCAAATAAGCTGTCGATACGTGCTACTTCGTCTGTGTAATAGCTTCGTTTGGCTGTAAGGTCTACCTCCTGCAGCAATAAGAAGTCAGGGTGATCAATCTGCGCCAGGCTCTCCAGGACTCCATTTAAATAACGTTGGTATTCTATAGCCGATGGTCGCACACGTTTTCCGCCTTCATAAAAAAAATCCATCTCTCTGCCCAGCCCGGCATAGCCAATGTTCCAGGTAAGCAGGCTGATGGTGTCGCTCATAGCAGCTGACGGCAGCCCTTTACCTTTTAAAGGAAGTGTTTCCACAGCATCGGGTTTGTAATCTGTAAGGGTAGCCCATGCCAGGAACCCGCCAAAACCTACAATAACTGTAAGCAGGATAATGATGACGACATTTATGATTATTTTAAATAGTTTCATCTGTAATAATTAATTTTTTATTGATTAGATTACCGTAAGTTTGGGTTTAACAATATACAAGCGTAAAGCTAAATTACAAAAAGTTCCCGGATAGCGCTAAAATTGAAAATATTCTTCGATGGCTGGAATATACATACATTCGCGGTTCATATCAATTTAGCGCGAGTCCAAAGTGAGCAGTCCTTCAGCTAAAGATGATTATAGCATGGCTGTGAGGATAGTTGGTATTGGAAACCAACGCTATGGCTGAATACGTTACAGATATTGAAAATTCAGACCATTATACTCAGATATTTTTGTTAATTTTAACCCGGATTTTGATTCATTAACCCTCCATTTATGCCCTTTCTAGGATCAATCATAAAGAGCGCCATCGAATTGCGCAGCAAAATTCCCCTCGACAGCATGAAGACCCAGGATCCTTATGCTGTCCAGATGAAAACTTTAAAAAAACTGCTCAAGAAAGCACAATTTACAGCCTTTGGAGAAGAGTACGGGTTTACATCGATACTCAGACGACCTGTTATATTAGACACCTTCAAGGAACGAGTTCCTTTATTTGATTACAATTCTATCTTTAAAAAATGGTGGTATCGCACACTTAACGGTGAAGCATACGTTTGCTGGCCTACACAGGTTAAATATTTTGCACTGAGTTCGGGTACTTCAGAGGCTGCAAGCAAATACATACCCGTAACCTACGATATGCTTCGCGCCATCAAAAAAACCAGTATCAGGCAAATATGGTCGCTGGCAAAGTACGACCTTCCCCTCGAATCTTATGACAAAGGTATTCTGATGCTTGGTGGAAGCACGCATCTGCAATTTAACGGAACCTATTACGAAGGCGATCTGTCGGGCATCACCGCGGGTAATATTCCTTTCTGGTTTCAACATTTCTATAAACCCGGCAAACGCATTTCGAAAGAACGCGACTGGACTACAAAACTCGACGAAATCGTTCGCAACGCCTGCAATTGGGATATCTCTGTTATTGTTGGTGTGCCTGCCTGGCTACAGATTCTGCTGGAAAGGATCATAGCGCATTACAACCTGAAAACAATTCACGATATCTGGCCAAACCTCTCTATTTATGTGCATGGCGGTGTTTCATTTGCTCCTTATGCCAAAGGATTCGAAAAATTATTGGGCAAACCAATTACTTACATCGAAACATATCTTGCTTCAGAAGGATTTCTTGCTTATCAGAGCCGCCCTGATACAAATGGGATGCAATTGGTGCTGGACAACGGGTTGTTCTTCGAATTTGTTCCTTTTAATGAAGACAATTTCGATTGGGAAAACAATCTGAAGCCTAACGCCGAAACGCTTACCATCAAAGAAGTGGAGGAAAATAAAGAATACGCCTTGCTGATATCTTCCTATGCCGGTGCCTGGCGCTACCTCATTGGAGACGTCATCAAGTTTACGTCGGTTTTGCTTTCCGAAATTGTGATTACAGGACGTACAAAGCATTTCCTGAACCTTTGTGGCGAGCACCTGTCGCAGGAAAATATGAATCGTGCCATCGAAATACTGGAAGAAGAATTTAATATTGAAGTGCGCGAATTTACAGTGGCAGGTTACAAAACTGAAGATATGTTTGCACATAAATGGTTTCTGGGCACCAACAATACCATCGACCCGGTATTGGCATCGACTAAGATAGACAGCTACCTCAAACTACTTAACGACGATTACCGCACCGAACGTATTGCAGCTATTAAAAGTGTGACTGCCGAAGTATTGCCGGTAAACCTGTTTTACGACTACATGAAGTTGCTGGGCAAAGAAGGTGGTCAGAATAAATTTCCCCGTGTCCTGAAGAAAGATAAACTTGCGCTCTGGAAGGAATTCCTGAGAAATCAAAAGTAAAAAACATACAATGCATCCTTTTCTTGAAGGCGTAATTCTTGGTTTTACCCTGGCCATGCTGCTGGGTCCGGCATTGTTTGCGCTCCTTCAAACAAGTATCCACCGCGGGGTGAAGGCTGGATTCTTTCTTGCTTTTGGAATTTTTATGAGCGACATCACAATCGTTATATTTACCTATTTGGGGGCTGTACAACTCTTGAGCAACGAACGCAATTACATTTTGGCTGGCATTAGCGGTGGGATTATTCTCATCCTTTTCGGGGTTTATACTTTTGTGCGCAAGGTGCACATCGATGAAAACAACAACATGATCGAAGTAAAAAAGATACCAGGTGTTTTAACGTACTTGCTGAAAGGATATTTCCTCAATGTTATGAATCCCTTTGTTTGGTTCTTCTGGATTTCGGTTATGGTGGGAATAGGATCAAATTATGGTGCCGACAAACCGGCAGTCACCTCATTCTTCATGGGCACGCTGTTTACCATATTTGGCACAGATTTGCTTAAAGTAGTTATCGCAAACAAGATCAAACATTACCTGAATCCCAGGGTGCTGATTCTGATCAACCGGATCGTAGGAATATTACTGGCGATCTTCGGTATCTTCCTGATGTTGCGTGTTATCTTCCAATTTTAAACAGGAATTCCAAAGAATACTAAATAGAAATAAGTCCGGCTTAATCGACCTGGATGGCGTCCTGTCTTGGTTTTAAATCCTTCAGATTCAACTGTATACTTTTGGTGCCGTTCCACTCGTTTTCCTCGATGTGGTAACATATATCCATTGGGATATTTTTTTCGATAGTGCTGAAATGTTCGCCAAGTTGAAACGCAATGGCAGGAAAGGGATTGCAGCGGACGTCGGGCTGATACACACTAAGTTTGATGTGGTTTTTCCCGACAATACGGGCGTGCCCTGCATCCAGAACTCCCTGCGTCAGGAATACAGGCGCCATATTCCCCGGACCGAATGGTGCAAATTGCTTCAATATCCGCAGAAACTTGAAATTAATCTTGTTGAGGTCGATCTCCATATCAATCTCAACTTCGGGAATAAGCATATAATCTTCTAAGGTGTCGGCTGCCCGCTGCTCAAAGCGCGCTTTGAACTTCTCAAAATTTTCTGGTTTGAGCGAAAGGCCGGCTGCGTATTTATGACCGCCGAAATGTTCGAGCAAATCGCTGCAGGCATCAATGGCATCATAAATATCGAAATCCTTGATGGACCTTGCCGAACCTGTGAGCAAACCATTGGATAGCGTGAGTACAATGGTGGGACGGTAATAAGTTTCTGTCAGGCGCGATGCCACAATTCCAATAACGCCTTTGTGCCACTCCGGGTTAAAAACCACAGTTGCTTTGGCGTTGGACATGGCAATGTCTTTGCCGATCATATCCAGCGCCTGCTGCGTAATGGAGGCATCGAGATCGCGGCGGGTAGTATTGAATTCGTTGATTTGTTGTGCAAAAACCATTGCCTGTTCAATATCAGGACTAATGAGCAGGTTAACCGAATTGCGGCCGCTTTCTATACGTCCGGCAGCATTGATGCGCGGCCCTATCAGGAAAACGAGATCGGAAATGGTAAGTTCGCGGTTGAATATGCCTTCACCCATATCCTGGTCTTCAACAGCGTGACGGTTAATGTTGCTGTAGCGCAATATCGTTTCGAACCCCGGTCTTGGCGATTGATTGATCAGTTTAAGTCCGAAATAAGCCAAAATCCGGTTTTCGCCGGTGATAGGGACGATATCAGATGCTATACTTACTACCACCAAATCGAGGTAGCTCTGCAGCATTTCGAAAGGAATATTGTTGTACTGGGCATAAGCCTGCACAAGTTTGAACCCTAGTCCGCAACCCGACAATTCGTTGTAAGGATAAGTGGAATCAGTTCTTTTCGGGTCGAGCACCGCGATAGCATCCGGGAGATGGTCGCCAGGGCGGTGGTGATCACAGACAATGAAATCAATGCCCAGCGTTTTGGCATAAGCAATTTTTTCCACCTCTTTTATTCCGCAATCGAGCGCGATAACCAGTTTAAAGTCATTATCTCCGGCAAAGTCGATTCCTTTCTTCGATACGCCATATCCTTCTATATAGCGATCGGGGATATAAAAGTCGAGATACTCAAAGCCCTGGCTCTGAAGGAAAGTAAATACCAACGCTACAGCTGTGGTCCCATCCACATCGTAATCACCAAAAACCAGGATTTTCTCATTGTTCTTTTTTGCCCTCAGGATACGCTCAATGGCCTTATCCATATCGTTTAGCAGGAAAGGATCGTGTAATTGGGTAAGTTCCGGCCGGAAAAATGCCCGCGCCTCGTCGAAAGTATTAACGCCCCGTTGCACTAGCAGATTGGCCAACTCATCTTCAATGTTGAGTTCCGACGCCAACCGCTTAATGGTCTCGCTTTCACCTTTTTCCTTTATCTTCCACCGTTTTTCCACACATTTTCCTTTGTCGGGTAAAAGTATAAATTATCCGGGGATTATCGCATTGTTTCTTATTTCAAAAAGCGATGTCAGAGACAATGTTTAGCCGGGGATGAGGTTTTAGTAAAATACACCAGCCCAGGCAGAATGCCTGGGCTGGTGCTTTAATCAGGGAATAAGCTTGCTGTTAAAGGATGTTTTACCTTATAAACTTACGCTGAACCGGTTCGCGGCCTTCTGTGTTTACCCTGAGCAGGTACATTCCTTTGGTAAGGTCGCCGGTTGCAATGCTGATGCGGTTGATGCCAATCGACATTTCTATTACCTCACTGCGGATAATGCGACCCTGTAAGTCGATAACATCAACCACCGCGGTTCCTGAAGCTGAAGCATTCAGTTTGAGGTAGAGGGTTTCGCCTACCGGGTTGGGGTATGGATTACCGGCAACGAGTTTGGGTGCGTCAGGGTCTTTAATGCCTACAGCAGAGATTGCCGACGTAGTAACTACGAAATTAATGTTGACAGAGGCAGTGTTTTCCGTCAGGAAAACAACAACAGTCTCGGTGATTTTACCTGTCATCTCTGCATGCAGCGTGTATTCGCCATAAGGCAGGTTGTTGAATTCAAAGGTACCGTTGTTGTTTGAGAAGGCATAACCAATGGGTAAGCCGGTGCTGTTGAATAAAACAATTTCAACATTGGCTGCAGGGTTGCCCGATTTGAAAGTTCCACCCCAGCTGATACTGCCGGTGATGCTGGCATTACCCTGGCTCCGGTACATTGAAGGAACAAGACTGACGGGGTACCAGGCATTCGGTTCTCCGGTGGAAATGATAGTTGCTCCTTGCCAGTTAAGTGAACCTGCATAGTAAGAAGGCATGTATGCGAAGAAATTGGGTGAACCCGGGGTAAGCATTGCGTAAATGTAATATGACCCGGCAGGGACACCGCTAAAGTTATAGGTTCCGGATGAATCGATCAGCGTTTCAGCATAATAGTAGTTATTGGCTCCTATCAGCCACACGATACCCTGATCTGCCAGGGTATTTCCGTCAAGAACTATTCCTGAAATGGTATTGTCACCGATGACATCTCCGGCAAAAATTTCCATACAGTAAGTGCTCATGCAGTAACCTGAAGAATCCCAGATAGTAAGACAGGCCTTGTAATTGCCTGGAATGGAATTGGTATGAACTGGATTAAGATCTGATGATTCGGTGCCGTCACCAAACGACCACTGCTGGTTAGAATATCCGGGTGCAGAGGTATTGATAAAGATGTAACTGGAGGATGAAGTTACAGAATCAGCAGGGTAAGCTAAGAACGAAGCCTGGCAACCGGGCTGTATAATGTCAACCCAGATTTCCTGGCATGTCTGGTCCCAGCAATTATTCAGGCTGTCACTAATGGTGAGGCATGCCCAATACATTCCTGGTGTTGAGTATGTGTGCACAGGAGTTGCTTCGGTTGATTGCCCGCCATCACCGAAATCCCAGAACATGAAACTGTTTTCGCCTTGCGAGAAATTTTCAAAATGGTAGGTGTACCCTGAGGAATCGGGGATAGCTGACATCATTGCTTCGCATGATGAACCACCACCCCCGGGGAATATCACCTGACAACTGGAGCCTATGCATGTATCATTATTTGTAGTAGGATCACCTGCGATGGTTGTAAGGCAAACATTGAAAACGGTTCCGGCATTCACGAAAGTATGTGTTACCTGTTGGCCGGTAGCTGTAGCTCCATCACCAAAATCCCAGGAATAGACTGCAGGTACTCCAGAAATCATTTTTCCTGCAAAAGAATATGCAGAACCATCGTTTGAATAAGCTTCAAAATAGTTTTCGCAAGGAGAAGGAATGTAAATATAGACATCCTGGCAGGAAACAGAAGTGCAGGCAGTACCATCAGGGCCTGCTCCGCCGGTGGTTAAGCATACTTTATATGTGTTGTTTGGACCGGCAAAGGAATGTGATACAATTTGTCCGGTAGCAGTAGTTCCGTCTCCGAAGTCCCAGTTCCATGAGCTAATCTGGTTGCTCATAGCCCAGCCTTCAAATGTATAGGCTGTGCCGGAAGAGTCGGGGTAATACCAGAAGGAACTCTCACATGGAGATGGAATGTAAATATAGACATCCT
>Ga0315283_10000171_pt1 | contig 42147 bp, 45 predicted proteins | sample YL17G09_0_MG_FD_204541 | JGI IMG/M metagenome (GOLD analysis project Ga0315283, IMG submission 204541) | Sediment microbial communities from Yellowstone Lake, YNP, Wyoming, USA - YL17G09_0 | ecosystem: Environmental > Aquatic > Freshwater > Lake > Sediment | place: USA: Wyoming | collected...
CGTTGACAGGCGGGGCCGCTGACAATATAATCCGAGGGAGAACGCCCGGGAGGGAGAACCCAAGATGTCCAAAGAAACCCTGAATCCGCCCCAGCCCCAAAGCCCCGAGAGGCCCCTGTCTCCTGGCGTCACTCGGCTGGGCTCGACGATCGTCCTCAATGGCGAGGTCGAGGCCCACGAGGACATTCTCGTCGAGGGCCGCTTTCAGGGCAAGATCACCATTCCTTCGGGCACCCTGACCGTGGCCAAGGGCGCCCGGGTCGAAGCCGACGTCCGCGTCCGGGCCCTCGTCCTCCACGGCGAGCTCAATGGCACCGTCAGGGCCGCCGAAAAAGCGGTCATTTCCGAAACGGCCGAGATGACCGGCGACGTGATCACGCCCAAGATCACCATCGCCAGCGGCGCCCGCTTCGCCGGCGGCATCCGCATGAAGGAGTGAAGAGGGGGTCAAACCTACTTTTTTTCGAAAAAAGTAGGTTTGACCCCCTCTTAGACATGAAAGCGTTTGAGCTCCGCTCCGAGTTCACCCCCAAGGGAGACCAGGTCCAGGCCATCGCCCGTCTCGTCGAAGGGCTGGAATCCGGCGCCCGCCACCAGGTCCTGAAGGGCGTGACCGGTTCTGGCAAGACCTTCACCATGGCCAACATCATCGAGCGGGCCAACCGCCCCGTCCTGGTCATCTCCCACAACAAGACGCTCGCCGCTCAACTCTACCAGGAGTTCCGCCGCTTCTTCCCCAGGAACGCCGTCGAGTACTTCGTCAGCTACTACGACTACTACCAGCCCGAAGCCTTCATCCCCTCGTCGAACACCTACATCGCCAAGGAGGCGACGATCAACGACGAGATCGACCGCCTCCGCCTCTGTGCCACGAACTCCCTGTTCGCGCGCCGGGACGTCATCATCGTCGCCTCGGTCTCGTGCATCTACGGCATCGGCGCGCCCGATACGTACTACTCCATGAGCTTCGCCTTGAGCGTCGGCGAAACCCTGGGCCGGAAGGCGCTCCTCGAAAAGCTCGTCTCGGTCCAGTATGCGCGCGATGAGGGCGAATTCAAGAGAGGGACTTTCCGCGTCAGGGGCGACATCGTCGAGATCTTCCCGAGCTACGAGGACTCGGCCTACAGGATCGAGCTCGAGAACGGGAAGATCAAGACGATTTCGGCCATCGACCCCCTCTTGGGCAAGGTGCGGGAGAGCCTTGAAACCGTCATGATCCATCCCCGGACATTTTTTTCGACGCCCGCCGACACCCTTAAATCGGCGATCGCCGGCATCGAAGCGGAGCTCGTCGAGCAAATCGCCCACTTCCAGCGGCGCGGCCAAGCCGTCGAGGCCGAGCGCATCGAGGAGAGGACGCTCTACGACCTGGAAATGCTGCGCGACTTCGGCTATTGCCCTGGCATCGAAAACTACTCCCGCCATCTCACCGGCCGCAAGGCCGGCGATCCGCCCTTCACCTTGCTCGACTACTTCCCCAAGGATTTCCTGACCATCATCGACGAGTCCCATGTCACCGTACCCCAGATCGGCGGGATGTACGCGGGCGACCGCTCGCGGAAGCTGACCCTCGTCGACCACGGCTTCCGTCTGCCCTCGGCCCTCGACAACCGGCCGTTCAACTTCGACGAGTTCGAAGGCCGCGTCGGTCAGACCATCTACGTCTCGGCGACGCCGGGGATCTACGAGCTGAAGAGATCGCCCGGCCGGGTGGTCGAACAGGTCATCCGCCCGACGGGCCTGACCGACCCGGAGCTCGAGATCCGGCCCATCCGCGGCCAGGTCGACGACCTCATGGCCGAGATCCGGGCCCGGGCCGCCCGGAACGAACGCGTCCTCGTCACGACGCTGACCAAAAAGATGGCCGAGGACCTGGCCCGCCACTACCACGAGCTCGGCCTGCGCGTCCGCTACCTCCACTCGGAGATCGAAACGCTCGAACGGGTCAACGTCCTCCGCGACCTGCGCAAGGGCGCGTTCGACGCCCTCATCGGCATCAACCTTCTCCGCGAGGGCCTAGACCTGCCCGAGGTCTCGCTCGTGGCCATCCTCGACGCCGACAAGGAGGGCTTCCTGCGGTCCGCGACGGCGCTCATCCAGACCTTCGGCCGGGCCGCCCGCAACGTCTCCGGCAGGGCCATCCTCTACGCCGACACCATGACCCATTCAATGAAGGGCGCGATCGAAGAGACCGGACGCCGCCGCAAGATCCAGCAGGACTACAACGCCGCCAACGGCATCACCCCGCAGACGATCATCAAAGGCATCGACGAGGTCCTGACGAGCGTCTACGAGCGCGATTACCTGGATTACACCAAGATCTCCGAGGACAAGGACATCTACCTCTCGCCCCACATGCGAAAAAAACGCATGGACGAGCTGGGGAAGCTCATGAAGGAAGCCTCCGCCGCGCTCGAATTCGAAAAGGCGGCCGCCTACCGCGACGAGCTGGTCAAGCTCAAGAAGGGCGATCTCGAGCTCGGTTTCTAGGCGTCACATGGCGGAGATCGACGAGCTCAAAGCCCGGGCGGCCGAACTCCCGGCCAAGCCCGGCATCTACTTTTTCAAGAACGCGGCCGGCGAAGTCGTCTACATCGGCAAGGCCCGCTCGCTCCGCGACCGCGTCCGCTCCTACTTCCTGACCAACCCCGACTTCAAGGTCCGGAACATCCTCCGCGAGACGACCGACATCGACTTCATCCTGACCGGCTCCGAGAAGGAAGCCGCCTTCCTCGAGAACAATTACGTCCAGCAGCACCAGCCCCGTTTCAACCTGAGGCTCAAGGACGACAAGAGCTTTCCCTATCTCAAGGTGACTGCCGGCGAAACCTATCCGGGGGTCTATTTCAGCCGGCGCGTCGAGGATGACGGGTCGCGCTACTTCGGGCCCTTCAGCCCGGCCCACCGGGCCCGCTCCTCCATCCACCTCGTCAACAAGCACTTCCTCGTCCGAGGATGCGAGGATGCCATATTCCGGAACCGCAAGCGCCCCTGCCTCGAATACGAACTCCGGCTTTGCTCGGCCCCGTGCGTCAAGTTCATTTCCGAAAACGACTACCGGGAAAACGTCGACAGCGCCTGCCTCTTCCTCGAAGGACGCATGCCCGAACTCGCCCGGACGCTGAAGGCGAAAATGGAGCGGGCGGCCGGCGAGGAAAGGTTCGAGGAGGCGGCCCGCTGGCGAGACCTGCTGCGCACGGTCGAGGACTACCGGGACCGGCCCGGGACGATTTCCGTGGCGCTCGAGGACCAGGACGTCGTCGGCTTCGCCCGCGAGGAAGGTCGGGCGGGCGCCTACGTTTTTTTTATGCGCAAGGGCAAGATCCGGAATTCGGCGGCGCACCTCATCGAAACCCCGGCGGAGGTTCCGGACGCGGATGTCCTGGGCGAATTTCTGGCTGTCTTCTACAGGGACCACGAAGCGCCGCCTCGCCTCTTTCTCCCCTTTCCGCCCTCTGAGAAGACGGGGCTCCAAACGCTCCTCGACTGGGCCAAGGTCCGCGTCCTCGTGCCCCGCGGCGGAAAGAACCGGAAACTCGTCGACCTGGCCGGACGCAACGCCGAAGCGCACCTCCGCAAACAGGCGAGAGACGCCAAACCCCTCGAAGAGTTGAAGACGGCCCTGGGCCTCGCCTCCGTCCCGCGCTGGATCGAGGGTTTCGACATCTCCAACACGGGCGGCGATGAGTCCGTCGGATCCCTCATTGTCTTCAGGGACGGCCGGCCGGACAAGGACAACTACCGGAAATTCCTCATCCGGACGGTCGAAGGCTCCAACGACGTGGCCAGTTTGGAGGAGGTCATCTCCCGGAGATACAAGAGGGCGATCGAGGAAAACGGGCCACTCCCCGACCTGATCATGGTCGACGGCGGCAAGCCGCAGCTCGGCGCGGCCCAAAAGGCCCTGGCGGGGCTGGGGATCTCCGGCGTCCCGCTCGTTTCCATAGCCAAAAAAGAGGAGATCCTGTTCACGCCCGAGGCCCGCGATGGTATCCGCCTCGACAGGACTTCGGCGGCATTGAAGCTCATCCAGTCCATTCGAGACGAAACCCACCGCTTCGCTATCGCCTTCCACCGCGGCCGCCGGGAGAAGAGGAGTTTTGCCTCCAAGCTCGACGGCATCCGGGGCCTAGGTCCGAAGAAGAAGACCGCGCTGCTTTCCCGTTACCTGAGCCTCGAAGCTATAAGGGACGCCCCGCGGGGCGAACTCGAGAAGATCGTCGGCACGGCGCCCGCAGCGGCCGTCCTGAAGCATCTTGAAGAAGAGCTTAAAAAAGAAGTATAGGATTACGGCCTTAGAACCACTTGCTGATAGTAAAAGTGTGCTGATGGAGGTCGGTCACAGAAGTTGTAACCACCACGAACGCGCCCGAGTTGCAAGTCATGAGCTCCATCTGGGTCATCGCGAACGTGTGCGTGTGTCCGGTAGACGACGTCTGCCTCGAGATGCCGCCGGCCCCGGGGGTTTGTACCTCGGATTTATCGATCGTGATCGAATGGGTATGGGCGTTGACGCTCGTCGAATTGAACGTCTTTGAGGTTGACGGCGGCGGCGGCGGAGTCGTCGGACTCGAGCATCTCGACTGTACCAGTGCCACCAGGGCACCTAACGAGCCTAACAGCCCTGTCACAAGGAAATTTTTTCTGGTCATGCTTGCCTCCTTCAAAATAACAAAGAAAGTATTCGTTTTACGCACTGCATATGCCTTATATACTAGCATTTCTATAGGGTTTGTCAATCCCTCGACTCCGGACATGAACTGTTGGGCCTTTTCGGGGTTAACCCTTAGCCGCGCTTCTCATCCCCCTTTGAGGGTAGGGCTTAGCCGCGGCGAACGGGCAATGGCCTGCGAAATGAAGGGGCCTTCGGGCCCCGGGGGAAAACCTAAAGGACGAGCCGGACGATCCCTCGAAGCTCGGGACTGCCCCTCGAGACTCGGGACGGCCCTTGAAGCTCGGGACTGCCGCTTAGAGCTCGGGTCTGTCCATAACGTCAGAGAATAAGGCGGACTGTCCAACTCAGGACGAGGGCGATCCCGATGCTCAGCCCGGCCGAGACGAAAGCCCACTTCTTGCCGATCTCCTTCCACAGGATGACGAAGGTGGACAGGCAGGGGATGAAGAAGCTGATGAAGACCGTGAAGACGATGATCTGCTCGCGGCTGATGGCCGTGAGCAGGTTCTGGTAATCGACGCCGAGCGCCTGGAGCATCATGATGAGCGACAGCTCCTTGCGCAGGAAACCGAAGACGAGGGTCACGCCCAGCTCGTGGGGCAGGCCAAGGCCCTTGACGACGAGCGGGGCGAGGATGTCGTTGATCCAGCGGTCGGCCCGGAAATAGCTCAGCAGGCTCAGGACGAGGCTGCCGCCGATGAGGAGGGGCCAGGCGAACTTTATAAAGGAATGAACCTGGAGCCAGGTCTTGCGCAGGATGGAGACGAGTCGGGGCGCCTTGAGAGAAGGGATTTCCAGGATGAGCCCCGGCGACGGCTCCTTGATGAATCGGCTGATGACCCAGCCGATGGCGGCGACGACGAGGATGTTCGCGGCGTAGAAACCCATGGCCCAGAGCGGCCCCAAGTAGAAGGCGACGAGGGCCAGGACAATGGTCGTCCGGGCTGAGCACGGGATGAAGGGGATGAGGATCGACGTCAGGACCCTGTCCCGCTGGGATTCGAGGATCCTCGTCGAAACGATGGCCGGCACGTTGCACCCGAAGCCCAGGATGAACGGCGAGATCGACTTGCCGTGGAGGCCGATGCGGTGCATGAAAGCGTCGAGCAGAAAGCCGGCCCGGGCCAGGTAGCCGAGGTCCTCGAGGGCCGACATCAGGAAAAGGAGAGGCAGGAAGTACGGCAGAACTATGGCCACTCCCCCGCCGACGCCCTGAATGAGCCCTTCGGCGAGGAAGAACAGGAGGCCGTCGCCGAGGCGTGCGGCCAACGCCTCTTTCAGCTTGTTGAAGGGCTCGAGAAGGAGAGATTCGAGCGGGCTGCCGACCTTGAAGATGATGAAGAAGAAGGCCAGGAAGACGGCCGCCAGGATGACATAACCGAGGACCGGGTGCATGAGAACGGCGTCCACCTTCTTGTCCCAGGTCATCCGCTTGCCGTGGAGGACGCGGCCGGTTTCCTCGAAGAGCTTCATGGCCTGGTGGTGACGCTCCGCCGAGATGACTTCGTAGGCGGGCGCGCCGCGGCGCTCCTCGATGGCCCGCCGAACGCGGTCGACGGTCTCCTTTAGCCCGGGTTCGACCTCGCCGAGGAAGTCCCCGCAAGCGTGGCCGGCCGTCTCGATCAGCTTGATGGCCGTGAACCGGGGGTTGGCGATGATGGGAAAGCCGGGAGGCAGGAGATGCTCGACTTCAGCGACCTTCTCTTCGACGTCGCCCGCGAAGCGGAGCGTCCGGAGAGACTGCCCCTTGTCTAGCACCTCGAACGCCCTTTCGAGCAGCTCCTTGACCCCGCGGCCGTGGGCGGCGATGGTCGGCGTGACCGGGGCCACGAGAAGTTTTTCGATACCCGGCGCGTCCACCAGGATGCCTTTCCTCTCGGCCACGTCCATCATATTCAGGGCGACGATCATCGGATAGCCCAGCTCGACGAGCTCGAGCGTGAGCTCCAGGCCGCGGCTGAGGGTCGAGGCGTCGACGACGTTGACGACGAGGTCGGGCCTCTCCGAAAACAGGTGCGTCAGGACGATCTGCTCGGCGGGGTCGGTCGTGCAGAGCGAGTAGGTCCCGGGCAGGTCGACGATGTCGAGGAGCCGGCCCTCGATGTTGACCCGGCTGTGGGTGTGCTTGATGGACGTTCCGGGGAAATTCGAGGTCTCGGCCTTGTGGCCGGCGATGGAATTGAAGAGCGTGCTCTTGCCGCTATTCGGCTGGCCGATGAAGATAACGGTCGGGACCTTAGGAGCGCTCATGGACGAGTTCGACGAGGACCTTTTGGGCGACGACGCGGCCGAGGGCGATCGTGGTGTCCGAACGGCAACTGCGGACGAGGAGCGGACCCCGAAAGATGGCCTGGCCATCGAGCTCGACGATGTCGCCCTTGTGAAAACCCAGGGCCATGAGGCGGCGGCGGACGCCCTCGCCGCCGGCGAGGTCGACGATCCTGAGGGGCGTGTTATGGGGCGCATGGACGAGGTTCATGGGCTGCCGTCTTTCAAGTTTAACCGATCCGGCCTACATTTCCTACTAGAATTATAGGGATTAAGGACGCCGCCGTCAACCCCCCAGGCTTCCCGGGGTTAACCCTGAGCATATCCCGGGCTTCCAAAGAAAGGGGACACGTACCGCTTCGAGAGAAGCGGGACATGTCCCCTAACCCTGTCCCCTAATCCTGCGCCAGGACCCGGCAATCAAGCCGACCCTGTTCCTCGCCGAGACCCCGGGGAAGAAACAGGGCCTCAGTAGAGGACCTTCACCTCGCCGAGCTCGGCGATGCGCTTGTCGAGCCAGGCGATGATCAGGTCGCGCCGGGCCATCGTCGCCGCGATCTCCTCGTCGGTGAGATACTCACCCACGACTTGCTTGATGACCTCGGGAGTCAGGGCTTTCATGGCCTCTACGAACGCTCTCGGCAGCTCGGCCATGATGAAGTTCGGGCCTTCCTTGAATTTTTCGTCGTAGATCAGTTTGGTGGTGAATTTTTTCGTTGTCCGAAACGACCTGGAGTGGTCGATGAGGATCATCCGCCAGTCGTCCATGATGAGGTAGTTGCGCTGGTGGCGGTCTTCGTTAGAGATGAGGTTGTCGAACGCCCTCTGAAGGAAGAGGGCTCGGAAGAAGGCGTTGACCTTGGGGCCCGGCGGGTTGAGCTTCTTGCTGCGGATGGTCTCCATGGTGTTCCAGGAATCAAACCAGATCTGGCACGATCCACGATCACCCTGGAATTCGCGCTCGACCGTGACCGGGACCATGTTGAGCCCCAAGTGACGGCTCAGCCGGTAAGCGGCAACTTCGCCTTTCCAGGTCTCCTTGAAACCACCGACTCTTTCCCCCAGAACGTTCTTCCAAAGAGCGCGGTGTTGGACGCCGTCTTTCTCCAAGGTCAGGATCCAAGGCTGGGTCACGGCCAGGGCTCCTTGGATCTGCTCCTGCCCGACGATTTTCGCCGTTTTCAGGAAATCCTCCCACTTATCGTATTCGCCCAGTTCGGCCGCGGTGAACTGACCGAAAACGCGCACGCCGGCCCCCAGGCAAATGACGGCCAAAAAAACGATAACGGTTTTTCTCATGGTATTCTCTCCCCGTTCTCCCGGATACCCTATGGTTCGGAGCATATTCCCGAAGAGAGCGAAAGTCAATATCAAAATGCCAATAATACTATTGTTTATGTAGGGTATATGTACTAGAATAGCAGAGGCTTTCGGGCTCATATTCAAAACGCGAGGGACAAAAGGCCATGTTCATTTGGATTTTCCACCGCGTCAGCGGCCTGCTCTTGATCGTGCTTCTGGCGGTCAAGTTCCTGACCTCTTTCTTCCTCATGACCAAGGGGCAGAAGCCCGATTGGGCGCTTCTCCTCCACACCAGTCCTTTGACCGATACGTTCCTCATCGTCGCCAGCGTCTACCACGCCTTTTACGGCCTGCGGACGGTCATCATCGACCTCGGCGTGCGCAAGGAGAAGGCCCTCTTCTGGATCTTCACGACACTCGGCACGCTGGTCACGGCGGCCCTCCTCGTCCTTTATTACACCCGGGATTATTAGGATGCTCAGTCACGACCTGCTCATCGTCGGCGGAGGGTTGGCCGGGCTCTCAGCCGCCTTGAGCGCCGATCCCGGGCTCAAGGTCGGCGTCATTTCCAAGGTCCACCCCATCCGTTCCCACTCCGTCGCCGCCCAGGGGGGGATCAATGCAGCCCTAGCCAACCACCCCGACGGAGCCGACGACACTTGGGAAAAGCACGCCTTCGACACGATCAAGGGCAGCGACTATCTCGCCGACCAGGACGCCGTCGAACTCCTCTGCCGCCGGGCCATACCGGCTATTTACGAACTCGACCATTGGGGCGTTCCCTTCAGCCGCTTCGCCGCCGGGACGATCGCCCAGCGGCCGTTCGGCGGAGCCGGTTTCCCCCGGACCTGCTATGCCGCCGACCGGACGGGCCAAGTCCTTCTCCACACGCTCTACGAGCAAGCCGTGCGGCATAACGTCACTTTCTATGACGAATGGCTGGTAACGGACATTATCGTCCGCGACGGGAAGCTCCTCGGCCTCTTGGCCTACGACCTGGCCGGAGGCGAGATCATCCCTCTCCGGGCGAAGGCGGTCATTTTCGCGACGGGGGGATACGGCCGTATTTACCTGAGGTCGACCAACGCCTACATCAACTTCGGGAGCGGGATCGGCATGGCTTACAAGGCCGGGATCCCTCTCAAGGACTTGGAGTTCGTCCAGTTCCACCCGACTTCGCTCTACGGCAAGAACATCCTGATCACCGAGGCGGCCCGGGGCGAAGGCGGATACCTGGTCAACGCTAAGGGGCGGAGGTTCATGGAGGATTATGCGTCCAAAGCCATGGAGCTCGCGCCGAGGGACATCGTGGCCCGTTCCATCCAGACCGAGATCGACAAGGGAAACGGATTCGAGGACCAGTATGTCCATCTCGACCTCAGGCACCTCGGCCGCGAAATGATCCTCAAACGCCTGCCCGGTATCAGGGAGATCTGCCTCCACTTCGCCGGCCTCGACCCCATCGACCGGCCGATCCCCATCCAACCCGCCCAGCACTACTCCATGGGCGGGATCGATGTCGACGCGACCTGCGCGTCCCCCGTCGAGGGGTTCTTCGCGGCCGGCGAGTGCGCCTGCGTTAGTGTCCACGGCGCCAATCGTCTCGGCGGAAATTCGCTCCTCGACGCGATCGTTTTCGGCAAGATCGCGGGCGAGTCGGCCTCCCTCTACCTTCGGGGCGGCCCCCCCGAAGCGGGGGGCGACGGGGAGATGGAAGAGACGGCCCGGGCCCTCATGTCCAGGATGCGGTCCATCCACGAACGGAAGGAGGGCGAGAACGTCTTCCAACTCCTCAACCGACTCAAGCGGCTGACGAGCGACACGGCCGGGATCTTCCGCGACTCACCGACGCTTCGCCGGGGACTCGACGAGTTGGCCGAACTCCGGGAAGCTTATCGCCGTGTCTTTATCTATGGCACCTGCGGCCGATACTGCCAGGAAATGGTTGTGTTCGTCGAGTTCGAGCACATGCTGGAGATCGCCGAAGTCATCCTCCTCGGCGCCCTCAAGCGGGAGGAGACCCGGGGGTCGCATTTTCGGACGGATTTCCCCAAGCGGGACGACGCGGCCTGGCTCAAGCACACGATCGTCACCCGGTCGGAAAAGGGTCCCGCAATTACCTATCGGGACGTCCAGATCGGCCGGTACGCCCCCCAGGAGAGAAAGTATTGACCTTCAAGATCCTCCGTTTCGAACCGCAGAAGGATGAACATCCTCATTTCCAGCTCTACCGACACGAGCCCAAGCCGCAGGACTCCGTCCTCGAGGCATTGAAGGACATCCGCGACCAACAGGATCCCTCCCTCTCCTTCCGCTATAGCTGCCGCGAGGCGGTCTGCGGGTCGTGCGGCATTGTCGTTAACGGCCGAATCTCTCTCTCCTGCCGCACTCTGGTCGAGGACCTGGCATCCGACGAGGTCGTCGTCGAGCCCCTGCCTAACCTGGAGATACAGAAAGACCTGATCGTCGACCTCAAGCCGTTCTGGGAAGCCTACCGTAAGGTCGAGCCCTTCCTCCAGGCCTCCGGCGATGTCCCCGAGAAGGGGCACCGGGTCGCGGAACGCGACATGGAGAAGGTCTTCCAGTACATCACCTGCATCCTGTGCGCCTGCTGCTACAGCGCCTGCCCGGTCGCGACGAGGGACGAACGGTATGCCGGGCCCGCCGCCTTGGCCAAACTTTACCGATTCAGCCTCGATCCCCGGGACGATCGTCCGTTCTCGGCGCTCGATCGCGTTGACGGACCGGACGGTGTCTGGGGGTGCGACACCGTCTTCCGTTGTAACGATGTCTGCCCCAAAGACGTCCGGCCCGCCGACGGCATCGAAGGCTTGCGGAGGAAGATCATCGCCGGAAAAACGAAACGGCTCTTCAGGCGGAAACCATGAAACTCCCCTACTCCCTCTTCTCGCGGCGCGCCTTCCTGAACAGTCTCATCGGAGGCTGGGTGGCCGCCCTGGGCGCGGCCTTCATCAGCCCGCTCGTCAAGTACATCGTTCCCCCGACGCGGGAGCCCGACCAGGTCTCCGCGCCGCTCGCGGACTTCAAAGACATGGCCCCGCATACCGTCAAGGGCTTCGCCTGGGGGAACAAACCCGGCCTCCTCAAGAAAACGGAAGATGGCGGCTTCATCGCTTTTGTGGGCGTTTGCACGCACCTCGACTGCAACGTCTCCTTCGTCGCCGAACAGAGGCGTTTTTATTGCGCCTGCCACGAGGGCTGGTACGACGAAAATGGTCTCAACGTCGCCGGCCCCCCGCCGTCGCCGCTCCGCCGGTTGACCGTTTCCATCGAAGGGGACACCCTGATCATCAAGAAGCAGGCATGAACTCATGAATGTCCTTCGCGCCTGGATCGAAGAGCGCCTGGGCCTCCGCGCCGTGACCCTCTTCCTGGAGAAAAAAGAGGTTCCCCGTCACAAGCACACGTTCCTTTATTACACGGGGAGCTCGATCCTTCTTTTCCTAGGGATCCAGATCGTCACGGGCGTCCTGCTGGCCTTCTATTACCAGCCGACGTTGGCCGGGGCCAATGCCAGCGTCGTCCGGATCATGACGGAGATGCCGCTCGGCTGGCTCGTCCGTTCCGTCCACAGCTGGTCGTCGACATTCATGATCGCGATCGTATTCGTCCACCTCCTGGGCATCGCCTTCACCAAAGCCTACCGTAAGCCGCGCGAGGCGACTTGGGTCACAGGCATGATGCTTTTGGGCGCATCGCTCGCCTTCGGCTTCACCGGATACCTCTTGCCCTGGGACGAACTCTCCCTGGCGGCGACGAAGGTCGGCACGAACCTCCCCAAGGCCATTCCTGTCATCGGAACCTGGCTTACCCAGGTCATGCGGGCCGGAGAAGACGTGACGGGCGACACGCTTTCGCGATTTTTCATTGCCCACGTCTCCGTCCTCCCTCTGGCCGTCTTGGCCTTTTTAGGGGTTCACCTGTTCCTCGTCCAGCGCCATGGGATGAGCGTCCCGCACGAAGTGGAGCGGAAGGGCGTCAAGGCGCCCGGCCTCCCCTTCTGGCCGAACTTCGCCTTCCGTGAGGCGGGGGTCTGGCTCGTCCTGCTGGGGCTGCTCATAACGGTCGCCGTCGTGGCCGCTCCCGGCATCGGGCCCCAGGCGGACCTGATGGCCCCGGCCCCCGAGGGGATCAAACCCGAATGGTATTTCCTGTTCATGTTTCAGATGTTGAAGCTGTTTCCGGCCCGGGTTCTGGGCCTCAACGGCGAACTCGTCGCGGTTTTGATCATGATGGCCGGGATGGCCGCCCTTCTCCTCATTCCGTTCATCGACAACCGTCCCGCCGAGCGCAAAGGCAAGATCATCACCGGCCTGGCCTGGGCCGGCCTCGCCTATGCCGTAGGCATGTCGATTTGGAGCCTGCTATGAACAGGCGCGCGCGGGTAGTCGCGGCCGTGGGGATTTTCCTCTTGGGGTCCTTCGTCGCCTCCGGAATCCTGGAGGCCCGCGTTCAGGAGGCGCCCCAAACCTCGCTCAAACCTGCAGCAGCAACTGCGCCGGGGCAAGAGACCCCGGCGGCTCCCCGGCCGGCCAGGGAGCGGATGGCGGTCTACGTCCTTCTGGCTTGGGTCTGGCTCTCGATCGCGGTGCTCCTTTGGCTTCTCCGGCTGAGAGTCCGGGAAGCCGACCGGGTCTTCCGCATGGGCCTCAACCGGGCGGTCGAAAAGCCCCCAAAGGGGCCCGGGCACTGATGGCTAAACAGGGCAAAGCGATCGACCCCCACATAACCTGGACTCCAGATTATTGCAAGCACTGTTCGACCTGCATCACCATCTGCCCGGTCAAGAACCTCGAGTTCCGGGACGACGAGATGTCCTCCCTGGGGAAGTGCACGCAGTGCCTCCTCTGCACGAAGTACTGTCCCGATTTCGCCATAGAGGTTGAACCGAAGAAAAAATGAAAAGTCTGATCATGGGCAACGAAGCCGTGGCCTGCGGGGCTTTGAAGGCGGGCCTGACGTTTTTCGCCGCCTACCCCATCACCCCGGCGTCGGAGATCATGCACGAACTGGCCGGCCGGGAACCCGAGATCGCTTTCATCCACGCTGAAGACGAGATCGCGTCCATCCACATGGCCATCGGAGCCAGTTTGGCCGGCCGGAAAGCCATGACCAGCACCTCGGGGCCGGGCATGTCGCTCAAGCAGGAAGGCATCGGCCTGGCTCACATGATGGAAGTCCCTCTCGTCGTCGTCAACGTCCAGCGCGTCGGGCCGAGTACCGGCATGCCGACACTGCCGGCCCAGGGCGATATCCTCCAGGCCGCCCACGGCAGCCACGGGGACTACGTCCCGATCGTCCTCTACCCGTCCTCGGTCGAGGAATGCTACCGCATTGCGATCGAGGCCTTCAACGCCGCCGAGGAGTCCCGGAGCCCGGTCATTCTCCTTCTCGACGGATACATCGCCCACCTCCAGGAGACCGTCGACCTGGACACCGTCGCCATCGATCTCAAACCCCGGACCCTCGCCCCTCTCGGCCAGGGACGGAGGCATTTCACCGGCCTCCTGGCGAGAGACGGCCTCCCCATGACCAAAGATACTGCGTACTACCGGGAATGGTATGCCCGCGTCAAGGCCAAGATGCTCGAAGCGGCGGCCCATTATCGTTTTTTTGACTACCAAAAGAACCCGGCCTCCGACACTTTGATTATCGCCTACGGGATCACGCACCGGGTGGTCAGCCCGCTCCGCAATTCCTACTCCCTCTTCAAGCCGGTCAGGATGTTCCCTGTTCTCGAAGATGAGATCCGGGCCGCAGCGGCCGAGCACGACAAGATCGTCGTCGTGGAAATGAACGACGGCCAGTACCGGGGCGAGGTCCAAAAGATCCTGCGGCGGGAGGTCCTGGGCGTAAATCCCCTCGGAGGCACGATCAGTCTGAAGGAAATTCGGGAGCGGCTCCTTGAACTATAAAGACTACATCAACTGGGAGAGGATGCCAACGACCTGGTGTCCGGGGTGCGCTATCGGAACCATTTTCAAACAGACCACCTTCGCTCTGGCAGAGATGACGCTCGCCTCCGAGGATATGACAGTCGTTTCGGGGATCGGCTGCAGCGGCCGGGCGGCCGGATATTTCAACACCGACAGCGTCCACGTCACTCACGGCCGGGCCATCCCCGTCGCCGAAGGGATCAAGAGGGCCAACCCCAAGCTCAAGGTCATCGTCTTCAGCGGTGACGGCGACCTCGTCGGGATCGGCGGCAACCATCTCCTCCACGCAGCGCGCCGGGACGTCGACCTGGCCGTCATCTGCGTCAACAATGGCATCTACGGGATGACGGGAGGCCAGATGGCCCCGACGACGCCGACCGGAGAGAAGACCCTGACATCGCCCCATGGAAACGCCTTCGCACCCCTCAATATCCAGGGGATCGTCACCAGCAACCGGCGCCATTGGTTCGCGCGTGCCTCGACCTTCCACGTCGTCCATCTCCAGAAGGTCATCCGGGAGGCCGTGGAACATCCGGGGTTCGCCTTCGTCGAAGTCATGGGTTTCTGCATCGAAAACAGCGGCCGGAGGCTCGGCTTCAAGTCCGGCCATGAAATGCTCACTAAGCTTAAAAGCGATTATAAGCTCAAGGCCGGCCCGGAGGGCCTTCTCGGCGATCATGAATTGGGAGTCGTCAAAAATGATGGTCAGAGCGGCTAAGCCCGAAGACTGCCACGCCGTCAACGAGATGATGGTCCGGCTCATCGACGAGATCTACGGACGTGAATCCGAAGAGGTCCGCCGGGTCCTCAAAGCGAACTTCACCGAGGGAGCCCTCACGGAACTCTGCGGCGAGGAACACGCCGTCCTCTACGTCGTCGAGGCGGACGGACGGGTCGTGGCCTTCCTCTACGGCTGGTATTTCCGCTACGTTCTCACCATCTACTGGATCTACAGCTTGAGGGAGTTCCGGGGCAAGGGCGTCGTCAAGGACCTCCTCGGCCACGCCGAGGAGGAGCTGCGGGCGAAAGGCTGCTGGAAACTCGAGATGTACGCCTACGCCGAGAACAACCGCTTCCTCGACTTTTGCGCCAAGCTGGGTTTCTCAAAAGGCGTGTTCATCGAAAAGAGCATGTTCGGGTTCAAGGTCCAGAACATCTACAAGGTCATCGCCGAACCGGACGTAGAGAAGAGGGAGACGAAGATCAAGATCGTCGGCGAGGCCGGCCAGGGCGTCAAGCTCCTGTCCTACACCCTGGGCCAGGTGCTGTCCCAACTGGGGCACGAAGTGTCCCTCAACCTCGCCTACGACGCGTCGGTGCGGGGCGGGACGATCAGCGCCGACCTGATCTATTCCAGCCGGCTGATCGAAAACCCGGTCATCGACGAAGCCGACATCTTGATCAAGTTCACCCGGACCCGGGACTGGTTCCCGGCCAAGACTCTCGTCATCGACGAGAGCATGTGCCGGGAGGAATCCCTCTCGTGCAGCATCCAGTCGAACAAAGGGACCATGTACGGATTCGAGGATGTGGCCGTTTCTCTTTTCGGGAGCAAGCTCTACATCAACATGATCGCCCTGGGCCGCATCCTCCGCTATATCGGCATCAATATCCTGCTCTTGAACATCAAGGACCTGCTCCCGGAGAGGGCGATCGAGAAGAACCTCGAGGCCATCAAATACGGCTTCAGCTACCGGGACGACGTCTGACCGGACCGGCGGCGGGGGGGGGAAATTCGGGACATAACCCTTTTCTCTGGAAAAGGGATTGTGTCCCAGCAATTTCACCCTCCCCCTCCTCCTCCGCTGCCGGTCCGGTCAAATTGACTTTGAGGGGGCTTTCTGTTAAATAATGGTAAATGTACAAGTGGATTTCCCGCAAGCTCTTCGGCACCGATAACGACCGCACCCTCAAGAAGATCCAGCCGTTCGTCCCCGTCATAAACGACTTCGAGCCCCGCCTCCAGCCCCTGACCAACGACCAGCTCCGGGCGAAAACCGCCGAGTTCCGGGAAAAGCTCTCCCAAGGCGCAACGCTCGACGACATCCTCCCCGAGGCTTTCGCCGTCGTCCGGGAGGCTTCCCGCCGGACGACCCGGATGCGCCATTTCGACGTCCAGCTCGTCGGCGGGGTCGTCCTCCACCAGGGCAGGATCGCCGAGATGAAGACGGGCGAGGGAAAAACGCTCGTCGCCACCCTGCCCGCGTACCTCAACGCCCTCGACGGCAAGGGCGTCCACATCGTCACGGTCAACGACTACCTGGCCAAGCGCGACACGGAGTGGATGGGGGCCATCTACAGGTTCCTGGGCCTCTCCGTCGGGACGATCCAGCACGACATCGGGGACGCCGAGCGCTACACCGCCTACCGCGCCGACATCACCTACGGCACGAACAACGAGTTCGGCTTCGATTACCTCCGCGATAACATGAAGTTCCGCCTGGCCGACCTGGCCCAGCGGGAGTTCAACTATGCCATCGTCGACGAGGTCGACAGCATCCTCATCGACGAAGCCCGGACACCGCTCATCATCTCCGGCCCGACCAACGAATCGACCCAGCGCTACACCCGCGTCGACGCCCTTGTCCGCCGCCTCCAGAAGGACAAGCATTTCACCCTCGACGAGAAGAGCCGGACCGTCTCCATTCAGGAGGCCGGCGTCGCCGAGGCCGAACGATTCCTCGAGGTCACGAACCTCTACGACCTGGCCAACATGGAGTTCGTCCACGCCACGAACACCGCCCTCAAGGCCCATCACCTCTTCAAGCGCGACGTCGACTACATGATCCAGGACGGCAAGGTCGTCATCGTCGACGAGTTCACCGGTCGGCTCATGCCCGGCCGCCGCTACAGCGACGGCCTCCACCAGGCCCTCGAGGCCAAGGAGCGCGTCCGGGTCGAGGAGGAGAACCAGACGCTGGCCTCGGTCACTTTCCAGAACTACTTCCGTATGTACAAGAAGCTGGCCGGGATGACCGGCACGGCGGCGACCGAGGCCACCGAGTTCCGGCACATCTACGGCCTGGACGTCGTCGAGATCCCGACCAACATGACCCTGCGGCGGCTGGAGAACCCGGATGTCATCTACCGGACGGGCGAGGAGAAGTGGAACGCCGTCGTCGAGGAGATCGTCGACCTCAGCAAGCGGGGCCGCCCCGTCCTCGTCGGTACGATCTCCATCGAGAAGTCCGAGCACTTGAGCACGCTCCTCCGCCGCAAGAACGTCAAGCACGTCGTCCTCAACGCCCGGTACCACGAGCAGGAGGCCCAGATCATCGCCCAGGCCGGCCGCGTCGAGGCCGTGACCATCGCCACGAACATGGCCGGCCGCGGAGTCGACATCCTCCTCGGCGGCAACCCCGAGTACCTGACCCGCGAACAGCTTAAGAAAAGCGGCGCCGACCCGGCCAAGACCTCGCCCGAGCAGGTCGAGAAGGTGTTCCAGGAAGTCTCCGCGGTCACGCAGAAGGAACACGAAGCCGTCATCGCCCTCGAGGGGCTCCACGTCCTCGGCACCGAGCGCCACGAGGCCCGGCGCATCGACAACCAGCTCCGGGGCCGCGCCGGGCGCCAGGGCGATCCCGGGTCGTCCCGCTTCTACCTGTCCCTCGAGGACGACCTCATGCGCATCTTCGGCAGCGAGCGCATCTCCGGCCTCATGGCCCGGATCGGCATGGGCGACGGCGTCCCCATCGAGCACAACATGATCACCCGGGCCATCGAGCGGGCCCAGAAGCAGGTCGAAGGCCAGAACTTCACCGTCCGCAAGCACCTCCTCGAGTACGACGACGTCATGAACAAGCAGAGGGAGACGATCTACGGCCAGCGGCGCAAGATCCTCAAGGGCGAGGACCAGCACGAGTATTTCGTCGGCCTCATCGACAGCCTCGTCGACTGGATGCTCGACGCCCACGCCAACAAGGACAAGTCCCCGGAAGAATGGGACCGCACCGCCCTCCGCCAGGCCGTCCTCGCCCAGTTCGGCCTGGACATCGAGACGCTCAAGATCGACTGGAACACGGTCGTCTACGAGGAGCTGAGGGACACCCTCGTCAAGGGCCTCCTGGCCACTTACGAGGACAAGGAAAAGCAGCTCGGCCCGTTCATGCGCGAATTCGAGCGGATGATCCTCCTCCAGGTCATCGACTCCCAGTGGAAGGACCACCTGCTCGAGATGGACCACCTCAAGGAGGGCATCGGCCTGCGCGGCTACGGCCAGAAGGACCCCCTCATCGAATACAAGAAAGAGGGCTTCGAGATGTTCCAGTCCATGCTCGACCGGATCGAGGAAGACGCCGTCCGTTACCTCTTCCTGATCCAGCCCGTGGTCGATGCACCGGCCCCCGTGCGCAAGCAGACGCCGGTCTATTACCAGCAGCCGCAAGGGCCCTCGGGCCAGAGGTCCAAGCAGGCCCGGGGCATGATCCCCGGCAAGCGTCACAAGCACTGAGTCACGGAGCCAAGGAGGAGCCATGCTCGACGACAAGATCAGGGAAGCCCTAACGTTCGACGACGTCCTCATCCTTCCGGCCAAGTCCGACGTCGTCCCCTCCACGGCCTCGGTCGCGACCCGGCTCAGCCGCAACATCTCCCTCCACATCCCCATCGTCAGCGCGGCCATGGACACGGTGACCATGTCCCGGATGGCCATCGCCCTCGCCCAGCAGGGCGGCCTCGGCATCATCCACCGCAACCTCTCGATCGAAGGCCAGGCCGAGGAAGTGGATAAGGTCAAGCGTCACGAGAGCGGCATGGTCGTCGAGCCCATCACCCTCCGGCCCCAGGACAAGATCTCCCGGGCCCTCGAGGTCATGAAGGAACACCGCATCTCGGGCCTGCCCATCACCGACGAATCGAACAAGCTCGTCGGCATCCTGACCAACCGCGACATCCGCTTCGAGAGCCGCCTCAACCTGCCCATCGCGGAGATCATGACCCGCAAGCTCGTCACCGTCCCCGTCGGGACGTCGCTCGAGGAGGCCGAGAAGATCTTTCACGATCACAAAATCGAGAAACTCCTCGTCGTCGACGACGGCTACCACCTCAAGGGGCTGATCACCTACAAGGACATCCTCAAGAGGATCCAGTACCCCGACGCGGCCAAGGACAGCCTCGGCCGGCTGAGGGTCGGCGCCGCCATCGGCGTCGGCTCCGACTTCCTCGACCGGGCCAGGGCCCTCGTCGCGGCCAAGTGCGACGTCCTCGTCGTCGACAACGCCCACGGCCACTCGCAAAGGGTCCTCGACACGGTCCGGACGCTCAAGAAGGAGTTCCCGGCGCAGGAGCTCATCGCCGGCAACATCGGCACGGCCCGGGCGGCCGAGGAACTCATCGACCTCGGCGTCGACGCGGTCAAGGTCGGCGTGGGGCCCGGCTCCATCTGCACGACCCGAATCATAACCGGCGCCGGCATCCCGCAGATCACGGCCATCGCCGACGTCTTCGAGGTCACCCGGAAAAAGGGCATCCCGCTCGTCGCCGACGGCGGCGTCAAATATTCGGGCGACGTGACCAAGGCCATCGCCGCCGGCGCCGACTCCATCATGCTGGGGAACCTGCTCGCCGGGACCGAGGAAGCGCCGGGCGAAGTCGTTATGTACCAGGGCCGGGCCTACAAGCTGTACCGGGGCATGGGGTCGCTCATCGTCATGAAAGAGGGCAAGAGCCGCGACCGCTACCAGCAGGACATGCAGCTGAACGAGAGCAAGCTCGTACCGGAGGGGATCGAGGGACGGGTGCCTTACAAGGGCAGTACGACGGTCATCGTCCAAATGCTCGTCGGCGGGCTCAAGGCCGGCATGGGCTACGCCGGCTGCCGGACGGTCGAGGAGCTGAAAACCAAGGCCCGGTTCATCAAGATCACCCCGGCCTCCCTCAAAGAGAGCCACGTCCACGACGTGATCATTACCCAGGAAGCCCCGAACTACCATCTCGACTGAGGCGGAGACGGACCATGTCGGATTATCTGATCAAGTCGCTCCTGGCCGTTCTGCTGCTCGGCGCGGGCCTCACGGCCTTCCTGAGCATGATGGCCCGATTCGGCAGGCCGGGCGACGAGGCCCGGGCCGCGAGGCTCCGGAAGGTCCATAAAGCCGCCGGCTATATCTACATTGCGCTCCTGGCCCTCCTGGCCTTCTTCGGGGCCAAATTCCTCGTCGAAATTGGCGACGGGCTTTCGGTGAGAGGAACTCTGCATTTCGTCCTGGCCATGACCCTCCTCGCCGTCCTTTTCCTCAAGTTCCTCACGGTCAAGACGTACCGGCAGCTGCTGAAGAACGCGCCCGCGCTAGGCATGACGGTCTTCTCGCTGACCCTGATCATATTTCTGATAACGGCAGGTTACTTCTTCCTCCAGACGACCGCCGGGAAATAGGGCGCGCGAGAGCTTATCCGGGGATGTTTCGGGATTAAAGCGCGGCGACGGCTCGAACGTTCTCGACGAAAAAGCTTTTTGTCGCGGTCCAGGAAAATTCGACGAGCATTTCCGGCTCGGGCTCTTTGTCGGCATCCTCGAAATAGACGAGACTTTTGAGGACGTGATGACGGTTGAAGCCGTCCGGACCGTACTTCCGCTCAAAATAGCCGAAGAACGCCCTCAGGTCGAGCCGGAGGTTCTCCAGGATGAAAAAGAGGTCCACAAAGTCGCGCTTGGTCCCTCTCGAGGAAATCGCATCGATTTTCGTGCAGCCGATGTCCACGAGCGAGGCCACGCGTACGCCCAGACAAGGGACCGTCTCTTCGATCAGAGGATAGGCATAATGGAACAGGCTGATTTTCGTTCCATCGAATCTCCCGACCAGCGTGTTCGAGTCGGAGTAGTCGATCACGAACCGGCCCTGATTCCGAAGGGAATTTTGGATGGGGAAGATCTCGAATTCGGTCGGCGAGAAGAAATCGAAGTCATGAGAAAGCCGGTGCCCAATGTGGAGAGCGCAGCCTGTGCCTCCAGCGAGATAGAAGGACTTCATGAAATCCTGGCGGGAAAGAATCTGGAGAACCTTCTCGGCGCCGGTTCCAAGAACGGTCTGGATCATGGACTAAATTCCCAGGACGAGAGTCCAGTAACGGGCGCTCTTTCGAGAGATGTTCCTGCTCTTCCCGAGGGCCTCTCTGATGTCGCTCCGGTGGTAGTTCGAAAAAAGCCATCTCAGGGCTTTCTCGTCTCCCAGCTCCAAGGTGCGTTCGATGATATATTGTTTGTTTTCTTGAAGATCGAGATGGGTCGCGTCGGTATCCCAGAACAACGCCCGAGGTATTTCCTCTTCCTTCCTCATGATCAACATTATATCACAGTTCCGGCGCGGTTTACTTGACCTCCGCGATCTGGTTGCCCTCTTCCATGAGCACGATCTTCGGAGTGAAGAACTCGACCTCGCTGTCTTCGAGGTAAGCGTAGGCGGCGACGATGATAATGTCTCCCACTTGGACCCTGCGGCCGGCCGCGCCGTAGACCCCGACCTCGCGGGAGCCCTTTTCCCCGCGTATGACGTAGGTCGAAAAGCGCTCGCCGTTCGACACGTTCCAGACGTCGATCCTCTCGAACGGCGCCAACCCGGCCGCTTTCATAAGGTCTTCGTCCAGGGACAGGCTCCCTTCGTAATCGACGTCGACATGGGTCACCGTAGCCCGATGGATCTTCGACCGGAGGAAGGCTCGGATCATGACGGTTCTCCTCAGACGTAAAGGCGGACGTTGTCGATGAGACGCGTCGAACCAATGAAAACGGCCAGGGCGATGAGAGCCTCGCCGCGGATCTCGGCGAGCGGCTCGAGGTTGACCGGGTCGACGGCCTCGACGTAATCGACCCGGGCCAGCGGTTCGGCTTCGATCGCGGCCCGGATGCCGGCGATCACTTTGACCGCGTCCCTCTCCCCTGCCGAAATCGCCCGCTCCGCCCAGCGCAGGCTGATCGACAGGACCAGGGCGGCCTTTCTTTCTTCAGGAGACAGGTAGGCATTCCGCGAACTCAGGGCAAGACCGTCGGGCTCGCGAACGATCGGGCAAGTCACGACCTCGGTGTTGAGGTCGAGGTCCGCGGCCATCTTCCCGATGATCCGGACCTGCTGGGCGTCCTTCGCGCCGAAGAAGGCGAGGTCGGGCCCGACGATATCGAAGAGCTTGAGGACGACGGTTGCGACACCCTGGAAATGGCCGGGCCGGGATTTGCCGCAGAGCCGGTCCTGGAGGCCGCGGACTTCGACGTAGGTCCTGTAACCGGGAGGATAGATCTCCGCGGCGTCGGGGTAAAAGAGGCAGTCGACGCCGCCCTTCTCCAGATAGGCCGAATCCTTCCCGAGGTCCCGCGGGTATTTCTTGAAGTCCTCGTTGGGGCCGAACTGGGCCGGATTGACGAAGATGCTGACGACCGTGACGTCGGCCCGCTTCTTCGATTCCAGGACGAGGCTCAGGTGTCCATCGTGGAGATAGCCCATGGTCGGGACGAAGCCGATCTTCATCCCCTCTTTCTTCCATTGCCGGGCGAGGGCTTTCATCTCCAAGACGCGTCGGACGACCTTCATCGTATCGTTCTCCCCTTCGCTTTCAGGCCCTTCTTTCGGGCGACCCCGGCTGCTGCCTCGGGCTTCAGGTGGTAGGACGTGGCGTCGTCCGGAAAGCGGCCCTCCCGGACGTCCCTGGAGTAGGCCTCGACGGCCCCCTTCATGACCCCGTGGAGGTCGGCGTATTTCCTGACGAACCTGGGCATATAGCCCGTCGAATAGCCCATCATGTCGTGGAAGACGAGGACCTGTCCGTCGCAGACGGGGCCCGCGCCGATCCCGATCGTCGGTATTTTCAGAGCCAGGGTGGCGGCCTTTGCCACCTCGACGGGCACGGATTCGAGGACGACGGCGAAAGCCCCGGCCTTTTCCAGTTTAGCGGCATCGTCGACGATCTGCCCTGCTTCCTCCGCCCCCGTCCCCTTGACCCGGTAGCGGCCCAAGTGATGGATGGACTGGGGCGTCAGGCCGACGTGGCCCATGACCGGGATCTCGGCCTCGACCATGGCTTCGACGAGCTTCAGGCGTTTCTGCGAGGCTCCCTCGATCTTGACCGCCGCGGCGCCGCCCTCCTTGAGGAAGCGGGAGGCGTTGCGGATGGTCTCGTCGGCGCTCAGGTGGAACGAGAAGTAGGGCATGTCTCCGACGACGAGGGCCCTTTTGGCCGCCCGGCTGACGGCCCGGGTGTGGTGGATCATCTCGTCCATGGTCACGGGCACGGTGTTTGCGTAGCCCAGCACGACCATGCCCAGGGAGTCCCCGACCAGAATGAGGTCGACGCCGGCCTCGTCCAGGATCTTCGCCGTCGGGTAGTCGTAGGCCGTCAGGCAGACGATCTTCGGCCCCAAGGCCTTCCTAGCCAGGAGCAACGGAATGGTGATCTTGTCACCGCGCGGGTCTTCCATCGTCCGTCCTTTCTCCCCATCCCGCCTTCCCCGCGGGATTGAGGTAAAGTCTTTTCCGTCAATCGGAGCGTCCGGTCCCAGCCCCGCGCTTCGCGGGGTCCGGGCCATATCCGTTTGTTCAGCCTTTCTTCACGCCTTTCCCTCCGTAGCTCTGGGGGACGTAGTAGAGAGAGCTCTTTTTCATGTCGCGGAGCTGGTCGAGGAGGTCGAGAACGTCCTCCTCGCGGCCGAAATCGATGTCGTCGGCCTTGACCACGAGGAGCGGCGCCCCTTGGTAGTTGAAAAAGAAATAGTCGAAGGCCTCGACGATGTCCTCGAGGTACTTCTCGGAGATGTTCTTCTCCAGAGTGTCGCCCTCCTTGGCCACCCGCCGGGTGAGGGACGCAAGCGAGATCTGGAGATAGATGACCAGGTCGGGTTTGGGGACGCGCTCGGACAGGATGCCGTAGATCTTCTCGTAAACAAGGAGTTCGTCGTCGGACAGGGTCTGGTAAGCGTAGATCTTGTCCTTCTCGAAGAGGTAATCGCAGATGATCCGGTCGATGAACAGGTCCCTCTGGAGGAGGCGGATCTGCTGGTTGTAGCGGCTGGCCAGAAAGACGAGCTGGGTCAGGAAGGCCGACCCGTCCTTCTCGCTGTAGAAATCCTTGAGGTAGGGGTTGCCGACGCTGTCGAAGATGACCTTGCCCCCGATCCTTTGGGCCAGGACGTTGGCCAGTTGGGTCTTCTTCGACCGGAAAACGCCCTCGATGGCGATATGCTTGAACGGGATCTCGAGAGCGCTCTTCATGCCCATCTTGAAAACCGATTATTTTATAGCCGATGTCTGACTATAAGTCAACGGCCAAATCAACCCGGAGCATCACCTAGGCTTTGGGCCCCTCCTGAGGGACGACGATCCAGGCGATGATGTAGAAGAAGGTCATGGGCAGGACCGCCGTGATCAGGCCGAGGCCGACGAAGAGCAGGCGCACGAGCGAGACATCGAGGTTGAAATACTCGGCCAGGCCGCCGCAAAGGCCGCCGAGCATCTTCTGGCTGACCGACCGATAAAGCTTCTTGGTCATGGATATTCTCCTTTCCTGGGGAAGGTCACGCCTTCCACCTGCCTATTATACGTAATTCCCGGGCTTTTCGCCCTTTTCGTCTTGACTACGGGAGAGCGTCCGTTTAGGATTGGGGAGGAATTTTATATCTTCTGGAGGACGCAACATGAACGGGTGGACCGGCCAGATACTGAGAGTCAACCTGACCGCGAAGACCTTTAAGAAAGAGCCGTTTTCCGAGGAATTCGCCCGCAAGTGGGTGGGCGGACGCGGCTTCGCCGCCAAGATCCTATACGACGAGCTCAAGCCCGGCATCGACCCCCTCGGCCCCGACAACAAGTTCATCGTCGCCCTGGGCCCCATCGCCGGCATCCCCGCCCCCAACACCGGGAAAGCGGTCGTCGCCGGCAAGTCCCCGATGACGGGCGGCTACGGCGATGGCAACCTTGGAACGCGGGTCGCCGAACAGCTCCGGAAAGCCGGTTACGACGCCCTGATCGTCGAAGGCAAGGCCGAACGCCCGACGATGCTCTATATCGAGGACGACAAGGTCGAGTTCCTCCCGGCCGACGCCGTCTGGGGACAGGGAACGTACGTCACCAACGATTGGATCTACGCAAAATACGGCAAGGGCGTTGGCGTCCTCAACATCGGACAGGGCGGCGAGAACTTGGTCCGCTACGCCGTCGTCCGCAGTCTGGAAGGCCGGGCCGGCGGCCGGACGGGCATCGGCGCGGTCATGGGCTCTAAGCTCCTCAAGGCCGTTGTAGTCAAGGGCACCAAGCCCATCCCCCAGGCCGACCCCGCCGGCATGAAGAAAGTCGGCCACGACGACTTGCGCCAAGTCCATGAGATCGACAAAAAGACCGGCTGGTCCATCCAGAGCACCAACGGCGTCCTCGCCTGGTGCAACGAAGTGGCCGCCCTCCCTGTCCGAAACTTCCGCAAGACCCACCACCCCGACGCCTGGAAGGTGGACGGCGAGCGCCTGAACAACGCCCGGATCGCGACCTACGGCTGTCCGAACTGCACCATGCGCTGCGGCATCACCATCCACGACGACGAGGGCCGCGAGTCCGAGCTCGACTACGAGAACATCGGCCTCCTCGGCCCCAACCTGGAGATCTTCGACTTCCCCCAGATCGCCTCGCTCAATTACCTCTGCGACGAATACGGCATCGACACGATGTCGGCCGGCTGCGTCCTGAGCTTCTACGCCGACGCCATCGACCACGGGGCCGTGGCCGGAGATTTCAAGTTCGGCGACGCCGCCGGGGCCAAGAAGCTCCTGGGCCTGATCGCCCGGCGCGAAGGCGAGATCGGCAACCTCCTCGCCGAGGGCTCGCTCCGGGCGGCCCGGAAGTTCGGCCACGGCTCCGAGGCCTACGCCATGCAGGTCAAGGGCCTCGACGTCGCCGCCTACAACTGCAAGTTCATCCCCGGCATGGCCCTGGCCTTCGGGGTCAGCCCCATCGGCGCCCACCACAAGGAGTCCTGGGTCATCACCTTCGAGCTCAAACAGACCTCGCGCGAATCCTACGGCCCCGAAAAAGCCAAGAAAGTCATCGAGCTCCAGAGGATCCGGGGCGGACTGTTCGAGTACATGGTCTCCTGCCGCTTCCCCTGGATCGAACTCGGCTGGGGCCTCGAGAATTACCCGAAGTATTTCAAGCTGGCCACCGGGCTCGACTGGACCCTAGACGACTTCTGGACGGTCTCGGACAGGATCTACGCCCTGATGAAGCTCTTCTGGCTCCGGGAATACCCGCAGACCGACCGCAAGCTCGACTATCCGCCGGCCGTCTGGTTCGACCCGACGAACGCCGACACCGAAGGCCCGATCGCCGGAAAGGTCCTCGAATACGACAAGTACGACGGGCTGCTCCAGCACTACTACGACATCCGTGGCTACGATAAGCGCGGCATCCCGACGATGGCGACGCTGGAGAAACTCGGACTCGCCGCGGAGGCGAAAGCGGCGGAAAGATTCGGGTCGCTGACATGAAAATCACTGTCAAGCTCATCGGGCCCTTCGTCCAGGCCTTCGGCTTCAGCGAAAAGCAGCTGGATGTTCCGGTGGGGACGACGGCCGACGGGCTGGTCGCGCTCGTCCATATCGATAGTGCCCGGCCCAAGATCGTCACCCGGAACGGCCGGGCCGTCGCACCCGACGAGGCCCTGGCGGACGGCGACCGCGTCGTCATCTCACCGATCTACTCGGGCGGGTGAGCCGCGGGCCGGCAACCTGACAGGGACGGCCGGGCGTCAACCTTTTTTGGAGAGCCTTCGATGAGACTCAGAGCATTCCCAATCCTCGTCGACGGGCATTGGCGGCCCGCCGGCGCCGCAGAGACATTCCGGGCGGTCAATCCGGCGACGGGCGAGTTTCTTCCGGGAGAATACCCGATTTCCCCTTGGACCGATATCGCCGAGGCCTTGGCTGCCGGCGCCCGAGCTGCCTCGGCATTGGCCGCCATCGGCCCCGAGCCCGTTGCGCGTTTCCTCGAGCTCTTTCCCAAGCTCTTGGAGGGACGGAAGGAAGAACTCGTCGCCACCGCCCATCTCGAAACCGCACTCCCGTCCGAGCCCCGCCTCGGGTCCGTCGAATTGCCGCGGCTCCTCGACCAGCTCCGTCAAGCGGCGGCGGCTTGCCGCGACCGCTCCTGGTGCCGGGCCACGATCGATTCGAAACTGAATATCCGCTCCATGCTCGGACCGTTGGGAGGTCCGGTCGTCATCATGGGGCCGAACAATTTTCCCTTCGCCTATAACGCCCTCGGCGGGGGGGATTTCGCCTCGGCCCTGGCCGCAGGAAATCCGATCTTGGCCAAGTCGCACCCCGGACACCCATCGACCACGAGGATCATGGCCGAGGCGGCCCTGGAGGCCCTCGATGCGGCCGGGCTTCCGTCAGCCTCTGTCCAGCTCCTCTATCATTTCGCCCCGGAAGACGGACTGCGTCTCGTTTCGCACCCTTCCGTCGCGGCTGCGGCGTTTACCGGGAGCCGTCTCTCGGGGATGGCCCTCAAGGAAGCCGCAGACCGGGCCGGGAAGCCCATCTACCTGGAGATGTCGAGCGCCAACCCCGTCTTCATTCTTCCGGGCGCCCCCGCCGAGCGGCCGGAGGAGATCGCCGGAGAGCTTTCCCAGTCCTGTATGCTGGCTGGCGGCCAGATGTGCACTAAGCCCGGTTTGGTGGTCATTCTCGATGACCCCGCAGGTCGGGCGTTCGTTAACCGGGTGAAGAGTGCGTTTGAAGGGTCGGAGCCGGTGATTCTCCTTAGTCCGAAAGTCCTCGAGGGGCTCCGAGAAGCATCGGCCCGCTTGGCTCGGGACGGAGCCGAACGCATCGCCGGGAGGCGTGAACCTTCGGGGCCTGGATTCAGGTTTTCGCCCACCCTCTTTACCCTTTCGGGGACGGGATTCCTGAGGGATCCCGCGGCCTTCCAGGTCGAATCCTTCGGCACCTTTTCATTGATCGTCCTGGCCAAGGACATGGCCGAGATGAAGGAAATCGCTTCGTGTCTGGAGGGCCACCTCACCGGGTCAGTTTACAGCCATAGCGACGGAAGAGACGATCGGGAGTACGACGCGATCGAACCGATCCTGCGTACCAAGGTCGGCCGCTTGTTAAACGACAAAATGCCCACCGGAGTCGCCGTCTCGCCGGCCATGAACCACGGCGGGCCATACCCGGCCACCGGCCACCCGGGATTCACCGCGGTCGGATTCCCGGCGGCCATGTTCAGGTTCGCGGCCTTAAGGTGTTACGATCATGTCCGGGCCGACCGCCTGCCTCCCGAGCTAAAAGACGTAAACCCGACCGGAACGATGTGGCGCTTCGTCGACGGCGAATGGACGCAGAGATCTCTCTAAGAAACAACGCGCTCTTCTTACCATAACGCGCCGGACGGATGAGGCCTACAACAGGAGGATCTCCGTTTTCGGGATCCTCAACTCCTCCAGCCGGCAGATTACCGGTAAAGACAGATGTAGGCCGCGTCGGCGGCGACCTTGAGCTGGAATTTCTTCCCGGCCTCGACCGTGAAACTCGCCCCGGCCTTGTAGTCCTTCCAGGCGTCACTCCCCGGCAGCTTGACCGTGAGCGTGCCGCTGACTACCGTCATGATCTCCAGCGTGGACGTGCCGAACTCGTAATCGCCCGCGGCCATGACGCCGACCGTCGCCGGCCCGTCCGTCGTTTTGAAGGCCAAGGATTTCACTTTTCCGTCGAAATACTCGTTAACCTTGAACATAATGACCTCTCAATATGATAAGTTTTAAACGTTTTTATTTCAATCGTTTGCGATTGTTTCTTAGCCTCGATGAACGCATTGTGGCAAGTCCAGAAGTATTGCTAGCTCAATAATTGATGGCCTCCTGTTTCAACTCAGACCTAGTATGAAGAAATCGAAGGGAGATATCAAGGCTGGCGCGACCGGGGTGACTTGAACACCCGACTTTTGGATTCGAAGGGCTAGGATCTAAGTAAATAATTGGCCGATAATAAAAAGATGCTAAGGGCCCATCCTCGTCCGATTATGCACGTGGTGTACTGCCGTGCTCCTTCTTTCAGGAAGTTTATCAGCCCTCAAACCCTTCTTTGCGTCGTGGCCCATATCTTTTGTATAATTCAATCAGCAAGGGGACACATTGATCGAAAGAACCAGAATTTCGCTAGTCAATAATTATATTATAGGAGGGCGGGCAATGAAGAAGATGGTCCTACGCTCGATTATTCTTTTAATCGCCAACAGCATCGTTCTCGCTCAATCATCCGGAGCACGAGTTCTGACCCCAGATCAGGAGAAACTCCCAGAACTTCAGAATGATAATTCCAAGTGCGTCAAAATAGCGGTTATCGATAGCCAGAGAGCTCTTGAGCTGAGCATTGAGGGTCAAAAGCTATTGGCAATAGTGAGCAAGATATCAAAGAAGAAGCAAGAAGAAGAAATCCAGAGAATCCGAATGGAGATGGTTGAGATCGTGCAAAAGATCGCAAAAGAAGGGGGCTATGGTCTTGTCTTGGACCTCAAGACTAGTGGGATAATCTGTTATTTCGTCCCCGTGGACAATTTTCGGATGAGCTCATAGAAAGATACAATTCATCAAAACACTAGGTCTGCTCTAGAGCTTAGATATGCCTATAAGGCTGCATACAGAGCACGCCTGGCCCGATTCGAACGGGCGACCTGCGGATTCGAAGGGCCTGGATCGATGACCTTAAGCGATTGAAGCTAAAGAGCTTTCTTGCCAACCCCGCGGCAATTGTGCAGCAGGGGAGCAGTTGCGAGGCGGCGTAAGCCGGTCGATCTGCCTTGTAGCTGGTTATCGCGGAGACAGATCAGCGCGAAGCAAATCGGATTGCGCCCCGGGATCCCTTCCCTCCTCACTGCTTGACGCGAATCGTAGCGATCGCTATGGGACGCTCCCCCGAGGGAAAAGGCGAGCCCGCGATCTCCGTCAACATCCCCGTGGCCGCGTTGAGGGCATAGGCGGCGATATTGTTCGCTTGACTGTTCAGCGCATAGACGAACTTGCCCGTGGGGTCGAAGGAGGCGGATATGCCCAGGCCGGTGGAAAGAGGCGAGCCCGCGATCTCCGTCAACGCCCCCGTGCTCGCATCGATGGCATAGGCGCTGACATTCTGGCTCATCTCATTCATCACGTAGACGTACTTGCCGGCGGGGTCCATGAGGACAAGCATCGGGCCGGACCCTGCGGCAAAGGGCGAGCCTCCGATCTCGGTCAACGCCCCCGTCGACGGATCGATGCCGAAGCCCGTCACGTCGTTCGTCCCGGGGTTCGTGACATAGGCGAACTTGCCGGATGGGTCTATGGCGACCGATTCTGTCGCGGAGAAGGCCGCGGAGAGAAAGGGCGAGCCCGCGATCTCTGTCAACGCCCCCGTCGTGGGATTAGTGACGTAGGCAGAAACGTTGGACGAGGCTGCGTTCGCCACATAGACGGACTTTCCCGTTGGGTCGACGGCAATTGAGTGTGGCGCCTGCCCCGCCGGGACCGGCGACCCGATCTCCGTCAACGCCCCCGTCGAGGAGTTAATGGCAAAAGCGGAAATATTGTCCGAACCCGAATTAGCCACAAAGGCGAACTTGCCGGCGGGGTCGATGGCGATGGCGATCGGATAAGACCCTGCGGCAAAGGGCGAGCTCGCGATCCCCGTCAAGGACCCCGTCGCCGGACTGATGGCATAGGCGGAAATGTTATCCGTCATGCTATTCGCCACATAGACGAACTTGCCCATGGGGCTGACGGCGATGGAATTGGAATAATAGAACCCCCCGACTGGAAAAGGCGAGCCCGCGACCGCTGTCAAGGCCCCCGTCGAAGAGTTGATGGAATAGCCTGAAATGTTGTAGGAATTCCGGTTCGTTGTATACGCGAAGTAGCGGTAAGTCGGCTCCGGAGGCGTATCGTCCCCGCCATCTCCGCTGCTGCAACCCATAAAGCACAGGGCCGTGATCAGTCCGAATAAGACACCTTTCCGGAAAATGGCTTTCATTCAGACCCCTCCTTCAGCGCCAGCTTCGCTTTTGTGTGCCATATCATCCCTTCCGAGGATATTCGCTTTTCCAAAGGAAGTTGTCAAGATTCTGTAAAGATTTCAAGTATCGAGGATTCGGGTGGGGGGCGAAGGGAGAGCGCGCCTGGCCCGATTCGAACGGGAGACCTGCGGATTCGAAGGCCACCGCTCTATTCAAGAGAGTTCCTCTTCCCTGTAACATGACGACCTCTCATTTTGATCAGGATTTCCACGACCAGGTTGGCCTGCATGGCCGCGACCAGGGCAACCCGGGGGGCCATGGGGCTGACGCCCTTGGGGCACTGGCTCTCCTCGTCGCCGCAGATATAGAGATTCCCCAGCCGGCGGGTACGGAGCTTACGGTTCCCGCCGTAGCCGGCCAGTCCCGAGGCGGCCACGATGGGCCGGCCGGGAAACCGCGTCAGACAGGATTCGATGAGCATCTCTTTGGCCTCGGCGCGGTCGAAGGCTTCTACGAGGACATCGACCCGGGCGAAGATCTTGGCCGCATTCCTGCGCGTGACCCGGACGTCGTGGACCTCGTAGAGCGAATAAGGGTTGATGGTTAGCAGGTTGTCGCGCAGCGCTTCGACCTTCCTCTCCCCCACCTGGTCGATGGTGTACTGCTGGCGGTTGAGGTTGGAGGGCTCGACCTTGTCGAAGTCGGCGATGACCAGCCGCCCGACCCCGGCCCGGGCAAGGGAGACGGCCACATTGGACCCCAGGCCACCCGCGCCGGCGATGCCGACCGAGCTCTGTCGCAGGACGGCCAGGACGTCCGGCTCCCGGCAAGAGAAAAACTCCCTGGCGAAGGCGAGCGAGTCGGGCCTCAGCGCGGCTTTCATCGGCTTCAGCGCGGCTTCGCGGCCGCCTCTTTCCTGTCGATGACCAGCTCGATCCTCTTCGGTTCGGGATCGATCCCGCTCAAGGACGTGACCATCCCCAGGACGGTCCGTTCGATGAACGTCCGGACGAACGGGTTCAGGTTGACCTCCCGGCCGTCCACTTCGAGCTTGATGTCGGCCATGTTGCCCTCCTCCAGGCTAAGGATCAGGTCGCAGATCCCCGCCGTCTCTTCGGGCTTGAAGGTGGGGACCGGGAGCCCGTCGGGCAGGGGAAGGTCCGCTACGACAGCGAGAAGATCGCCGGGACTGCTGGCCAGGACTTCGGACACGCCAACCCGCAAGACTTCAATTTTGGGCAGTCCGACGGCCTCTTTCCCACCCTCGACGAGGACGACGTCCGCATCGGGGAAAAGCCGGCCGGCCAGCACAGTGACGTCCGCGACCGGCGCCTTACATAGGGCCGCCCAGCCCTGCGGCGAGACCATAGCCACGCCGTCGGCACCCGCTTTGGTGAAGTCCGATGTGTCCTTGCCCTCGGTGTCCAGGGAGAAGCCGTGCGAACAGCGCTTGACCGCATACGTCCGCAGTCTTCTTCTCTTCAATTCCCCGATGAGCCGGACGATGAGCCGCGTCTTCCCGCTTTCGGAAAAGCCGACCAGGGCGACGATCTTCATCCCGTTTTTAATAGCACACCCCCCGAAGCAAGTCAAAGCGGGCTGGGCCGCTGCGAGGGGTTGCTTTCCGCCCGGACTGGGATATAATCCCTCTCTTTAACGCCTGAAAGAGAGGCCCGGCATGAACATCTGGATTACGAAAACTCCGGCCCAGATCGAGGAGGCCGCCTCGCACACCCAGCTCAAGAAGAACCTGACCGCCGTCGACCTGGCCGCCTTGGGCATCGGCTCCGTCGTCGGGACGGGCATCTTCGTGGCCACGGGGCAAGGGGCCCAGCTCGCCGGCCCCGGCATCCTTCTCTCGTTCATCATCGCCGCCGTCACCTGCGGCTTCTGCGCCCTGACCTATTCGGAGCTGGCCTGCATGTTCCCGGTCGCCGGAAGCACCTACTCGTATTCCTACGTCGCCTTCGGCGAGGTCATCGCCTGGATCATCGGCTGGGACCTCATGCTCGAATACCTCGTCGCCGCGAGCGCCGTGGCCTCGGGTTGGTCGACGACGTTCATCGGGCTCATCCAGAGCGCTGGGGTCAAACTGCCTAAAGCCTTCTTGACTCCGCCGATCACCACGGTCGACGGCCGCATCGTCCTGTCCGGCGGCATCGTCGACGTCCCGGCCATTGTCATCACCCTCCTTATCACCTGGATCCTCTACATCGGCATCCGCGAGAGCGCCAAGATCAACAATATCATCGTCCTCGTCAAGATCGCCGTCATCCTCCTCTTCGTCTTCCTCGGCGTCCGCCACATCAACCTGGCCAACCTCCATCCCATGATGCCTTTCGGCTGGAAGGGCGTCATGGCCGGCGCGGCCATCATCTTCTTCGCCTACATCGGCTTCGACGCCGTCTCCACGGCGGCCGAGGAAACCAAGAACCCCAAGAGGGACGTTCCGCTCGGGCTCATGCTCTGCCTGGGAGTCGTCATCGTCCTTTACGTTTCCGTCGCCTTCGTCCTGACGGGCATCGTTCCTTACAAGCTGATCGACGTCGGCAACGCCCTGCCGGCAGCCCTGGGCCGTATCGGCATCCAGTGGGGCGGGGCCCTTGTCGCGACGGGGGCCATCATCGGCATGATCTCGACCCTGCTGGTCACGCTTTACGGCCAGATCCGCATCTTCATGGTCATGGCCCGCGACGGGCTCCTGCCTGCGGCGTTCGCCAAGGTCCATCCCAAGCATCAGACGCCTCATATTTGCACCTGGATCACCGGGATCGCCACGGCGATCATCGCCGGCCTCTTCCCACTGCCGATGATCATCGACCTCTGCAACATCGGCACGCTGTTCGCTTTCATCCTCGTTTCCGCGGGCGTCGTCGTCCTTAGGAAAACGCGGCCGGAGGTCGAGCGGAAGTTCAAGACGCCCGGCGTTCCGTTCACCCCCCTCATCACAATCATCTTTTGTTTCTACCTGATGTACAGTCTGCCGAAGATCACTTGGATCCGGTTCGGCGTCTGGATGCTGGCCGGTCTGGCGATCTATTTCATGTACGGCGCCCGCCACAGCAAGCTACAGAAACCAGCGGCGGGGAACTGACCGATTTAAAAGGGAGGACGGAGGATTTAGCCCAGGCCCAATTCCTTATCTATCCCCTGCATAGCCGAGATGGCGATGGTCAGGAACTCATCGAGCTCCAGGCCGAGGTTGCGCGACTCCTCGATCTCCTCGCGGCGGGCGCCCTTGGCGAAGCTCTTTTCCTTGTAGCGCCGCTTGACGAACTCGAGGTCGATGGACTTGATCTTCTTGTCCGGATGCATCAGGGTCGCGGCGATAATAAGGCCGGTCAGCGGGTCGACGGAGTAGATGGCCCAGTCCATGGGCGACTCGCAGGGCACTTTGCCGGCGTGGGCCTGGACGGCGTGGATGACCGTCTCGGCGATCGCCTTCTCCCGGAGGACCTTTACCGTTTCCGTCGTGTGGTGCTCGGGGCTTTTTTCCGTCACTTCGTAATCGAGATCGTGGAGGATGCCGGCCAGGCCCCAGGGCTCGGGGTCGTGGCCGAGGCGCACGGCCAGGGCCTTCATGCAGGCTTCGACCGACAGACAGTGTTTGATCAGGTTTTTATTCTTCAGATGCTGTTTAAGCAGGTCCAGGGCTTCTTCGCGGGTCATGAGCATTCTCCTTTCAGGAAGGCGGGATTCTACGGCATTCGGGCACGCTTTTCAACCGCGGCGGACGGCGTACCGGCCTTTGGCCTGAGGAAGGTGAATCTCTGCCGGCCGGAATCCGTGTCCTCTCCGACAAGGACGATAAAAGGCGGCACCCAAAGCGCGCCCGCGGCGAGGGGGCCGGAGGCGAGGTGTTCGCCGAGGCGCTTGCCCGTCGAGAAATCGAAAGCCCCGAAGCTCGGGCCGCCCGAAGAGACGAGGATCAAAGGCCCGGCGGCGGCCAGAACATGGACGATCCTCGACGAGACCGCCTCCCAGGAAAGGATCGAGCCTCCCCTGCCGGACAGGAAATAGACGACACTGTTCGAAGCAGGCACGGCAAGCCGCCCGCCGTGAATGAGAGCCGGATGAAGCGGGGCGCCCTGGAGGCGGCGGGCCCAGCTTTTCTTGCCGGTCGCGGCATTCAGACAATAGAAGAATCGGTTCTCCGTGCCGAAATAGAGCCGGCCGTCTGCGACAGTTGGGTCCGCGGTGATCGCCCCCGTAGCGGCGAATTCCCAAGCGGGTTTTCCCTTGGGGTTGAGGGCCAAGAGCCGGCCATCGGCGGCGCCGAAAATGACCCGCTCACTGGAAAACACCGGGCCGGCCGTGATGGCCGCGGCGGCCGGGTGCTCCCAGAGTTGTGCCCCGTCGCCCGAAAGGGCTAGAGCGCATATATTCCCGCTCGCCGTCCCGAAATACACACTCCCGCGATTTTCCCGGACCGCGGAGGTCACGGCCTCGTCAATCTGCTTCTTGAAAACGAGCAAGCCCTTCGTGTCGAGGACATAGAGGACGTTCCCGTCGTCACGAATTACAATATGGTTCTCGCCAAGTTCGGGTGACGCAGAAATCGAGTGATCGGCCTTGAACCGCCATAAGAGCTGACGGGCCGGCACGACGACGGCCGTGAGAAAGCCCTCTCTCGTCGCAAAATAGACGATCCCGTCCCGGGCCCGCGGCTGTCCGACGACGACCCCCTCGATCTCCAGTGTCCCCGCCTCGACGAGCGGGAAACGGACGGCCGATGGGTCGACGAGCGGGCTTTTCGCCGGCCCGGCGCAAGACGCTAACGCCAAGCCGAGCATAGCCGCAATCCCGAACGCCTTACTTTTCAACATGATGCCGCGGGCATTATACAACAAATCTTAAGACGGGGGACACGCCCTAAAGGGCCTTTACCGGGCCCTTTAGGACATGTCCCCAATTCCCCTACCCGCAAGCTAACGCCGCTCGGGCAGCGATGGGGGCCGTGCATAGCCCCCGTAGCGGAGGGGGCTCGCCGCTTACGCGGCGTAGGAACCGGTGGACTGGTTCCCGGGGGGCCGGGGGAGATGCATGGCCCCCATCGCGGCCATAACGGGCGGCGGCTCGCCCGCGGCCCCTTTTTTGCCTTGAGCGGCCGAAACTGGTATCATTTCCGGCTGAGAGCCGGGAATGGTCAATTACATTCTTCTGTACAAGATCCGCAGGATCGTCAAGAAGATCCTCAAGGACAAGATCGCCGACGACGAGATCGCCACCACCCCGAAATCCTGCATCGGCTGCCTGGCCGACGACATCAGCTGGGAAGTCTATTACCTGTTCAAGGAAAAAGAAGAGAAGGACGCTCCCCCGCCGGCCGCCTCGGGCTGAGGCCTAGGGTTTTTCCTTGTCCTTCGCCCTGATCCTGGCCTTCAGGGCGTCCCACCAATCCATCCGCTTCCGGACCTCTTTCTCGAAACCCAGGTTCCCGGGATCGTAGTATTTCCGTCCCTTGAGTCGCTCGGGCATTGTCTCCATATCTGTCGTCGCCAGGACGTTGTCGTGGGCGTACTGGTAGTCTTGGCCGTAGCCGATCTCCTTCATCAAGGGCGTCACCGCGTTGCGGATGTTGAGCGGGACAGGCTCGTGAGGGCTCCTTTCGACGTCCTTCTGGACGGCGCCGTAGGCCGTGTAGATCCGGTTGCTCTTGGGCGCGGAGGCAAGGTAGACGACGGCCTCGGCCAGGGCCAGCTCCCCTTCCGGCGAGCCGAGGAAATCGTAGGCGGCCTTGGCGTTCAGGGTGATGGCCAGGGCTTGCGGGTCGGCCAGGCCGATGTCCTCGGAGGCAAAGCGGACCATGCGCCGGGCCAGGTAAAGCGGATCCTCTCCCGAGGCCAGCATCCGGACGAGCCAGTAGAGAGACGCGTCGACGTCGCTGTTGCGCAAGCTCTTGTGGAGGGCCGAAATAAGGTTGAAATGCTCCTCCCCGGACTTGTCGTAGAGGAGGGTCCTTTTCTGGAGGGCCTCCTGGACGTTCTCCATCGTGATCGTCTTGCCGCGGGCCAAGCTGGTTGCGATCTCCAGCGTGTTCAGGGCCCGGCGGGCGTCGCCGTTAGCGAAATCGACGAGCATGTCCAGGCCGCTCGGATCGATAACCAGCCCCGACGCACCGAGCCCGCGCTCCTTGTCCTCCAGGGCGTCATGGATGATCCGGGCGAGCGCCTCGCGGTCGAGCTCCTTGAGGACGAGGACCCGGGTCCGCGACAGGAGCGGGGCGATGACCTCGAAGGAGGGGTTTTCCGTGGTCGACCCGAAGAGGATGATGTCCCCCTTCTCGACGTAGGGCAGGAAGGCAGCCTGCTGGGCCTTGTTGAAGCGGTGGATCTCGTCTATGAAAAGGACCATGGGCTTGCCGAAGAGCTTCCTCTGCTGTTCGGCCCGGACCATGAACTCCTTGACCTCTTTGATCCCGGAAAGGACGGCGCTGAAGAACTCGCAGGGCAGGTCGAATTGGCGGGCCAGCATGGTGCCCAGGGTCGTCTTGCCCGAGCCCGGCGGGCCCCAGAAGATGATGGAGACGAGCCGGTTCGAATCGATAAGCTCGGACAGGAGCTTGCCCTTGCCCAGGATATGGTCCTGGCCGTAGACGCGGTCGAAGGTCTGCGGCCGCATCCGCTCGGCCAGGGGCGTATGGGTTTCCCTTCTCTCCGGCTTTTTCTTTTTTTCCATCTGCGGCGTCCGGCTCAAATTATATCACACCCGCCCCTCGGCCGGACCCCGGCGGCACGGGCGGAACAGCGCCCCCGAGGCTGTAAAGCGTATTGACCAAACCCCAAGGAAATGCTAATGTTGGCCTCCGGTCGCCCGTGAAAAAAGAAACCATTCAAGCCAATCTCTTCAAGGACGAAAAAACGAAGACGAAGCTCGTCTACAAGCTCGACGAAGTCAGCCGGATGACCGGCGTCGACGCCGAGACGCTGGCCTCGTGGGAGGAGGAATTCCCCTTCCTCAACGCCGGCCTGACGGGGAGCGGCGAGAAATTCTTCCGTCAGCAGGACGTGGCCATCATCGCCCGGATCAAGGAGCTCATGGCCGGGAAAACCCTGACCATGGCCGGGATCAAGCGGAAGATCGAAGACGAGTTCGGCCTCTTCCGTTCCAACCCCGTCCATCCGGAGAGGCTCCGCAAGGCCCTCAATAACGTCCGCGACGAGCTCCAGGATATCGTCTCCGCCCTCGACGACGGACGGAAAAAAAAGTCATAACTCGCCCTGTTTCTGCTATAATAAGGGGCTCCGGTTCGGGACGTGGCGCAGCCTGGTAGCGCACATGCTTGGGGTGCATGGGGTCGGCGGTTCAAATCCGCCCGTCCCGACCATTTTCACCTTCCAAAAGGATTGCCGATATGAAAATCACTAAAGACAAAAGCACGGAAGACCTGAAGGCCCGGGCTATCGACCTGGCCGGGCTCGTTAATTACCAGGCCGGCGCCATCGTCAGCCGCGAGGTCGTCAGCCAGCCGACGGGAACGGTGACCGCTTTCGCCTTCGACGAGGGCGAGCAGCTGAGCGAGCACACGGCGCCCTTCGACGCCATGGCCATCGACCTCGACGGCGAGGCCGACATCACTATCGGCGGCAAGGTCAACCGGGTCAAGCCGGGAGAGATGATCATCATGCCGGCCGCTATTCCGCACGCCCTGCGGGCCGTGACGCGGTTCAAGATGCTCCTCGTCATGATCAAGAAATCGGCGTGAAGAAAGCCCCGAAGTCCGGGGCAGCCGCCCGCCGTCCCGTCATTCTCCTGACCAACGACGACGGCTTCTACCTCGAGACGATTCAGATCCTCTACCGCCGGCTTCGGGACCTGGGCCGGACGTACATCGTCGCGCCGGACCGGGAAAAAAGCGCCTGTTCGCTGGCCATCACGCTCCGCCGGCCCCTTCGCATCCAACACGTCAAGCCGCGGGTCTGGGCCGTCGAGGGGACGCCGGGCGACTGCATCTATTTCGCCCTCCAGAAGCTCCTCCCGCGCCGGCCGGATCTCATCATATCGGGCATGAACCCCGGACCGAACCTCGGCCAGCAGGACATCAACTACTCCGGGACCGTCGCCGGAGCGATCCAGGGGACGTTTCTCGGTGTCCCGTCGATCGCGGTTTCTCTTCTTTCCGACGCCTCGGGCGGCTTTGACTTAAAGTTCGCCGCGGAAACCGTCCGGACGATCGCCGCGAACGTCCTGGCCTCGGGCCTACCGCCGGGAACGGCCCTCAACGTCAACATCCCGCCCCCTCCGGTGAAGGGCGTCAAGATCACCCGTCTCGGCTGGAAATTCTACGACCCGGAGATCATCGAGAAGACCGACCCGCGCAACTCATCCTACTTCTGGATCGGGACCGGGATCCCCAGGCGGGTAGGCGACGCCGGCACCGACGTCATGGCCGCCCACGACGGCTACATCTCGCTGACGCCCCTCCATACCGACATGACCGCCCACCACGTCCTGTCCTCCCCGAAGCTCCGCCGTCTGGCAAAGACGCTGGTCCCAGTCAAACGATAGACTGCGCTATCACCCTCGATTTTCTTCTAAAAAACCTCTAGAACCTTGTTGTTTGATGTCTGCATCGTAATTTATCAGCCTGACGCTGCCCGGGCAGCGTCCTGCGGTTTGGGAACCAACGGGATCAGTTCTTAGGGCGCCATCCGAGGGGAGATGGACGGCTTCAGCGCCGCATGACTGAGCGGCAATTAGAGTCCGGGCGGAATCGCCGGTTTTTTTTTGCGGTGGCGCAGGAACTCGGTCACGATGGGGACCGTCGAAAGGGCGATGATGGCCAGGATGGCCAGGGAAAAATTCTTCCTGACGATCGGGATGTTTCCGAAGAAATAGCCCGCGCCGGTGAGGAGGACGACCCAGCCGACCCCCCCGATGACGTTAAAGGCGATGAACTTGCCGTAGGACATCCGCCCGATCCCCGCGACCAATGGGGCGAAGGACCGCACGATTGGCACGAAACGGGCGATGATAATGGTTTTCCCGCCGTATTTCTCGAAGAAAGCGTGGGTCCGGTCGAGGTGCTCCTTCTTGAAGAAACGGGCCTTTTCCTTGCTGAAGACCTTGGGCCCGAGGAAATGCCCGATCCAATAGTTCACCGTGTCCCCGATGATGGCCGCCGCGGCGAGGAGCGCGATCAGCCAGCCGACCTTGAGGGCCCCGAGGGCCGCGAACGTTCCGGCGGCGAAAAGCAGGGAGTCCCCCGGCAGGAAAGGCATGACCACGAATCCGGTCTCGATGAAGATGACGGCGAAGAGAATGGCGTAGGTCCACAGGCCGTACTGCTGGATGATGGCGCTGAGGTACCTGTCGAGGTGCAGCGCAATGTCGAGGATCTTGTTGATCAGTTCCATGAGCCCCCTACTATACCCGCGCCTCGCCTCTTAATCAATCCGGGCTTTTCCCGACCCCAACGTCCAGATCTCAGCGTCCGGGCCCGGGCGGTGACGATGGCCGCCTGAAAGCCCCCGTAGCGGAGGGGGACCCGCCGCTTACGGCGGGGGAACCGTCGGGACTGGTTCCCGGGGGCCGGGGGATAAAGGCGGCCTCGTCGCCGCTTAACCGGGCCCGGATGGTGAGGCCCGACCCCGTCTCTATGCTAAAATAGGGGGCATGGCGAAAGCGGACAGGAAGCTGGAGCTGGTCGAAAAGGCCCTCACGCGCCTCTCCCCGCTCGAGTCGGCCTGCACGCTCTGCCCGCGGGACTGCCGGGTGGACAGGACGAAGGGCGCGGAAGGCGTCTGCCAAACGGGTCATCTCGCCTCGGTCTCCCACGCCCTGCTCCACTTCGGCGAAGAACCGGTGATCAGCGGGACGTCGGGCTCCGGGACGATCTTCTTCACGGGCTGTAACCTCAAGTGCCTGTTCTGCCAGAACTATCAGCTCAGCTGGCTTCTCGAGGGAAAGCCCGTCTCGGACGGGGAACTCGCGGCCCTGATGCTCGGGCTCCAGGCGAAAGGCGCCCACAACATCAATTTCGTCTCGCCGACCCACGTCGTCCTGCCCATCCTCCGGGCCCTCCGCATCGCCCTCTCCGAAGGCCTCGCCATCCCCCTCGTCTGGAATTCCAACGGCTACGACGGCCTCGAGGTCATCCGGGCCCTGGAGGGGATCGTCGATATCTATCTCCCCGACCTCAAGTACCATTCCCCTTCTATCTCGAAAAAGTATTCGGCCGCCGGGGACTACTTCGCCAGGGCCTCCGAAGCCCTACGGGAGATGTCCATCCAGCAGCCCGTCCTCGACCTCGGTCCCGGCGGAACCGCCCGTAGGGGGCTCGTCGTCCGCCATCTCATCCTCCCCGGCTCGGTCGAAGATACGCTCGTCATCCTCAAATGGATCCACAAAAACCTCTCTCCGTTCATCGGGTTGAGCCTGATGAGTCAGTATCATCCCTGTTTCCGGGCGCCGGATGAGATCCAAATGGGCGTTTCCGAGGAAGAATGCCGGCGGGCCGCTGACGAGGCCCTCGCGCTCGGCTTCGACCATCTGTTCCTCCAGCCGGAGCCCTTCCGTCCGGACGAACACCTCGTCCCCGATTTCAGGAAAGAAAAGCCGTTCCGCTGGAAGTGATTTTATTTAGCTTTCGTCTGGGGCAATCGCGATTCCGGAACGCCGAGGGCGGCGGCCAGCTCCCTGAGTTTCCCGTGCACCGCCCGGACTCCCTTGGGGCCCATGCGGAAAAGCTGTTTCTGGGCCGGGCTCAAGGCCTCGAGCGTCTCGTCGACCATGGCGTAGCTCAGGATCTTCTTCTCCAAAACGACGGGGTCATCCACGATGGGGGTTTCGAGAAGCTCGGTCATAGCCCGGACGAGCGTGTCTTCGAAGTCGACCCCGGGATAGCCGAGGTCGCGGTAGGCTTCCTGGAGGAGAGGCTTGACCGCCCGGTAGAGCCGGACGGCCGCCACGGCGTCGACCGAAAGGACCACGCCGACGACGGGGTCATACCGGAAATACGACGCCTCATCGAGGAGCATACCCTTCTTCG
>Ga0315283_10000172_pt1 | contig 42110 bp, 19 predicted proteins | sample YL17G09_0_MG_FD_204541 | JGI IMG/M metagenome (GOLD analysis project Ga0315283, IMG submission 204541) | Sediment microbial communities from Yellowstone Lake, YNP, Wyoming, USA - YL17G09_0 | ecosystem: Environmental > Aquatic > Freshwater > Lake > Sediment | place: USA: Wyoming | collected...
AAAAAAAAAAAAAAAAAAAAAAAAAAACGCGTGCCCCGCTCCGCTCTCCTTTCCCAACCTCCAAAACAAGCCCCAGCACCCCTCATTGTCTGTAAGAATAACTGTGTGATTGAGCTCGCGAAAAGGAAGGGGGACGTAGACTCGGCGCGCCGGCCAGGGGATGACTCCACTCCACCTGTGAATATGAAGCCCCAGGTGAGTCGACGCAGGCCATAACAGGGAAGACAAAAAAAAAAAAAACGGCTCAAATTGGACCAGAGGAGGCCGCGCATTCCGCGCGGCCCAGCACCGCGCACGCACCTTCCACCAGCGCGATTGTGAGCAACCCCCGCTGCGGGCGAGCGGCACGGTTGCAACCGTGCGGGCGCATCAGCGCGGAAAAAAGCAGAGAAGCAGCGAGAGAGGCGGCCGTTGAACGCGAACTCTCTGGCCCTTTCAGAGGCACGCTCCCTGCACCCGACATCCGCCAACCACCCGCGCATCCCACGATCTGAGCATGAAAAGTCACCCTGAATCGCTGGTGGACCGGTCGAGGCGTGCCATGGCGTTCCAGGCCGGGCGCGAGGAGGCCAAAGGGTGAGCGTTTTTTTTATTTAGTCGTGGTGGTGGACCGCTCGCCTGCCTGCCCCGTCTTTTTTTCATCCTGCCCCGCCCTCTTACCGCCCCCCTGTCCTCTCTCAGGTCCTCCGGCTCCACCTCACCACTCTCATTGGAAGCAGGAATCAGCCCGACCCAGCTGCGGCGGGTCCACAAGCTGCTGCAGGTGAGGGAGTGGGAGGAAGGACGTGTGAAGGGGGGGGGGGGGGGGGCGCTCTCGCTCTCGCATGCCGGGAGACTTGCCCGGCCCGGCCAGCACGCTGCCAGAATTCGGGCCCCCACCAGACAAAACTCAATTTCGGCCCTCCACACATCGCGCCCCCCACCATTGACACACAGGCCCACCCCTCCGAAGCCTCTCTGGCGGCCGCCCTGGCCGCCCAACTGGCCAGCCCGGCCGCCCGGGCCCGGGCGGCCCGCCTGCGGGGCGCGGTCCTCGCCGCCCAGGCCGCGGCCGAGGCAGTCTGCGCCGCCGCGGCCGCGGCCACGGCCGTGCGGGCGGCGGCGGGCGCTGCCGCGACGGCCGCTGACGTGGCGGCCCGACTGGAAGCGGCCCGAAGCGCGGCCGTCGCCGCGGGCAGTGAGGCGGGCGCGGCGGGCGTGGCCCTGCTCGACTTGGCGGCGGCCGAGGCTGGGCGGCGCGCGCACGCGGCGGGCGGGGCGGCCGAAGCTGCGACCGCGGCGGCGGATGCCGCCCTTGCGAGGCTGACACCCCTGGCCGACGACGAGGAGGCCACCGCAGACGGCGGCGGCCAGGAAGGCGTGGAAGGCACGCTCGCCCGGTGGCTGCACCTGGCGTCCTGCGCCGGCCCCTCCAGCCCTGCCTCTACCTCCCCGCCGGGCAGTGGCGGCGACGCCGCCGCCGCGCCCCGCAAGATCAGCCTCCTGGCCGCGGATGACGGAGCGGCCGTCGCGGCGGCCCGGGCGGCCCTGACCCTGCGCACGGCGGCTCTGATCGATCGATCAAAGCCTGGAAGCTGCTGCGGCACCACCAGCAGTGAGGAGGACGAGGCGGACGAGGCGGGCGGCTTTTCGACCTGGTGCGACATTCTGGACGCCTGGACCCGGGCGGCGGCATCCGCGGCCGCAGCCGGGCCCGCTGACGCGGTGTCCATCCTCGTGGCCGCCCGGGAGGAGGCGGGCTGCGGGGTCTGGGCGGCCACGGGCGCGCTGGCGTGGCCCCTGCCCGCCGATGCGGCTGCCGCGGCCGCCCCGCGCGGCCCGCCCCGGGCGGTCTTCTCTGTCCTGCCTGCCGGCGGGGCGGGGGTGGGGGCGGGCCTGCCCATCGTCGGTGGAGGGGTGGGGCACTCGCAATACCAGGTCAGCGAGGCGGGCGAGCCGCGGGAGCCGTTATCGGAGGGCGACGCCTCCTCGGACGGCGAGTCTGAGTTGGGCGAGGCCGAGGCGGGTGAGGCTGTGTCAGCCCTCCCCCCTCATCCCAACAACGCCGCCACGCCCGGCCTGTCGGCTCCCGCCCTGGCCGCCGCCGCCACCGCGGTCGACCTCGCCCCCCTAGCCGCCCGCCCCGCCACTCTGGGCGCCCACGACTACTTCTGCCCCGTCTGCGCGGTCACCTGCTGCGGGCATGCCAATTTCGAGCAACACTGCGCGTCGCGGCGCCACCTGCGGCGGGTCGCCGCCGCCGCGGACGCGGCCGCCGCGGGCGTGGGCCTGCCCGGTGGGGGGGGGCGCATGGTGGCCACACACCACCACGCCGCCCTACTCCACATGCACCAAGACGCCGCGGCGGCGGTGGCCGTGGCTGGCAGGGGCGGGGGCGGCGCCCACCACGCGCTCGCGGCCCACCTCCGCCCCCTGCCCCTGTCGTCCCGCCTCCTGCCCCCGCTCATCCACCGCCGCCAGGTCCTGAGCCCGGCCCTGGACCAGGCGGTCACCGACCTGCTGGCCCAGCTGGTGGCCTGGCAGGGAGTGGGGTGCGGGGTGAAGGAGGGAAGTGAGGGCGAGGGTGGTGGTGGTGGTGGTGGAGAGAGGAGCGGTGACGACGACGACGCTCAACCACCGCCCTCAACCACCCCGCCTCGCCGCCTGGTTTCTGGCCTGAGCGCCATGACGGCCGCCATCCACGCGGGCGCGGTGTCCATGGTCATCATCGCGCCCAACGTGGAGCCGGATGCGCCGGCCGGGGCGGCGGACGCGGCGAGCGGGGGCGGCGGCGTGGGCGGTGTCGAGAGCGGCGGGAGCAGCGGGCCTGGCAGCACCGCCACGCCGCCGCTGCCGCCCGCGCCCTCCCGCCTGGGCGACATGCTGGCCACCCTGCTGGCGTGCGCCGACGACGCGGGCGTGCCCGTGGTGTACGCGCTGTCCCGGCGGCGCCTGGGCGCGGCATGCGGGGCCAGGAAGAAAATGTCGGCTGTCGGCGTGCTGGACGCCTCCGGCGCGCAAGCCCTGGCCGCAACCGTGTCCACCCTCGCCGCCGAGGGGCGGGCCGAATGGGACCGGGCCGCCGCGGCGGCGGGCGCGGCAGTGGCCGCGGCCGTCAGCGCCGCGGCGGCGGGCGGGGGCGGGGCCGGGCTGGCCAGGCCGGCTTCGGGGCACCACCTGTCCTCCCTGCTTGCTCCCGGCGGCGGCGGCGGCGGCGGCGGCCCCGACCCGGACTCCTCCGCCGTCCGCTCCCTGCAAGCCGAGCTCGCCCGGTACGCCACCCTGGGCGGCGGGCTTGGCGGCGGCGGCGGCGGCGGCGGCGGCGGCGGCGGCGGCGGCGGCCGCGGGCGTGGCCCCTTAACGAGGCGCGGCGGCGGCGGGGGAGGGTCCTACCTGCCCGGCCGCTTCGGCCGGGGCGGGCCCGGGCCGGCGGCGGCGCAGCACCACCACCACCACCCGGGCCACTACTACCACCAGCAGCACCAGCAGCACCAGCAACAGTGGGGCGGCCCGCCCCCGCTGCCCGGGCCGGCCCTGTACCCGCCAGCCCGCCGCCACGCCCCGCTGCCACCGCACCACCACCACCACCAGGCGGGTTACCCGCCCCACCCCGCCGGCCTCGCCCCGCCGCCGTTACCCCAGCAGGCGGCGTTCGGCGGTGGTGGAGGCGGGGGCGGGCATTACGTCGGCCACGCCCCGCCCGTCGCGGCGCTCGGGGCGGGCGGCCTGCTGCCGCCAGGCGCGGGCGCCGTGGCGGCCGCCCTGGCCACCCTCACTGGCCCATCGTTGTCCCCGCCGCCGCCCCCGTCGTCGGCGGCGGCGGCGTACGAGTTCCTGGACGCGCTGGCGCGGCGGGGCAGTGGGGACAGCGCAGGCGGGTCGTGAGATCACACCACTCTCCCTGGTCCTTCTTTCCTTCTTTTTTTGCCCTCCCAATCTTTTTTGAAATACCGCACCTCACACACACGCGCCGCCGAATCCTGCTGCCTCAGGCGCTGCTTAATTATCCACAGGCGGGGGACGGCTTAGGAGGCGGGGAAGGTAACCCGCGGCGCGCCCCCTATTTGTACGGAACGGGGCTGTGCGCGCGCCGAGGATGAGGGTGTTGGAGCGGTTCCTCCCCCTTCTCTCTCATCTCTCATCTATCAACCCCACCCCCGCCGCCGCCGTCCCACTCTTTGTCGGCACCTACCTGAAGTATTTTTTATTATTCTTCTCTTTAATTTCTTATTATACGGAATTTTTGGGGGGAAATATTAGTTGTTGTGAGAAAGGGTCGTGGTTTCCTGTTACCACTGCCTCTGTTCTCTCTCCACACACACGCACACACGCACACACGTACGCACACACACACACCCACACACCCACACACACACACACACACACACACACACACACACACACACACACACACACACACACACACACACACGCCAAAACCACTCTCACCAAGAGGGGGGATAAACACAAATAAAATAGAATCTATCTATCAAGCCGTCGCTTGCCGCCGGCTGGACAGTAGCCCGGACGCTACCCCCACCACAGCCCCCGTCAGGGAGAAGAGCGGAGCCGGCAGGAGCGCGCCCGCCGCGACGGCGGCCACCGACGCCGCGCCGGCCGCGACGCGCTCGGCCCGCCCCCGGGCTGTTGCGGTCGCCGCCGCTGCGTACGACTCCACCGCCCGGCGGGCGGCGGACGCGGCGGCGGCCGCCAGCTCGCGCGGGGTGGGTGGGACGGTGCGAGCGGCGAGGGCGGCGGACGCGGCAGCCTCGACCCGGGCCAGGAGGGTCTCCAGGTCGGCCGCCCCGGCGGGCCGTGGGGTGTGGGCGGCGCCGCCTGGCGTCGCCCGGGCGTCCGCGGCGGCGGCCGTGGCGGACGCCTGCAAGGCGGCGGCTGCCCGGGCAAGGTCGTCCAAGGCAGCTGCGGCGGCCGCGGCGGCGGTGTCGGCGTGCGAGGGGCGGCCGCAGCCGCCGCCTGCCTTTCTCGCCCGCCGGCCCCTAGTGAGGCGGACCTTGGCCAATGCCGCCGCCAGGGAGGTCGCATGAGGGGACGTCGTGCCGGCGCCGGGGAGCGGCGGTCCGGGCCGCCCGGCAGCCGTGCGCTCGTTGGAGGCGGTCCAGGCCGGGATGGTGGGCGAGGGCGAGGAGGCGGGCGGCGTGCCGGGAAGGGCAAGGGGCGGGACACTGATGCCTAGGTTAAAAACTTTGTCTGCATCGCGCGCGCCTCCTTGTGCCGGCGGGTTTTTTTGCGCCGCGGCGGCGGCGCCACCACCGCCCTTCTTCAGCCCGTGCGCTTTCATCCAGGTCATCGCCTTGGCGCCGGGACCCAGCGAGCTTTGGGCGAGTTGGGAGGTGCAGGCGCCCATGGAGGACGGCACAGCGGACGACAGCGGCGCGTTTTCGTTCTGCCGGCGCATGAAAAGGGAGTGCAAGAATTAAGGGGGGGAAAAGGCGTGTGGCCGCGCCCCCGTCGTCAGGCCGTGCAAGTGCCGTGTAGCAAGTCAAGCGATGAGTGGTGTGGTTGGTGTGGTTGGTATGAAAGAGCGCGCGAGTGGTGTCCCCCACGCCTCCTCGTTAGAAGATGTGCAGCTCCTCTACTCAAAAAGTCGCGTCGGTTTTTTCCGCACTCCGATGTTGTTGTTGTGCGCGCGCGCCGCTGCCCGCCTGCCTCCTCCTCCGTGCTGGGAAAGCAGCAGCAGCAGCGCGCGCCGGACCCTCAGCCACGCCACCGTCACCATGGCAGCCGCGGCGGCCCCTGAAAAGGGCCCCGGCATCTTTACGTATCAGTGGCCGCGCCCGGGTTTCACAGTAGATGTCGCTGTCCTCGCCCCCCCTTCAACCTCATCCACCGGGGGCGTTCACCTCCTGCTCATCCAGCGCGGGCAGCCTCCTGCTGCCGGGAGGTGGGCCCTGCCCGGCGGCTTTGTGGAACCAGACGAGCACCTGGATGCCGCGGCAGCGCGGGAGCTGAAGGAAGAGACGGGCCTCGACCTCGGGCGCGGCGGCGGAGGAGGCACCCTCCGCCAGGTGCGCGCTTTCGGCGGCCCTGATCGCGACCCGAGGGGCTGGACGGTCACCGTCGCGTACGCGGCCGTCCTGCCCCGCTTGGGCAGTCCGCTGCCCGTTAAAGGCGGGGACGATGCGGCCGCGGCCAAGTGGTGGCCGCTGAAGGCTTTGCCGGAGCTCGCCTTTGATCACGCGGCCATCATCGCGTGCGTCTGCCGCAGCGTGGCAGGGGAGGAGGCAGGGGAGGAGGCGGGGTGGGGTGGGGAGCTGGTAGCGGGGGCGGAAGCGTTGGAGGCGCGGGAGTGGGTGCCGACGCGGGACTGAAGGTCTCTCTCTGTGTCCCTTTCCTCCTCGCTCACTGCGGCCTGTGCCGGGCCACAAAGTCGACCACGGCCGCCACGGCCGCCGCCGCCGCCGCCGGGCCCGTGAAATTGTGGTCGCCGCCCTCCACCAGGACGACCTCACTCACGTCGCAGTGCGCCGTCGCGCGCCCGTACGCGCCCGCCTCGCGCACGGGCACCACCGCGTCGGCCGTGCCGTGGACGTGGAGGAGGCGGGTGGAGGAAGGCAGAGCGCGGCAGGCGGCAGCGACGTCGACGGCGCGCGGGCCGCGGCGGGCGGCCAGGTCGGCCAGGGAGAGGAACCATGTGAACGCCTCCCTTTTTTCTGGGCCACCCCTTTTCCAGGTCACCGGAATGCCGGCCGGGCCAGCCGCCGCCAGCTTTTCCTCCAGGTCAGGCCCGAAGCGGCTCTCCAGGCCCGTGTCCAAGTGGAAGCGGCCGGCCAGGCTGATGCAGAGCGGGGTGCGGGTGGAGCCGGCGGCCAGCACGGCGACTGTGCCCGCCTTGGAGTGCCCGGCCACCGCCACCACCCGCCGCCGCGGGCTGCCCTCCTCCAGGGCCCGGACGGCCAGCGCCACGTCCGCCGCTTCCTCCGCATAGTTGGCGAACCGGAAGGGCCCGCCCGAGCCCCCACACCCGGCCGCATCAAAGCGCAGCGACCCCACGCCCGCGTCCGCCAAGCCGTCCGCCAGGGCCGGCAGGATGCAGTCGTCCCGGTGAGAGTTCAGGCCGTGCAGGAGGATGGCGACGGCGGCGGGCGCCCCGGCCGAGGGCGGCGGCGCCTCGACGAGCGTGCCCTGGAGCATGTGGCCGGCCGAGGAGCGGAAGGCAAAGGGGCGGGGAGGAGGGGGAGGGGGAGGCCTCGGGGTCGGCGGAACGCCTGCCGAGGGGGGGCTCGTGCCCGTGTGGCGGGCTGCCATGCCTGCTGCTGTATTTTTGGGGGCAGGTAGGGGGCCTGCCTCAAGGTGAGGCTGACGGTGTGCGCGCACCACCCCGCGGTCGTCCCCGGGTGGTCAGGGCGTGGCGTGTAAGAGAGGGGCGCCCCCCCGCATGCGCTCTCTCCAGCGAGCGTGTGTAGTGTTGAAGCCTACACAGCCATACAAAAACAATAAAAATGCTGGGCTCGTCTCTCTCCACGCCGCCCCGCCCGGGCCAGGTGCGTAACATTTACGGTCACCCGCCATTAGCTTTTGCGGGTATGCCCGCATGCACACGTGCACGCGCAAGTGTCGCGGCCCGCGCGTCACGCACACGCGGACGCAGAAATGGCTCTCGCGCCGACCTTTTTTTCTTGGCGGACAAAAATTCGCCCACATGCCGCCCCACTCCCCTCCCCCCCCCCCCCCCCCTCCCAACATACGCTGACTCACAGGCCATGGCGCTCGCCCGCCCCACTTGCTCGCCCGGGAAGCGAGCGGCTGGGCGCCACGCCCCGGCACGCCACCGGACATCTACCGTGACCAGCGTGCTCGCCCTGCCCGCCGACACGCTGCCGCCCCGCCTCACCGACGCGGACGTCGCGTCCTACAACGCGGAAATGGCGAGGTTAGTTTGTTATAATTGGCGTGTGTGTGTGTGTGTGTGTGTGCGTGTGTGTATGTGTGTGTTTGTGCGCGTGAACCTCATGTGTGGTGAGAGAGAGAGGGGAGAGCGTCGCGGGCGAAAGAGAAGAGACGGACAAAACGAGAGGGTGAGACGCGACCGCCGGCGCTGGCTCAGCGCCTCGACCTCATCAACCCCCCCCCCACCCCTTTTTTTCTCTCTCCCCCCCACCCTTCCAGCCGCATGGGCTGGGCCTCCTCCTCCTCCTCCACGCCCGCTGCCGACCCCTTCAAGTACGACCCCTCCACCGGCATCGCCTATCACCACGCCGTCTACGACGCGCGCACGCTGTGCGGCCCGCAACCCCTGACGCCTGCGCACGTCCACTCCCTGGCGTCCGACCACGGCGTCTCCCACATCCTGTGCCTCCAGGAAGACCACGACCCGGACCGGTGGGGCGTGGACGGGCGCGCCATCAGGGAGGCCGCCCGCGAGGCGGGCGTCATCCACATCCGCGTCCCCGCCCGCGACTTCGACCCGCACTCCCTGCGCCGGGCGCTGCCGGCGGCCGCCGGCGCGCTGGAGCTGGCCCGCCGGGCGGCCGGCCCCGCTGGCGGCCGGGTCTACATCCACTGCACGGCGGGCTTGGGCCGCGCCCCCGCCACCTGCATTGCGCACGCCATGTGGTTCCGGGGCATGGACTTGGAGCGCGCCTACGCCGCCCTCACGGCCGTCCGGCCGTGCGGGCCCAACAGGGAGGCGATCCGCGGGTCGACGTACGATTTAGCCTACCTGCCCGGCACCACCCCGCGCTTCAGCCAGCTGCCGCCCCACGCGTTCACAGACCTGTCAGAAGCAGAACGGGGTATCGTGGGGGAGCGTGCGTTGAAGAGCGCGGAAGGGCTGGTGGCGGAGTGGTGAAGAATTTCGAGAGAGTGTAGAAGTAACTGCCAACGGGCGCGCCGATCGCGACCTACATTGTTTACAGGCTGATGAATGTGACGTCGTCACATTCATCATCATCATCATCATCATCATTATCATCAAATCAGCGATTCTGGCTGCTGGGGGCGGGGTGGGGCTGGGGCCGGTGCGGGCGGCGGCGGCCCGGATAGGAGGCTAGCGAAAGCGTCCCCTCCAGGCACGGGGCGGCCGGTAGTGTTTGGCTTTGATGGAGCAGCAGGCCCCGACGACGACGACGACAGCAGGTCCTCCCACCCGCCCACCGGCCAGGCCGTCACCGGCACCGTCGCCGTTGCCAGCCCCGCAAACAGGTCGTTCTGCGGCGGCGGCGGCGGCTTGGATGGTGGGGGCGGCGGCAGGGGCGGTGGGGGCAGGGCGGCAGGGCGGGGTTGACGGGGAGGCGGTGGCGGGGCGGCCACCATCGGCGGTGGTGGTGGCGCCACGACAGGCGGCACCGCGCGCGCGGCAGCAGCCGTCCCCACCATCCCGCCACCACCACCACCCTTGCCTCGGTGCGCTGTTTCCACCATGGCGAGCATGCCCCGAATTTCAGTGAGGACGGCCTCGAAAGCATCGGGCGGCAGCGCGCGCGAGGCCAGCAGCGGGCACAGGGCCGGCAAGGCCGCCGCCGCCGCGAGATCGGGACCCCACTGGTTAGTCAGCGCCCGGGACAAGGCCATCGCCGCCCCGACGGTGGAGGGCGACCCGTCGACAGCCGCCACCCGGCGCAAGGTGTCCAGGGCCGCGACGGCCGCGGGGCGGGGGGCGCGCAAGCACATATCGCCCAGGGCGCCCAGAGCCGCCGCCCGCACGCCGGCCGAGGTGGTGCGCAGGGCAGCCGCGTGCGCGCGGGGCAGGAGGGCAGCCTCCGCCGACGGGCCGCCCGCGGACGCGAGGCCACCCGCAGCTCGCAGCACGTCCTCCTGCGCACGCGGGTCGGCAGGCTGGGCAGCGGCCGCCTTCACCGCCGGGTCGCCGGCCGCGTCGGCGGGCGCGCCCACGCCGCCGCCATCCAGAGCCCGGGTGGCCAGCGGCAAGAGAATGGAGACGACCTCGGACGGCGCCCCGCACTTGGCGGCCAGGTGGGGCAGCGCCCGCGCAAGCGCTGCCAGCCCCGCGCCCGTCGCGCACGCGCACAGGGGTTTCAAGGCCGGCAGGGTGGTCGTCGCAAAATCGGGCGCGGCCTGCGCCTCCGCGATGGTGAGGATCAAGGGGAGGGCCTGGGCCTGCAGCGCCGGGTCGGCCCCAGCGGCCGCGAGGAGGGGCGGCAGCAGGCGCAGCGTCCTCAAGCGGGTGTCGAAGGCGGGGAGGTGGGTCGCGACGTCCATGAGCACGGCGGCCGTCGCGGCAGTGCCGCCCGCGACGCCGCTGACCGTGGCATCCAGGGCCCGCAACGTGGTCAGGGCGCCGTCGGCCACGAACCAGGGCGTGGCCGCCGACCAGGTCGGCAGGAGAGGGCGGGACGCGGGGTAGGGTGCCAGCGCCGGGCGCAGCGCTGCCGCAGCGTCGGGCGGGATGCCGGCCAGGCCGGCCGGCGTGCCTGTGAGGGCGGCCACCGCGGACGCGTGGCCGGCCGGGTCCCCGCCCGACACGCGGCCGCGGCCCAGGGCGGGCGCGCCCGGACACAGGAGGTCGTGGGTGAGCAGGGCAAGGGAAAACACGTCGGCAGGGGGGCCGACGACGCCTCCTCCCGCCACGACTTCGGGGGCGGAGTACGCCGCATCCGGCCGGCACACCGCCCCGGCCGGTCCCGCCGCGTGCCAGTCAAACTCCCGGGGCGCGGGCGGGAGGGCGGGCGTGGAGGTGGTGGGCGCGTCGCCGCTGCCTCCTACTCCGCCTCCGACCGGGATGCAAAGTCCCAGGCCGCACAGTTTCCACTGGCCTTTCGCCGTGATGGCCAGGGCAGGGGGCCCGACGGAGCGGTGCACCAGGCCGGCAGCCGTGTGCAAGAATGTCAGGCCGTCGGCCAGGGACAGGCAGCCCGCCTTGACTTCCAGCGGGGAGAAAGAGGAGGACGAGGCGGACGCCGAAGCCGCGCCCGCCAGCACGTCGTCGCCCGTCATCGCCACGGCCTCACTCACCCAGATCAGCTGGGACCGGGTCTCCTCCAGGGGCCCCACCACGCGCAGTAGGGCTGGGTGTCGGAGGCGGGCCAGGGTGGACACGCCCCGGCGCGCGGTGGCCAGGGCCGGGTTTGGTGCGCCTTGAGGAGAGCTTCCCTCCCCGCCCAGCGCGCCCTTGCTCAGGACCCAGACCGTGACGGACGGGCCGCCGCCGGCACGCGGGGTGCCATCGTACAGGCTCCACGGCCCGGACGACGCGGCTGGCGGGGCGTCCGTGTCGATGCGCCAGTGCCGGAGCGCGTTTGTGGACGACGCGGCCGCGGCGAGGTGGGTCGCGGCAGAGGCAGCGGCGGAAGCCGCGGCAGTGGCGGCCGAGGCGGCGGCCGAGGCGGCGGCTTTCAGGCGGGAGGTGAAGGTGTCCATGTACGTATGTGTGTGTGTGTGTGTGTGTGTGTGTGTGTGTGTGTGTTGCTGGTGACACACGGCGGGGCGTGCTCGTGTGGTTTTCCAGCAAGACAGGCGCGGGGTTGAAGAAGGTCGAGAGCGGTGGAGCGCGCTCGACTTGTGTTTTTTGAGATAAGAAAAGGCACGCTCGGCGCCGTCTTTTCTCGGTGCAGGCTCAGATGAAGGACGTCCTCTGCAGTACGGCCTGGCGGTGTGTGTGTGTGTGTGTGTGTGCCTGTGTGCGTGCGCGTGTGCGTGTGTATGCGTGCGTGTCACAAGCGCACACCGCGTCCGCGCGTGAGACGGTGCTCTGAAACACAAAAAACGTGCAAAGGAGTGAACCTCACTTCTTTGTTCGGCTGGCCTCAACACCAGCCGGCCGACAACTCCTGCAAAAATTGCATCTCTGTCCCAGGCGTGCACGCACGCCCTTTCTTACTACACATGTGCGGCATCATTGCAGTCCTCGGCGGTGGTGGGACCCCAGAGGAGGTTCGGCGTCGGCTGTTGAGCGCGTCTCGCCGCCTGCGTCACCGGGGGCCGGATTCCTCGGCCTGCTGGCAGTCGGTGCACGGTGGCGATGCCATCGCATTCGAGCGCCTGCAGATCATTGATCCGTCATCGACGGGGGGGTGCGTTGTTTGAGAAGGGGGTGCCCATCACCCGTCGGCCCCGCGCCCGGGTCCGCGGAAAACTAGGTTTAGCCCGGGGGCGCGTCGATTTTCTTTTTTTTGCGGCCTTGTCTGCCTGCACCCCCGCACGAGGCACGCCCTGCCCTCACATGCTTGATGTGACGAGCGCGTTGCCCGCCTGCCCATCATCATGCCCACATTGATGGCATTCCAAATGGATGGCGTCGACATGCCGAAAACCGTAGGGCGGCGCAAGGTGTGTGCCTCGCGCCGGCGGCCGCTCCTGGGCCTCTCGCAGCGACCCTCGACCCCCCCTCACCCACCCTATCTCATGCATCCATCCATCCCCCCGCACAGCCAACCCTTTACCATCGGCGACACGCCCGGCACCCGCCTCGCCTGGGCCCTCAACTCCGAGATCTACAACCATTGCGCCATTAAGGGCCCCGGCGGCCCGCTGGAGGGCGTCCGCATCGTGCGGGACTCCAAATCCGATTCCGCCATCATCGGCCACCTCCTCCAGAAGCTGGGCGACACGCACGCCGTCTGGAACGCCTTGGACGGCATCTTCGCCTGCGTCGTCATCGACGAGGCCGCCCGCACCGTCGTCGCGGCCCGGGACCCCATGGGCGTCTGCCCGCTGTACTGGGGCAGGGGGCCCGACGGGTCGACATGGTTCGCCTCGGAGATGAAGGCGCTCATGCAGGTGTGCCCAGACACGGTGCAGCTGTTCCCGCCCGGGCACGTCTACCATTCGTCGACGGGCAAGCTGGAGCGTTTCTACTCGCCGCCCTGGCTGGACGGGGCGATCGTGCCCGCCCGCCCGGCGTGCCTGGACACCATCCACGACGCGCTCGTGGGCGCCGTTGTCAAGCGCCTGATGTCGGACGCGCCGCTCGGCATACTCCTCTCCGGCGGCCTGGACTCCTCCCTGGTCGCCGCCATCGCGGTGCGCCACCTGCGGGAAGCCGCCAACGCGTACGACACCGACCACCCTATCCACACCTTTTCCGTCGGCCTGGAGGGCGCGCCCGACCTGGCCGCCGCCCGGGAGGTGGCGGCCCACCTCGGGACGACCCACCACGAAATCACGTTTACCGTGGATGACGGCATCGACGCCCTGCGCGACCTGGTCTACCACATCGAGTCGTACGAGCAGGTCCGGGCGGCGGTGCCCATGTATCTGCTGGCCCGGGCGATCAAGGCGCGCGGGTTCAAAGTCGTGCTGTCGGGGGAGGGCGCGGACGAGGTGTTTGGGGGTTACCTCTACTTCCACAAGGCGCCCTCGCCCGCCGAATTCCACGCGGAGACCGTGCGCAAGGTCACCCGCCTGCACCAGTGGGACGTCCTGCGCGCCAACAAGGCCCCCTTTGCGTGGGGCGTGGAGCCGCGGGTGCCGTTCCTAGACAAGGGCTTCCTGGACGTGTGCATGGGGATCGACCCGGCCGCCAAGATGATCGACATGGGCGACAAGCCGGACGGTGCGCACGCGCGCATGGAGAAGTACATCCTGCGCAAGGCCTTCGACCGGGCGAGCGGGCCGGGCGGGGAGCCCTACCTCCCCGAAAACGTGCTGTGGCGCCAGAAAGAACAGTTTTCGGACGGGGTCGGCTATTCCTGGGTGGACGGCCTGAAAGCGTACGCGGAGGCGACCGTCTCCGACGCCACCTTTGCCGACGTGGCGTCCCGCTTCCCGTCCAACCCGCCTACGACCAAGGAATACTTCCTGCTGCGCGCCATTTTCGAGGACCACTTCCCGGGGCCGGCCGCGCTAGCGACCGTGCCGACGGGCGCGTCGATCGCTTGCTCCACGCCAGAGGCGGTCGGCTGGGACCCGTCCTGGGCGGGCACGCACGAGATTTCGGGGCGGGCCCTGGCGGGCGTGCACGAGTGCGCGGCCGGGTTTGACGCGCGGGCCGGGTCGAACGCGGCGGCCAAGGGAGCGGCGGACGGAGGATGAGAGAGAGAGAGAGAGAGAAAGAGAGGAAGGGGAGGGGGGGGGGGGGAGAGAAAATGGAGAGGAGACGGGGAGGGCGCGCGCCGTGCGCATTTACTGATTTTATTTCTGGAGGAGGACGAGAGAGGGAGAGAGAGGACGCTGTGGTGTGTTGATATTTCTTTTTGTCGTTGCGGAACTCAGACGCGGACGCGGGGACGCACACACGGGCGGAGAGAATGAAATGGTGGATGGAGTTGTGAGCGAGGGTTGGCACCGCACTCTCGTCGCTTTCTCGGCGCAGCGCTGGAGGGGGCGCGCGCGTTCTCCCGGGCCACGCACACGACGCGCCCGCTTCTCACCACGCCCCACGCAACATGGAGGTCTCCCACGACCGCCTGGAAGCCCTGCAGTATGAGGCGGTGAGTGGGTGGCGTTAAATAGAGAGAGGAGGAATTCGGCGGAGGACACGAACACCGGCGGCGGCCCCGTCCTCTTGTCAACCCACACACCCCTTTTCTCTGACCTCTCCTTCCAAGTCCCGCGTCCGCAACCTGTGCGTCCTGGCCCACGTTGACCACGGGAAAACCACCCTGACCGACCACCTGCTCGCCGCCAACGCGCTCGTTCACCCCCGCCTGGCGGGGGAGCTGCGGTTCATGGACTCCCGGGACGACGAGCAAGCGCGAGGCATCACCATGAAGTCGTCCGCCGTCGCGCTCCTGCACCGGAGCAGCCCGACGGTGCCGACGACGCCCCTCTCTCCGGGTGGCAGCGCTATTGCCTGTCAATCCACCGACATCCTGATTAACCTGATCGACTCGCCCGGGCACGTCGACTTCTGTTCGGAGGTCGGCGCGGCCGCGCGCTGCGCAGACGGGGCCCTGGTCCTGGTCGACGCCGTCGAGGGCGTCTGCATCCAGACGCACGCCGTCCTGAGGGCCGCCCACACGGAGGGCCTGGCTGTCTGCCTGGTCATCAACAAGGTGGACCGGCTGGCGACGGAGCTGGGCCTGTCCCCCGCGGAGGGCGGGGCGCGGCTGGAAGCCATCGTGGCGCACGCAAACATGATCGCCTCCGGCTTCGAGTCGGAGGCCGCCATCTCTGAGGCGGACGCCGTCCTAGCGGGGGCGGGTGAAGGACGGGACGGCGAAGGCGGCGATGAAGGCGGCGAAGCAGCGGCGCCTGTCCCTGCCGCCGCTGCCCCGGAGTCGGCACCCCCGACCTTTGACCCGGCCCGCGGGAACGTCGCGTTTGCGTCCGCCGCGGACGGGTGGGCCTTCACGACGGGCGACCTGGCCCGCCTGGCCGCGCCCAAGCTAGGCTGCCCGCCCACCTCGCCCGCCCTCCGCCGCGCCCTGTGGGGTGGGTGGAGCCTGGACGCCAGGACCAAAAAAGTCGTCCCCCTGTCTAAAGCCCGGCGCGCGTACGGGACGCCGCCTCCCCGCACGCTCTTTGTCCAGGTGGGGCTGGAGCCCGTGTGGCGGGCGTACGGGTCCGGAGCGCCCGCGGGGCCCGGGGCGGACAGCGCTCCAGGCCCGGAGAGTGCGCCCGCGCGCATGGCGGCGTCGTTGGGGCTGGGGCCGGCCGTGTGCAAAGCGGCGGCCGGGCCGGCCGCGCGCGCGGCCGGGCGGGCTGTCCTCCAGGCCTGGCTCCCGCTTGCCCGTGCCGTCCTGGGCATGGCGTCCGTCCACCTGCCCAGCCCTTTGGCCTCTGCACCTGTGCGTGTACCGCGTCTGCTGGCCGGGGCTCGGCAGGGCGGGGGAGGCGGGGAGGGCGCCGCCGCCTCCCGTGCCCTCCCGCCGCTTGTCGCTGCCGCCGTGGCCGCAGTGGAGGAGGCCGCCTCCACCTGCGACGCCTCGCCGGCCGCCCCGCTCCTCGCCTACGTCGGCAAAATGTTTGCCGTGCCCGCCGCCGCCATCCCGTCCCGCCCCGGGGCCGCCCGCGCGCCAGCCCTCGTCGGGGCGGCGGGCGAGGAGGAGGTGTTCCTCGCGTTCACCCGCGTGTTTGCCGGCGTGCTGAGGGATGGGGACTCCGTTCACGCGCTCCACGCCGCCCACGACCCGGCGTCGCCCGGCGCCGCGTCCCAGGCGCCTGCATCAGTTGATGGGCTGTACCTTATGATGGGCCGGGGCTTGGCCCGCGTGACTGCCGCCCCGGCGGGCGCGGTGGTGGCGGTGGGCGGCCTGGGCGGGCGGGTCGTCAAGGCGGCCACGCTCGCCTCCACCCCCTTCGTCCGCCCCTTGGCCCCCGTCTCCGTCCAGGCCGCCCCCATCGTGCGGGTGGCAGTCGAGGCCGCGCATCCGGCCGACGCGCCCGCCCTGGCGCGGGGGCTGGCCCTGCTGGACGCGGCGGACCCGATGGTGGAGGTGAGCGCGGGGCGGGGCGGCGAACACATCCTGGGCGCGGCGGGTGAGGTCCACCTGGAGACCGCCATCGGCGACCTGGCCACCCGGTTCGCCCGGTGCGAGCTGGTGGTCTCCGCCCCGCTGGCCGCGTTCAGGGAGTCCGTCGCCTGGCCGCCGGACGAAGCCGCGGCGGGCGGGCCGGCCGTGGGCGGGGGCGGGGTGGGCGGGCCAGGCGGGCCCGCGCCCGCGCTGGCGGGCGCGCGGGTGGTGGAAGCGACGACGCCGGGGGGGAGCGTGACTGTACGGGCTCGGGCGCATCCTTTGCCCCCAGGCCTAGCCGGCCTGTTGGACGGGGGCGGGGACGAACTGCGGGCGCTGCTGGCGATGGGAGAAGGCGGCGGGGGCGGTGGTGGTGGTGGCGGTGGTGGCAGCGGCGGCAGTAACCCCACTGCGGCGGCCTCCTCCTCCTCCTCCGGCTGCTCGCTCGCCGCCCGCCTGGCCGCCGCGCCCGCTGACCCATGCTGGCCCGCCGGGCGCGCCCTCCTCTCTAGGGCCTGGGCGCTGGGCCCGGGCGGGTGCGGCCCCGTGCTGCTGCTGGCGTCGCCATCGTCGACCGGCGAGAGCGGGCCCCTCTTTTCGTTTGCCGAACAGCCCATGCCAGCCGCGGCCGCCCTGCGCCGGGTCGGGGCCGGCGCGGCGACGACGGGGGCGGGCGCGGCGGCGGCAGCGGCGGCGGAGGGCGATATTGCGGACGGGGTGGCTGCCCTGGCGCTGTCTGCAGCAGCAGACGGCGGCGGCGGCGCTGCTGGGGTGCCCCACTTTTTGCGGGTGGGCCGGCCGGCCACCGCGGCTGTGCTGGGCTGGGCGCCGCCGGCACCACGACCCTCCACTCCCACCCCGACTCCGCCCTCCCTCACCCGGACCCGGGCCGAGGTGGAGGCCGGCATAGCGTCGGGCTTCCAGATGGCGGCCGGCGCGGGGCCGATGTGCGACGAGCCGTTGTGGGGCCTGGCCCTGGAGGTGGAGGCGCGCTTGAACGGGTGTGGGTGTGGCGGTGGTGCGAGTGGCGGGCCGGCCGCCACCGCCGCCGGCCCGTCCCCACCCGACGCCCAGGAGGCGGTGTACGGCCCCCTGGCCGGCCAGGTCGCCGCCACCACGCGCACCGTGTTACGCGCCGCCGTCGCGGCCGCCCACCCCCGCCTGGTCGAACCCACCCTCTTGTGCGAGGTCACGGCCGCCGAGGCGGGCGCGCTGGGCGGGGTTTACGCGGCGCTGGGCCGCCGCAGGGCCCGCGTCCTGCGGGAGGACCTGCGGGAGGGCGCAGGCGTGTTCAGCATCCACGCCCACCTGCCCGCCGCGGGCGCGCTGGGGCTGGCCGGCGACCTGCGCGCGCGCACGGGCGGGGCCGCGTCGGCCTCCCTGCTCCTCTCCCACTGGGCCCGCCTGGCGGTGGACCCGTACTTTGTCCCCACCACCGAGGAACAGCGCGAGGAGTTTGGGGAGGAGGGCCAGGGCGCGGGCGGGCCCAACATCGCCCGGGCGGCGGTGGACGCGGTGCGGGTGCGCAAGGGGCTGCCGGTGGGTGCGCGGGTGGTGGAGAGCGCAACCAAGCAGCGCACGCGCGCGCGCAAGGTGTGAGAGTAGAGGGTGCGATGCGCGCGCACGCTCTCTCCCTCTCTCCAAGCCTCGCCCCGCCCCTGCGTGTATGCGTCTCTGTGTGTAGCCGTATGCAATGAAATGGAAATAAACACCGTTCAGTTTTCACACACGCACAGGCACCTCCATCCCAATCCCATCCATCCCTCTCGATTTCTTCTCTCCATTTCATTTCCGTCTCCCTCTCCTCCTCTCTCCTTCCTCTCCGTTCTCTCTCTCTTCGTTCATTCAGGCAAGTCCTGCAGCATCCAAGACGTCGCATCGTCCAGTAGGTCAAAGCCCTGCCAGCGGGCGACCCGGCGCAGCGTGCGCAGGTCGCGCGCGGTCACGCCAGCAGGCCGGGTCAGTTCCAGGGCTGACCCGCACCGGTCGCAGTTGCTGGACAGCCGCCCCTTCGCGCACGCCCCACACTTGCAGCACCGCAGGTCCTGGGTGGCGTGGGCCCGGCCCGCCGCGGACACGCAGGCCAGCAGGCGGGCCTCCACGTCGCCCGTATCGATGGGGGCCGCGCAGGTCGCACACGCCCAGCGGTGGGCTTGCAACGCTGGGTCGCGCGCCAGGTCCAGGTCGGCCGCCCCGCCGCACGCGCCGCAGGGGACGGAGCGCAGGACGAAAGTGTCGCACGGGTCGATGAAGGCGGCGGAGGAGGAGAACTCGCGGGCGGCCGCCTCGCGCAGCATGTTGCGGCGCAGGGTGGCGACCTCGTCCGCGACCGCCCGGTCCAGGGCCAGGGCCTCACAGATGGCCCGGGTCAGGGCCAGGGCCGGCGTGCCCAGCTCCTGCTCGCTCAGGTGCGACCCCGCCAGCACGGGGAAGGCGTGGGTCGGGTCGCCATCGTCCGAACACATCGTCGCCCGGGCGTCGTACACGAAGCGCAGCAGGCGGCGGCCGAGCGTGGTGGCCATGTGCTTCCGCAGCCAGGCCGCCTGGGCGCCCTCGCCTGCCGCCGCGCTCGCCGTGCCCGCCGCCGCGCAGGCGGCCTGGGTGGCGACCCCGCCCACAACGGGCGGGGTGGGGGCCGGGGCGTCCGGATCGTCCGCCGGGTTGGCGGCCCAGGGCGAGGGCGGGGGCGTCTCATTCTCGCACTCCTCCAGCCCACCCCCGCCTCCGCCGGCGGCCACGTTTTTCCAGGGCTGGTACAGGAATTCGGTGACGGCCGCCGCGAACATGGCCTGGGCCAGGGGCGGCAAGTAGGCCTGTATGGTCCACAAGGCCTCAATGTCCGTGGTTTCGAGGGCGGAAGCGGTCGCGGCGGTCGCGGCGGACGCGAGCGCGGCGGCCGCGGCGGGGCCGCCACCCGTGACCTGGCCCGGCACCGCCAGCAAGCCGGCCACCTCCGCCGGCAGCCCCGCCCGCACGCCCGCGTAATTCCACCGGTCCCGGAAGAGCAGAGAGTGCCACCAGCGCTGCGGAGAGAGGGCCAGCAGGTTGAACAGGCCGCCCGACCGGCGGGAGAGGGCGGAAAGGAGGTAGTCGGCGTGCGCGAGCGCCGGCGCGAGGCCGGCGCGGCCAGTCGCCAAGATGACGGACGCCTCGTCCGCCGCCACCACGCGCGCGCCCAGGCGGGCCATGTCCGACAGCAGGGCGGCCAACAAGCGGCGGGACAGGCTGCCCGCGGCGGCAGCCAGGGCTGGCGCGTGCAGGCCCGACCCGCCGGGGCGGGCGGGCCCGGACCGCAGCCAGCGGCCCAGGCCGGTCAGCAGCTCGTCTGCGTAGGCCGACCCATGCTGGGTCGCATCGCTCACCCAGGCCTGGACCAGGCGGCGCAGGCAGCGCATGGCCGCCCCACCGCCGCCGTCAGCGGGGCCGCCGTCCGCGTCCGCCAGGGCGGGCGCTGCCACCAGGGCGGCGACGGTCAGGTGGTTGACCGCCACCTGGACGCACACGCACCGGTAGGCGCCGGGCACCAGGACGTCGCCCGTCGCGCCGGGCGTCCCGCCCCGGGCGGTGATGGCGTCCGCCTCCGCCGCGCCGGCGGCCGCCTCCGCGTCCGCGGACCCGCCGCACGTGGGGAGCGCCCCCGCATCAGGCACGCCGGAGGAGAGGGCGCAGGTCAGGGCGCCCCCGCCCCCGCCCACGGGCGAGCCCCACAGCAAGACCCCGGCATCGTGGGCCGTCCGGGCGAGCTGGGCGTCCGCTGTGGCACTCCGCCAGTCCCGCCCCAGGGAGGCGAGGGGCAGGTGCGCGTACCGGGCCCGGTCTGCGGCAGCGCCCAGCCAGGTGCGGGCTCCCGCCAGGGCGGCCGCGGCGGCCCGGGCGGACGGGGCCTGCCAGGCGAGGGCGGCGGCGAGGGCGGCCGCGCCCGCGTCGCCGCCGCCGGCCGCGAGGGCGGCCGCCGCCGCAGGGCCACCCCGGGCGGCAGCCGCGGCGGCGGCCGCAACGGCGGCGGGGGACGGGCCCGCATCCGCGCAGGGCAGGGTGCGCAGGACGGGCAGGGCCCGGGCCAGGCCCGACGGCCCGGCCGGCGCGTCCACGACCACCAGGGCCGGGCCCCGGTGCGCCTCCCGCCACTCGACCAGCGCCCGCTGGGCCAGGCGCGCGCCGGCCGCCTCGTCCGGCGCGTACAGGACCGTCACGGCCGGCGCCGCCATGGCCCCGCCGCCGTCCGCCGTGGCGGTCTCCCGCCAGGCACGCTCCACCAAGGCAGGAGTCACGTCCCGAGCGGCTCGGGCGGCGGCGGCGGCGGCGCGGCCACCGCCCTCCCCGCCCGCCTCAAACAGGGGCGACACCAGCACCACGACTGCCCGCCCCGCAGCGGGACAGTGCGCCGCCAGGACGGCCCGCCCGCGGGCCGGGTCCGCCCGGGCGTACACGGCCAGGTGGCGCAGGGGTGGGGCGCCGTCGTCGGCCATGGTGTCACTGCCCAGGCCGGGCAGGTAGTCGCACTCGGCGGCCGTCCGCATGACCAGGCAGCGCAGGTCGAGGGGGGTCCCCGCCTGGAGCGCGCGCGCGGCCGCCGAGCGCGAGGCGGGCCCCGGGGCGACCGAGGCGACGCAGCCCAGGGTCAGCGAGGCCAGGGCTTCGGGGGCCAGGTCGCGCTCCCACACGCCGCGCACGTGCGGGGCGGCCAGGGCGGCGTCCAGGGCGGACGGCCCGGCCACGGCCGCGGGCGAGCCCGGGTCGAGGGAGACCGCGTAGAGCGCCGCCCCCTCCCCTGCCAGGCGGGCCGCCCCGAAGGGCGGTTCCCGGCCGCGGGCGGGGACGGCGCCCAGGGCGGCCAGGGCGGGCGAGCCGGGCGGGTCCGTGGACGCGATGTAAAAGGTGCGAGGCACGGCCAGGCGGAGCGAGTGCAGGGCGCCGCCGACGAGGGCCCACCCCCGGACGGGCGCACCCACGGCCGCGTCGCCCGGCGGGGCGCGCTCCAAGGCGAGGAGCTGCCAGTGCGCGTCGGGCGCGGTCGCGGCCGCGCCCGCCCTGGCCAGGAGGGCGCCCAGGGCGCCCGTCGGCGCGGCGGGGGCCGCCAGGGCGGGGCCCCCGCCCGCCTCCACGGCCGCCGCCTCCGCGACGGCAGCCGCGCGCGCTTTCTTGCGGCCCGCGACCGCGGCCCGCCACCGCCGCTTCTGCGCGGCCACCCACCCGGCCGGGTCGGCCCGGGCGTCGGGGAGGGGCGGGGAGGGGGAACGCGGGCGGGCGGGAGCGGCTGCCTTGGGCGGCCCCGCTCCACCTCCACCAACCCGCCGGGGCGTGGGCGTGGCGACCAGGGCGCCCGCCCCGTCCGTGTGCGGGCGGGCGGTCGCCGGGCGGGCGCGCCCGCCCCGCCCGGGGGTCGCGAGGTCTTCCAAGTCACCACCCCCACCCCGCGCCGTCGCCGTCACGAAGCCGTCCAGGCGGCGCTGTTTCACCTTGGCATCCTTTTCCCGGACCCGCTTGTGCAGCCAGTCCGGGTGGCGGACGCGGGGGACCGGGTTGGGCAGGCGCTGCATGGCGGCCGGGATGGTCACAATCTTCTGGATCGTCCCCGCCAGCCGCTCTTTGTAGTACGCCCAGTCCACGACCGCCCGCACGTCGGGCGGCTCAGAGGGATCCCGCCCGTCGGCAAACTCCCCACACCAGCGGCGCAGGTACGCCCGGGCGACGGCGGGCTCGGTCGCGAAGACGGCGACGGGGACGGCCCGCTCGGAGGTCGGCGCGCCCAGGGGGCGGGCGGAAACAATGTAATTGCAGACCAGGCCTTTGTCCCGGATGCGGCCGTCCCCCAGGAACTGGGCCAGGCGGCGGGCGGTCGTCAGCGCGCACGACTTGCGGCCCTCATACTCGGGCAGGGCTTTGCTCATGACGGTCGCCTCCGAAATGTAGGAGATCAGTTCCTCATCCGGTAGGCCCGCGCCCTGGGTATCGAGCAGGTCCAGCCACCGGTCGGCGACGCCGCCGACCGCGGCGTAGCAGGCCGCAAGGGTCGCCCCCTCCAGGAATTTGGAGAAGACTTCCGCCTGGAAGGCTTTCACCAGCTTGAGCTCGCCCCGCCGCTTCAGCTCAAAGCCCTTCAGCTCAGCCAACGATCCGTCGTGGTTGAAGACGGCGTACCGCTTCTTGATGAGGCGGCCCTCCTCTTTTGAGGCGGGCAAAATCATGGCCCGATACGGCCCGTCGACCTCAAACTCGATGCTCATCTGGGCAGACGTCTCGTACGTGCGCACGGTCCGCCCGGCCCCATCCACTTTCTCCACCAGGCTCGCGTACTGGTTGTTGGTGTTGTGGCGGGCGACCATGACGTTGAGGACGGCGCACGGATAGGAGACCCGGACGGGCTTGGGCGAGCCGGCCACCATGAACTCCAGGTCCTCAGGAAACGAGCCTGGTAGGCAGCACCAGATCCCGTCGGTGTCCAGCTCCAGGGGCACGCCCAGCTTGGTGATGAGGGCGTTGGCGCGCTGGATGATCTGGGCACCAGTGTAGGTGACCACGCCCGCCATCTCCATGGAGTACCAGCGCGCGCCCCGGCGCATGACGTAGCCGTAGAAGGAGTTCAAAATGCACTTGTGCGCGAGCTGGAGGGAGTCGTACAGGACGACCATGTCGGCCGCGGCCGCCGCGCCCAGGGCATCCCCGCCCGCCCGGGCGCCGTCCAGCTTGCCCTTCCATGTCTTGTTCAGGGCCTTGTACTCGTACCGCCGGTCCCGGAAGGCGCGGACGGTGCCGACGTAGAAGTCGTTCTCCCGCATGCACACGCCGGCGGTGCGGACCTCTGCGACCGGTTTGTCCAGGACGCGCTTGTACACGCGCTGGCAGTAGGCTTTCAGGCGGTCCTTCAGCATGCGGGCCCGCTCCTCGGGGGGCAGGGCGTAGAAGGGCCGCCCCGGCGCGCCGGGCGCCGACCCGGGCGGTGGCGCAAAGGTTTCCGCCTCCAGCTGGGCTTTGAGGGACCGATACTCGGCCATCGAGGCGGTGAAAGTCTCGCCCCGCCACACCCACTCCATCGGGCGCAGGCACGTCTTGCCGGGGCGGTTGAAGTCGCAGGCCGCGCAGTCCTCGTCCGTGACGATGGCGGATGGCTGCAGGCGGTTGGTCAGAATGATGTTGGGGTACATGGCGGCGACGTCCAGGTGATAAATGAGGGGCGGTTCTTCCCGCACCGGCGCATCGCGCAGCGCGCCCAGCGTGGCCGCCACGGTCGCTTTGACCTCCGCGAAATTGGTGACCGTGGCCAGCGGGGTCTTGGCGTCCGTCTCCAGGGCGTACGCTAGGTCGGCGTCCAGGGAGTCCAGCAGGCCCTGGTAGGCGGCCGGGTCGCAGGCGAAGCGGGTCGGGAGGTCCGCCCGGAAGACTCCCGATTCCAGGGCCTCGACCTTGCCGCCGATGTAGGTCTCCGCCTCCAGGGGCCGCCCCCGGAAGGACGCCTCCGCCGGGGCCTGGTGCTTGTTGGGGGCGACCACGCTCGCCTCGTACGCCCGCACCATCAGCAGGAGCTCGCACAGGGTGCCCGAGCCTTTGCGTAGGACCTCGTCCGGCGGCATGGGAATGATGGTCGCCAGCGAGAAGATGAAGGGGTGGATGTAGGTCATGTACAGGTAGTACGTGGAGACCGCGTCAGAGACCGAGTAGGCCGCCATGGCCTGCGGCTGCTCCGCCGCATACCGCAGCATGTCCTCCGGGTCCACCTCGACCGGGTCGTAGCCCAGCTTCGCTTTCGTCACGGCCTTCAGGCCGCGCGAACCCTGGGGCAGGTAGGAATCCCGGTTCACCCAGTGCAGGCAGTCCATGTGGACGGCCGTCCGGGACAGCCACTCCCCGCCGCCGCCCACCGCCGCGACGGAGGCGGTGGCGGAGGTGGAGTCGGGTGGGGCGGAGCCGTCGCCGCCGGACGGGGCGGGCACGGACGCGTTGGCGTTGGCGTTGGCAGCCTCCGCTGTCCCGGGCCCGCCGCCCCGGTCGGCAAACCCGTTGGCGGTCCCGCGCGAGACCGCCTTGAACCCGATCTCGTCGCCCAGGTCCAGGCCGTGCACCGCCGCCCGGGCGGCCAGGAAAGGGAAGTCGAACCAGTCGCCGTTGTAGGTGACGTAGACGCCCGGCCGGGCCGCCCGCATGTGGTCGAAAAAGTGGCGAATCAAAGCGCGCTCATCGGGGACGTTGATGACAGTGAAGGGCCCCGCAAACTCGGGTTTGGGCGAGTACTCGAAGTCTGACACGTCCTCCGCCACGACCTCGCGATTCACGATCAGGAAGCCCGCCTTGTCCAGCATGTAGGAGATCATGAAGACCTGGTCGTAGGCCGCGTTGGGGAATTGGAGCGGCAGCTTGGTGGTCTCGATGTCAAACGCGCACACCCGAACCTCCGCCCGGGCCAGGAGGTCCGGGCGCGGGGTCAGGGCCACGGACCCGCCCCGGGCGCGCACCCGGTACCAGTGCCCGCACCGGACGCCCGCGTCGATGAGGAAGCGGACGTGGTAGGGGACGTCGTGCTCCCGCACGTCCAGGACGGCGGAGAGGGCGTCGCCCGTGGACGGGGCGGCCGCCGACCCGCGGGGTGGGCCGCCACCCTTGCCGCCCTCCTCGTCCTCGCCGCCGCCCAGAGCGGCCGCAATGAGGGCGCTGTCGCCGGAGGGGGCGGCCGGGACCAGGCCGGGCGGACCGGTGCCGGGGCGGCCGGCGCCCGGGCGACCAGGGCCACCAGCGCCGCCCCCACCCCCTCCACCCCCACCACCCGCCCCGTCCGCGCCGTGGCCCCGGGCCGCCCGGGCCTTGTTCCGGCGGGCGGCCTGCAGCATGTCCCGGCGGACGTCTTGGAGCCCCGTCTGCAGCCAGAAGGAGACCTTCAACAGGGTCCGTTTCAACCCGGACAGGTGATTGCGCAGGTCGAGGTCCTCCCGCCGCACGGCCTCCGTGCTCCGGACGGCCGGCCCGTGGCGGCGGCGCAGGTAGGCGTCCACCTCGCCCTCCCGCCCGGGCGCGACAACCAGGTACATGTAGGGCGAGAAAGGGACTTGGGCCTTGAACGCGCTCCCGTCCTGGCAGGCGAAGCAGCAGTTGACGGCCGAGACAGTCCGCCCGGCCTCCCGGTCCGCGATCGATGTCGCGTTCACGTTGAGCAACCAGCCCGTCCGGTCCTCGCCGTCCGTGAAGGCCGGAAAGCCGAGGGCGGCCTCCAGTTCCGGGTCGTCCTCGACGCGTTCCTTTGGAGAGAGAAGGTGGAGAGAAAATGGAGAAAAAAATAAGGGAGGGTGAGGTTGGGGGTGCCCCCAGCGTCAACCGCCGCGTTCAAAAAAAAACGCTGCCCCGCTGCTCGCCTTCCCGCGCCTCTCTCTCACCGCCTCCCTTGCTCACCATTGCCCGGGCATCCTCGCCGGCGCCCCGATTGCCAAAGAAGTTACCGCCGCCGCCGCCACCGCCGCCACCGTCGCCGCCGCCGCGGCCACCGCCTCGGCCACGCCCACGGCCGCTGTGTGCGTCAATTTGATGGGAGAAAAGAGAAGAGAAGTGTGTGAGTGCGGTGGGTTCAATTGCGGTGCTGACGCCCCAGCGATGCGGTGAGCTTAACGCTCCACCGGCTGAGACGAAAAGGAGGCGCGGGAGATGGGCTGGCTAGCCCCCCCGCCCCCCCGGGCGCGCGCAGAGAGCACAGGGAAGCGCGCCGTCGGCGCGCTCTCCCCTGCCCCCTTCTCTCTCCTTCCACTCACCGCCCACGACCTGCGTCGGACCCGCTCGCGCCCAGGGATCGAAATGCGCCCCCACCCCGACCGGAAAATGCGGGCGTGTCAGAGCCTCCACGGCCGCCACCGGCCATGCTGAGTGTTCAAGCGGGCTTCGGCTGTCGAGGGGGAGAGTTTTTTTTAAGAGCGCGCGCGCTCTCATACACACACGGGGAGACCCGCGGGTCGTGGGAGTACCAGGACTGGGAGTGCCTGGGTGAGAGGTGCGGGAGGGTTGTGTGTGTGCTTGTGCCCGCTCGCAGCCACCCGTGCGAAATAAAAGAGTGAGAGAAGAGAGAGAGTGAGCGGCGTGCCCATTCTGTTTAATAGAAAACCGCGCGCCTGCTCCCTGGCCGCGCGTCCACGCACACTCATACTCACACACAGCGGCGCGTGCTCTAGAGGGGCGTACGCCACTCCTGCAACAGGAGTCCGTTGCCGTGCCTGAAGGAGGCGTTTGTGCCCGCGCTCTTGTAGCAAAATGTCAACCTCAGCGCTCTGGTCCGAGGGGCCGACCTTCACGCCGGAGGAGGTGAGAGAGGGAGGCGGTCAATTGCTAGATTTGAATGGCGGGGGGTGGAGTGCAGGAGTTGAGCTTCCCGTAGATGGGATCAGAAGGGGCGGGGCCAGGGTGGGAGGCAGCGCACGGCGCACGCCCAGACACACGATGAGCTGCTCGAAAAAACGAGCGCCGCGCCGCATCAGCCCGCCCTTCTCAACCCTCTCCCCCTTCCACTCTCCATTTTTTTTTAGATGACCTTCCTGGCCGAGGACACGCTCGTCACCATCATCCCCAACTTCACGCTGCCCACCACCAGCGGCTCGCACGTCCCCGGCGTCGCGCCCGGCGGCCGCCTGGCCTGCCTGGCCGGCGAGTTCGGCCCCCTGCGCGCCAACACGCCCGCCGACGTCCCGCTCTGGGCCGCCCTGGCCCTGCGCTCCATGCACCGGGCCCGCATCGTCCCTCCCGCCTGGCTGACCGTGGACGCCCTGGCATCCATTGAAGCCTCCGAACGGGGCTCCTCCGCGGGCTTTGAGCCCGTCCCGCCCACCTACCTGGAGGTCGGGCGCCAGCTGCTCACCCACGCACGCGAGGATTTTGACCCGGGCGCCTACGACGACGTCCGGGCGGGCCTGGAAGCCCTGCGCCGGGCCCGCTTCGCCAAGCTGCGGGATGGCCTGGCCGCTCTCAAAGGGTCCATGGCCGTCAAGCTCACCCACATCTCGCCCATGGAGATCAACGCGGTCCGCCCCTTTTTCATGGGCGCCCTCAACGCGTACGCCCGCTTGGAGGACGCGTCGGCCGCGGCCGCCTCCCTATCGGCCGCGGCCGGGCGGGTCCTGCCGCACCCACCGACCGTGGCGCCCGTGCGGGATCCGCTGGGTCCGGCTGCTGGTGATGGGAATGAAGGGGTGGCGGCGGGGGCGCCACGCCGGCTGCGGCGGGGAGACTAGCGGTGGGGGGTGGTTTGGTTTTCTCCGCGTTGTCACACATTCATTCTCAGTCCAGTTCTCCAAATTTACAAGTCTCGCGCTTTCACAAGCTCTCAAGCCAGCTCCGGGACGGGGTCGGAAGAAGGAGGAGGCGGCGGCGGGGCAGCAGAAGCCCCACCATTTTCCTCGACCGGCGCGACCAAGCGCGGGCGGGCCGCCCCTAGCCGCCGCCGCAGCGCATCATACGTCCGCTGGTCCCGCTTGGATACGGACGGCACGACGCACGCCAGGGCGGCCGTGAAGTGGGTGGCGGACACGGCCGGCGGCGGGCGGGGCGGGGCGCGCACGGCCGTGGCCGCCGCGTCCAGGGACGGCCGCGCGCCGGGGCCCGCGCCCACGCCGGCCCCATCTCCGCCCGCCGCCTCCACTTCGGCTCGCTCCGCGGCCACGTCCTCCCGCAGGGCCGCCACGGCGGCCTCCCGGACCAGGGCCGCCAGGTCGGCGCCCGAGAAGCCGTCGCAGGACGGCGACGCCGCCACCGCTTCCGCCGCGGCCCCCGCGCCTGGGGACAGAGGGGTCTTGCGGAGGAGCGTGCGGATGATGTCGGCCCGCCCCGCCGGTGGGGGCAGCGGCACGTACAGCGCCTTGTCCAGGCGCCCCGGGCGCAGCAAGGCCGGGTCAATGATGTCCGGCCGGTTGGTGGCGCCGACCACGAAGACCCGGCCCCGCCCGTCCAAGCCATCCAACTCGGTCAGCAGCTGGTTGACGACGCGCTCCGCTGCCTGGCCTCCGCTCCCGCCCTCCTCCCCGCCCCCCCCCCGCCGGGGCGCCAGCGCGTCCAGCTCGTCAAAGAACACCACGCACGGCGCGGCCGCCCGGGCCCGGGCAAACAGGCGGCGGACGGCGGCCTCGGACTCGCCCACCCACTTGTTGAGCAGTTCCGGGCCTTTGATGGAAACAAAGTTTGCGCCCGACTCGGCCGCGACCGCCCGGGCGAGCAGGGTCTTGCCACACCCGGGCGGGCCGTACAGGAGGACGCCCGTCGGGGCGGCCAGGCCCAGGGCCGCGAAGCGGGCCGGGTCCTGGATGGGGCGGGTGACCGCGAATTCCAACTCTTCTCGGATGCTGCCCAGCGCGCCCACGTCGGCCCAGGTCGCAGCGGGCGCGCTCGCAAAGCCCTCCCGCCGCACGGACGGCTGGACCCGGGTCAGGGCGCCCTCAAAGTCGGCGGGCGTGATGGCAAGGCCGGATAGTTCAGAGGGGGTGAGAGGGCCGGCGCGGAGGCGGGGAGGAGGGGGAGCGGGCGGCGTGGGGGCGGTGGTGGTGGCGATGGCCGTGCTTGGCGTGGCGGGCGCTACCGCGCCCACTTCAGCCATCTCGGTGTCCTCTCCTCCTCCCGCCTTGTCCTCCCCCTCCACCCCCTGCTCCGTCTGTTGGAAGATGCGGGTGACCGCTCCCGCCGCCGCTTCTTTAGCCAGGGCCGCCAGGTCGGCGCCCACAAACCCCGGCGTGCGGGCGGCGACGGCGCCCAAATCGAGCGCGCCGCCCAGGCGCAGGCCGGCCGTCACCACCTTCAAGATGGCGGCCCGCCCTTCCAGGGAGGGCACGCCCAGGGCGAGCTCCCGGTCGAACCGCCCCGCCCGGCGCAGGGCGGGGTCGATGGCGTCCGGCCGGTTGGTGGCCCCGATGACGACGACGTGGCGGCGGCGGGCTTCAGTGCCGGCCGCGTGCGCTGCCCAGTCAACTTGATCATCTCCATCAGCCTTTCCCTCTCCTCCGACGCCATCTTGGTCGCCACACGCGCTCTCCGCGCCCGCCGCCAGGTCGTCCATGCACGTCAGCAGCTGGGCCACAATGCGGCGCTCCATCTCCCGCTGGGCGGCTTCCCGCTTGGGCGCGATGGCGTCGACCTCGTCGATGAAGATGATGGCCGGCGCGACGGCGGCGGCCGACGCAAACAGGTCGCGCAGTTTGGCCTCCGACTCGCCGGACACGCCCGCCACGATCTCAGGGGCGGAGATGGCGAAGAAGGGCACGCCCGCCTCGTTCGCGATGGCGTGCGCTAAGGCCGTCTTGCCGCACCCCGGCGGGCCGTGGAGGAGGACGCCCCGCGGCGGGTGCACCCCCAGCCAGGCGTAGACTTCTGGGTGGGCCAGCGGGTATTCCACGCACTCCCGCACCTGGGCGAGCACGGCCTCCATGCCACCCAGGAGTGCGTACGTGATGGGGCGAGGGGGTGAGGCGGTGAAGGAGGAAGGGGGAGGCGGGGGGCCACCGGCGCGGCGGGCCGAGGGTGGTGGGGGTGGGGTGCGGCGGGTGGTGCCAGCCACAGCGCCGGCCAGTGTCCGCACGCGCTTGGCAGGGGGTGGCGCGCCCGGGTGACGGGTGGGTGGGGCTGCTGGCGCGGGGGCGGGAGCGGGAGCAGGCACGGCCGCGGCTGCCGCTTCTGCCACCAGCGCGCGCGCGGCCGCGGCCGCGACGGCAGCGGGCGGCGCAAAGGCCGCGCCGGGGGCCACCAGGGAGGGAGTAACAACGTCAGGCGCTTCCTCCGCCGCTGCCGCTGTCGCGTACATGCGCAGCATGGCCGCGTTGGGGCCGGCGTCAGCAGCAGCTGTTGGCGGCGCCGCCATGGTGTTTCCACCCGCCTCCTCACCCATGACCCCCCGTTCCTCCGCGTCCAGGGCGGCATCCGCGCCGCCGCCCTTCTCCTCCACATCGGAGGAAGAGGACCCGCCGTCAGAGCTGTCGTCGTCGTCGCCGTCAGAGGACGCGTCGTCGTCAGAGTCGAACTCGGAGGAGGAGGCGGGTGCTGCACCACTCTCACCACCACCACTCGCCGCCGCGCTCACGACCACCGCCAGCGCCCGCGCCACCATCTTGTGGAAGATGGCTTCCTTGCGGCGCCGGTACTCCGGGTGGGCCGCGCGCAGGGCGGACGCGACGGAGGCGGGGCCGGCGGCGATGGTGGCGGGAGAGGACTGGAGTGGAAGATGAGAGAGAGTTGGTTTGGTCGGGTCTACTAGGGGCGCATGCGGGAGCAGTTTTGTTTCGCGCGCCCCGGCCCGACGTCCTCTCCCTCCCACCCCTTCTCTCCCCACAAAATCACGCGCGATGGAACATGTCACCACCACACAACCCGCCTCCAAAAACGCACCAGGCTCAGCGCCTGCACCCGGGGCAGGAGGTGGCGGTCCAGAATGTAGGACGGCCCGCTCCCGGCGGCTTGTTGCGGTGTGGTGCCGCCGCCGCCGCCGCAGAGCTGCTGTTGGCGGCGGTCGCCGCCGCCCGAGCCGCGGGCCATGCGTGAGTGTGTGCGTGCGGAGGGAGGGTATGTGTGTGTGCGCGCTACCCTAGCCGAGAGAGCGACTTCAGTTGCGGGCAGGAGAATTCAGACTGAGTGAGGGTTGCTGCCCCTCTCGCTGCGCACCCTATTCGACGCCGGTGTGTGTTTTTTTCACACCCGCGCGTCTCGCGTCGCCACACGCTCAAAACCTCGCCGCAAGAGCCCGCAGAGCCCGCGCGATGAAGTCCCGCCTACGCGCCCTCCTGAACCGGTCCACCAGCGAGGCGGGCGAGGCAGGAGGGGAGAGGTGAGAACGGATGGAGAGGAGGCGACGGCGGGGGCGGGGCAAAAAAAACTTTGCCAACAACGAGTGTGAGAGACCTCCTTTGCTCCCTCGCATGCCATCGCTCCCGTGTCTCGCATTGAGGCCGTGCGCTGGCACAGGGGGGGGCACTGACCCCGCGCGGTGAGGGGTGTGAGGAATTGAGGTTTCTCGCGAGCCTGCCTGTGGCACGGCCCCCCATTTGTCCAGGCGAGAGCCGGCCGGTTTTTTTTTTGCTCGCCGCCAGCGTCAGCTGCTGGCGTTTCGTTTTCTATTCGCTCACCGCGCCGTGCTCACACGCACGCAACCTCTCTTTCTCCTCTTCGCAGCAGCAGCCGCCGCCGAGCCTGTACCGTGTCAGGCCGGACCGAGGCCGGACCGCCGGACGCGGCCGCGGATGCGAGCGTGCAGCCAACCCCGCCGCCGCCCGATGCCGCGACGACCGCCACCCTGCCCCTCCCGCCGCCTGCTGACGCGTCCTCCCAGCCGCCGCCCGCTCCTCAACCCCGCGCCCCGGCCTCCTTCTACTGTCCTATCTCTATGGAGCTCATGGCCGACCCGGTCATGGTGGCGACGGGCCACACATATGACCGGCCCTGCATCGAGCGCTGGCTGGCCCAGGGGCACGGGACGTGCCCTGTGACAGGCGCCCGCCTGCGCCACCTGGAGCTGACGCCCAACTTCGCGTTGCGGGACGCGGTGGGTGAGTGGGCGGCGGGGGTGGGGCGGGCGGTGCCTGCCCGGCCGGACGGGGCGCCCCGGACCAACGCGGCGACGTTGTTCAAGGGTGGCAGCGGCGGTGCGCCGAGCGGGGGTGGTGGCGGGCGGGCGGCCGCCCGGGCGGCCGCCGCCGCTGCTCTCGCCGCCGCTGTTGCCTCCTCCACACCATCAGGCGACGCGGCGACCACCACCGACTCCCCTTCCCTCCCGCCCGCCCCGCTGCCCTCCATCCTGCACGGCCACGACGAGATAGTGTGGGCGGTGGACGCGCCTGCAGACGGGGGCGGCCCAGGGGCCGGCCCCGCGGGCCGCCTGTTCTCGGCCTCCGCTGACCGGACAGTACGGGTGTGGGACGTCGCTTCTCGGCGGTGCGAGGCGGTGCTGGAAGGCCACGCCCGGCCGGTCCTGTGCCTGGCGACGGCGTCCATGGCGGGCACGCCTGCAGGCGAGGATGGGGCGGCCGCCGCGACCGCCACCACGCCCGCCGACGGTTTGGGCGGGTGCGCCGGCGGGGGCGCCCTGTTCTCGGGGTCTTATGACCACACCATCCGGGCCTGGTCCCTGGCCCGCCTGGCGCGGGCGGCCAGTTTGACCGGCCACACGGACGCGGTGCGGGCGCTGTTGCTGGGGCCGTCGTCCTCGCCCGCGGGGGGCCGCCTCTTCTCGGCGTCCTACGACTCGACCGTCCGCGTGTGGGACCCGGCGACGGGGGCCTGCATCGCCACCCTGGTCGGGCACACGGGGCCCGTCCGCACGCTGGCCGCCGGCGCGGGCGGTCTCATCTTCTCGGGCTCGTACGACGGCAGTGTGCGGGCGTGGGACGCGCGCGCGCCGACGGGCGGCGCCGGCTTGGGCGGCCCCGCCTGCGCGGCCGTCCTAACCGGCCACGCCTCCGCCGTGCGCGCCCTGGCCGCCGCAGCCCCGACCGCCGGCGACGGCGGCGGGTCCCTCGTCTTTTCCGGGTCGGACGACGCGACCATACGGGCGTGGGACGTGCGGGGCCTGCGCTGCGTGGCCACCCTGGCGGGCCATGACGACAATGTCCGCGTCCTGGCAGCGGGCCCAGCCGGCCGCCCGGGCGCCTCGCCCTCCGCGGCCGGCGGGTCTCGTTCCTTGCTCTTCTCCGGGTCGTGGGATCGCACCATCCGGGCGTGGCGGTGCGACACGCTGGCGTGCGAGCGCGTGCTGGCGGGCCACACGGAAGCGGTGCTCGCCCTAGCAGTCGGGGACGGGGTCCTGGCCTCGGGCTCCTACGACGCCTCCGTCCGCCTGTGGGACCTGGCCACCCTGCGCCCCGGGCCGGTGTGTGGAGGCCACGGCGACGCGGTGCGGGTGCTGGCCGCCCGCGGGCGGACCGTCTTTTCTGGTTCCTACGACGGGTCGGTCGGCGTGTGGGAGGCCGGGCCGACGATGGCCGTGGGGGGTGGTGGCGGTGGTGGTGCAGATGGGAGGGCCAGTGGTGAGGGCGGTGGAGGCAGGGGTTCGACAGCATTGGTTTGATGGTGAGAGAGATTTTGGGTGTGAGAGGGCGAGCTGCGTGCCCGCGCAGCTCCCGTTGAATGTTAACATTTTTTGTGTTATACCTTGTTCTCTTCTTCTATCTCACTGGCAGCGCTGCCTCCACTGCCACACTGTCAATCGCGGGCGCCACCCTACTCCCACGCGGCGACAGAACATCGTCCTCCGAATCCTCTTCGGCCTCCCCCTGCCACGCGGCGGCGGCGGCCATTGCGGCGGCCGTGGGGGTGGTGGCGGTTTCTCCTTCACCCCCTCCCCGCAGCGCGCCCAGCATGGCGGCCTGGAGGCGCGGGTAGGCCTCATAAAAGTCGGCGGCGGCCCCGCGCACGCGGCGGGCGTCGATGATGAGGGTGCCGCCGGGCGGTGCGCCGGGGTTCAGGGCCGCGGCGGCGACGCGGATGGTCAGGCGGCCGCCAGGTGAGCGGGGGCCCGGCCATTCAAGGCGGGCAGCCCAGCCGGACCGCCCAGGGCGGCCAGCGCCGCCCGCGGCGACCGCCGCCGCGACCGCCGCCTCCACCACGGCGGCAGGAGAGGCCCGGGCAGTGAACCTGGTGTGGCGGAGGGTGACAGGCGCCTGGGCGCCGCCCCCGCCGGCCTGGGTGGCCCGCCAGGCTGCGAGGGGGCCCGCCACAGGCGCGCCGCCCCCTGGGGCGGCCTCGTTTTCTAGCAGCCCGCTCAAGTCGAAGGCCGCGGCCAGGAGGGTGAAAGCGTTCATGCCGCCACCCGCAGGGGATGGACCAGGCTGGGCAGTCCACCCACCACCACTTCCACCGCCCGCCCGCGCCGCGGCAGCGGCCTTGGCGGCCGCGGCGGCTGCTTCCGCCCCGCTCAGCCGCGCCTCGCCCGGCACCGAGCGGAAGACGCCGCCCGCCGCGTCGCCGTCGTCCCACTCGTCCTCGCCCTCGCCGCCGCCTTCCACCCCGCCGGCGGCGGCGGGGATGCCGTCCAGGCCGTACGGATTGAGGGCCGCCAGCGCCTCAGGTAGGTCGGAGAGGGAGGCGGCGGACGCGGAGGCCGGGAGCGAGGAGGTGGGCGCTGCACCCACCACACCATCCCCGCCTCCTCCCCCACTCACCCAGGGATGCGCCAGCACTTCCGCCGCGGTCAGGCGGCCGGCCGGGTCGGGCACGATCATGCGGCGCAGCAGGTCGGCCGCCCCGGGCGGGACGCGGGGCGGGATGGTGAAGGCGGCCGCGCAGATCTTGCGGAACAGGGAGCCCAGGGAGGGCTCGTCAAAGGGCAGGCGCCCCGTGAGGGCGACGAAGAGCGTCACCCCCAGCGACCAGACGTCCGCGGGGCCGCCCGCATACCCGGCCCGGCGCAGGACCTCCGGAGCGACAAAGGCGGGCGTGCCGCAGGTGGTGTCGAGGAGGAGGGCCGTGTCGCCCGCCAGCTGCCCCCCATCCGCCACCGCGGCCGCCTGCCGGGCGCTTGCAGGGACGCCTCCCCCACCCCCGCCTGCGGGGCCTTGCAAGTAGCCTAGCCCGAAATCAGACAGCTTTGCATCGCCCTCCCGGGTCAGCAGCACGTTTTCGGGTTTCAGGTCCCGGTGAAAGACGCCCAGGGCGTGGCAGTGTGCCAAACCTGCGGCCAGCTGGGCGGCCAGGCGCCGGGCGGCGGCCTCCGGCAGGGGGCCGCCTGCCGCCACCCGGTCAAACAGCTCGCCCCCGCCCACGTACTCCATGACGAGGTAGATCTAATGAAACGTGTGCGCGGGTGGGAGAGAGGGGAGCGTGGAGCGTGGAGCGCGTGTAAAAGAGTTGATGGCATATGATGGGCGAGGTCAGTTATTCCTCGGCCCCCCGGCAGGGGCAAGCAAATCGAGTCACGCTCACATCCTCCACCCGCACACCTTGTCCTTGGTCGCCAGAACGTCCGTCAGCTCCACTATCGCCGGGTGGTGGACCTTGCGCAGGATGCGGATCTCCCGGGTCAGCCACGAGGAGGACGAGCACGCGGTCGACGCGGCCGCAAGTGCAGTTCTGGAAATGACCTTGACCGCCACCTCCGCGCCCGTCTCCGCGTGGACGCCGTACTTGACCCGGGCGGAGGTGCCCTCGCCCAGGGTGCGGCCGAGCAGGTAGTCGCCCACCCGGCGGCGGAACATGAGATGTGAGAGAGGGACGAGACAAAATCACGGGCTCTACCTCCGCATGTGACAACGGATATCTACGCAACTCACTTTTTCCTTCACTCTTCTTTTCCCCCCCCCGCGCGACACCCTTGCCCCGCACACAACCCACGCCCCACCCCTACATAAGGACCCTGCACCAAATGGAGGCCCGGATGCTGGCATCCGGCGGTCGCCCCGTCGCCCTGGCCCGCCCCGGCGGCGTGGGCGGCTCGGCCCGCGCCGCCGGCAAGGCTGCGCCGGTCGCCCTGCCGACGCCCCGCCCGCTTGCCCCCCCGCGCGCGATCGCGCCGCCGTCGACGGAGTACGATGAATCGCCGGTCAAGATACAAATTGGAGATGGTGTCGCCGTTGGTGAGTCGAGCGGAGGGTGGAGGAGGGGGCGGTTGATGGGGGTGCGCGCGCGGGGGGACGATGGAAGTCTAGTGCTGGACAAAAAAAAACGCGGGCGCCGTTCCCCGAAGCTGGCCTGAGCGCTTTTCTTTCGCAGTGGGAGACGGCGTCACCTGCCCGTGTGATCGCCCGCTCTCTGCCCGCACCACTCCGCGTGTGTGACCCTGGTAGAGTCACACAGGCTTGGAGCGTCGACAGAGTGGGAGCACGGCTCGTCCCAGCCCACCGCGCCCCTGCCTCCATTGGCGGCCGCCGGCCCGGAGCGGTTGCGACGAAGAAACGCGCCCCCATGCACGCCCCGTCCACCCCCTTTCCCACCCCTCGGCGGGTGAGGGGCGTGCACGCCTGGCTAGGCGAGGACATGCCCTGCCCTGCGGTGGGTATGGGTGGACCGCCCAGGACCGTTCCTGTGAGCGGGTGGCCCGCGACGGAGGGCTGGCGCCTCGAGTCTGACCCGTTCCGGCGCAGAACACGCGCGCGACGGGCTGCCACGTCGACCCGACCCTTATCCTCTTCTCTCACCCGCCGCCCGCGCGCGCCACATCCGCCCCGCAACCTTATCCACGCCCGGACCGGCGCATTCCCTCGCGCACACCACCCGCACACCACCCTCTCATCGCCTAAATTTTACCTTCCTCCCCATTCCCTTCACAGGCGGCGGCGGCCTGTTCACGTCGACCGACCCGGAGTCGCGCCGGGTCATCCCCGCCGACGTGCGCGGCCGCACGGTCGTCAAGATCGTGTACGTCGTCCTAGAGGCCCAGTACCAGTCCGCCCTGACGCAGGCGGTCCAGTCCATCAACAAGAATAATGACAAGGTGAGTTGTCAAAGGGCAGGAGGGGCAGAGGGCGGGGGCGCGGGCGGCGAATCGGAGAAAAAGCTCTCGGAAAAAAACACCTACCCTAGCGCATCCTCAACCTGCTCTCATCATCATCCATTCAGATGTGCGTCGAGATCATCGGCTATTTGCTGGAGGAGCTGCGCGACCCGGTCTCCTACGCCGCCTTCCAGGCGGACGTGGCGACTGCCAACGTTTTTGTTGGCTCCCTCATCTTCATCGAGGAGCTGGCGGACAAGATCGTCGAGACAGTCGGCCCCGCGCGCGAGGCCAACCTGGACGCCTGCCTCATCTTTCCGTCGATGCCAGCCGTCATGCGCCTCAACAAGCTGGGCACGTTCTCCCTGGCCCAGCTGGGCCAGTCCAAGAGCGCGTTCGGCGAGTTCATGAAGGCCCAGCGCAAGTCGAACGACAACTTCGAGGAGAGCCTGCTGAAACTGGTGCGCACGCTGCCGACCGTGCTCAAGTACCTGCCCTCCGAGAAGGCCCAGGACGCCCGCAACTTTGTGACCTCCCTCCAGTACTGGCTGGGCGGCAACGCCGAGAACCTGGAGAACCTGGTCGTCAACGTGGCCCAAGAATACGTGCCGGCCCTCAAGGGCGCGGGCATGGCCGTCGCCGACCCCCAGGTCTTCCCGGACATTGGGATCTGGCACCCGCTTGCGCCCGGCATGTACGAGGACCTCAAAGAATACCTCAACTGGTACGACACCCGGGCCGACCTGAGCTTTGCGGAGGATGCGCCGGTCATCGGCCTGGTCCTCCAGCGCTCCCACCTGGTGACGGGCGATGAGGGCCACTACTCGGGCGTGGTCTCTGCCCTGGAAGCGCGCGGCGCCAAGGTGGTGCCCGTCTTTGCGGGCGGCCTCGACTTTTCCTCGCCCGTCAAGCGCTTCTTCTACGACCCGCTCGGCACGGGGCGGGCGTTTGTCGGGTGCGTCATCTCCCTGACGGGATTCGCCCTGGTGGGCGGGCCCGCCCGCCAGGACGCGCCCAAGGCTGTGTTGGCGCTCAAAAAGCTCAACGTCCCCTACCTGTGCTCCCTGCCCCTCGTCTTCCAGACGACGGAGGAGTGGAAGGGCTCCGACCTGGGCGTCCACCCGGTCCAGGTCGCCCTGCAGGTCGCCCTGCCGGAGCTGGACGGCGCGCTGGAGCCGATCGTCTTTGCCGGGCGGGACAGCGCGACTGGGAAATCGCACTCGCTGCCTGACCGCATCGACGCGCTCGTGTCCCGGGGCATCAACTGGGCCAAGCTGGCCACCAAGCCCAAGCACGACAAGAAGCTGGCCATCACCGTCTTCTCCTTCCCGCCCGACAAGGGCAACGTCGGCACGGCGGCCTACCTGAACGTGTTTGGGTCGATCGCCAAGGTGCTGGCCGATTTGAAAGCGGATGGTTACGACACGGGCGACGCGCCGGCCATGGACTCGACCGCCCTCATGCAGTCCGTCCTCAACGACGATGCCGCCCGCTTCAACTCGGCCGACATGAACGTGGCGTACAAGATGAGCGTGGACGAGTACCAGCGCCTGTGCCCGTACGCGGACGCCCTGGAGGAGAACTGGGGCAAGCCGCCCGGCACGCTCAACACTAACGGGACTGACCTGCTCGTCTTCGGCAAGCAGTTCGGCAACGTCTTCATTGGCGTCCAGCCAACGTTTGGGTACGAGGGCGACCCCATGCGCCTGCTCTTCTCCCGGTCCGCCTCCCCGCACCACGGCTTCGCCGCTTACTACACTTTTGTGGAGCACGTCTTCGGCGCGGACGCGGTCCTCCACTTCGGAACGCACGGGTCGCTCGAGTTCATGCCGGGCAAGCAGGTCGGCATGTCTGGGGGCTGCTACCCGGACGCCCTGATCGGCAACATCCCCAACCTCTACTACTACGCCGCCAACAACCCGTCGGAGGCGACCATCGCCAAGCGCCGGTCGTATGCCAACACGATCTCCTACCTGACCCCGCCGGCCGAAAACGCGGGCCTGTACAAGGGGTTGAAGGAGCTGAAAGAGCTCATCTCCTCGTACCAGGGCCTGCGCGAGACGGGCCGGGGCGGCGCCATCTGCGGCACCATCATCGAGACCGCCGTCCAGTGCAACCTGGACCGGGACGTTACCCTGCCCGCCTCCGAAAACGCGGGCGCCCTGTCGACCGAGGAGCGGGACGCCGTCGTCGGCAAGGTCTACTCCAAGCTTATGGAGATCGAGTCCCGCCTGTTGCCCTGTGGGCTCCACATCGTGGGCGAGCCGCCCTCCGCGACGGAGGCCATCGCCACCCTAGTCAACATCGCGGAGATCGACCGCCCGGACAATGACCCGCCCGTGCCGGGGCTGCCGGGCATCATGGCCCGCTCGATCGGCGCGTCGATCGAGACCATTTACGCGGGGAACAACCGGGGCGACCTGGAGGCGGTCACCCTGAACGAGGAAGTCAAAGAGGCCTGCCGGGCCGCCGTCCGCGCTTTTGTGGAGGACCGCCTAGACTCCAACGGCGTGGTGTCCGCCGACTCCTTTGCGGGCTTCGCCCGCCGGCTGGGCCTTCAGAAGGCGCCCTGGATCAAAGCCTTGGAGAGCACCCAGTTTGCCAAGGCCGACACAAAACAGATGGACGTCGCGTTCGCCTACCTGGAGGGCTGCCTGGAGCAGATCGTCAAGGACAACGAGCTGGGCGCCCTACGCCAGGCCCTGGCGGGCGGTTACGTGGAGCCTGGCCCCGGCGGCGACCCCATCCGCAACCCGGGCGTCCTGCCGACGGGCAAAAACATCCACGCCCTCGACCCCCAGTCCATCCCGACTGCCGCCGCCGTCAAGTCGGCCATCATGGTCGTCGACCGCCTCCTGGAAGCCCAGCGCGCCGAGGCGGGCGGCGCCTGGCCCGAGACCGTGGCCGTCGTCCTGTGGGGCACTGACAACATCAAGACGTACGGCGAGTCGCTGGCCCAGGTCATGATCATGGTGGGCGTCCGCCCGGTCGCCGACGCGCTCGGCCGGGTCAACAAGCTGGAGGTCATGTCCCTGGAGGAGCTGGGCCGCCCGCGCGTGGACGTCGTCGTCAACTGTTCCGGCGTCTTCCGCGACCTGTTTGTTAACCAGATGAACCTGCTGGACCGGGCGATCAAGCTGGCGGCGGAGCAGGACGAGCCGGACGAGATGAACTTCGTGCGCAAGCACGCGAAAGCCCAGGCGGCCGAGCTGGGGGTCGCCATGCGCGACGCGGCCACCCGCGTCTTTTCCAACGCCTCCGGCTCCTACTCCTCCAACGTCAACCTGGCCGTCGAGAACTCGTCCTGGTCGGACGAGTCCCAGTTGCAGGAGATGTACTTGAAGCGCAAGTCCTTCGCCTTCAACTCGGACCGCCCCGGCGCGGGCGGGGAAGCCAACCGCGACGTGTTTGAGGCGGCCATGAAGACGGTCGACGTGACCTTCCAAAACCTGGACTCCTCTGAAATCTCGCTGACCGACGTCTCCCACTACTTTGACTCGGACCCGACCAAGCTGGTGGCGGGGCTGCGCACGGACGGCCGGACCCCCGCCTCCTTCATCGCGGACACGACGACCGCCAACGCGCAGGTCCGGACGCTCTCCTCCCAGGTCCGCCTGGACGCGCGCACCAAGCTGCTCAACCCCAAGTGGTATGAGGGCATGATGGCGTCGGGTTACGAGGGCGTACGCGAGATCCAGAAGCGGCTGACCAACACGATGGGCTGGTCCGCGACGGCGGGCGCGGTCGACAACTGGGTGTACGATGAGGCCAACTCGACCTTCATTGACGACCCCGACATGGCTGCCCGCCTGATGGACGCCAACCCAAACTCCTTCCGCAAGCTGGTCGCCACTTTCTTGGAGGCCAACGGGCGCGGGTACTGGGAGGCGTCGCCGGAGCAGATCGAGAAGCTGCGCCAGCTGTACATGGACGTGGAGGACAAGATCGAGGGGGTGGAGTGAAGGGGAGGGAGAGGGTAAGGAATGAAGGGAGATGGGGTTCTGCCAAGGGCTTGGTGTGTGTGGGGTGTGGAGGGCATTCTTTATTGGGCCGCGTGCGACCGCCCTCTGTGTCCGCATCCACCTTATGGTTCCGTCTCTCTGAAGAGCGGGCGTGAGTGTGTGCGGGGGCGGGACGGGGCCGTGGCCCGGTGGTGCGGGTGAATGGTGTGAGGAGGGTGGTGGGTCTCTCGGTGGGTAACAATCAACCCCGGCGTGTTTTTTTTTTAATCTCTTCTACGGTAGGGTCTTCTTCTTACACGACGTCTCGGTTTTTCTCAGTGCGCGGCCTTACCCTCCAGCTTGGCAGCCTGCTCGGCCTTCATGTGGGCGTACTCCTAGAGAAGAAAGAAGAGAAGAGAGAGGGTTGATTGAAAGTGAGGGCGGCGGCGGCTTGGCTTTGTTTTCGTGGGAGTCGGCGCTCTAGCTCTGGCAGTAGCACCCTCTCTTCACCCGCGCCGCCCACGGCGGCCAGGGCGCGCCTTTTTGATGCTGGTCCCGCGCCAGGTGACCAGGCCAGGACCTCCCCTAATCCGTCTGAGGGTCGACAGACCAGGGCGGGGAGTGCAAGGCCGGCGTGCGCGCATTTTTTGCTGCCATTTCACAACCGCCGGGGCGGCGGCGGACAAAAGGAAGAAGAGTGCCCTCCTGTCCTCTCCTCTCCTCCCACGCCCCTCTCCTCCTCTCACGCACCTGCGGCCACGCCAGCGCGTACGCGCCCACAAACAACAGCGCCATCGTGTCGAACAGGGGCTTCACCGACCCGGCGTCCAGGTGGGCTTTGTAGGAGTGGACGTGCGCGGTCGCGCGCTGCCAGAGCGTGCCCGGCGCCAGGTTGGCCTTGGCGTACTCGGAGGCGTAGGGGGGGACCTCCTTCACTTTCAGGGCCTTCAGGCCGCGGAGGAAGGTCATGGTTTTGTGAGTGGTGTGTGTGGAGGTGGAGGGTTTTTTGTGGAGAGCAGAAGGGCGCAATCACTCAGAGGAGTGAGGAAAGAAAACAGAAAAAAAAAATGGTGCTCAATCGTCGTTCAGATTTTTCTTTCTCTTACCGCCACTCCTCCCGCAGAGCCGGGCGGCCGTGGCGCACTGGGCGGCAGCAGTGAGCGCGTTGCAAATGGGCCATCAACCCCTGGCCACCAACTGTGATGTTGTTTGGTGCCTGGACGCCTGGGCCGACCTGAGAGCCCGCGTGGCCACCCGGCTGCCGCCCTGGGCCCGCCTCCGCGTATACGATCCCGCCCAGGGAAGCCTGGAGGCCCAGGTTGCCGGCGCGCACGTCCTGATCCCCACCACGGGCCGGGTGGACGCGAGCGTGATCAGGGCGGCCGCCCCGACCCTCCGCCTCATCGTCCAACCCGCGTCGGGCGTGGAAAATATTGACTTGCAGACCGCTTCCGACTTGAACATCCGTGTCATCGCCTGCCCGGGAGTCAACGCGGCCGCGTGCGCAGAGGCGTC
>Ga0315283_10000174_pt1 | contig 41940 bp, 38 predicted proteins | sample YL17G09_0_MG_FD_204541 | JGI IMG/M metagenome (GOLD analysis project Ga0315283, IMG submission 204541) | Sediment microbial communities from Yellowstone Lake, YNP, Wyoming, USA - YL17G09_0 | ecosystem: Environmental > Aquatic > Freshwater > Lake > Sediment | place: USA: Wyoming | collected...
TGGACGGGCCCTGGAATCCTCAGGAAGGGCATCGTTTTGATAAAAGCAAGATTTTAATGGACCCTTATGCCAAGGTTATAAGCGGACGGGATGTCTGGGGAGCGCAGCCGGACTGGAAGGATATATTCCAGCATCGCAGCCGCATCTGCTTTGATGATTTTGACTGGGAAGATGACCATCCCCTTGAGGTTCCCGTAGAGGATTTAATTATTTATGAAATGCATGTGCGGGGTTTCAGCCGGCATGCATCTTCTGGCGTCAAACATCCGGGCACGTTTGCCGGAATTATGGAGAAGCTCCCTTATTTAAAGAAACTAGGGGTTAGCTGCGTAGAGTTAATGCCCATCCATGAATTTGACGAGTTTGAGAATTCGCGGGTTTCTCCTGTTACCGGCAAGTTGCTGATGAATTACTGGGGTTACAGCAACGTCGGGTTTTTCGCGCCCAGGGCAGGGTTTGCCGCTACCGGTAAATTCGGCATGCAGGTGGACGAAGTTAAAAACCTGGTCAAGCAGCTGCATAAAAACGGGATAGAGGTTATCCTGGATGTGGTTTTCAATCATACTGCCGAAGGCAATGAGCGCGGCCCTTACATTTCTTACCGAGGCATAGACAATAAAACATATTACATCCTTACTCCCGACGGATATTATTTTAATTTCAGCGGCTGCGGCAATACTTTGAATTGCAATAACCCTATTGTGCGCAACATGATTTTAGATTGCCTGCGTTATTGGGCGGCAGATTATCATGTTGACGGCTTCAGGTTTGACCTTGCTTCGATCTTAGGGAGAGACCAGAACGGAGCGCCCATGAGCAGCCCTCCCCTTCTTGAATCCCTGGCATTTGACCCTGTGCTTGGCAAATGTAAACTTATTGCCGAGGCCTGGGATGCCGGCGGATTATATCAGGTAGGTTCTTTTCCTGCCTGGGGCAGATGGGCGGAGTGGAACGGGAAATACCGCGATGATTTAAGAAAATTTTTAAAAGGCGAAGCGGGTATGGCGGGAGCCATGGCCCAGAGATTGCAGGGGTCTCCGGATTTATACGGTTGGGAAAGAAGGGGCTCGACCGCATCGGTAAATTTTATTACCTGCCATGACGGGTTCACCTTGATGGATATGGTCTCCTATAACGGCAAGCATAATGAGGCTAACGGCGAGAATAATAGTGACGGAAGTAATGATAATTATAGCTGGAATTGCGGGTGGGAAGGGGATAGTACGGATCCTAATGTGAATAAACTGCGCCGTAAGCAAATGAAGAATGCCGTGGCCATGTTATTAGTCAGCCAGGGCACCCCCATGATTCTTGCCGGAGATGAGTTCGGCAATACGCAATTCGGCAATAATAATGCCTATTGCCAGGATAATGAGATTTCCTGGGTTGACTGGAGTTTGCTCAATTCCAACAAGGAAATTTTTGAGTTTTTCCGCAAGATGATCGCCTTCCGCAGGGCCCATCCGGTACTCAGGAGCAGCGGTCATTTCCAGAACCGCGATTATATGGGGAGCGGTTTTGCGGATATTACCTGGCATGGCACCAAGGCCTGGAATGCGGATTGGTCAGGTGAGGCCCAGACGCTCGCCTTTATGTTGTGCGGTAAGCATGCTAAAGGAGGCAAGGCCCAAGATAACAATATTTACGTAGCCATGAATATGCACTGGGAGATGCGCGGTTTCGAGTTGCCCAAGCTTCCTAAAAGTCAAGCTTGGTATGTATTTGCTAACACTGACGCCCGGGCGCCGCAGGATATCTGGGAGGTGGGCGAGGAAAAGAAGCTTGAGAATCAATCGGAATTTTTGGTCGGGTCAAGGTCAGTGGTAGTATTAATAGGGAAATAAGAAAGGAGCACTATAAGCATGGAATCCAAATATTCGGTAAATATCCAGGGCGATGTTGCGAAAATCGAGCTTTCCGGCAGGTTAGATGCTGTCAATGCGCCTGCTTTTCAGGAAGAACTAAAGAAGCTTTCCGGCTCTTCCCTTAAATCAATAGTCTTTTTTGCCAAGGACCTCGAATACATCTCAAGCGCTGGGTTGCGCGCCATCATATTTGCCAAACAAAAATGCGGAGTTCAATCCCAGGTATATTTAGTCGGCGCAACCGAGGCGGTACTTGGGGTCATTAAAATGAGCGGCCTGGATACCTTTATGCATATCCAGGATACATACGGCGAATAGAGTTTTATGTCCCAGTTGACCCTTCCGGCAAAATTAGAGAACCTTGATTCCATGATTAAATTCATCATGGATGAGGCAGATGCTTTGGGATTTGACAAAAAAAACAAATTCCATATCCGGCTGTCTGCGGAAGAAATCTTGGTGAACATTATTAATTATGCTTACCCTAAGAATACAGGAGATATCCGGATAACCCTTAACCCCAAAGAAAAAGAGTCTTTAGAGATCGAGATCGTGGATTGGGGATTTGCCTTTAATCCTTTATTGCGGGAGGAGCCAAAAACTTGCCTTCCGCTTGAAGAACGCGAAATCGGGGGGTTAGGCGTATTCCTGACCCGCAAAGTTATGGATGATGTTCGTTACCGAAGAGACGGCGATTGTAACATCATGACATTAACCAAGAAAATCGCTCCGTGATAAGACCCTTCCTCTTCCCGCTCAACAAGCTTTTATCTAGCGGGATCCCGCTCTGCGGGAAGAGGATTCAGGAAGGTCTATCCTTTTTAGGATAACTTAAATAGCGATAAAGTAATCCTTTCCTATGGAAAAAGTTGTCCCGAATAGCAATAATTCTGCTAATGCCCCTCTAACACGGGGATTTAACTGGCCTGTTTCCTATATGAAAAAGGAGTGTTTCCAAAAGGGGGAGACCCTTTTTAAAAAAGGGGACAAGGCGGATAAGATGTTCTACATTAAAAAAGGCTCGCTCAAGCTGATAGAGATCAATAAGCTTATCGGGGAAGAAGAGGTGATCGGTGAGATGGGTCTTTTTGTCCCTTCCAGAGACAGGATGGCAACCGCGGTCGCTCAAGAGGGTGTGGAAGCCTACACCATGGAAAAGGACGACGTAATTAATCTCTTCCAGCGGGATTCTTCTCTGGCGTTGAAACTGTTAGAGCTTACCATCAAACGGTATAGTGAGAATTTAAAGGCCGAGACTCAAGCCCGCGAGCGTATTGAAAGCGAATTAAGGATTGCCCACGATATTCAAAATAGTATGCTACCCCGTGTCTTTCCGCCGTTTCCGGAGCGTAAAGAATTTGATATCTTTGCCACTATGGACCCGGCCAAGGAAGTAGGCGGGGATTTCTACGATTTCTTCTTCGTGGATAAAGATAAATTATGCGTTATTATAGGCGATGTATCGGGAAAGGGGGTGCCGGCGGCGCTTTTTATGGCGATCAGCAAGACCCTCTTTAAAACCCAGGCCTTGCGCGGTATTCCTCCACAAGAGATTATGACGATAGTGAATGACACCCTCTGCCTTGACAATCAGATGTGCATGTTTGTGACGGTGTTCTTCCTTATATTAGACACCCAGACCGGAGAGGCGGAATATTGTAATGGAGGGCACAACCCGCCGCTTTTATGCACCCAGAACGGATGTTTTGAATTTATCAATGTGCCTAAGGGTTTTGTGGTGGGGGCAATGGAGCATCTGCAGTGCGAAGGCAAAAGGCTTATGCTTAAACCAAACGATACTATTTTCCTTTATACTGACGGGGTAACCGAAGCCATGAATCCGAAAAAAGAGCTTTTTTCCGAAAACAGGCTTAAGGAAGGTTTAAAGCTGGTTAAGGATAAGGGCCTTCAAGATATCGTCGCTAGTATGCGCCGGGAGGTTAGTAATCATGCCCAGGATGAGCCGCAGTCCGATGATATTACCATGTTATTATTAAGGTATAACGGCCGGAGGGTATAACTATGTCGCTTAAAGGTAAAAAAATCGGTATTTTAATTGAAAGTGATTTTTATGAACCTGAGATTTGGTATTATAAATTTAGATTCGCCGAAGAAGGCGCGGAAGTTCATTTTTTGAGCCGGCTTTGGGGGCAGAAATCCATAACCTTTAAGGGCCATGAGCATCAGCTCCCCTTTGAATGCAATGAGAGTTTTGAGGGGATGGATGAGGCAACCCTAAAGAGTTATTCCGCGATTATTGTCCCGGCGGGTATGGTAGCTGACCGGCTGCGCTATACCGAGGATATCAAGAAACTTCCTCCGGCAGTGGAATTCTTAAAGCGCGCCTTTGCCCAAAAGGGGGTTATTAAAGGAATTATCTGCCATGGTCTATGGTTAGTTGCGCCTGCGCCTGAATTAGTCAAAGGCAGAAGACTGGTGGTGCATAATAACCTTTTAGGCGACGCTAAGAATATGGGCGCTGTGTATGTGAACGAAGACGTTGTTGTCGACGGTGACCTGGTTACCGCGCGTTCAGGCGGGCATTGCAATTTATTTGCGAAGAAAATTATTGAATTGCTTTCAGGGAGATAGATGGCAGCATATGTGCTCATAGATATTGACGTACGCGACCCTGCCGGCTATGAGGAATATAAAAAAGCCGGAGCTCCTACTATTATCGCGTATGGGGGTAAACCGTTAGCCAGGGGAGGAAAAACCGAAGTTTTAGAAGGCAACTGGCAGCCAAAACGGATGATTGTGCTGGAATTTAAAAACATGGAAGAAGCAAAACGCTGGTGGAATTCTCCGGAATACAATGAAGCGAAAAAATTGCGGCACAAATCAGCCAGCGCAAATGTTGTTTTTTTGGAAGGATTATAATTGGAGGAGGTGAGAAGATAGCAGATCCCGCGCGTAAACACTCGCAGATTTCTTGCGAAATCTGCTTCGTACGCCCGGGATTAATTCGCAGACGCCCTGCGGGCTACAACTTACGTCGCATAGATGTAAGACTAAGGCTCCGTAAGTTGTCTGCTCATTAAGGAGGTGTTATGTTCATTTATCGCGGCAAGCTGGAAAAGTTCGATATGGGCGGGGGGGGCGTTATCCGCCAGTATTTGGGCGCCGCTACAAAAATGAATGCCCAGCACTGGGACATGGCAGACGGAAGTATCGTAAAATTGCATACGCACCCCCAGGAGCAGTTCGGCTATGTCATCAGCGGCGGTTTTAAGATGACTATCGGCAGCGAGACCAAAAACCTCGGTCCGGGAGACGCTTATTTTATTCCGCCTGATGTGCCGCATGAGTTTGTCGCTGTAGGGCAAACCGAGGCGATTGATATATTCAGCCCGGTAAAATTGGATTTTCCGTGGCTGAAAAAGTAAGACCAACCATAAACAAACCTAAAAAGGAGGAAGAGATGGCGAAGAAGAAAGTGTTACTGATAGCACCAAACTATGGTGGTTGGGGCGAGGAGCAACAGGCGCCCTGGGATATCCTCAAGAAGGCAGGTTTTGACGTGACTCTGGCAACGCCGCGCGGCAAGAAACCCTTACCGTTTTTAGTCAGTGTTGATCCGGAGTTTGTAGACCCGATTCAGAAATATAAGACTAACCCGCCGGAAGTATGTAAAAGAGTAAAAGAGTTAGTTGATGGCAAGGAATGGGAAAATGCAATAAAGGTAAACGATGCCAAAATGGCTGATTATGATTGTATAGCGCTTACCTGCGGTCCGGGTGCTATCTTAGACATTAACTCCAGACACCATGTGCACGAAATGTTGTTGGAAGCATTTTATGCCAACAAGCTTATCGGTGCCCTTTGTTATTCGGTAGCTGCATTGGTTTTCACCCGGGATCCCAAGAATAATTATAAGAGTATTATCTACGGTAAGAAAGTTACTGCGCATCCGAGAGCATGGGATTTTACTTTTGACCTTGACCACAGCCAGCTCTATGGCGCAACTCCGGATAATCAGGCTACTAATGTTGTAACTCCGGGATTTCTTTACCCTCTTCAGGATTTAGCTATAGATGCAGTCGGCCCTAACGGCAATGTTGCTTTTGCTGAAAAAGCATCTCGCGAAAAACCCAGCGTTGTGCATGACCATCCTTTTATTACGGGTTGTTCTGTTGAGTCATCTATTGCTTATGCTAATAAGATCGTAGAAGTTCTGAATAAGCTCTAAAACGAGTCAATGCTTCTCCCGCGTTACTTGAAGCGCGGGAGAGGCGCGTATTCATAGATAATTATTTATTGTTCTTTCTCTGGGATTTAACAGGTATAAAGAATCAAAATTTATTGACACAAAGTAGTTTAGCTGTATCCGCAAATAAAAAGGGGGTATGTCATGCCTGCTATTATCGTTCATTCTTTAGAGCTTACTGATGAGCAGAAAGAGGTCTTGGCCGACAAATATATCACTATTTTTTCCGAGATCTCCAAAGTCCCCAAAGACCGTATTTATCTATTTTTCGACGGCTATACCTTAGACAATGCCGCCTGCGACGGGATTTTATTTTCTAAACGGCCACCGAAGTTAGCGGTAGGAAAATTTAGTCAGCAGAAGTAAAATTGCACCAAGTGCGCCAGGCCCCGACCAGAGGTCGGGATAAAATTGCGCCAAAACGACCCCCTTCGCAGGGCTCAGGGTGATTTAGCCGTAAACGCCATAGGCACGGCTAAATCAAGAGGCAGCGAGATAAGGGTTAATGGGAGGAAAAATTATGGATGTAAATGAAGCTATTGTAAAGACGCTGGAAGTTGTCGGCATTGACCATGTTTTTGGCGGCTCAGGGCAAGTGAACGGCTCAATGCTTCTGGCATTGAAAAAATCCTCCCAGATCAAAACCGTGATTATCCGTAACGAACAGGCAGCTTCTTTTATGGCCTGCGGGTATTCCATGTTTTCCGACAAACTAGGAGTATGTTTTGCTACCGGCGGTCCGGGTGAATTTAATCTTTTTTCGGGCCTGGCGGTTGCATATTCTGATTCCCTGCCGGTCCTGGGGATTTCCGGATACACTTCTGCTCATGACAGAGGTAAGGGCGCTTTGAATGAGGCAACCGGTTTAAGCAGGACCCCGGATTCACCCAAGATGTTTAATTCAACTACTAAGAAATCCTGGATTATTGAAAATCCGGATTCAATCTGCGATATTTTAGAGGAGGCCATTAACTTAGCCTATGAAGGCCGGCCCGGCCCGGTGCACATACATGTGCCAAAAGACGTCACCATCATGAAGGTAAATAATTTTCGGGAGATTAAACTTAATATTAAACCAGTACTGCCTGATCCCGGACAGATTAAAGCTGCTGCGGACGCCCTCGCTAAAGCCATTAACAACAACCAGCAAGTCATGGCAATTCTAGGATATGGTATCATCAGGAGCCACGGCGAAAAAGAAGCGCTGGAACTGGTAGAGAGATTTCAGATACCGTTTTGCGCGACCATGGATGCCAAAGGCATTATTCCGGAAAATCATCCTTTATGCTTGGGGGTTTACGGCACTTCGGGTGACCCGGGAGCCAACAAGTATCTGGACGGTTCAAAACTGGTCATTGCCATAGGTAATTCTTTTGCCCAGAATGCCACCTTTGGCTTTAAACCTGATCTATATATAGGTAAGACGCTCATCCATATTAATATTGACCGCCATGAGATTGACAAGATTTACAAGGCTGATTGTCCGGTGTTAAGCGATGCCAGGCCGGCGTTGGCAGGGTTGATTCAAGAACTCTCAAAGAAGACCGGCAAGGTCGCAGCGAAGACAGTTCCCAAAGAAAAGTGGTTCGACGCTAAAATCGAATATAGCGGGAGTAAAATTCACCCGGCAGAGCTGGTAAAGGCCATATCCAGGAATCTTCCTGCAAATACTATCGTAATTGGAGATGCTGGTTCGCATATGTTGTGGCTGAATTGCTATCTGAGCCTGACCAAAAATCAGCTCTATCAAAATCCGGGTAGTTTCGGACCTATGGCCAGCCATGTTAACGGCGCCATAGGCGTTAAGTGCGCCGACCCTAGCCGCACGGTAGTTTGTGGTTGCGGGGACGGGGCTTATCAGATGGCCGGATTCGAATTGATGACCGCTATTCAGTATAATATCCCGGTTATCTGGGTAATTTTCAATAACGGCGAGTTCAACGTAATTAAGAAATTCTTGCTTAATCTTTTCGGAGAACAGGCGTTTATGCAATTTACCAACCCCGATTTTATCAAGTATGCCGAGGCCTGCGGCGCGTTTGGCGCAAGAGTAGAGAAACTGGAAGATTTCGACGCGGCATTCCAGAAGGCATTAAAATGCGGCAAGGCCGCTTTGATTGATGTGGTGGTGGAGTCAGAAGTCTATCCGCCGTTTGGATTAGGTAAGGTATAAGGAAACCTCTTTGTTAAAGATAGCGCATATCGCACTAAGTGTTTCCAACTTAGATAAATCCGTTGGTTTTTACAGAAAACATTTCGGATTAAAGTGCGTTGAAAAATACGCGCATAAGGACTCAGGGTTTACTATCGCTATACTAAAAAAAGGCGATATTACTTTAGAGCTTTTTGAATTTAAAAGTTATCGTCCGCTTCCCAAATACCGTAAGAAACTCGGAAACGATTTAAAAACCCTGGGAGTAAAACATTTTTCTCTTGAAGCAAGTGACATCACAAAAATGTATAAGGCTCTCAAGAAAGCAAAAGTCAGGTTTGCGACTGATATATCTACCTTTGACTCAGGTCAGAGGTATTTTTTTATCCGGGATCCCGACGGCATTCTGATTGAGATAATGGAGGACGGATAAATGGGGCAGTTTAAATTTCCCGATGCAGGGCTAATCAAGTGTTTTGACAGGTCTGGCTGCGAAATAGACCCCAAGCCGCAGGATGAGCTCTGGGGACAGAATGGCTGTTTTGTAGTTAACCCGATGTCTTTTACCAAGCTCGCTAAAGGGGGAAAGGCCGTTGCCGATTCCGCAACCTGGGCAGAAGGTTTTTGCATGGTGCAGGATAATAATACCGGCCTTATCTGGGAGGTAAAATCTCCTAAGATTGGCGATATAAATTACTGCGAGGACGGGTATAACTGGAAAGATGCACAGGATAAATATATTAAGGAACTGAATAAGAAAAAATACGGCGGTTTCTCTGACTGGCGCCTCCCCAATAAAGACGAGTTACGTTCTATAATCGATTACGGCAAAACCGGGCCTGCAGTGGATACCCGGTATTTTCCCAACACCAAAAGTGACCTTTATTGGACGGCAGTGCCTTACAAGATGCAGCCGCCTTTTATTTGGGGGATATTCTTTGGCTTGGGTAGCGGCATTTGCTATACTCCTTCTAGCGAGCGTTATGTGCGCGCAGTAAGAGGAGGCGCAAGTAAAATCTTCGGCACCCCTGATACAAGCAGGTTTACGGATAACCAAGACGGAACTATTACTGATATAGTCACAGGATTAATGTGGCAGAAGGGTGAAAATGAACGCATGGATTGGTATTCTGCGCTTAAGGCCTCTAAAGAAATGCAGCTTGCCGGCCATAATGACTGGCGCCTGCCGAATTTAAAGGAATTAAATTCTATTCTTAATCTTGATTACACCGAGGGGTGGTGGTATTACAAGAAATTCTTTCCGGCAGAGGGGCTTAAGCCGCCGTTACTGCACTATTTTTCTTCGACGCCATATGAAGGGATTTATGTCTGGGTAACTAACTTTTGCTTTGGTTATGACGGTTACTATGCCAGCAAGAACGCGAAATTATTATTCCGCGCAGTGCGTAATCAAAACGCACCTTCAGAAAAAGAGAAAACAGTATTTAAGTTTCCTGATTCCGGGCAAAAAAGTTGCTACGATGAGTACGGCAACAAGATTATCGCGCCTGCGCCAGAGCAAAGATATTATGGCCAGGATGGCTCCTACGTGATTAATCCATTGTCTTTTAGCAAATTAGCAGAGGGAGGCGCTAAGCTTGCTGATAACGCGGCCTGGGAAAAGGGGTTGCGCATGGTAAAAGATAATAACACCGGCCTGATCTGGGAAGTTAAATCTGAGCATGAGAATGACGTGAATTTTAAAGGCAATAGCTATACCTGGGATGACTCCTTTACCTATATAAAGGAATTAAATTCGCGCGGGTTTGGGGGGTTTCGCGATTGGCGGCTTCCCAATCGCGAAGAACTGCGCACTATTGTCGATTATAACGGCCAGATCCCTGCCTGCGACTGGAATTTTTTCTCTGATTGCTTACCTGCTTTTTATTGGTCTAAGGATTCCAATAATAAGGAGCCGCTCTTTGGCTGGGGAGTTTATTTTGCTTATGGTTGTGCGATTTGCTATCTCAAAAGTTTTTATTATCCTGTGCGTGCGGTGCGCGCAGGATTAAACAAAGATTTCGGGGATATCCAGCGTTACGCGTTTAAGGATAATAATGACGGCACTGTTACTGATATAAATAGCGGCCTGATGTGGCAGAAAGACGAAGGCCCGGAATTGAACTGGGAAGAGGCAATGAAGCACTGCGCTCAACTAAACTTGGCCGGCTATAATGACTGGCGCCTGCCGACCATAAGGGAGATTGGCTCGCTTTTGGATTTGTCTTTTAAGGATGGAACCTGGTTCCATAAACAGTTTTTTCCCGGAACCAAAACCGCGCCCTTAGGTTTTTACTGGTCTTCGACCACCTACGGCGATACCTTCGGATGGGGAGTTAATTTTCAGTTCGGTTACGACGGTTATTACGCTGGGAAAAAAGAAGGAAAATATCCCTTCCGGCCGGTGCGTAACATTAAGGATAAAACCAAAAAATAAAAAACAAACACCCCGCGCTAATCTGAATTGCGCGGGTGTTGTGTTCGTACACAAAGGAGAAAGCAATGAATAAACTTTTTTTGAAATCAAGCGTACTTTCTATTTCTTTGTTGACGGTCATGGCTTCAGCAGCGATTTCTCCTGCTTTGGCAAAAATCTTTCAAGCCTTTCCCGGCGTTGACCCTACGTTAATAAAATTAGTGCTGACGCTGCCATCGCTTTTAATTATTCCCTTTAGCCTGTTTTGCGGCTGGTTGGTAAAGCGCGTGCAGAAAAAATATATTCTTTTGGCAGGTTTAGTGATTTATTTTGCAGCAGGTGTGGGGGGGGCTTTTGCGCACACAATTACGCAGCTGCTTATTATCCGCGCGATTTTCGGGATAGGCGTAGGTTTGATTATTCCTCTTTCAACGAGCTTAATCGCTGATTTCTACGAAGGAGTAGAGCGGACCAAGACGATGGGTTATTCCGGTTCAGTTTCGCATTTAGGAGGAGTAGTTTTTTTACTTGTATCCGGATGGCTCGCCTGTATTAGCTGGCGCCTGGCATTCGCAGTATACGGTTTATCACTTCTGATATTTTTGATGATCCTGTTCTGGCTTCCTGAGCCGCAGGTAAAGAGGCCAGCCGGCTTAGTAAAATCAAAACTTCCCTTTGGCGTTTATATATGCGCCCTGCTGGGTGCTCTAATGATGATTGCTTTTTATGCAGCTCCCACGAACCTGGCGATGTTCATTGAGAATGAGCGCCAGATGTACACAAGTCAAACCCCGTTATTTAAAAACAAGGAAGAGCTGGCAGTCTATCTTGAAAAAGGGGCAATCTCTGAAGCCGCCAGAGAATCGTTTAAGAATAATGGGATTATGCTTTCTGAACGCGCGAAATTAGCGCTGGTAGAGCCGGGGAAAAGCTGGACAATAACCGATAAGGGTAAAAAGTATGTGATCAGAAAAGCAGAGGGAAAACTTATTATCTCTGCGGAAAAAATGGGCAGGCCCGGTATAGCCGGCTATCTACTTTCTGCTATGACAGTTGTAGGTGTACTTTCCGGGATATTTCTTGCGCAGTTTATGAAACGAAGCGGAGTTTACTGTGCGTCTATTGCAATTTTCTCTATGGCTGTCGGTTATGGAGTTTTGGGATTTACTTCGTCGCTATCAGGTGTTCTTGTTTCTATGCTCTGTATCGGCTTTAGCTCAGGCGTGCTTATGCCGCTTTTATTGCTGGAAGTTGCCAAACTTGCTCCTGATGCCTCGCGCGCTTTTGCTATGGCTGTTGCGAGCGTGGGTGTGTATCTGGGGCAGTTCCTTTCCCCGGTTATCTTAAAAATGGTTTCAAATTTAGCCGGAAAGGGAGATGTGTTCCGGCAGCAGTTTAATTTTCTCGCATTTGGCCTTTTCGCAGCAACAGTTATTAGTCTGGGGATCGCCATTAAGAATAGAAAAACAGGGGTAGCAGTAGATATCCAATTACCACACCATTAACAGAAGATCCCGCGCGTAACCACTTGCAGATTTCTTGCGAAATCTGCTTCGTACGCTCGGGATTAATTCGGCCAAACAACTTATGTTCGCCTGCCGCAGAGTGGCGGCTCCATAAGTTGTGGCCTCATTAAGGAGGAAGCATGAAAGGCAAATTGTTGTTCGGTATCTTTCTCGTTGTTGCAGTGTCTTTTTGTTTTGGTCAGTTGGCATTTGCCAGTCACTTAAAAATTGATAGCCCTTTGGTTAGCGTAATCGATCCGGAGAAGAAGGCAGCGAAAGTCCAATTTAACATTACCTGGGATAATTCCTGGAAGGACGATATTAACTGCGATGGGGTCTGGGTATTTGCTAAATATAAACTACCCAAGGGTAGCTGGAAGCATATGACTTTAAAGAATGCAAGCGAGTCACCCTTTAATTATAATGACCAGGCTGTGGGATTTTTCTCTAAAGGGGATAATCAGGACTTAGGAATGTGGATTCCTCTTGAGAAAAAGGGTGTTTTTATTTTTAGAACAAAGGCCGGAACCGGCACGGTCAGTTCCAAGAATGTCACCGTAGTTTGGGACTACGCAGCAGACAATGTCCTGGATAATGAAGTGCCGCAGGTGGCGATAAAAGTTTTCGGCCTGGAGATGGCTTATATTCCTGAGGGCAAGCATTATATAGGTGATCCCAAAGGCCCGGATGGCCCGGACAACACTTTCTATACCTATCCTAACAACGGCTCGTATTTGATTAAATCGGAAGAGCCGATTCTTGTGGATAAGGCTGAGGGTGCTTTATACTGCGACCAGGATAATCCCAGAAGCCGCGAAGATGTGCCTTTTACTATCCCTGCAGCTTTTCCGAAAGGTTACCAGGCGCTCTGGATGATGAAATATGAATTGGCATCCCAGCAGTTCGTGGATTTCCTGAATACCTTAACCAGAAAACAGCAACAGAGCATGGTTGAATCCGATATCAGCCAAGATGAAATAAAGAACTATTACGTCAAGACCAACAGCGAAGAGGAACATCTGCGTAATTCCATTGTTTGCGCCAAGAAGGGAAACGGCACCACAGAACCGGTTATTTTTTATACTTACGCTCCGGCCAGGGCATTGAATTTTACCAGTTGGGCCAACATTACTGCGATTGCTGACTGGGCGGGCTTAAGGCCGATTACAGAGTTAGAATATGAAAAAGCCTGCCGCGGGCCAAAAGACCCGGTTGAAAATGAGGCTGCCTGGGGCACGACGGAAGCAGGCCGTGTTGAGACCTTTGACGGCGCTGATGGGAGCGGTTATGAATTGAAAGTTCCGCAAAAGGGATTAGTGAATGCCTGTTTCGGCGGCGGTATTGCCCCTTTTGATGTAGGCAAAAAGACCGTCCCGGATAATCCGGGTTTTGAAGGCCCGGTGAGCGGTGAGATTTTTGAAAACAGCCGTCACGAAGGAATTCCTGAGAGAATAAACGACAGCGCTTCGTATTATGGCGTGAGAAATTTAAGCGGTAATCTCTGGGAGCGCTGCGTTACCGTCGGGCATAAGCTTGGCCGTCAGTTCACCGGTGTTCATGGCGATGGCAAGCTGGATATGGATGGATTTTCCGATGTTTCTGACTGGCCGGGTAGAGACGGGACAGGCGCGGGGAACAGGGGAGGCGTTTGGTCAAGCCCCGCATTCAAGTATCTGCGTTTTGCCTTGCGTTTTGCCGCGAATTTCCCTAAGAGCGAAGACGGAAAGAATAGCGGTTGCAGGCTGGGTTTCTAAGGACGGCGTAACACCCCGCGCTTATGCGGAATTGCGCGGGTGTCCCCTTTAGTAGGGGAGGAGGATCGACAATGAAAAAGTTATTCTTTTTAGCATTATTATTGTTACCTGCATTAGCGTATGCCGCAGACTTTAACGCCCCGGAGATGGTATTGGTTCCCAAAGGAAGTTTCGAAATCGGCAATAAAGATTTTAAGAATGCGAAACCGGTGCATAAGGTGATATTATCCAATGATTTTTATATGGGTAAATACGAAATAACCAACCAGCAGTATGCGGATATGCTTAATTACGCCTGGAGCAAAGGATACCTGGATAAAGAAGCTTTTGCGGAAGGCTCCAAAAGGAAAGAAGCCAGGGGAGTAACCAAGGCCCCGCAGAAATATCAGGACGTCTTTGATGAGCATTCCCAGATTACCTTTGAAAACGGCGTCTTTAAGGCGCATCCGGGAAAAGAAAGTTTTCCGGCAATGGAGGTTACCTGGTACGGGGCAGCCTTTTATTGCAATATGCTCAGCGAGAAAGAAGGGCTTACGCCTCTTTATAACCTGGATAATTGGACTTGCGAGGTTTACGGCAAGGCCGGATACCGTCTCCCTACGGAAGCAGAATGGGAATATGCCGCTAAATATGACGATAAAAGAATTTATCCCTGGGGTAATACTCAACCCGACGAAACCTACGCAAATATCAAAAAGAGCATTAAGCAGCAGGCAGATGTTTTGACTACTGCCGTCGGCTCGTATTCTCCTAAAGGAGACACCAAATTAGGAATTGCGGATATGGCCGGTAATGCCGCGGAATGGTGCAATGACTGGTATGATATTTCTTACAGCGAGAAATCTTACGAAACCGACCCTAAAGGGCCTGCTGCAGGGCTTCAGGTGTATGCCGCGCCGATGAAGAAATATATGGCGCAGAAAGTAGTGCGCGGAGGAAGTTTCTTGCATGACCCGAAATTCCGGGAAGGAATGGGCGTTCCTTTTCTTATTGATTCGGTAACCCGGGCCGAGGCATTTACTACCAGCGGCCGCAGTTTTGATTGTGTTAATATGAGCCGGCAAGTTGAGAGTTTTCGCGCAGTAAAGACGGTGGCGCCCGCAACCGGCGCTGCGAATAAATAATTTCGCTTTTTAAAAAATAGGGGTTGGTCAGTTATAAATGAAAATAATAAAATTAGGGGTTCTCTGCTTTTTGCTATCGGGCATTGCTTTATTTTTTAAACCAAATCTTTTATTTGCCCAGCTGCCGGAACGCGATGAGACGGAAAAATTCTTTCCGGCGAAAACAGGGATTACGGAAATAGAGGAAATAAAAGAAAAAAAAGATGCCACGCCGCTTGCTAAAATAAAGAACCACATGTCCGAAGGGGTCAAGTATATCCCGGGAAAGCATCATACCGGATCCTATGAAGACGATGATCTTTATACCCACTATATTTATGAACAGGACAATAAGGGCAGGACAGTAAGGAAGAAGGGTTATAATGTAGGGCCGAACAATACCAAGATAACCTCCGATGAGTACCTCAAATATTATGTGGCCTATGAATACGATAAAGACGGGAGGCTGATTAAGGATTTTTCCTACAACGGCAAGGGCCCGGACAATATTTGGTTTACCCCGGATGATATAGAGAATTATCATTCCGTATATGAATATGACTCGCTTAGGAATAAGAGCAGGATCGTCAGGTATACCTTAGACGGCAATGTCTTTGATTACACGGCTCTTGAAACTAATCCCCGGGGTTTGATTGTTAAAGACGCGGTATATAAAGGCAAGGGCCCGGATAACCAATGGTTCACTCCCGATGATGAAATAGAAAAATATCATCGGTTTGATTACGATAGTAACGGGAATTTGATTCGGGCAGCAGAATACCATGTGGGCCACAATGGCAAGGGCAAGGATGGCGTCTGGTTTACTCCGGACGATGAGATTTCTTCAACCAAGGTATTCTCCTATAGCAAAGAAGGCGGGATTGCAAAGATAGGAAAATATATTGGGCCTGGCCCTGACAATATCTGGTTTACCGACGATGACAAGCTTCAATACTATACCATATATGATTAGCATAAATAAGATAGCTATCCAGATCGTTAAGAATGCTTAGATTCTTAAAGATTTTTATTAATCCCCACGCCGAACATAATAAAAAATCCGGCTCAGCTTATCAACAGCAGCTAAGGTTTTTAAAAAAAGCCTGGCACGATAATACGTACGGCCTGGAGCGTGTATTAAGGTTGTTCCTGTGCCTGATCCAATTTATCTTCCCCATCCTTTTAATAAAAGAGATTTTTGGTAGATTTGGGGGTACGGTGCGTAAACTGGCCGTAGAATTCTATCTCCTCTTTAAGTTCCTTTTTCCACTCTGCGTCTTGGTCTTTGGGCTCTACCGCTCGCCAGTAGTTATTTTCATTGTTGTTTGTTTCTTGAGTGAAACTATCCTGCACATTTTAAACCTGATTTTCTTAGCCGATATCGAGGAACTTTCGCTTTCCTACCACCGGGCAATACTTTTGTTGCTTTTAAATTATACGCAAGTGGCTTTGGATTTTGCCGTCATTTATATTGCCTTTAACCTGTTAAGTGAGACATTAAACCCGGTTTCCGCGGTTTATTTCAGTATAGTCGCCAGCACTACCGTAGGTTTTGGCGATATACATGCTAAAGGAAGTGCCGGCCAACTGGTAGTCATCGCGCAATTGCTGATTTGTCTGGCGTTTATCATTGTTTTTATAAATTATTTTTCGCAAAAGATAAACGGAAAACAATAATATATATATTTCTTGACTTTTTTAACTTTTTTTTGTAACATAATACCTAATACACTTTAGGTATTATAATATTGGCATCCCTTTTTATTATAACGGGATATTGATAGCTAAGCAGTAAAAGGAGGATTTTTATATGGCAAATAGAAACGGGCAAGGCAAATTCAGAAGAGCTGTTTTTATTTTGTTTCTTACATGTTCAGTTGTTTTTTTATGCGCATCGGCTTTTGCATATGACGAGGACGCAGCCGAGGATGATCCAGCGGCAGTAAAGTTAGACAGTGACATAGCAAAGAGAAGAGAAAAATCCCCGGTTATACTCATAAAAGAGAAGATAGCAGCGCAGAAACCAAAACCAACTCTTCCCGAAGGAAAAACCCTTATCCGCGAAGTCAGGGTGGTAGGCTCCACTATTATTGCCAAAGAAGCAATTGCTAAATTAAAGGCGCTTAATACAAACAGAGAGCTTACCGGAAAAGATATGCAGAGGATTGCCGATAAGATTAGCCGGGCTTATAGCCGCCACGGTTACATTACTTCTTATGCCTATGTAGTGCCTGATAAGCTAAGCCAAGGTATTTTAGAATTTATAGTCGTAGAGGGCAAGACCGGTAAAATCGAGATTAAAGGCAATCGTTATTTTTCCACGGATTTACTTAGAAAGAAAATTACCTTAAAGGAAGGCCAGCTTTTTAATTTTAGGCAGCTCACTATAGACGTTTACAGGATGAATAGGCACCCCGACAGAAAAGCCAATATTGAAGTCGATGCCGGCCAGACGCCTGGCTTGACCAATGTTGTCTTGAAGGTAAAGGATAAATCGCCTCTGCACGCAACCCTACAGGCAGATAATTACGGCGCCGAAACCATTCTTTATAATCGCTATAAGATGTTTTTAAGTCATAACAATGTCACGGGCCATGATGATTCTTTGACCGCAAAGGTTGAATGGTCTGAGGGAGATGCCCATAAGATCTACGATTTAGATTATATTATACCTCTCAATAATAAATGGAAATTCGAATTCTATATCCTGCCTTATAAATCAGAGGACTACTACTATAAAGACAATAAAGATACCGATTTTGAAAAGCGCGCAAGAAAGTTTTATTTCTGGTTTTATCAGTCTTTGGTTAATGAACCGGATTTAGAGCTTATTTCAAGCTACGGTTTTACCTACTTTGACATCTTCTGGTACAAGCCGTATGATGAATATATGGAGAGGACCAGACGCGATATGTTCCGCATTCTTAAGTGGGATTTGTCGTTAAATAGGGCGGATAAGTATGGCCGCTGGGTGATTACCAACGATCTTCAGAACTCAATCCCGAATATGTGGGGTGGTGTAACGAGGAAGTCAGATGATACTTCCGTGATAGGCTCAAAAGGTAATTATATAAAGAATCTCTTGACTGTGGCCAGGCGGCAAAAACTATTTGCCGGTATTGACTTTACAGCTAAGGCCCGTTGGCAGCTTTCCTCCGCGACCCTTACCGGTGTGAATGCGTTTAGCGCAGGTGGTTATTGCGGCGTTATCGACAACCGAGGCTTTCCCCGCACCCAGCTCCCGGCAGATTCAGGCAGGGCCTTAAACCTCGGTTTTACTTTCCCCGCTTATTTTGTCCCTAAAGGAGTAAACGTCCCGTTCTCCAAAACAAAATTATACGATTCCTTGAAACTATTTACTTTCTGGGATTGGGCCCAGGGCATATTAAAAAGCCCTAAATTAGCCACTCTGGCCGGAGACCCAAATGACAAGAAAATTACTACCTTAAGGTCTATGGGGCTTGGTTTGACTTTTGCGGTGCCGGATCAGAATTTATCTATTCGGGTTGAGACCGGTTTCCCGCTGTCGCCTCAGATTCCCAAAGACGGAGACCATACTCATACCTGGTGGTCGGTGACCAAGGGATTTTAATGAACATTTTTTATATCTAAAGGGGAGAGAAAAGCATGAAAAGATACTATATTCCTGTTTTACTCGTAAGCATATTTGTTGGCATTACCGCAGCTATTTCATCTCTACGGGCAGCGGAAATAATCTATGTAGAAGGTTCGGTCCAAGTGCAGGCAGGCCAGGAGGAATCGTGGCGCAAAGCCGAAAGAGGGACGAAGGTGAATATCGGCGATAAAATCCGTACCGCGCGCCATTCAATAGCAGATGTTGTTTTGGATGCCGAGAGAAAGAATACGATAAGAATAGACCCGAAAACTTTAGTAGTGTTGGATTCGGCAAATCCGGGCCTGATTGACAAGCTTGACCTTTCTCACGGAAAGGTGTATTCAAATGTCGAAAATATAAAATCCGGCCTTGCTTTTGAAGTTACTACGCCCAGCTCAGTTGCCGGTGTACGCGGAAGCGCTTATAGCGTGTATGCCGAAAGAGACTCGGATGAAATTCAGGCATATAAGGATAACGCGTTTGTGCAGGCCTATGATGTAGACGGTAATTTGATTACAGAACTGACCCTCCCGGAAGGGTTTAAAACCTTTGTGGAAAGATTTGAAGGCCCCAGCTCTCTTATTCAGGTTTCCTTGCGCGAATTTTCGCGTTTTGACAGCATAGCAGAAGATATCTCCGCGCACGAAGAAGGCAAAATGGAGTCAAGGCGGGAGCGCGAAAGAGAGGCTCAGGCCAGAGAAGCAGCGGCAAAAGAGGAACAGAAGGCCAAGCCGACCGAAGCTGTAGGGCAGCAGTCAGATATAATACAGGAGCTTAGCGATACGAAAGAGCAGGAAAAGGAAAATGCTCTCGATAAGACCATAGATACAACACGCACTGAAACATGTCCGTATACGCCGTAGTATAATTCGTTATTATTTGTAGCTGTTTTAAGGATATTGCATAAAAGGAGGAATAAAGATGAAGGTGAAATACTTGATTATATTAGCGGCAGTGACAACTTTTATTCCCGCGTTCTTGTTTGCTGCCGAAATTACCGAAGAGGAGATAACGCCCAGGGGCACCCAGAAGATTTATATTGATGAGGCAGACGAGTATACATTCTTTCAGAGGGGCAGGTTGAAGAACCTGCTTGGTGTCTCCTTCGGATACGATAATAACACCCATTTGAACAGCGACAGAAACGGCGACGCCTTCAACCAGACTTATTTTAAGACCAGCTTTACTTCGTCCATTACCAGGGATAAGAAGGTTACCGGTATTTTGGAATATGATCTTATGACGTTAATGTATTGGGGGGAGAGCAAACTTGATATTGTTAAAAATGGTTTGCATGCGGGCATAGAAAATAAAATCAATAAGGAGTGGGAATTAAGCGGCGGCTATCGCTTAGGTACCTATTCCTATATCAATAGCTCAAGCGATAACTTTTATGAAAACATAGGGTATTGGAAGGTCAAAGAAAATCTTCCTTTCCAGTTCTATCATCAGCTAGGTTATGAATTGGGGTTTAAGAATTACCCGCAACGTCATATCCGTACCACTGCGTCGATAGATAGCGATAAGAAGAGGAATGACCTGCGCAATACCGCCAGTTATGAAATAGGCAAATATTTCGCCAAGGATTTGTTCAAGATCGGCTACGAGTATTACAATAATAATTCAAGCGAGAAATACCTCCATTACTATGATTACGATTCCCATAAGTTTTCTACTTCTTTGACGCATTTGTTCAATGATAAGATTTTTAGCTATCTTTCTTTCGGGCGCCAATACCGCAACTTCCGTGCCCGTACTCTTACCCTGGACAGCGCTTTTAAGGAATGGGATAGGACCTTCTTTTTTGCCTCCGCCTTGTACTATAATCTTAATAAGTCGCTCACTGTTGGGCTTAGTTATACGTACAGGCAGAACTCTTCCAATGAGCCGGCAGAAAAATATTCCGGGTCGCTTCTTTCTATGTCTACCTACTATCGGTTTTAAGCATCGTTCCTCCTAACATACCGCCTACACCTACACGCCGCTTGTGGATAAAAAGAAAGCATTAAAATTAGGGGTAAGTTTAGGTATTACTTTTACCTTGGCAATAATTTTCTTTGCTTTCACCCATACCAAAACTTACCAGATTTTAGAACTGAAGGCGCTGGATCTGCGTTTTGTGCTAAAAGGTAACAAGGTTTCTTCCCTTCCCATAGTACATATTGACATTGATGACCAAAGCCTCAGCATTTTGGGCAGGTGGCCTTGGCCCCGCGCATATCACGCCAAACTCATTACCCTCTTAAAAGAATGCCAGGCAAAGCAGGTTCTTTTTGATGTCCTTTTCCTGGAACGGCAAAAGGATAACCCTAAGGATGATGAGCGTCTTACCCAGGCCTTAGGGCAATCCGGCATTGTTTACCTCCCGTTTTATTTCAGTAAAGAAGAACTGAAAATCTCCGATTCCCTGCGGCAGCTTTTAATTAAGGATATCTCTGTTACGCTGGAAGATGCGGCGCGCAAGCTGGGCAAAGAAACCGCCGGCAGTAAAGAACAATTTTCATTTGCCAAAAAGTATATCATCGATGAGGCCGTTAGTGAGGTTATACGTAAAGATCCGAATATTTCCATTGATGGGCTCCTGCAGCAGGTAGAGGAGTCGCGCGGTTGGCTCTTTTTCTCGGAAGAAGAGGCCTACGTCCGCGATAGTTTTGAGAAAAATAAGGCAGCGCGGTTTTTTGTCAACAAGTTCGGCATACCATTTCCTTCTGCGAGTTGGCCATTTGGCCGGGAAGACAACAAGTTGAATGTGCCTTTACGAGAATATTACCTCAATACAGAAGGAAGCGGTTTTATCAATGCCGATGCAGATATTGACGGAGTCACCCGCAAGGTGCCGCTTTTTATCCGCTACGAAGATGTTATCCTTCCTCAATTGACCGTGGCAGCGCTTATGGAATCATTAGGGGTAAAAGAGATTGCAGCCGAGAAGTCCCGCATCATTTTTAAAAACGCGCATCGCGGCGAAAAGGTAAGCGATATCGCCATACCCGTAGATGCCCGGGGAAGAGTCTTAGTAAACTGGCAGGGCAGGTGGGAGTCTTCCTTTAAACATATACCCTATTATCTGATTCTTTCTTTGCAGGAAATAAGGGAACAGCTATCCAAGGCGGCAGAAGCTATCCAAGGCCTAGCCGTTTCCGAAGCGCCTAGTGCAGAAAATTCACCCGAGAGGTTGCGATATCTTAAAGAAAACGAATTAGCGCTCAAGACTAAGCTCACCGGTATGATTAAAGATAAGGTCTGCATCATCGGATTAACTGCAACCGGCACGCACGATTTAAGGCCGGTGCCTGTGCAGGAAAATTATCCCATGGTAGGGCTTCATTCTAACCTCATCCATACCATTCTTACCGAGGATTTTATCCGCGAGAAACGCGGAGGGTTAAATATAATTATCTTCTTTGTGACTGCGCTTTTTGTTGCCTTTTGCTCCCTGGTAAAGCTTTCAAAGAGCGTATTTCTATCGCTGGGATACTGTTTAGCATACGCGCTTGCCTCGTGTTTCGTATTTATATTTTTTGGCTGGTGGATAGATTTTGTAGGGCCGTTGGGAATAGTCGTTTTTGGTTTTTCCGGAGTGACTAGCTTTCGTTTCTTTACCGAAGAAAAAGAAAAACTCTGGATAAGGCAGGCATTCAGCCACTACCTTTCTAAAGAGGTCATTAATGAGCTCATGGATGATCCCTCGCGCCTCAAGTTAGGAGGGGAGCGCAGGAATATCTCGGTCTTTTTTTCCGACGTGCGCGGTTTTACCAGTTTCTCGGAATCTGCGCAGCCTGAAGAAGTAGTCGCACGGCTCAACGAAATTTTAACTGCCCAGGTAGGCGTCGTATTTAAATCCAACGGCACCCTGGATAAATTTGTGGGAGATGAATTAATGGCATTTTTTGGCGCTCCGGGGATACAGCATAAAGATAATCACGCGCTTGTCGCAGTGCGCGTGGCCGTTGAAATACAAGAGACTTTGAAGAGGCTGCAGGCGCAATGGGCCGGCGAGGGAAAGGCCATCCTGCAGATAGGTATTGGCATTAATACCGGGGATATGGTCGTGGGTAACATGGGGTCATTAGAACGCATGGATTTTACGGTTATCGGCGATAATGTGAATTTGGCCGCCCGCTTATGCTCGGCAGCGGGCAAGGATGAAATTATTATCAGCGAGGCAACGTATAATTACGTAAAGGATCATATCGAAGCAGTTAAACTAGAACCGATTATGGTTAAAGGCAAGGCCAATGCAATTTCGATTTATAAGGTGGTTGGCTTAAGAAATCCCGACGCTGTTAGCGAGTGAGTGAATTACCCTTAAAAGAAGTAATCCTATCGTAAGTCCGATAATCCAGCTTAACAATATCTCTTTAGGCTTAATAAAGCTACGGTGTGCAAACTTCATCTTTTTGTTCAATGAGAAAAGCGCCAGCCGCATGAGAAGCAAGGGGGCTAAAAGAAGATATGCTCCCGGGATTATGCAGAAGGTAACGATGAGCGCTCTTTCAAGCATGCCGTACCATTTTTCAAAGTCAGTGTACTGGGCCCCCGAGTGTCTCATAAAAGTCAGTTTGAATATCCGTATTAGAAAAAACCCGTTATAAGTTGCGGCAATAAGCGCGATGAGATAGGCGATGAAGATGTTATTGTTGTATATGGATACGAAACCGTTTCTCGCAATAGGAGGAGCCAGATTCTTAAGATCAGTAAAAAATAGCATAGCAATAAGCACGATATGGAAACATTGGTCAAGCAGGTAGAACCAGAAGCTGTATTTAGTAAATCCTGTGTAACTCACCTTGACCGAATCTTGCAAAAGATGGATTAATCCCAGCAGGATAATAAAAATCCATACCTTGGGAAGATGGAGGTAGGGCCAGGAGAGCGCCAGGAAACTTGCTACGATAAGGAGCGCGTGAGGTATGCCGCCCCATAAACCGCGGTGTTTGAGCCCATAGATTTTGTTGGTCTGCAGGGGGAAATCTCCGATAAAATGCCCCAGTAGTAACCTAAGGAAGAAAAACATGGTCTGTTGTGTCCTTTCTTTTTATTCCTGCCCACTCATCATCGTCTGCTGCCGCATCTTTGGAGAACTGCGTGCGCCTGCGCCGCTTGCCCCGAATTTACGCAGAAGTTGTATGACTTCTTCATTTTGGCGGTTCATCGCCAAAGATAAGGGCGTAGCGCCGTTATCCATGCGTGCGTTGGGGTCAGCTTTATGTTCTAATAAAATCCGTACGACTTCAATATGGCCGGGCTTACGGCCTTTAAAGGCGGCAAAGTGCAGGGGAGTAGCGTTATCTTTTGCCCGCGCATCTATTGTTGCTTTATGTGCGATGAGAATAATCGCTGCTTCAGGTTGTGCCTGCGATGCCGCAACATGCAAAGGAGTGCCTTGGTTTTTGTTGCGCACATTTACATCTGCGCGATAGGTATCTAAGAGAAGTTTCATAGCTTCTAATTGTCCTCTACCGGTTGCCCAGTGCAAGGGCGTTTTACCTACTTCATCCTGCGCGTATAAAAGGTTGGGGTCTTTATCCAGGAGCGCTTTTAGCGTAGCAATATCACCGCTTTTAGCTGCTTCGTGAATCGGGCCCGCTTGCGCAGATAGCATAAGGGACAAGGAAAAGAAAACCGCTATGCTGCTTGGAACGAATCTTTTCATATTTTTCTCCTTCTTTAGGCTAAAAGAGTAGCAGGTTGATTTCTATTATACTGTGCGGTTATCCTTTGGTCAATCTAAAATAAGAACCCGTAATGCAGTTAGAATTTATTTTGTAGTTTATGCTTTTTGCAGTATAATGGAGCCCCACGGCTTTACAGCCGCGGTTCCTGAAGTTACCCGCCTACGCTTCGCTTCGGCGGGTCCGCCTTCAACAGGTAACGGCGACATCCGTCTGCCTTCGCTTGCGCTACGGCGGACGGCCCGCCGTAACAAAGTGAAGGCAGGCCGCCGAAGCACAAATGTGCGTAGGTAGACTGCGCGAAGGCGGATAAAACCAATTATCTACCACAAGGGGCAAGGTGGGGTATTAAACGATATCTGTGACGGAAGAAAGAAAAATTATTATTAGATTTTAATTCATGAAAAAAGTAATCATTATTGGCGCAGGCCCTGCTGGATTAGCAGCAGCTTATAAGCTATGCGTTCATCAAATCAACCCTATTATTCTGGAAAAAGATGCTAGCGCAGGAGGCTTAAGCCGTACCATTGAATATAATGGCTGTTATTTTGATATCGGCGGACACCGGTTTTTTACCAAAAACAAGCTAGTTTTTAACTGGTGGCGGGATATCTTAAGAGAAGATTTTGTCAAAACGTCTCGCTATTCAAGAATTTATTATAATGGAAAATTCTTTGATTATCCCATTTCCATTGCCAATGTCATTTTTAATTTAGGCATATTTAAAACCCTGCCTTTATTTTTTAGCTACCTAAAAGTGAGACTTTCACCTTCTAAAGACGAAGAGTCGTTTGAGAAATGGGTTACGAACCGGTTTGGCAATAGGCTCTACCAGATTTTCTTTAAGAGTTATACAGAAAAAATCTGGGGTATTCCCTGTAATCAGATCTCAGCTGATTGGGCGGCACAGCGAATCAAAGGGCTTTCTTTGTCTAAGGCATTACGCAATGCTTTATTCAAGAACAGCAAGGATACGGTTAAGACGCTGATTACCGAGTTTTATTATCCGCGCAAAGGCGCGGGAATGATGTATGATATGATTGCCAGCAGGGTCATCCAAAAGGGCGGTTCAATCCGGTTCAATTGCGAAGTTGTTGGGATAAAGCATGAAAATTATAAGGTCACAGGTTTAATCTGTAAGGATACCAAGGAGAGCAGGTTATTTGAGATAGAAGGGACAGATTTTTGTTCCAGCATGCCGATTAATTTGTTAGTTTCTTGGATGAAGCCTAGTCCAGATGAGGCCATATTGAAAATGTGCAAACGGCTTAATTACCGAAGCTTAATTATGGTATATTTTATTTTTAACCGTAAAGACTTGTTTAAAGATAACTGGATTTATGTTCATTCTTCCGATGTAAAAGTATGCCGGATCCAGAACTATAAAAACTGGAGCCCTGCCATGGTCTCTGATTTTAATAAAAGCTCATTGGGCTTGGAATACTTTTGCAACGAGGGTGATTTCATGTGGTGTCAAGCAGATGATATGATAATAGATTCGGCAATAAGAGAATTGGAAAAATTAAAGATTGCGAGTGCCGAAAATATCTTAGATGCATTTGTCTTGCGGGTTCCTAAAGCATATCCGGTATATGACAGCAATTATCATGAAGCAATGGGGGCAATAAGAGATTTTTTAGACAGATTTTCTAATCTTAAATGCATAGGTAGATACGGAATGTTCCGTTATAACAATATGGACCATTCGGTATTAACCGGATTTTTTGCAGCAGAAAACATACTCGGCTCAAACAAGGACTTATGGGATGTCAATATAGAGCGGTCATATCATGAAGAACTGGAAGAAACTAGCGACTCCCAATTCAGCTGAATCCTTTTATCCGCCTTCGCGCAGTCTACCCACGCACATTTGCGCTTCGGCGGCCTGCCTTCACTTTGTTACGGCGGGCCGTCCGCCGTAGCGCAAGCGAAGGCAGACGGCCTGCCTTCACTTTGTTACGGCGGGCCGTCCGCCGTAGCGCAAGCGAAGGCAGACGGATGTCGCCGTTACCTGTTGAAGGCGGGTAATTCCAGGAACCGCGACTGTAAAGCCGCAGGGCTCCATTATGATTAATTTACTCTTAGATTTTTCAAAATTTGAAAATCTTTTACTGTTTATACCTTTGATTTTAATAATCAGTTTTTGGATGTATCTCAAGTTAAAGAAGGAATCTCGTTTTAGCCTCACGCCATTTATTTTGATTAATGTGTTACTTTTCTTAACGTGGGGTTCGTTAACAGGTGTAAATCACGATACCTCTGAACATCTCCACTGTGCCTGGATGGTTTCTCGAGGTTTGATTCCTTATAAAGATTTCTGGCAGCATCACCCGCCATTATTATGGCTAATTTTAGCTCCTCTTTTTAAAATACTCAAACCCACGGTTCTAATATTGGACGCGGCTCGAATTTTTTGTGCGTTTATTTTTGCGGCTATCGGCTTTGTCGGTTGGAAGATTGCCAAGGAAGTTTGGCGCGAAAAAGCCAATCCTTCCACATATATGCTTTTATTATTCAGTGTGAGTAGCTTAGGACAATTCTTATTATTCCGGCCGGATTTATTTATGGATATTTTCCTGCTACTTGGAATTTACTTTTCTTTAGGAATCCCTGGAAACAAAAGAGTTTTGCCTGTTTTTCTTGCCGGGTTATCGTTTACGCTTGGTGCCTCTTTTAATTTGAAACAATATCTTCTATATTTCTTGCCCATTATTATTATTTTTTGGGAAAAAGATAAATTCAGGATTGTAAAATTTTTAGTATATATTTTTGGTCTTGTTGCTGGCGTCGCTCCAACGTTGTTTTATTTAATTAAGAAAGGTATTCTAACTGATTTCATTTTTTGGGTATTAATGTTTAACGGGCAACATCTTGATTTGTATATATCTTTTCCTGTGGCGATTGGATTCATGGGGATTTGGGGGGCATATCTATTGTTAGGCCGCTACCGTAATTTTAAAGATGCAAAGGCGTTAGTTCTATTTATCGCCTTTTGTTTAAGTACGTTAAGTTCGCTAACCAGACGTGTATTTCTTTTTTATCCTTTCTATATAGGATTTTGGTTTATTTTGTGCGCAATAGCAGGTAGCGGATGTAACATAATAGGGATATTCGAGAAAATACCTTCGTTAATCAAAAAATCTATCATAGCGGGTCTTTTTTTTAGTTTATTAATCTTCCCGAATATTTTGATTGCACAAAGACATGAAGAAGCTTCTTTTTCCGAGCATAAAAAAGTAATATCTAAACTGATGGAATATTGCCAAGGCGAAACTTGTTTGGTTCTCCTGCCTTTGCATCCCATATTTAGTTATGACGCGACACGGCTTTATTCGCATTGGCAATATCTTTTCAGCGATCGTATCTTGGACTTGAGAGTCGACATTAATAATAAAAATATAGCTCAGGCAATTATAAATTCACCTCCGGCAGTAATTGAGTATAAACATCCCGCCGCAGATGAAATTTTTATTATAGATTTATTGCTGAAAAATTTAGTCTCTCCGCAAGATTTGAGAAAAATAAGAACTTTCTTGGGGGAAAATTATACCGTAAAAAAAATAGGCAAGTCTAAATATTATATTAGGAATGATAAGCTAAATGACAGATAACCTGTAGCACCTGTAATATAAAAAAAAGGAATAGTCCTATGTTAAACATAATTAATTCTCGCAGAAGTGTGCGGGTATGGACGCAGCAGCCGGTTCTAGAAGAGGACGTGCATAAAATAATAGAGGCGGGTATGAACGCGCCTTCAGCGGGCAATGAACAGCCGTGGTATTTTATCGTGGTTAACGACAGAGAAATCCTGGCTAAGGCATCGCTGCTTAATCCCCATGGAGGCTTTGTAAAGAATGCTGCGGTGGCAATTTTATTATGCGCGGACCTGCGTTTAGAGCGATCCCCCGGTTATTGGGTCCAGGATTGTTCTGCGGCAGCGGAAAACATGCTTCTTGCATCCCACGCCCTTGGCATAGGGGCAGTATGGACTTCCGTGTATCCGATAGAAGAAAGGATGCGGGGGTTCTCAAGCCTTTTTAATCTTCCTGAAGAAGTAATTCCGTTTGCCTTGATTCCTTTGGGTTATTCTGCACGCGCAACAGATTGTCCCAAGAGTAGATTTAATCCCTCGCGCATCTTTCGTAATCGCTGGGAATAGATGTCCTAATCGAGGATAGATAAATTAGAAAGATAAAAGCTATGCCGGCGTTAAGTACCTTTATGCGGAAAAAGAAAATAGAATATTTTATTCATGGTATTCCCAAAGATGCCAAGATACTTGAGGTTGGTTGTGGTAGTGGCTGGTTAAGAAGTTATCTTAAAGACCACGGCTGGAATAACTATACGGGGTTAGATATTGCTCCGCCAGCCGATATTGTAGGTAATATCATCGAATGGGAATCTCTGGGGATTGTTCCGGATTCGTTTGATGTGGTAGTTGCTTTTGAAATGATTGAACATGTAAACTGCCTCCAGCATTTTTATGCTATACTTAAGCCGGGCGGATTACTTATGATCACGCTTCCCTTGCCGCATACGGATTGGATATGTATGATTTTGGAAGCAGTAGGTTTAACTCAGAAAAGGACAAGCCCCCATACGCAGTTGAGATATTGTAAGCATATTTTACCTTTTGAAACAGTTAATTATCGTATTATAGGAGGGATTGTCCAGTGGGGGATATTTCGTAAGCCAGGGGGGGGTAAGAAAGGCGGTCAGGGACTAAAAATAATTTTCGGCATTATCCTCAGGCACAAACCCCAATAGTTTCTTGGTTTCCGTAAGGTCAAATACACCATTGCTGTTATCGCTTACTGCGAATGCGGCGAGAAATTCCGTATTCACCTCTAATGCCTTCGTGAAAGCCAGAACAAGGTCTCTTTTACTGCAAAACACGGCGCGCATATAGCTGCCGCCGACTGAAGCAGGATTATCCTCTGGCACTGTCCAGCCGATGCGCAAGGCCACAAACTGCATACCCAAATAAGACAGGTGTCTGCCTAGATTTTCTCCGTAGACCTTGGATTCGCCATAAAGGCATAGGGGCGTGGGATGACTGTCGAGGGTGATGAGTTGTTTGGTTTCACCGTTTAAAAAGGCGGAAATATCGCTTTGATGGTAAAAATTAGAACTGGCAAAGACGATTTTTTTTACTCCTGCGTGCATGGCTTCATCGAAACAATAGCTCGTGCTAAGGAAATTATTACGCAAAGTCAAGTGTCTGGGAGCTCCGGGGTTAGGATTGCCAGCTAGGTGAATGAGGGCATCTAGTCCATCAAAGGCACCCTTAAGATTCTCTCTGTTGGCGCAGTCTATTTTGGCACTGGCGTGAGGAGGAGAAGTCTTGATTTCCCTGATATCGTACAGGAAAAGCCTATAGTTTTGCGCCAGACCTTTTTGCAGGGTAGAGCCGACATTTCCCGCAGCTCCGGTAATGCCGATTTTTTTTCTTTGCGTAGGTTCGATATTCATTGGCTTCATTGTATAAATAAAGCCGGTTGAGGTCAAGAAGATTTTACCTAATACCGGCAACTTCCTTCGATTAAATAAAACAATTTTCGTTACCTGAAAAGGGTAAGGACCACCCCCCAAATTTTTATTGTGTATATTTATTATCGTATTATAATAAAGCTGTTAATGTGGATTTAAAAAAAACCTTAAAAAGGAGGTTTCTGATGCGAAGGAGCGTTTTGTTTGTGGCAGCGATTGTCTTTTTATGTTACGTAAACGCCTATGCCCGGGCCCCTGGGGCTGGTCGGCGTCGAGACAAAGATAACAACCCTCCCGGTCCTGCGGGCGGCCGGGGAACAAATTGGGAGAACAAGCCAGGCCCGCAAGGTGGACCAGGTACAAGCCCTGACCGTCGTCCCAAACTTGACAAGGATAATAATCCTCCCGGTTCAAAAGGCGGACCGGGCACAAATTGGGAGAATAAACCCGGGCCGCAAGGTGGTCCTGGTGCAGGGCCTGATAGACGTCCTGCGCAGGCAGTGGACCAGCGTTGGGAGAAAAAAGCTGATGCTAATAAGGACGGCGTCGTAGACCAGACTGAAGCTCAGCAGTGGAAAGACCAGCGAGCTGTGGTTGACAGAGGCTGGGAGAAAAAAGCTGATGCTAATAAGGACGGCGTCGTAGACCAGACTGAAGCTCAGCAGTGGAAAGACCAGCGAGCTGTGGTTGACAGAGGCTGGGAGAAAAAAGCAGATACCAACCAGGACGGCGTTGTTGACGCAGTTGAGATGCGTCAATGGAGGCAAAAGCAGGAAAATAGCGGTTCTGTCCAAGATGCGGCTACAGTAAATAAAGGATGGGAGCGCAAGGCAGATGCCAATAATGACGGCGTGGTAGATCAAACAGAGATAAACCAGTGGCGCAAGAGCCATCCTGACAAGGACAACAACCCTCCCGGGCCAAAAGGCGGACCGGGCACAAATTGGGAGAACAAACCCGGCCCGCAAGGCGGACCAGGCGCAAGCCCTGACCGTCGCAAATAATAAAGGGAGGCCACAGAAGTGGCCTTTAGTTGGGCTGGGTCAACGCATCAATCACCTGCCCAAGCCAATTTTATTTTATACCACCCTCCTTAAAATTCGCCATTGAAGGAAAGCTTGTTTAGCGGTAGAATATAGCCATGCATTTTAGGGCAGGGAATTAAACCTTAGGCAACTTAAAAAACCAGGCAAAGGCCTGGTTTTTTAATTCTAAAGCGAAGCGAGGGTCTCTCTAAAAGATAACAGGTTGTTTTTATCAGCTAACGGAGGTAGATATGAGAAGAACGGGCTACTTAGTTTTGCCGGTATTATTCATCTGCTGGGTATTATGTGCGGCGGTTGTTTACTGTGCAGATAGTTCAGAAGACGCGGAATCCGAAATAAGTAGATACCAAATTTATACTACGCAGGCTTTCACGGTGATACTTGATACTAAAACAGGAAAAGTTTGGAGGCTTTCCGCTGATATGTCTGGTAAAATTAAGGGTGAAGGAGTTACGGTAGAGGGATTGGCGTATAGCAGTAGCGACTCGGATACCTTAAACAACAAACTCAAAGATATTAATTTAGAAAAAGTGTCGGATAAAAATAAAAAACAATGCGAGGAAGCTCTTCTTACGGAATTCTCCTACCGTCTGGATGCGGATAAAATTGGTAAAATACTTAAATATTATAAAGAAAAATAACAGTGATTCCGTGCCAACTTCTCATTGAAAAGAAGGTTCTTTAGCGGTAGAATATAGCCATGCATTGTAGGGCAGGGAATTAAAACTTAGGCAATCCTCTAGAAAATTAGGGGGTTGCCTTTTTTGGTCAGAAGGAGAAAATGATGAAGACAAAAGGTATAATATTAATTGTTTTGGGTATGTTGGGAGCTGTATTTGTCTGTACCTTTGATATAATTGCCGGAAAGCCCGTAAATGATATAACCGGAACAAAATCAATCTCTGCACTTATTATCTGCGCTATTTTCATCATACTGGGCATTCGTTTTCTGCTGAAGAGTTCAAAGAAGCAATAAATGGATTATGCATAAAAAACAATTAATTTGGCTACAGGTTCTCACGGTGTTACTTTTAGTAGGCACGGGTTTGGCGCAGCAACTGGCCCAAGACGCTATTAAAAGAGGGAAGGATTATGTGGATAAAGGTATGTATGATCAGGCAATTAAGGAGTTTGCCGATGCCATAAAGTCAGACCCCAAAAATAGCGAAGCCTACTATAACCGGGCACTTACCTATCAGACTATGGGAATATTAAGCAATGCCATTTCTGATTACGGCAAGGCAATAGAATTTGACCCTGATAACGCCGAGATATACTACAACCGCGGAATCGCCTATTATTATAATGATTACTCTGATGAGGCTATCGCCGATTGGAACAAGGCCATTGAACTATGTCCGCGTTGTCCGGAGAGCTATAACAGGCGGGCATTTGCATATTTTAAAAAAGAGGAGTATGATAAGAGTTGGGATGACGTGCATAAATTAGAAGCAATGGGACACCGTCTCCCCGCTAAATTTCTTCAAGACCTCAGGAAATACTCGGGAAGAGAAAAATAACGCAAAAGGCGGCTCTCCTAAAAGATTAGTGGGTTGCCTTGTCTGTTGAGGAAAAATATGAATAACAAGTATTCAGGCAAAGAAAGGCGTAAATTCAAACGGGTAGACGCAAATTTCATCGCTTTCTACAGAGTGAAGTTTCCTTTGGCTGTGCGCATGAGGTTCGGAAATACGGATATTGATGCCTCAACGCTGAATATAAGCGAAGGCGGCATGGCTGTATTAACTGATTTTGATATTCCTGCCTTAAGTGTTGTTACGGTGAGATTTATTATGGTAGATGAGAATGCCGCCAACTCGGAAAGCCGGACCAGGTCAATAGAAGTCAAGGGAGAAGTGCGCTACGATCTTTGGATGGAGCAGGAAAGGGTGCATCGGTTAGGAATTCAATTTATCGGCTTATCCGAAGATGACTGCAATTTTATAGCTAACTTTGTTAAGGCGAAGGGATAACCAAAAAAGGTATTGACGCTCATGGGGCAAAAAATAGCTTAGAAGGGGGTGAAGTAAAATGGCAAAGTTTTTGATGTTAGGAAAATATTCTGTGGAGGCAATCAGAGGAATCGCTGCGGACCGCACCAAGAAAGGAATTGAGATTATTGAGAAAGCCGGAGGAAAGATTAACGCCATGTATGCATTATTGGGTAGGTATGACCTGGCCTTTGTGGTGGATTTTCCCGGTGTTGCCGAGGCAATGAAGGCCTCAGTCGCACTCGCCAAATTAACCGGCATTGGATTTACCACCTCGCCAGCAGTTCCCATAGAAGAATTCGATAAGCTGGTGGGTTAATCTCGGTTCCAAAAGATTACTTTTTGTAACTAAATTCAGGGGAGTATCTTTTGCGCCTGTGTAAGCAGGGGTTTCCGGACCAACAAAGAATTTTAGCAGGCATTTCTTTTAAGTAATCAAGGTTAACGGGAAAGGAGCAAGATGGATAGCTTATTCTTGAGTCCTTTGGAGATATCCAAAGAAATAAGCAATATCGGCGAAAAGAAAGCAAACGAGACCATATTTGAGTTATTCATCTTTGGGATTTTGGCCGGGATTTATATTTCCTTTGGCGCTGCGGTTGCCACGGCGGTGCTAAGCGGAGGGACGCTGGATGCGGGGATGGCCAAGTTTCTCGCCGGAAGCGTTTTCAGCGTTGGCCTGATGTTGGTGCTTATTCTGGGCTCAGAACTTTTTACCGGAAATATCCTGATGACCATCGGGCTTATCTATCAAAAATATTCCTGTATCAAGGTGATCCGTAATTGGTTAGTTGTCTATTTTGGTAATTTATTAGGCGGGATAATTATTGCCTGGCTCGTTTTTAATTCGGGCCTGCTTGCGGGCCTGGGTAATTTGACCCCGACTGGAGCTGTCGCCGTTAAGATTGCGGAAACAAAATTAGGCTTAAATTTTACTGAGGCGATGTGCCGAGGAATCCTGTGTAATATGCTGGTGTGTCTGGCGGTAATTATGTGTATCGCCGCCAAGAGTATCGTAGGCAAGATACTAGGAATCTATTTCCCCATTATGACCTTTGTCGCCTCAGGCTATGAGCACTCCGTAGCCAATATGTATTTCCTGCCCGCAGGGCTGATGGCTAAGGGTGAATTTGCATCGCAGTTCTTTACTATGTTCAATAACCTTATTCCTGTTACGATTGGTAATATTATCGGAGGTCTTTTGATTGTCCTGCTCCATCCCAAGGTTGAAGAAAGAATAGCTCGCATTCTTATTAGAAAAAGGCAATAAAGAAAATAGGCTTAGGATTAATTCTGTTTGACAAATCCGGATAGGGAGGTATAATAAAATAATAAGAAGCATTTAAAAAGATTAGAAAATCTTAGGCCGTAAGGGAGAGAGACTACTAACCTTTGCGGCTTTTTCTTTTAAGGGGGAATGACGATGAAAAAAGTAAAGACTTCAGGCAAGGGCAGGATATGTAAATTCCCGCATTGTAAGCAAATCTTAAGCGTCTACAATCATGAGGCCTATTGCCATATTCATCTCGGGTGCGTTGATAAGGGGCAGAAGTTGAAGGTGGCCCAAGTATAATGACCCAGAGAGCTAGCCAGCTTGACCAGAGTTTTTACGGGTTAGGTATCGCGCCCAAAATCCTGGATATTCTTGAACGCATAAAGTTTAAGGTGCCGACGCCGATTCAGTTGAAGGCGATTCCCCTGGCAATTCAAGGCAAGGATATTATTGGCATTGCCCAGACCGGCACCGGCAAGACCCATGCATTCGCTGTCCCGATGGTGCAGCTTCTGGCTCAGAAAAAAGGCACGGGGTTAGTGCTTGCGCCTACCCGGGAGTTAGCTATTCAGATTGACGAGTCTTTCCAGGGGATTGCCCATCCTTTTGGAATGAGGACCGCCTGTCTTATCGGCGGCGCTTCGATGCACGAGCAGGTGCAGGCCCTGCGTAAAAATCCCCGGGTGGTGATTGCCACTCCGGGCAGGCTCATTGACCATATGGGCCAGTGGAATATATTGCCCGATGACGTGGTCATGCTGGTGCTTGATGAAGCGGACCGCATGCTTGATATGGGGTTTACTCCCCAGGTTGAGAAAATTCTGCGCTTCCTGCCGAAAGAAAGGCAGACTATGCTATTTTCGGCGACTATCCCCAAAGAAATCATGGAGATTGCCGCAAGGCACATGAAACTTCCTGTTTCTGTCGAGATCGCGCCCTCCGGGACTACCGTGGAAAGTGTCACCCAGGAATTATTTATTGTTAAAAAAGAGGCCAAATTGCGGCTGCTGGGCAAGCTGCTTGCGCAATATCACGGAGCCGTGCTTTTGTTCTCCCGCACCAAGCACGGTGCACATAAAATTACGCGTTCGATTAAGGAAATGAGGTATAGTGTGGCAGAGATACATTCTAACCGTAGCTTAAGTCAGCGTCGCGAAGCGCTTGAAGGTTTTAAATCAGGAAGGTATAAGGTGCTTGTGGCAACCGACATCGCTGCCAGGGGAATTGATGTTATCGGTATCGAGCTTGTAATCAACTATGACCTTCCCGATGAAGCGGGAAATTATGTGCATCGTATCGGCCGGACCGCGAGGGCAGGGCATAAAGGGCATGCGATTTCTTTTGCCACGCCTGAGCAAAGCCGCGATGTGCGGGATATCGAAAAAATCATCAGGACTTCACTGCCGATTTCAAAACACCCGGAGATTTCCCAGGAACAATTTATTCAGTCTTCGCATCAACCTGGGCATAAACAACCAAAGGGTAACTACAGGTTAAGCCATCATAGGCGCCACAGGTTTTAACTTTGCTATAGTATCGTTGTTTAAAGGATATGCGCGATACCTAAAAATGGAGGCTCAATGTTCAGAAAGATTTGCGCCCTCGTATCAGTATGTGCATTTAGCATTTTAACTTCCGGATGCGCTTTAATTTCCACCGCCCTCGGAGCAGCTGCTGCCTACGGCATCTCTCAGGCATTTAGAAAATAAACTCCCGCCTCCTAACTAATGATGAACCGGTAATTTTTTTCTTGACAAAATAATCGAATACGCATAAAATTTTAAAAGATATTGCCTAAGATACCATTCCTATGATGCTATGTCTAAAAGATAATGCTTGCATTGATTACACAGATTTTTAAAAAACTTGCCTGCCGGCAGGCAGGGATTGCACAGATTAACAACGGTAACGTTATCTGTGTAATCTGCCTTTTAATCGGTGTAATCATAATATTATTTAGTTGATGAGGCACTATGATTGAAGCCAAAAGCATTACCATGTATTATGGCTCTACCCGGGCGCTTGACCGTGTTTCATTTGTCGCCAGGGAGAATGAGATTGTCGGTTTGCTTGGGCCAAACGGCGCAGGCAAGTCAACGCTCATGCGTATTCTCACCACTTTTATCTATCCCACCCAGGGAACCGCAAAAATCTGCGGCTTCGATGTAACCCAAGACCCGCTTTCCGCCAGAAAAGTTATCGGCTATCTTCCGGAAAACCTTCCTCTTTATATGGATATGCGCGTGGATGAATTTATTGATTTCGTCGGCCGTTCCCGCGGATTATCCTCTGGGGAATTAAAAAAGAGAAAAGAGTGGGTTATTGAAGCTACGCAGATTGCTGGTGTCTTAAAGCATATTATTTCGGAATTATCTTTAGGATACAGGCAGAGGGTGGGTTTGGCCCAGGCATTAATCCACGACCCCAAAGTGCTTATCTTGGATGAGCCGACCTCAGGCCTTGACCCCATGCAGATTGTGGGTATCCGTAAACTCATCAAAGGCCTGGCTAAAGAAAAGACGATTATTTTTTCTACCCATATCTTGCAGGAGGCTTCGGCAGTGGCGGACCGGCTTTTGATTATCGACCAGGGCCGGATCATTGCCCAGGGCACATTAGCGGAATTAAAGAAAGATAAATCTAGCGAGAATGCATTTGTGGTTTCTATCCGTGCCCCCGGGCAGGAGGTTGAAGCTGCGCTTCGAGGCATATCGGGTTTAAAAAGCTGTCATCTGATTGAACAAATCTCCGGGACCTCTAAATTTTTATGCACGGCAGGTTCTTATGAGGAAGCAGCCCGGGCAATAAATAATCTGGTGTGGGAAAAGGCCTGGGTTTTAACGGGACTGGCCTTGAAAGAGCCGTCTTTAGAAGAAGTCTTTTTGGGATTATTTAAGAAGGCGGTTTAAGGATTATGAGGAATATTTTTACTATTGCAAAAAGAGAGTTAGGCGCATATTTTAATTCTGCGATTGCCTATATTTACCTGATTGTCTTTATCGCCATTAACAACAGCCTCTTTATGACCCGCTACTTTCTTATAGGTAAGGCGGATATGAAGCTGTATTTTGACAGCCTGCCTTTAATCCTCTTCATTTTTATACCGGTGATTACCATGCGGCTCTGGAGCGAGGACAAGAAGGTGCACACCTATGAATTATTGCTCACCTTCCCGATGAAGCCCCAAGAGCTGGTCTTGGGTAAATTTTTTGCCAGCCTGATTTTTTATCTTATTTCTTTATTAAGCACTATTACTATTCCGATTATTCTTTATCTTAGCGGCCGGCCGGATCCCGGAGCGATTTTCGGGGGATATCTGGGTTCTTTAATGATCGGCATTCTATTCCTGGCCATCGGGATTTTTATTTCCGGCCTTACCCAGGAACAGATTGTGGCCTTTGTCCTGACCACTTTAAGCTGTTTTGCCATTTTCTATTTGGGCACCGACTTTTTCGCTTCTTTTATTGATGGCTGGACTGCCGGCCTGGGAACCTTCTTGAAGAATTATGTGGGCGCAGCTTCCCACCTGATTAGTTTTAGTAAAGGGGTTATTGACCTTAAGGATATACTTTATTTTGTTATTGCCAGCGCAGTTTTTCTCCTCTTGAACGGTTTCTTTTTAGAAGGAAGATTAAGGCCCAGGGCAAAAATAGTTTTTTCCTTTGCGGTTTTAATTTGTTTAGCAGGAGTAATTCTTTTTAATTTGCTGGTGCATGACTTGCCCGTAGGTAGATTCGATGTCACGGAAAATAAGATTTATACTGTCTCAGATACGGCCAAGAAGATATTTAAAGATTTGAAGACGCAGGTTTCAGTTAATCTTTATATTACGAGCGCAGAAAAGATGCCTACCTTCTTTAAGACCTTGGAGCAGGATATTGTGGGTAAACTTGAGGAATTAAGGGTCGCCTCTAACAACAAATTTAATTTTAAGGTCTTTCATATTGAAGCTGCGCGGCTTTTAGAGGAGAAGAAGGCCGAAGAGAATGCCGAAAAGGAAAAGGGCGCTGAATCACTTGAAAAAACGCTTCAGGATAAAGGGATTGTGCCTTTTCAGGTTCAGAGCATTGACAAGGATGAGGTGGGTTTAAAACTGGTTTATTCGGCATTATCGCTAAGCTACAAGGAGAAAAGTGAGGAAATACTTCCGCGTATCCTGCCTCAGAACCTTCCGGATTTAGAATATCTTCTTTTCTCCCGGATTATGAAGCTGATGCAGGAGAAGAAGCCCAGGATTGCTGTTCTCGCTCCTTTAAAAACCGAAGAGTTTACTCCGGAAATAAGCCGCATTCTATCTGGGGCGGACCAAAACAAACCTCAATATGCGGATGAATATAAAACCCTCCTGCCCTTAATGCGCAATAATGGCTATGATGTAGAGCGCATTGGCTTGAATAAAGAGAGTCCTATTCCTGAAGACACAAGTATCCTGATGATGATAAATCCGGGAAAACTAAACGATAGGCAGATTTATGAAATCAATAAATTTTTATATCAGGGTGGTTCACTTTTGCTGGCGGCTAACGGATTTGACTATTCATTTCAGATTACTCCTCCCAGCGGCCTGGAAGTTACCCCGCAGAAACTTAACTTAGATATAAATAAGCTGATTAAAAAATGGGGGATTAGTATAAACGAAGATATGCTTATGGATGAAAATAGCGAGATTATTGAGGTATCCACCGGCCAGAGAGTAGGTCCTTTTGCCTTATCCATGCCGATTAAAATTCCCAATCAGATTAATGTCCGCTACGACACGATGAACAAAAATGTGCTTTTGATGACCCGGTTGCCGTCGTTATTGTACCTGTGGGGTTCAGCTTTGGATGTTTCTGATGATATCCTGAAACAGTTCGGCTTGAAAAAGTCAGTTATGTTTACCTCAAGCCCGCGCAGCTGGAAAGTAGCTTACGAAGGAGGAAATCTTAAGAAAGAATCACTCGTATTTCCTAAATCATCCACCTCCGAAGGTAAATTCACTTTAGGTGTGATGCTCGAAGGTCAATTCAGTAATACCTTCGCCCAAGCAAATCTTCCGGAGTGGCCTAAAGAAAAAGAGGAGAAGCCGCAAGAGCCGCTAGGCTTGCAGGCTAGCGGCCCTAAGCCGGAAGAGCCGGTGAAATTAGAGGAAAAGAAGGCCGAGATGAAAAATCCCAAGCCCGCAAAATTAATCGTCATCGGCTGCTCAAAAATGTTTAATGACGACCTGATTGCTAATCCGGGGAATTTAGGCCTTTTTAGTAATATTGTGGATGGATTAACGCTGGGTGAGAGTATTGTTAAAATTCGGGCAAAGGCTTATGTCAGCCGGGATATTAAAAAGGTAAGCGATAATCAAAAAATATTCTACCGGTTCATCACTATCTTTTTGGTCCCGATATTATTGATTATTTATGCATCTTTGCGTTTATTCTTACGCAGTAAAGAGAAACAGTTTTACTCTATGGCGCGGGAGAAATAAGCATGGGATTTAAGAAACTTTTAGTTATTGTCGGCGTGGTCTTAGGCCTATTGGTTTTGGTTCTGGTCAAGAAGACGGCCCAGAAAAAATATTTAGCTCAACAGGAAAGCGCGCCGCTGACTGCCGAGTTTGTATTAATCAAAGATTTACCCGAGACTTTTATCTTGAGGGTCGCCGCCTATAAGGGCGATGACGAAAAGAACAAGATGGTTTTAGTTAAAAACTCGGAAGGGCTCTGGATTTTAGAGAGTAAGTACGGAATCAAAGCCAAAAAAGCCACCGTGGATAATCTGCTTAAGGAGCTAAAAGATTTAAAAGGCGAGGTGCGCGCCGAGTCCAAAGACTTATTCGCTGATTTTCAGATTGAAGACAGCAAGGCCTTGCATATTCTTCTTGAAGCAGGGACAGGCAACATTATAAATCATCTGGTAGTTTCTTTTTTAAGGCCTGATTGGAATAAGACCTTTGTCAGGCAAGAGGAGTCCGAAAAGGTTGTCCTGGTAAATAAGGATATCCTTTCGCTTTTTAACCTGTATAACAAGGAAGCAAAATTGAATGATGCTTATTTTGCCGATTTAAAGCTGTTTGCCTTCGAGACAAAACAGATACAGAAAATTGAATTGGTAAGAGACAAAGAGCAATTAATTTTCAAAAAAAGCGAACCAGGAGGTAGCACTAGTCCGGCTTGGAACCTTGAGCCAGCTTTAACCCCAGACGAAGAGATTGATACCAGCAAGGTCGATGAACTGTTGCGCAATATTTACAATATCTATGCCAAAGAGATTTTAGACCCGAGTCTCTCCACCTATGGTTTCGACGCCCCCTTATTAAAGGTCAGCCTGCAAGACCTCGAAGGCAAAAAAGCCGCTCAGATGGAAGTGGGCAAATACCTGGAGTCAGAGAAGGTTTATTATGCAAGGGTTATTCCCGCCAACCTCGTATTTAAGGTATCCGAGTCTTATATCAAGAATTTAAAAAAAGAAAGGGCATCTTTCTTAAAACCAAAAGAGGTCCCAAAAGAGGTCAAGAAAAATTAACCTAAAACCGCAAACCTGGATACTCATATCTTTGACCCAGAAGAAAAATCTGGGCTTTTTTATTTCTGATAAAAAAAAGAGCTCTATGAAAGTCTATTTTTATGATTACACTGATTATCCCGCTCAACAATCTTTTATCTAGCGGGATCCCGCGTCTAGCGGGAAAAGGCACCTGCCTGCCGCAGGCAGGGATTACGCAGATTAAATGTCCTACAAGAAAATCTGTGCAATCTTATTAAATCTGTGTAATCAGAGGTCGCTTATGTATTTTTAGGAGTTTTTAAGCGACCTAAAAATACTGCTTGATTAAGAGCCTTTTTTAACTTAAAATACTTCTTAAATAACATCCCAATGCTAAACAAGATGAAGAATTTAAGATTATTATTTCTGGTAATTATTTTTCTGCTAGGGGTTATCCTCAAAGGATTTTGCGGCCAGGAGGTTGACCTTTCCTCCCAGTATCTTTCGGAGTATGCCAAGTCCTGCTATGAACAGGGAGATTTAGAAACTGCCAAGCATGAATTCCGCAAGGCCTTGCTCGTTAATCCTGATAATGCTGTAGCCAGAAGCTATTTGCAGAAATTGGGAGTGGATGTAGAGAAAGAGATATCCCAAAGAGAACAGCTTCGGCCGGCCTATCTTTACGACTTTAAAAAGGAAATGGAATTTCTCATCAAGCAGATATCCGGCCTCAAAAACGAAAATGATAAATTAAACGCAATAATAAAGAAGATGCAGGAGGCCAACAATCTCCTGGAGAAGGATATTTTAGATTATCAAAATAAACTAAAAACTATACAGGAGAAACTTTCGGCCAAAGAAGCCAATATAAAACAGCGCGAAGAAAAGCGCAGCAGCCTGGAGAGCGCTCAGGCCAAGCTTTTAAACGCCCAGCATCAGCTGGATATTATGGAAGCAAATCTTAAGGCCAGGGATAATCAGCTCAAGGAATTACAAACCCAACTTGACCAGAATAAGAATGCCAACCGGAATATTTCCGATTACCAATCCAAACTTAAATTAACAGAAGAGGGGTTAAAAGAATCCCAGCCTAAGCTCGCCAATTTGCAGCAACAAGTCAGTTTTATGGAAAAAGACCTTAAGCTTAAGGATAAGCAGCTAAAAGATGCAGAGAGCAAGCTCAAGGAGGCCAAGGGCCTAACTGATCAACAAATCGCTGAATATCAAAACAAACTTAAAAGCGTGGGAGATGGTTTCTTGGCTAAAAATGAAGAATCAGCCAAGCTTAATAATCTCCTGAAGCTGGAAAAAGAAGAGCTCAATGCCAGGCTAAAAGAACTTCAGGCTAAATTAAATGAACTGCAAGGCGCCTCCCTTAAGCATGGTTC
>Ga0315283_10000175_pt1 | contig 41896 bp, 38 predicted proteins | sample YL17G09_0_MG_FD_204541 | JGI IMG/M metagenome (GOLD analysis project Ga0315283, IMG submission 204541) | Sediment microbial communities from Yellowstone Lake, YNP, Wyoming, USA - YL17G09_0 | ecosystem: Environmental > Aquatic > Freshwater > Lake > Sediment | place: USA: Wyoming | collected...
GAGTTCGCTTTCCATAATTAGCTCCTTAATTAATTTCGTGGTTGAAACTTTTAAGGAGTATTATAGAAGCGAACTCTTTTTGGCGCAATAACTTATCTACAATCGCGCAAAATGTTGCGGGTCCGGGGGCTAAACAAAAACGTGGATTCCCCCACAGGGGTTTCCAACCGTTTCCACGGGAATGACCCCGATGAGATAGCCGAAGCGGCATCTCACGGGGTAAACAACGAGATTGCTTCGCTGCGCTCGCAATGACATTTATTTCTGTATCACTTCAGACAGAGGTCTTAGGCGATACAAATTAATATATCTTCTCTGATTAACCCTTATTTGCGTGATAAACTGATAAGGGCCGATATCTTTTCCCACGGCTAAAGGAGCGATATTCGCCATTTTCCAGTATTTGTAATAATGGTCGGTGGGGTTAAGGCCTTCTCTTGAATCCCAGGCGACATAAGTGATATTTCTTTCGTAACATTCCCTTGCGAAGTCATTGGGATTATTGGCGTCAAACGTCTGGGTATGAATAAAATTGTCTTTGTACTGCGGGGCCATAATTGTAAGAATAACCGGGACTGTAGTTACGAGTTTTTCGTCCGGTTTTGCGTTTTGGCAGTACCATTCGGTAAGATATTTAAATTCCAAATCTCTTTCGCCATTGCCGACTACCTGCGCAACGACAAATTGATTGGAAACAATCATAAGAATCATTAATATCAGAACGACTAAATTAGGAATCAGCTTCGCTTTGTAAGCGAAACTTTCCGCGGCAAAAACCATAACCGCCGCCAATATCGCGATATACGGGAGAGAAACGCTTGCTTTGCTCATCGGGGCCAACCGCGGCAGATAACCCCATAAAATCATAATCCAGATAATCACTATTACTGATATGACAAGCTGGGATAAGAGTACCGCCGGTTTCGGCAATTTGTCTTTTACCAGTTTCCAGAAACTGATAATACCGTAAATACATATAAGCATAACCATCGCGAAAATAGTCGCGTGATACCTGTGAATGGGATAAGGGTATTTGGAATGAATCCAGAAATACGGCAGAAGAAATATAAGCAGTACCATTATGTTCCATTGTTTTTTATAAAGGCCGTAAACAGAGCCGAACAGGAAAGTGACAACCGTAATAACCTGGTTGGCAATTAAAAGCCCATTCGTAAAAGTCCCGCCTGCCATAGGAGAAGGCTGAAAGAGCGGATAAAAACCAACCTGCCATAATATTTCGGCGTGCTTCATAAAGCCGGTTCTATTCTGCACTCCTTCGACAAACTGCGAGGTATAATCCTTTTTAAATATATTAAGATAGTGAGTGGCGCCGAGGTCATTGCTGCTAAGAAAAGTTCCGAGCATCCATATAGCAAGCGGTATCGAAGCAACGGCGGCATAACCGAAAGCCATAACGCGCTCTTTTTTGTTTTTGCCCTCAATCATATCCAGGACAAACATACCGGCTATCAGGGCGGCGCATTCATAACGCACCATTGTCGCAAGCGAAGCGAAAAGATAGGCCCATTTCGACCTGATAAAAATAAAATAAAGCGTAATCCAGATAAAAAACAGCATCGGAGTTTCAGCGATGGCCTCGGTTAATAATTGCAGCCCAAAAGGATTAATAATCGCAATAGCGGCAAACCAGACGGCGTTTCGGCCGATGACTCTTTTTGCCGCCAGCCATAAAAAGATAACGGTTAAAATATGAGAAATTGAATTTAAAAGCCAGCCGCCCTGAAGTTCGGGACATGCGCCGCCTGTAATGCGACCAAGCAGGACCTGCAGTATTCCGGTCAGCGGGACACGTTTGTAATCGGTCGGCAATTGGAAAGACAAAATCTCTTTCCCCACACCGGCAAAACAGTAAAAATCAAAGTGCGGAACAGCCTGATGACCCCAATACAGAACAGCCTGGTAAACGCCAAAACCGAGCAGCAGCAGGAATAAAAAAATATCAACGCGTTTTTCCATTGCTGCGGTCTGTAACAGCGGCTGGGGAGAAAGACTTTCTTTTAAAGGTTTAATATTTTTCTGATTTTTTCTTCTGTCGGGCACTGGATAACACCTTTTTCTGTAATTATCGCCGTAATATTTTCCGCGGGCGTTACGTCAAAAGCAGGATTATACACATTTACGCCCCGAGGTGCAACCTGAACATTCATAAAGTTAAGCACTTCATCAGGCTCTCTCTGCTCAATCGGGATTTGACTGCCGTTTTTTAATTTTAAATCGAAGGTGCTTGACGGCGCCGCAATATAAAACGGTATATTGTGCGCTTTGGCGAGAACGCTTAAAGAATAAGTTCCGATTTTATTAGCAGTATCGCCATTGGCCGTTATCCGGTCTGCGCCGACAATTACGGCATTTATTTTTCCATCCTCCATCAAAGCTCCCGCCATATTGTCACAGATAAGGGTAACATCGATACCGGCCTGCTTAAGTTCCCAGGCGGTAAGTCTGGCACCCTGCAGAACGGGTCTTGTCTCATCGGTATAGACTTTAAAATTTTTTCCTTTTCTCTGCGCCTCAAATACAGGCGCCATTGCCGTACCATCACCTGCCGTCGCAAGGGCACCGGCGTTACAATGCGTCAGAATCGCTCCGCCGGCAGGTATAAATTTTTCGCCATTAATGCCTATCCTGCGGCACATTTCGACATCTTCATCGTAAATTTTCTGTGCCTGGCTCAATAAGCATTTTCTCATATCATCAATTTCGGCGTTTGGATTTTCACCGGCAAAATCGCAAGCTGTTTTTTTCATTCTTTCCAAAGCCCAAAAGAGATTAACCGCTGTCGGTCTTGATTTTGAAAGAAAATCGGCTTGTTCCTCGATATATTTTACCGCGTCTGAAAGTTTTAATTTTCCCATCTGCTGCGCCGCAAGGCAGATACCAAAGCCGGCGGCAACTCCTATCGCGGGCGCTCCCCTGACGGCAAGGGTTTTTATCGCATTAAATAATTGCTCAATTGTTTTACATTGAATTGTGATAAATTCGGCGGGAAGTTTTCGCTGGTCCGTCAGTTCGAGACAGCCATTGATATCGCCGGTCCATTGAAGCGTCGTAAAGGTTTTCACTATTGGTCCTTTTTCTGCCGGTTATTGAGATATTGCCTGAGATACTCGGCAGTATGGCTCGTTTTGAATTTAAGAATTTCCTCGGGCGAACCGGTAGCGATAACTTCTCCGCCGGCCTGGCCGCCTTCGGGACCAAGGTCAATAATATAATCAGCCAGTTTTATAACATCGAGATTATGTTCGATAACAACCACAGTATTTCCCAAATCGCATAATCTTTGCAGCACGTTCAGCAAATTATGAATATCGGCAAAGTGCAGACCGGTTGTAGGCTCATCGAGAAGATATAATGTATGACCTGTCGAGGTTTTGCCAAGCTCGGCGGCCAGTTTGACTCTCTGCGCTTCGCCGCCGGAAAGAGTCGTCGAGGATTGGCCCAACTGCATATAACCAAGGCCGACATCGCTTAAGGTTTTGAGCAGCCGAATAACCTTCGGAAAATTCGCGAAAAATTTCAGAGACTCTTCAATCCGCATATCGAGAACATCGGCAATCGATTTGCCTTTATATGTAACCTGAAGCGTTTCGGGATTGTATTTACTGCCCTTGCACTGCTGGCAGATAACATAAACGTCCGGCAAAAAGTGCATCTCTATCTTTTTTGTGCCCTGACCCTGACAGTGTTCGCATCTGCCGCCTTTGATATTGAAACTGAACCTGCCCGCGTTATAGCCCCTGATTCTCGCTTCACGGGTCTTTGCGAATAATTGTCTTATCAGGTCGAATACGCCTGTATAAGTAACCGGATTGCTTCGAGGAGTTTTGCCAATCGGCGACTGGTCGATTTCGATAACCTTGTCAATCTGGCTTGTGCCGAGGATATTTTTGTGTTTGCCGGGTTTGGCGCCCGAGTAATATATTTTTCGCCAAAGTCCTTTCAATAGAATTTCAGTAACGAGCGTACTTTTGCCTGAGCCTGAAACGCCTGTAACACAGGTAAAAACGCCGAGAGGAAATTTGACGTCAATATTTTTCAGATTATTTTCGCAGGCGCCCTTAATTTCAATGCAGTGGCTCATCCTGACTTTTCGTCTTCTTGCCGGCAGTTCGATTTTTTTTCTGCCGGAAAGATAATCGCCGGTTATCGAACGCGGGGCCGAACATATATCCTGCAGAGAGCCTGCGGCGATAAGTTCGCCGCCGTGGTCGCCTGCGGCAGGCCCGATATCAATTATATGGTCTGCGCTTCTAATAACGTCCTCGTCATGCTCAACCACAAGAACGGTATTTCCAATATCCGCCAATCGTCTTAATATGCCGAGCAGCCTGTCATTGTCGCGTCTGTGCAGGCCGATAGTCGGCTCGTCGAGAACATAACAGCAGCCGACAAGTCCGCTGCCGACCTGCGTGGCAAGTCTTATACGCTGTGCCTCTCCGCCGCTTAATGTACCGCTTCTGCGGTCAAGAGTAATATAACCTAAGCCCACATCGACAAGAAATTTCAATCTTGCTTTTATTTCCTTGAGCGGCTGGACCGCGATAAGAGCTTTTTCGCCTTCGTATTTAAGCTCACTAAAAAATTTCTGCGATTCTTCAACGCTCATTGTGGTGATTTCGTTTATGTTTTTGCCGCCTACTGTAACAGCGACGGCCTCTTTGCGAAGTCTTGCGCCGCCGCAGGTTCTGCAATGCTGTTCGGAAAGATAACTGTGTAATCTCGCCTTGACATATTCGCTGGAAGTATTTTTCCATCTCTTGTCAAGATTCGGCATAACTCCTTCGAAATATGTCCCGAATCTTTTTTCGTCTTCCTCGGCAGTGCCGTACATCAGGATTTTTCTTATGTCAGTGGGTATCTTTGCAAAAGGCACTTGTTTGCTTATTTCAAAATCTCTGCAGAATTTCATTATCAACCTGCTGTAGAAGATATTCATTCTCTTGCCGCCCTTGCGCCAGGCGTCGATTGCCCCGTTTTCAAGGGAAAGATTTCTATCCGGCACAATCAGGTCTTCGTCAAATTCAAGTATCGTTCCCAGGCCGTCGCAACTGCCGCAGGCGCCATAAGGACTGTTAAAGCTGAACAGTCTGGGCGAAAGCTCCTCAAGAGAGGCTTCAGGATGCTCGTTGCAGGCGAATTTCTCACTGAATACAAGGTCGCGCCACTGTCCGTTGCCGCCATCCTGTTTACCATCGCCCGGCTCCTGAACCATCACGAATATCAGGCCTTCGCCAATCTTCAGCGCAGCTTCAACAGAATCTGCAAGACGGATTCGCACCGTATCTTTTATAATAAGCCTGTCGATAACAGCGGCAATATCGTGCTTTTTGTTTTTGTCCAGCTTCGGCACATTCTTTACGTCATAAATAATTCCGTTGACACGGACGCGCACGAAACCTTCGCTTTGAATCCTTATGAATATTTCCTTGTGTTCGCCTTTCTGGCCGCGGATAAGCGGTGCGCAAATCTGCACCTTCGTCTCCTGCGGCAGCGACATTATACTGTCAACGATTTGTGTCGAATGCTGGCTTGAAATTTCTTTACCGCAAATCCAGCAGTGCGGCGTACCTGTCCTTGCGAAAAGCACCCTGCAGTAATCGTAAATCTCGGTTGTCGTGGCAACAGTCGAACGCGGATTGCTTGCCGCGCTTCTCTGCTCAATCGCGATGGTCGGGGGGAGTCCTTCGATGTACTCAACATCGGGCTTTTGCATCTGTTCAAGAAACTGCCTGGCATACGCGCTCAACGACTCGACATATTTGCGCTGACCTTCGGCGTATATCGTATCGAACGCGAGTGAACTTTTCCCGGAGCCGCTAATGCCGGTAATAACGACAAATTTATCACGGGGAACCTCGACACTTATATTCTTAAGATTGTGCTGACAAGCCCCGACTATTTTTATCGATTTCTGCATTACTTTACCTTTTACCTGCTATGGGTATCCGCCTTGAGAAATTAGGCAATAAACCAATTTGACTATTGTACCAAAAGCATTCCAGAAGTAAAATGCTTTTATTTGGGTAAAACTATAACCTAGTGAAGATAAAGAACTTACACAACTGGGACATTGGGGCTAAAAAGGCGATTGCGCTTCAAAAAAGCCTTGCCGGGCAGGTTTTAAATGCAGACTTTCTGATGCTGTAAGAATTGTGCTTGATTGCTGCCGGAGGTATCGATTGCCAGAACCAAGCCGAATTGCTCACCAAACAGTTACAAGATTAAAATTTAGCCTCTGAGAATGTTAAAATTATTTTATAGCCACAGAGCTCACAGAAAACACAGAGATGTATAAAAAATCCAAAGTATTATCCGCCTTTGATAAAGCTACGGGTGGCTGGTCTGATTTCGCCACCACAGTTTTGACAATTCCCGGGTCCGACATCTCGGCATTTCTCACAAAATATCATATGACACTTTGAGCATACCGTGCCAAGCCACTGATCCCAACCTTGTTGATTAAAACCAGAAGTAACCCAACCAGCGGACTGAAATTGATTCAAAACATTGCCTATTCTTTTGAGCTCACATCCACATTTGGAACATATAACTTTTTCGTCATCCATTTCCTTCTTCCAGAATTGTCACCATTTTTTGTTCTTCAATTTTCTTCCTTTCAAAAGGAAGTGTAATAAGAAATTTTCAATCTTCAATTTTAAATCTTAAATTGTCTTACTCCCACTTGTTTTCTTTGAGGGACTTTAAGATTGCCTCTGCGCATTTGAGAGCGGCAAGTCCCTCTTCGGCGGTCACTTCAGGCCTTTTAGTTTTGTCGGCAACAGCATTTAAAAATGATTCCTGCTCGAGACGAAGCGGCTCTTTGTCGTCTATATCGAGATTCTCTATATGCAGCAGGTCGGGCCAGTTGATACCTGAAAAATCAAAATTGCCGAGAGCCTGTTTTTCCTTGACCCATTTGACCGCATCTTTATTCGGGTCCGTCTTAATGACAAGGCCCTCTTTTTTCAGGAAGTCAAGACTAAGATACGCCTGCCTGCTGAAGACACGAATCTTTCTTACAGTTTTCAATGCTAATCTCGATGCGGTAACATTGGCGACACAGCCGTTTTCAAAAAATATCCTCGCGTTGCAAATATCCTCGGTGTCTCCAATCACGTTTACGCCGAAGGCATCGACATTTTTTACCGGGCTTTGGGCAAGGGCGAGAATTATATCGATATCGTGAATCATCACATCAAGAACAACGCCGATGTCGGTCGAGCGGAAAGAATACGGACTTATCCTTGTCGCTTCGATAAACTTCGGCTCGATTTTCAGCCTTTTCATCGCCTGCACAACGGGATTACATCTTTCAGAATGGCCGACGGCCACGACAGTATTGTACTCTTTGGAAAGTGAAACGATTTTTTCGCCCTGCTCGGCGCTTGCGGCAAGAGGTTTTTCAATGAGTACCGGTATATGATTGCTTATGAAAAGTTCCGCCAGGGCAAGATGACTCTGGGTCGGAGCGGAAATCGTTACAGCATCGACTTTGCCGATGATTTCTTTGGGGTCAGAAAAAGAATCGCATTTAAATTCTTTGGCCAGTTTCCTGGCCTTGTCCTGCTGGACATCGACTATCGCGACAAGACTGCTTTGCGGCAGTTTGCTGAGAACCTTGGCGTGGATTTGCCCCATTTTGCCTGCGCCGACTACGGCTGTTCTGATTTTATCCATTCTCAACCTAAAAAATAAACACGAATAAACACTATATTACAACTCTGAGATTGCTTCGTCGTTCCGATTTCATCGGAACTCCTCGCAATGACGGGTAACTCATCAGTGTCCTTTTCTTCTGAGCGACTCAAGGTGTCTGCAGAAACGGTGCTCGTTGCTTCTCAGAATAGAATCGACCATAGCCTGCACATTTTCATCGAGACCGCCTTTTGCGGCAAGAGTTTTGACGTTTTCAAGGAGCGGCGTTTTGCTTTTGTACAAAAACTTAAAGGCATCTAAAATAGCTTTTTGCTGCTCTTCGTTGAGGCCTGCCCGCGTCATTCCTCTTTCGTTTATCAACCTGACTTCCGGCGGGTAATGGCCGCTTACGGTAACGAAAGGTGGAACATCGTGATTGAGTCCGGACAGCGCCGCCGCATAAGCCCATTTGCCAACTGTTACGAACTGATGAATTTGAACTGTGCCGCTGAGCCAGACGCCGGTTTCAATTTTACAGTGTCCGCTTATCTGCGTATTATTGCTAAGAACGGTCTTGTCTTCGACTATGCAGTCGTGGCCGATGTGCACTCCCACCATAAACATATTATTATTCCCGATTTTTGTAGCGGCATCCATGAAGATGCTCGGATGTATCGTAACATATTCCCGGATTAGATTTTCATCGCCGATTTCAAGGGCGCCGAAAGGAGTGTCGGGAGTGGCGCCGAGCATTTGCGGATTTCTTCCTATGCAGCAGCCGGGGTAAAATATATTTTTCCTGCCGACTTTTACATTCTTGCCAATTACTACATTGACGTCAAAAATGCAGCCGTCGCCTATTTGCGCTCCGGCATCAATAAAACAATTCGGCCCAACCACAATATCTTTGCCGAGCCGGGCACTTGGTTCAATTACCGCTGTTGGATGTATTTTATTCATTTCAATATTTTCCTGAAAAAAATTATTATACAGTCTCGTCATCTACGAGCATAAACTTTATCTCAGCCTCAGCAGCTTTTGCGTCTCCGACCATAGCCATACATTTGCATACGGCGGTTTTGCTGCGGGCTCTTACTACTTCGGAAATAAGAATCAACTGGTCGCCGGGCACAACAGGCCTTCGCAGCTTGACATTATCCATACCGAGCAAAAGCGCGAGCTTTCCGGTATGCTCCAGTTTCTGCGCGAAAAGCAGACCTGAGACCTGCGCCAGCGCTTCGAGAATGAGAACGCCGGGCATTATCGGCGTGCCGGGAAAATGACCCTGGAAAAACATTTCATTATAAGTTACGTTTTTGACGCCCTTGATAAGCCTGTCACCGTCAATTTCTATAATCTTGTCCACAAGCAGAAACGGGTAACGATGCGGCAGAATTTTCTGTATCCTGCGAATATCAAGCAGCGCGTCAGTTCCGGCTCTTGTTATCCTCTCCTGCTGCTCCGCCATTTGAAGCAGTTTGGCCGCGAGTTTCTGATTAAGGCTGTGGCCGCTTTTATAAGCCACAATTCTTCCGGCTATATGTCTTCCCGTAAGCGCCATATCGCCAATCAAATCGACAATCTTGTGCCTGACGCACTCATCGGGGAAACGGAAACTGTTTTTAATAGGGCCGTCGGAATTGATAACAAGAATGTCCCGCGGGCTTAAATGAGTGCCAATGCCGTGAGACTGAAACTGTTTCGCCTCAGCTTCGAGCAAAAATGTCCTCGCAGGCGCCAGGTTCGTCTCAAAATATTCCGTCGTCAGCGTACAGCTAAGCATCTGCCGGCCTATGCCTGTATGTTTTGTATAATCCAAATCATAAGTAATCTGCAATTCATCGGTAGAGGCGGGAAGAGCATAAATAGAAGCATCCCCATCGGAGAGAGTAATCGGCTCGGTAACTATAAGTTCTTTTCGCGGTTTAGACTGTTCGAGGAAACCGCACTTCTTCAGGGTTTTAAAGTATTCACCGGGACCGCCGTCAAAGCCCGGCAATTCCGGCCCTTCAACTTCAATTATAATATTGTTAATCTCAAGAGCATTTATGGCGGCCATACAGTGCTCTATGGTCTCGATGCTCGCATCTCCTTTTTTTATCGCCGTCCTTCTGCTGCGTTCGCCAATATTTCGCACAGTCGCTTCTATCCGCACCGGCTCAGGCGTATCTTTCCTGATAAAAACAATGCCGGTATCGACATCAGCGGAGCGAAAAAGCACCCTGACTTCCTGGCCGCCAAACATTCCTTTGCCGGAAAGCCTGGCCTGATCAGCTATTGTTTTTTGCGGCTTCAAGTTCTTCGACCTTCTTTATCAACTGTTTCAATTGCTTGCTCATTTCCGGCAATTTATGTTTCAGGAGCACCTGTCTAAAAAATTCCTTGACGTCTATAGCCGGCGAGCCGACAACTTTTTCATTCGGGCCGATATCATTCATTACACCTGCCTGTGCGCCTATCTGAGCCCTGTCGCCAATTATTGCATGGTCTTTTATGCCTGCCTGCCCGGCAAGGACAACGCCATTTCCAAGTTTAGTGCTGCCGGAAATGCCTGCCTGCCCGGCAATCAGACAGCACTTGCCGATTATGACATTATGAGCAATTTGAACAAGGTTATCTATTTTAGTTCCTGCTCCGATTATGGTGTTGCCGAATTTCGCCCTGTCCACACAACTATTGGCTCCGATTTCCACGCAGTCTTCAATCAAAACAGAGCCTGTATGCGGAATCAGTCTGTGCTGACCGTCAATAAAATAATAGCCAAACCCGGTTGCGCCGATTGTGGTATTGGCGCCGATAATACAGTTATTTCCGATAATGCACTTGTGATACACAACCACATTATCCTCAAGTCTGCAATCTTTGCCGATGACCGAACCTTCGCCTATTTTGCAGCCTGCGCCGATAACGGTTCTTTCTCCGATTTTGGCGCCTGTCCTGATATAAGCGAGAGCGCCAATCGAGGCGGTCGTATCTACTATCGCTCCTGTTTCAACCACAGCGGTTTTGTGTATTCCCGCCGCCGGTTTCGCAAGGGTTGGCATAAACTGTTTAAGCGCCTCTATCAGGGCACGTTCTACATTGTCCACAACAAGCAGCGGAATCGGTGAATCTATTTTTTTGTTTACAATCACAGCGGCGGCTTTGCAGAGCGATATGGTTTCTAAAAGTTTTTCATCGGCGGCAAAAGTAATACTGTCGGACCCGGCAGTGTCAAAGGGCGATACCCTGGCAACCTGGGCCTGTCCTGAGCCGATAAGCTCTGCCCCGATAACGGCAGCAAGTCCGCTTACAGTAATTTTTTTTAATTCTGTCATCTTCTTTAATTTCACCGATAAAAGGCAAAATACTAATTATTTACTGCTGCCGCTGTTCATGGCGATAAGCACATCAGCGGTAATATCAAGATCTTTATTGAAATAAAGCAGTTTGTGCGTTTTTGTAGTCAGAATAAGGTCCGTCGGATTCTGTGCAGCAGGTGAAGTCTCCGGCTGATTGAGATAATTATCGTCCCTGTTCAAAATTATATCGATACCTTTTTCCTTGGCGACCTTTGCGATAACCTCAAGGATTTTCCGATAAATCGCTTCTTTGCCGCGCATTTCCTTTAAGGTAAATTCCTGCTGATAATACTCTTTTTCAGCGTCAAGCTGCGACTGTTTCATCATCAGTCCCTTAAGCAAATCCATATATTCCTGGCTGCCCTCTTTGAATTTGCCCAGGGCGGTCTTGTCATTTTCTATATCCTGCTCAAGCTTTTTGACTTCGGCAAATCGCTTGTCACCTTCGGCGGCAATATTTTTTTCAGTCTCGGTTTTCATTGCACAGTTGTCAAAGACCTCTCTTATGCTCACAATACCGATTCTCGCCGGCGCTGCCGTTCTATCCTTTGCCGCATTGGAATATTCAAGGCAAAGAACAAGCAATCCAAAACCTGCCAGTATAGCGCCAATCATAAGATTTTTTTTCTTCATAACAATCCTTTCTTAAGTTCTATCCACAAAAAAATATCAAATTAAAATAACGTTCCCACAGAGAAACTAAACATTTGAGTCTGATCATCTTCGTTTTTCATGAACGGAGTTGCAAGTTCAAATCTCATCGGCACAGGGCCAAACCACTGCGGCATCAGAATTTGAATGCCTATACCGGCAGCAACCCTTATTCCGCCAGTATCAATTATGCCTGTATCAACAAAGAAAAGAGCGGACAGCGCCTCGGTCGTCAGCGGTACAGTAACTTCGCCGCTGGCCGTCGCTATCCACTTGCTGCCTACAGGGTCCTTATTCGCACCGGAACGCGGACTTATCCCGCGATATTCAAAACCTCTCACGCTGCCGCTGCCGCCGCCATAAAATTTTTCAAACAGCGGAGCATCGCCCACAATCGTCGCAGCATAAAATTTTGTCTCGAGGACAGTTTTTCGTCTGGCAATGTCTTCACGCAGCGTTTTGTACCAGCGATATGTTCCGTCAAGAATTCCGAATGTATGGTCTCCGCCAACCTGTTCATAACTTAATTCATAATTCTTTCCGCTTGTCGGATTGAATTTGCTATCGGTGCTGTCTCTTCCAAAGCCAATCCTTAGGCCGGCAAGAAAGTTATCACCCTTTACATCCTGTACCTCTTTGGGGGCGTCGTCATCGATATCTTCTATGCCCACATTCTCCAGCCGAAACGCAAGAGTTCTGTACCAGCCTTTTTTCATCCGCCTTGTAAAGCCCAGATAGCCTTTTTGTCTCTGCTCGTTATAGCTTTCTCTTCCTCTTTCCCAGTTCGAACCTGCAACGGTCATAGCTATCGGCTTATCTTTCAAATACGGCTCTGTAAAGCTGATTGAATATTGGCTTACCTGAGTACCCGGCTCAGCCGATATTCTTAACCGCTGGCCTGCACCCTTAAATGCGTTTTCAGAAAAGAACTTTCGCCAGTTTTTAGGCCATTTTTTTACATCGAAGTTCCTCTGTTCATAAACCATTTGTCCAATCAGGCCATCCGTACTGCTGATGCCCGCACCGAACATTATCGAACCGGTCTTGCCCTCGGTAACTCTGACTTCAGCGTCTCTCTGGCCGGGTTTTTCTCCGACAGGCGTAATAGTAGCAGTTTCGGTATAAACCCCGGCTTTGATGTCCTTTTCGAGCTGGCCTTCGCCTGTGCCCTGAGCAATATGAGCATTATACCACTCGCCCGGCTTGAACTCCTCTTCGTCAAGGACTCGCCTGATTACCTTGTCCTGCACCGTCTTGTTGCCGGAAATATTTATCTGACCTATCCGGAATCTTTCACCTTCTTTTACGTCAAATTTTGCTATTATTTTGTTGTCAGCGGTAAACTGTCTGCTTGACTGTACCTGAACATCTATAAATCCCTGCTCACGATATGCCCTGAGAATTTCGTCCCTGTCGAAGTCAGACTTTTCATTGCTGTAAAACTTTCCTTCTTTAAGCCGGAAGGTACTAACCAGATTGGCGTCACTCAAAAACTTATTGCCGGCAAATTCTATTTTGGCGACGTCATACTGCCTGCCTTCCTCAATGGTATAAACAATTTCGACGCCCTTTTTGTCTTTGCGGAATTCTGTTTTGGCGGTTACTTTCGTATCAAGATAACCTCTTTTGTCGTAAGCCTGCTGCAGTTTTACCAGGTCGTCATCGAGAGCATCCTGCTTGAAAAAATTCTGGATGAAGCCAAGCTGTTTCGGCTTGCTTTTGATTGCCTTTAGAAGCTCTTTCCTTTTTATCGAGGCGTTTCCCTCGAACCGTACTTTCTTGATTTTAACTTTCGGCCCCAGTTCGACTGTATAATGCAGGTTGCCCTGCTCTATACCGGAATCATCAAAATCAACTTTGACAAATGGATAACCTATTTTTTTGTAATATTCGGTCAGCTTTTCAGCCCCGGTCTTAGCTGTAAGATTATCGATATAATCTCCCCTTCCAAATCCGAGTTTTTCGATGAGTTTTTCGGTGCTGCTTTTTTTATCTCCGCTGAAGGTTACCTTGCGAATAACTCTTTTCTCTTTTACGACAAAGATTAATTTTACCTTCTGGTCGACAGGCTCAAGACTGTAATAGGCAAATTCAACGCCGTTAATAGCGGCGATTCTTTTTACGTCTTCCTGAGCCTCGGCAGCGGTAAACTGCTGACCCTGGCTGCTTCTTATCGCCGATAATATTTTTTCGCTGCCGATGTATACATTGCCCTGTATCAGGACACTTTCTATAACCTTGTTTTCAAGCGCTGCGGCATCGCCCGGCTCTGCCTGCTCAACATTGTTCGGTTCCGTCTGCGCAATATTACTATCGCCGGCCTGAGCGATATTAGACCCGGTTTGTGCAATATCGTTCGGTTCTGCCTGTACGGCATAATTAAGAACAAAGAATAGAATGAATACAAAAAATAACAACCCGGTCGACCTGTAAATCCTGCCAAGGTATTCGGAATTCAACATAAAATCCCTTTCCTATAAAAATCCATCCCGTTAACCGAGCGTCGCCATTAAAAAGGTTCTTTGACTCTGGTTTTATTGGCGAAGCGAGTATATGTACCGTTAAAACTCAACTCAATCGTATCAGTCGGACCGTTACGCTGTTTTGCAACGATTATTTCCGCACCGTTAGTTTCATCATAGTCTGTTTCACCTTTATGATAATAATCTTCCCTGTGCAGCAGCATAACAACGTCAGCATCCTGTTCGATACTGCCGCTTTCCCGCAGGTCGCTCATTCTCGGCCTGTGTCCTTCTCTTCCTTCCGGCGAACGATTAAGCTGACTTAAAACAATGACAGGTATTTCCAGCTCTCTTGCAAGAGCCTTCAAATATCTGCTTATCTCGCTTACTTCCTGCTGTCTGGACTCTACTCTGCCGCCCAGGCTCATAAGCTGCAGGTAATCGATAAAAACACATTTGATTCCATATCGGCTGCGAAGTCTCCTGGCCTTGCCCCTTAGTTCCAGAGGCGTTATGCCAGGCGTATCATCAACATAAATCGGTTTTTCGCTCAACTCACTTGCCGCATGCACAAGCTCCTGATATTGACTATCGCTAATCATACCCTTTCGGACAATCTGCGAATCCATCATTGCCCTGCCGCAAAGCATACGCTCTGCGAGCTGCTGACGGCTCATTTCAAGAGAGAAAAACGCGACAGGTATATTGTTATCTGCGCCGATATGTTCGGCGATGTTCATAGCGAAACTTGTTTTGCCCATACTCGGCCTGCCCGCAATCACAATCATTTCGCCGTTTTGAAGTCCGCATGTCAGGTCGTCCATCTCGGCAAAGCCTGTCGGAAGGCCGGTTATATGATGTCCTTCCCGCCTGTCGATAGCCTCGAAGGCCTCGGTCAAAAGTTCTTTAATTGATGCTGCCGTGCCGGTTATTTTTTTCTGCGTAACGTTGAATATCTTCTGTTCGGCCCTGTCGAGCTTTTCCGCCGCGTCGCCGATATCCTCGAAAGCCTCCGTAAGTACCTCGCCCGCCGCAGAAATAAGTTCGCGCATCATCTGCTTGTCTTTGACAATTTTCAGGTACTGTTCGACATTCGCGCTTGAAGGCACCGCCTCGGCTATTTTGACAAGATATTCCGCCCCGCCGATTTCCTCGATCTGTTTGCGGTTTTTCAGTTCATCCCGCAGAAGTAAAAGGTCGAACTTGTCGTTTTTCTTTTCCCACAACGAAACTACAGCATCGAAAATCATCTGATGTTCGATACGATAAAACGAGTTCGCTGTAACATGCTGAACAACCTGACCTATACATTCCGGGTCGAGTATCATCGAGCCGAGCACCGCGGCCTCAGCTTCGAGCGATTCCGGCATAGTCCTTCCGGTAAGCTGCAAAGCTGAAGAATCCGTTTGTTCAGCCGTTTGAGCTTTCTTATTCTGGTTTTGTCTTAGTCTCTGAACCATCGGTCGTTTCTGAATCCTGGTTTTCCGGAACTACAACAACCTTTACTGTAGCGGTAATATCCGCTGAAAATCTCAGTTTAACAGTATGCTGGCCGACCTCTTTTATATGTTCGCCAATCTGAACAAATTTTTCAGCTACTTCGAAACCCTGCTGACGAAGATTCTCAGCGATTTCCTTTGCGGTAACCGAACCGAACAAATGTCCCTGTTCATTTGCCCTTGCGGCAATAACAGCTTCGGCGCCATTGACGGCCTCGGCAACCTTTTTCAGATTTTCAATGACAACATTTCTCTTCTCGGATCTTTTGGCTTTTTCATCGGCCATAGCTTTTATTTTTGCTTCTGTCGGCATTGTCGCCAATCTCTGAGGCAAAAGATAATTTCTGGCATATCCCTGGCGGACATTTACTACATCGCCATACCAGCCGAGGGTTTCAACATCTTCACACAGTAAAACCTTCATACTAACGTCTCCAATAACCTATCTGTCTGGGTTTATGATTTTCTTAAAAACCGGGGATTAACTTGTAAACGGAAGCAATCCAATAAAACGTGCGCGCTTTATCGCCAGCTTAACCTTCCGCTGGCAACTCGCACAGTTTCCGCTGCGCTTACGAGAGAAAATCTTGCCCCGATGAGTAAGCAGCTTGCCTAAAATTTCCGTATCCTTAAAATCAACGTATTTTGTCTTTGATCTGCAGAACCTGCATTGATTCTGTTCTCTGACATTTTCTCTGCGTTTCTTCTTCTTCGTCTTATCAGGTTTTTTCTTAAAGTTTTGACCTCTCACTTAAATTACTCCTAAAAATAAAATTTCAAATCTTAAATCTTAAATTAAAACGGTATATCGTCGCCGCCCGCCTGAGGCTCATTTTGTTGTGCAGCATCCGGTGCCGGGGCCTGGGAATCATCTGTGTCGCTGCTTGTTGCCGGCCGGGGGCCGCCAATCGGCATAAACTGGAAACTTTCTACTGTAACCCGAAGCTTGCTTTTTTTGACGCCGTCCTGTCCGGTCCAGCTGTCAAACGTAAGTCTGCCTTCAACCAGCAGAGGTTTGCCCTTTTTGCAATATTTATTTATTGTTTCCGCCGGCTTGCCGAATGCTCTGCAATCCACAAAGCATGTTTCGTCACGCTGCTGACCATCCTGTCCGGTCCACTTGCGATTCATGGCAAGTCCGAAATCCACAACGGCCGTCTGACTGGGCAGATAAGACAATTGCGGATCCCGCGTCAAATTGCCGAGCAGAATAACCTTATTGAAATTCGCCATAACAATTTCCTTTCGCAGAAAGCTTTTGCCTAATCCAGCTTTGCGTTAATATCCGGTATCTCATCGTCTTCTTCTTCGGCAATCACTTCATCGGCAACTTTTTCGACAGGAGCGCTGACAACTTGTCCTTTTTCCGCAAGCGTCGCGGGAGTATCCTTTACCATATCTTCCGGCGTTATATGGTCGCCGCGGAGAATAAGCACACGCATAATTCTTTCTGAAAGCTGCGCGTCCCGTTCAATTGCGGTCAACTTTACGCAGGGAGCATTAAAGTAGACAAGAATATAAGTGCCTCTCTTTTTGCCCTTAATCTCGTACGCGAGCGGCCGTTCATCCCACTTCCGCATACTGAGTATTTCCGCTTCGTTGCGCTCAAGTACCTTCTTTACATGGTCATTTATGCCCTGCCAATCGGCAGCAGCCTCACCGGAATCTACGAGAAACAACGCCTCGTACAATCTCTTGGTTACGGTTTCCAAATTAACACTCCTTAATCAAATCTTTTAATCACAATTCTGTATTTCAGGTTTAGAACCTTTTATTTATCTTTTACTACGTTCTTTTTATTAAATTTTGTCATCGCCGCGTCAACACTCTGGCTGACCCAGAAGACCGCCGCTTCCGCCGCCTGCGTAATGGCCTGATTCAGAAGCTCTCTTTCGGCCTGGCCCGGTCTGGAAAGGACGTAATCCCTTCCCTGCATTTGGCCTTTGTCGCCGATACCGACTCTTAGCCGGCTGAAATTTTCGGTGCCTATTTTCTCAACGATATCAGCCAACCCGTTATGTCCGCCTGCCGAACCGGACGCTCTTATTCTTATCAGTCCCGGTTCGAGAGCAAGGTCATCGGTTATTACAAGTATCTGCTGCGGTTCTAATCTGTAAAAACCGGCAGCAGTCGCAATAACCTGTCCGCTGTTATTCATATATTTGAGCGGCTTTAGCAATATTAACTTTTTATCTTCAAGAACCATCTGGCCGAAGGCTGCACCGAACTTTCCTTTTTTCAGTTCAATGCCGAATTTTTCAGCCAGTTTTTCTACAACTTCAAACCCGATATTATGACGAGTCCCTTCATATTCCTTGTCAGGATTGCCAAGTCCGGCTATTAACCTAATCTCATCCATTGAAGATTTTCCGGCTCGTCAAAACTATTTCTTTTCTTTTTCAGCCGCTCCGCCCTCTTCTTCACCTTCCTTCGGTTTTCTTTCCGTAATAACCTCAGGAGATGTCGGCCCTTCCGCAGCCACTGCTTCAGCCGCAGGCTCCGCGATAACAATAGGTTTATGACAGGCAACCACAAGTATATCAGGCGCTGTCACAAGCTTGACCCCGGCAGGCAGTACGATATCGCGTGTATGAAGCGAATCGTCAATCTTGAGACCTTTTACAGAAACATCGATTGTTGCAGGTATTTCTGTAACCGTACATTCAATCTCAATCTTGGCAAGATGTTCATCAAGAACTCCGCCTTCATTCACACCGATCGGAATGCCCTTGAATACAAGCGGGACTTCAACCTTAACTTTTTCGCTCAGGTCAACTCTGATTAAATCAGTATGAATTATATTTCTTCCGAGATAATCATACTGGACGTCCTTAATCAGCAGTTTTTCTGTTTTTCCGCCAACTTCAACATCAAGCAGCCGTCGTCCATGACGGATACTCTCGGTAAAATCATGGGCGTTAAGGACAACAGCCTCCGGCTCTTGCTTATGGCCATAAATTATGGCAGGAATCTTGCCCTGCTGGCGTAGTTTCGCTGAGTGCTTCGTCCCTCGCTCTTTTCTTGTTTCAGCCTTTAAAATCATCTCTTTTGATGCCATGTTCTATTTACCTCATTTTCAGCATAAATTATAAGTTACCATATAAACAATATACTATGGAAACATTGCACTTATAGATTCGTTTTTATGTATTCGCTTTATAGCTTCGCCGAGTATATTCGAAACAGTCAGCACCTTGAGATTGGCAAGTTTTTTAGCATTCTGCCTCAGGGGAATTGTATCCGTAACCACTATCTCATCAATCGGCGAATCAGCTATCTTTTCCACGGCCTTGTCGGAGAATATGCCGTGCGTGGCGCCTACGAATATCTTTTTTGCGCCCTGTTTCCTGACAAGTTTGGCGGCGGAACATATTGTACCGGCGGTCGAAATCATATCATCGCACATCAGAACGTTTCTTCCCTTTACCGAACCGATGATTTCATCGCACTGGACTTCCCTGCCGTTTAAGCGTCTTTTGTGAATTATGGCCAGTTCGCCGTTGAGATGTTCGACGTATCTTGCCGCTCGTTTCATATTTCCCAGGTCCGGCGAAACTATTGTCAGATTACTAATCTTTTTTGTTTTAAAATATTTTGTCAGCACAGGCTCGGCAAAAAGATGGTCAACGGGAATATCGAAAAATCCCTGAAGCTGGGCGGCGTGCAGGTCCATCGCAAGAACCCTGTCGGCGCCGGCTGTAGTTATCAGGTTGGAAACCAGTTTAGCTGTTATCGGCACTCTGCCTTCGTCTTTTCTGTCCTGCCTGGCATAACCGAAATACGGTATAACCGCCGTCACCCTGCTTGCGCTTGCGCGTTTAAGACAGTCGAGAAAAATCAGAAGTTCGATAATATTTTCATCAACAGGATTGCATCCGGACTGCACAACAAAACAATCCTTGCCGCGAACATCGTCCTCGCACTTTATTAATTTTTCGCCGTCGGGAAACCTGTCAATTTTAGCGCAGCCGACGGGCACTCCGAGATACTTACATATTTTCTCTGTAAGAACCGGATTGCTCGAACCGCTGAAAATCTTTATGTTTTTATTCAAAGGCATTTATCAGTCCCTTTATTTTTTCTTTCCTTCAACGTCCTTGTTATTTACTACCGAGCCGGGATTTATATGTGCTCCTGCCGGAACAGTAACCGGGGCGATGAGTATTGAGCCTGCTCCGATAAAAGCGCCGTCGCCAACCTGACTTGGATTTGTTTTTTCGCCGTCAAAGTTCGCCGTTATGGCGCCTGCGCCTATAGTCACATTTTTACCGATTTTCGAGTCGCCTATATAACTGTGATGTCTGGCCCTGACTCCGTCGGCAAGCGTCGAATTTTTCACTTCAGTAAAAACGCCGAGAACAACATCGTCTTCAAGCACAGTACCGTCGCGAAGATGAGCAAACGGCCCTACTCTGCAGTTGCTTCCAATCTTTACCCGTCCGCGAATATATGTAAAAGGCTCAATTACCGAATCCTGTCCTATTTGTGCACGGGCGTCAATCCACGTATTAGGCGGGTCGACAATCGTTACGCCGGATTTCATAAATCCTTCCTGAATCCTTCGCTGCATAATCTTGCCTGCCTCGCTGAGCTGCTGACGATTGTTAACGCCCATCGCGTCTTCCGCGGCAACAGCCGTTACAGCGACAACTTTATGGCCGGCTTTTATAATCAAATGCAGAGCGTCGGTCAGATAGTATTCTTTTTTCACATTGTCAGGCGTTATTTTTTCCAGAGCCTCAAAAAGTGTTTCATTATTGAAACAGTAGTAGCTCGGATTAACTTCTCTGATTGTTTTCTGCACAGGGGTACAATCGCCGTCCTCGACGATGCCCTGAATATTTCCATAACTGTCGCGGATAATTCTGCCATAGCCGGTCGGGTCGTCGAGAATTGCCGTCGCCAGCGTGGCTGACGACATTTCACGTTCGTGCTTTTCTATTAGTGTTTTAAGTGTTTCCGTCCTGATTAAAGGACCGTCTCCGCAGAGAATAAGTGTATCGCCGGCAAAACCAGCCAGATACCTCCTGCAGCACATTACCGCGTGACCTGTGCCTTTTTGTTCTGTCTGTTCGACCCAGGTAATATTTTTATCATCGCTGAAATACTCAATTACCTGTTCTTTGCCGTAACCGACTATAACATATAATTGCTGAATACCGGCCTGTCTGCAGGCATCGATTACATAGGCCAGCATTGGTCTTCCGCAGACCTCATGGAGAATCTTCGGCAGCTTTGTGTTCATCCTGCTGCTTACGCCGGCGGCCAATATTATCGCGACTTTTTCAGACATAACATATCCACTTTAAACGTTAAATTTCAACTTTTAACTATTTTAACTACCCGGCTAGGACTCGAACCTAGAATGGGGGCACCAAAAGCCTCTGTGTTACCAATTACACCACCGGGTATAAGTCTTTTGAAATAAAATAGTTAAGTTCAAACATTGAAAACCGGAAATAAAAAGACAAAATAATACTTAAATATCAAATCTCAAATTTTCAACTTTTCTGTTTTCACGGTGGCCGTTAGTACGAGCCGGTTGGGTCCTGTCGGAGGTTTGAGCCGGCTATGCCGTGATACTGCCGGCCCCACATTCCTATTGCTACCCCGTGCGACAGGGACTTGGGCAACACTATACTAAACCTCTATCGGCAAAGCAAGCATTTTCCCTGTACTAAATTAGCTGTTTTCAATACTGATAATGCGGATTTTGAATACGCCCTGCTAAAAAAATGATTATAATCATTTTCATCTGCGACAGCCTTTAATTGACTTATCAGCTGTATGATTGTAAAATCCTGTAATTCTATTGCTTAAAGGGAGAATTTTGTGGACATAAAAGGTGTCGTTCTGGCCGGCGGAACAGGCTCTCGCCTGATGCCCCTGACTAAGGTTACCAATAAACATCTATTGGCTGTCGGTCAAAAACCGATGATTTACTACCCTGTCGAAAAGCTCGTCTCAGCCGGGATAAAGGAAATTCTTATTGTAACAGGTGTTGACCATATGGGCGACGTGGTAACCCTGCTCGGCTCAGGCAAAGATTTTGGCTGTCGATTCACCTATAAAGTTCAGGACCAGGCCGGCGGTATCGCTCAGGCCCTTTCCCTGGCGGAAAACTTCGCAAGCAGCAGCGGCCTTGTCATAATCCTCGGCGATAATATTTTCAAGGCCTCATTAAAGCCTCATCTGAAAAAGTTTATCGCCCAGAAAAAAGGCGCAAGAGTTTTGCTGAAAGAGGTCGAAAATCCCCAGCGGTTCGGAGTCGCTGAAATTTCAGACGGCAAAGTAACCAAAATTGTCGAGAAACCGAAAAATCCGAAAACAAATCACGCTGTAACCGGCATATATTTTTACGACAACGATGTCTTCAACATAATCAAAACGCTAAAACCCTCCGGCCGCGGAGAACTTGAAATCACCGACGTCAATAACGCTTATATCAGCCGCAAGCAGCTCGAATATGATATTCTGGCCGGCTGGTGGACCGATGCCGGCACATTTGAATCGCTTAACACAGCAAACGAACTGGTTATTAAGGAGCCTCCCGAATGACAAAAACAACAGTAGTACTGAAAAGAGTTTTTTCCGAAGGTTCGATTATCATTACAGGCTCGGCCGGTTTGATTGAAGGCGTTAAAGCAAAAGCCGCAAAGGTCCTTCTGGATGAACGCGGCAGGCTCGGTGAAATTATGCGAGCCGACGACGAGCTGTTTGAAAAGTTCGGACAGGTTTATTTTACCTCGACATATCCCGGCGTTGTAAAGGCCTGGCACTGGCATAAAAAACAGACTGATTATTTTTATGTGGTAAAAGGCACGATAAAGGTCGCTCTTTACGATGCGAGAGACGATTCGAAAACCAAAGGCAGCGTCAATCAGATTTATATGGGTGAGCATTGTCCGGCAGTTTTGAAGATTCCGCCCGGCGTATGCCACGGCTGGATGTGCGTAAGTCAGAACGAGGCATATATAATAAATACGCCGACTGAAGTTTACAATTACAGTCAACCCGATGAATTCAGAATACCGCCTCACGACAACGACATCCCTTACGACTGGACACGCCAGGATGGCTGAAAAAATTGTACTGCTCGGCGCAAAAGGTATGCTCGGTTCCGAGATTTATGATTTATGCGCCGAAGATAATATAACCGCTCTCGACCTGCCGGATTTTGACATTACCGATAAAAAGCAGCTCGCCGGGGCCGTAGAAAATGCGAATATTATAATTAACTGTGCGGCGTTTACAGACGTCGAAAAAGCTGAAAGTCAATATGATTTGGCTTTTAAAGTAAATGCCGAGGCCCTGGGCAATCTCGCTCAAATCGCTCATAAAAAAAATATTTATGTTATTCACATAAGCACCGATTTTGTCTTCAACGGCAAAAAAGAAACTCCTTACGTCGAAACTGATAAGCCCAGCCCCATAAACACTTACGGCAAAAGCAAACTCCAGGGCGAAATACTTTTAGCGAAAAATCATAATTCCTACGCTATAATTCGTGTTCAATGGACCTACGGCAAAAACGGCAACAACTTCATCGCCAAACTGATTTCTCTTTCCCGGCAAAAAAACAGCCTCAAAGTTGTTGACGACCAGTTCGGCTCGCCGACATGGACGCAGGAGGCGGCAAAGGTCATTTGTGAATTTATCGCAAAAAAACCGCAGGGCGTTTTTCACTATGCAGCCGCCGGTTTTACCAGCCGATATGAGATGGCAAAATTTGTTTTTGAAAAACTTAAACTGAATACTCAAGTTGTTCCGTGCAAAACGAGCGAATTTAAAACCGCTGCAGCCAGACCTGCCAACAGCAGATTCTGTTGTGATAAAATACAGTCTTTACTTGACAAACCGATTGAATTGTGGCAAAAATCTCTTGAAAGGTTTTTGAAAACAATATAATGACAAGACTTCTCGTAACAGGCGGCGCAGGATTTATAGGAAGCAATTTCGTAAGATTACTGCTTGCCGAACAGCCGGATTGTTTCATTGTCAATCTTGACAAGCTCACTTATGCCGGCAATCTTGAAAATCTCGAAGGTTTTCTTAAGAATCCCAACCACGTTTTTGTCAAAGCCGATATATGCGACGGCAAAACAGTTGAGGATATAATTGATAAAAACAAAATCGATACGATTGTAAACTTTGCCGCCGAAAGTCACGTCGACCGTTCGATAACGGAACCCAAAATTTTTGTTGAAACCAATGTAACCGGCACGCTTACCCTGCTGCAGGCCGCCTGCGACAAAAAAATTAAACGTTTCATACAGATTTCAACCGACGAGGTTTACGGCGAGCTTGGTCCGACCGGCAAATTCACGGAAGAGACTCCTTTGTCTCCCAATTCGCCGTATTCGGCAAGTAAAGCGGCGGCAGACCTGCTCGTAAAAGCCTTTGGGCATACATGGGGACTAAATTTCAATATAACACGCTGTTCGAACAATTACGGCCCGTATCAGTTCCCTGAAAAAATGATTCCGCTGATGATAAACAACGCCCTGAACGATAAATCCTTGCCTGTTTACGGCGACGGCTTGAATGTTCGCGACTGGATACACGTCGAGGACCATTGCAGAGCCGTCTGGAAAGTTTTGACGGACGGAAAGAGCGGTGAAGTTTACAATATCGGTTCAAGCAATGAAAAAGCAAATCTTGAAGTGGTAAAGACAATACTTAAGCTGGTGGGCAAACCCCAGTCTCTGATAACTTATGTCAAGGACCGTCCCGGCCACGATAAACGATATGCGATAGATTCATCGAAGATAAATAATCAGCTCGGCTGGCACGCGACAACAAAATTCGAACAAGGCATGAAAAATACGATTGACTGGTATCTGCAAAATAAAAAATGGCTTACCGACGTTACCAGCGGCCAATATCAGAAATATTATCAGCAGATGTATGCCAATCGATAGCCCGACTACGAATCCCGTTAGAACCTGTTTGGCGTTATATATCTGTTTTAATGTACGAAAAGACATGGGATGAAGCTTTCGATTATTATAGTAAGTTGGAATGTAAAAGATGATTTGTTAAAATGTCTCTTGTCTTTGAAACAATATTCTCCCGGCGTCCCTTTCGAGCAAATTGTAATTGATAATATGAGTTCCGATGGAACTGCAAAAATAGTAAAACAGGATTATCCCGAAATTACAGTAATTGAAAATAAGGAAAATAAAGGTTTCGCAAAAGCCAATAATCAGGGCATAAAACAATCAAGCGGCGAATATATTCTGCTGCTGAATCCTGATACAATTGTTCATCCCAACTCGCTTAGCCTCCTGATAGAATTCTTAGATAACAATCCGGATGTCGGAGCCTGCGGCCCCAAATTACTAAACGCCGACGGTTCCGCCCAGGCATCGGTAAGACATTTCCCCACCTTTAGGGGAGTTTTGTACGGTCATACTATTTGCAGATTGTTTGGCCTTTTCAGGTCTCAACATCGAAAATGGATGATGAAGGATTTCGGTTATGACCGCCAAATGGACGTGGACCAGATTATGGGCGCCGCAATGATGGTCAGACGTTCTGTAATCGACAAAATCGGGGGTATGGACGAAATTTTCTTTATGTATTTCGAGGAAATTGATTTGTGCTATAGAATCAAGCAGGCAGGCAGGCGTATTGTATTCCTGCCTGATGCCGTGATTACTCATCTGGGCGGCCGTTCATCATCGCAAACGCCATTGAGAAGGGTTATGATGCTGACAAGTTTGTTGGCGTTTTTTAGGAAATATCGTGGAAGATTTACTGCCGAACTATTTGCCGTCTTTTTCAAAGCCGGCGTTATCCTGCGCAATATCTGCCATTTAATAATTGGGCTTTTTACTTTTGTTATTACGCTGGCGAGTTTTGACCAAAAGAGAAAGAAAAAAGCGAAAGAAAAGGTTGTTCTGCATACGCTTCTGCTTTCGAAATATCTTTGGCGTGTTATAACAATGTGAAATCAGCCTCAGCGATTCCAGGGCGCATCGTAACTTCCCTTTTCGATTACATCGAGAATATATTTTGCTATTTTACCGCCGTTATATTCTGTATGAGCATATTCCATACCTGCATCGGCGATTTTCATTCTCTCCTGGTCGTGTTTTAGATACCAATCAGCAAGCTCAAAGAATTCTTCCGCGGTATCGAAATATTTCAGATGTACGCCGTCCTTAAAGAGTTTATCGGAATCCGGTACACGTTTAGCCAGCACAAACGCCCCAGATGCAAGATAATGTGTCAGGCGGTCAGAATGGTATAAGCTGACATCATTTGCTATGTTTATACTTAATGCTATGCGGGCACCGCTGATTGCGTATTGGTAATTAATCCCCCCTATTTTAGGCCGCCCGAGACAGCCATAAAAAGTGCAATTTCCCATACCGGCCAATTTACTGATTATTTGATATCTTAATTGGTCAGTTGGTAATCTTTTATGCCTCTGCCTGGTTTTACCGGTGAACAATATATCGGTTTTCCATTTATCCGAAACTTCATAGCGGTATTCAATATCAGGGTCGCACGGATTTGGCATAAATGCGGCGCGGACACCCGTTTTCCTGTATTCATCAAGCCATTTACCATTATTAGTCGCCAGCATAAGGTCGAGTTTCGAACCTATCGGCACCCGGTTTTTTTGCAACTCAGGATATGGGTCTCCATCAAGGCCAAATAAAAAAGCATTGGGCGCAGCTTGCCGGATTAATTCAATAGTGTTGACATCGAGAAAATTAGCAAATGAAATATGAATTATATCCGGATTATAGTTTCTTATTTGTAGAGCCAAAAGTTCATCTACCTTATTTTTGCACCATTGTCGGCTTATAATTTTACTCATAATGGGAGCGATTTGCCAGAAGGCACCGCCGTAATCAAATTGATGAACATCGTGCCCCAGCCTTATGAAACCTTTAACTTGTTTTCGAATCCCGGATAATAAGAACTTGTCCGTAAATTCTTTCTTATCTTCTACAATGAATATCCGTTTTACTTTTACCATTTTACATCCTTTATGATTTATCGGCTTTTTTTGCCTCTATTGCGGCCCTATCAATTATGCCTCCAATTTCCCTATCATATATATGTGCGTGGGCGGCATAACATACTTGTAGTCTGCTAACCAACGTAAAATTCCGATGCGAGATAGGGTCTTGAGAAAAAACGCCGATATTCCTCGAAACAAATGACCCTTTCGAAAGTAGTATTTTGAACTAAAGGGGATTCTTCCAATTTCTTTATCGATACCCTTGAAGTCATTTTTTCTTGTAGTCGCAACAGCCGTCATATCGAGATTAAATATCAATTTCGGGAAAAGTTTTTTAATCCCTTCATGTGTGAACCGCCAGTAATCCGAAGGGTAGCCGTGAAATCCTAATGCAAAGGGAACGGATATACATATTTGACCTCCTGGTTTTAATAAGTTAGTCAAATTGTTCGCAACCAAAAAAGGGTCTTCACAATGCTCCAAAACACTCAAACAAAAAATAGTCCCAAATCGGATATTTCCCAATATTTCATCTATTTCATCCATTCTTTTTGCCAGGTTTAATACGATATCAACTCTCGGCCCCTCTTCCATATCAATACCTATATATTTTTCCACTTTTGGAAAAAGTAATTTTATGTCCTGAGTATTTCCATAATCCTTCGATCCAACTTCAAGATAAGGTCCATCGAAATGCCTCATCTGATTTTGTATGAAAATTAAGTCGTTTATATTTCCCATAGCCAAAAGCTCTACTTATTTATCCAATTAAACTATTTTTTTTGTGATTTGTCTTTTGTATTCAGGGTCTTCCAGCGGCTGTATTATTCTGCCCTTTTTACCGCTATCGACATACTTAAACTCCAGCGGCACGCCCAATTCCACTTCCTTTCTCAAAAACCATTCATAATCAATATCAAGCGAACCGATATCTATCGCCTGGTATCCTTTATTGCAAAGGTCAAAAGCCAAAACAGTCGCTGTCGGCCCAAGCGCAGTTAGTATAAGCTTATTTTTATCAATGTCATTGAAAGCAAATAAAATTTCGTCATATTTATCAAATGCGTTGCGAGCGGGGCAAAGAATTCTCGATATCGATTTAGCGCCATTTAATAAATCATTGAACATGCCAAATCGTGTTCCTTCGCCTTCGCATATAACAATGTCCCTGCCTGCCCATATCTTCTTGATTTTCTCATAATAGTCACCGCATTTTTTGTAAAGCTCATCAGTTTTATTGTAGTGCATATAAACTCTGGAAAAAAACGCATCATAATAAATACGGTTCAAATCAAGATAAGAATATATCATCTCCCTCTTTCGGGACATACATTTTCTCCAAAAATCTACCACCGGCGGAAGATAATTATCCATAGAGCCAAAACAAGGCGGTAATGCAATGAGTAAATTCGGATTATCCGATGCAATGACTTCTTTTAACCGCAGAGCAAGTTTGGGTGAGCAGGATTGATAATTGATACGCCCGCCCTCCATAATGACGAATTCTCCGTCTCCGAAACGGGAAAGGGAACATTTATCTTCCAAAATCTTGTCCCGTGTTTCGTCTACACTTTTTATTTCAGGTATTTGAACAGAAAAGCCATCATTGGTAATTCTATCATATAGTTCATAAGGCAGATTATTCAGCTTGTATTGTATTTTCTCAAGCTGTTTATGTGCTTTGCTCGAAAAAAACAGCTTTTTCCTGATACGAGCTAATTCATTTTCAATTTTTTTTAGTATCATGCGTTGGCCCTGAATTACAAACTATAATATTCCTTACTAATCTTCATTACTTGAACAATATGTCTGTTTGACAATCTAATTGTTTTATATCTACTCTGTCCTTGCCAAAAGCACTATAAGATTTGTATCCCCATGAAAACATATAATCTTCAAATTCAGAAATATCCATACCTAAATCTTTGTAAACACGAGGTGTTATTTCAACAAGAATCGGCGGCAAGTTGCTTTTTTGCTTTTCAAAAAACCGAGAGACTCCTTTAAGGACGGGGAATTCGTATCCTTCTACATCAATTTTTATGAAATTGGGGCGTATTTCCTTTTCTTCCAAATATTCATCTAATCTCTTTGTCGGCACAGCAATCGTTTTGGCGATCATATCTTTTTGTACAAATCCGTTAACCATAGAATTTGCTCCGATATTAGCGTTTACTGCAACATCAATATTATTAATTGCATTATGCTCGCCTAAAGCAAAGTTATTAAGATATATTTTGTGTCCGGGATTTAACTTTGGCAACTGAGACAAATATTCGAAATAAATCGGAACTGGTTCGAAACTGTGAACTTCGCCTGATGTCCCAACCGCTCCTGCTCCAATTGCAGATATGTAGCCTATGTTTGCCCCAATATCAATAAAAACATCACCCTTACTTAAAAAACTTTTAACTGCTTCCTGAACTGTAAACTCAAATAGTCCGTGGTATATTTTTTTCATATAAGGGCTAAATGAAAAATCAAAAGAAAAGTTCACGCCATTAACCTGCTTTTCCTTTACGCCTGATACGCGGGACGTCTTATAGCAAAGCTTACGCCATTTTTTTTTGTAATACAGAATCGAACCTATAGAGGGTTTTAATTTCATCGACATTTATAGATTTAACCTAAGATTTCACATAAACAATCATATATCTCGTAAGGCATATTGTCCAGCTTGTATTGAATTTTCTCAAACAGTTTATGCACTTTACTCGAATAGAATACCTTCTTCTTGAAACGCTCAAATTCTCTTTTAATTTTTTTTAGCATTATACTTTAACCTAAATTGCGGACTATAAATTATTTTTTTGACATTCTAACTGCGTATATATCTCTGTACTTGTCTTTTTTGATAAAGTATTTTTCACCACCGCCAAAAAGCAATGTGCCATCATAGTTTTTATTGCCTGTAATTAAAAATATTTTCGTTGTTTTGCTTTTTTAAAAGAAATATATTCTTTTAATCTTCGGTTGAACAACTTCCGTTTGCATTTCAGCCAAAAAACGAAGGGCGAACGAGTAAGACACTTCACATCCTGTATCATCTTGTCTGTGATAAAATCGTATTCCTCTTGGTATTTTGAAAGAAAATCAGCGGTTATACCATTATTCTCAAATAGTTCTTTCAGCTCTGCCAGATGGCTTAAAGTGGCATAACGGTAATTTCGTTTAACATGGGGTGCCACATACCCAATTTTCATATAGGTGTCGTCTAACTGCCTTTGCGAGGCCTCTTTTAACATCTCTTTGTAAGTTTGAGGATATGTAATCAGTTTGTCAAACTGCTTTGATTCACTTCCAATAGTATCTCTATAATAATATCCAAAATCTTTGATATGCACTCTTTTCTTTTTTCTTTTTGCCGCCTCAGCTTGAAATATTTGATGGAAATAAATGTCTTCACCAGCATTTCTATTCTTTGGAAACGTCAGATTATTTTCCTGTATAAAACTACGATTATATATAGTACCCCACATAACTGTTTGTTCACTTATTTTGTCAATCAAAGTATGTTCTTGAATATTGACATAATCTTTTATTTTATCTCCGTTGAATTTGTAGACATTAAATGAAACTCCTGTTGCGGCAGTTTCTTCAGCTTTACAGACAGCTTTTTCGCATATATCTGTTGCCAAATAATCATCACTGTCAAGGAAAGCTACGTATTTACCTTTAGCTGTTTTGAGTCCGGTATTCCTTGCTTCACCTTGGCCTTTGTTCTTTTCATGGTTTAGTATTTTAATACGTATATCTCTTTTTGCATATTCTTGAGCAATTTCTGCAGAGCCATCCGTAGAGCAATCATCTATCAATATAATTTCAATGTCTTTCAATGTTTGATTTACCAAAGTTTCTAAACATTTTGAAAAATATTTTTCAACATTGTAGAATGGAACTATTACAGATAATAAAGGAAGGTCGGGATTGTTTTTATGTTTTTCGTTCATATTTTTTATATCTGTCCAATCATTTTTCGGTGTTCTTCTGATTTTATCAATTTGTCTCTAATCTCTTTCCGCATTTCCTTGCTGGGCGCAAAACAGCACAGGAGATTGACCAGCCTTTTCATTGGCAACGGATCATTTCCGCCATTTTAACAGCATATAAATAACCTACAATAGGTTCTTTCTTCAATACGTGTTTGACATGGACAGCAAAGCCGTTTTCAGCAAGGATATTTACCAATCTGTCCGGTTTTTCAAAATGGTACTCCATGAGCAGGGCGTCAATTTTTCCAACCAGATTTTTTTCGTCGAGCCGTTCGAGAATCTCGAACTCCGCTCCTTCGCAGTCACATTTAATAATGATGCGGTTACCTTTGTTTTCTTCGAATATGGGAGCAAGCGTTTGAGCGGCGTCCTTTACTATTACCGTTTCCACCTGCACATTCCGCTTGACGGATACGGCATGAGTTGTGCTCATACAGTCAGATGCGTCTACCGAATAGGGTATTTCCAAAGTTGTATCTTCTTTGCCAAGTCCGTATGCAAAAATCTGGATCTTTTTATTAAGTTCGGGGTCAAGGTCAAGATTTTTCTTTGCTAATGCAAGGGTTGGCTCGAACGGCTCAAAAGCGTATATTTTCTTAACGTTTTCTTTTGCTGCAAAGAAAAGTGAAGCGATTGCGCGATTCATTCCTATATCAATTACAACAGAATCATCTTTGTAGCTTAAATTATAAGCTTCATTGACGAGTATTTCCCCGATATGATAGCACACTTTTGCATAGTCTGATATGTCGAATCTTATCTGCTCTTTTGTCAAGGCGGTATCACCTTCGATTGTGCAGCCGTAATCGAGGAGCTGCTCGCGGCGTTCTTTGGATTTTACGAATTTATTCCTAATCTCCCTGCGTTTCTTTTCACTGGGTACAAAACGGCATAGGAGATTTACCAGCATTTTCATCATCAGCAAATCCTTTCTGCCATTCTTACCGCATAGATATAACCGGTTTTTGCTTTCCTTAAACCGTCTCTTACCTGAACAGCAAAACCATTTTCGGCAAGGATATTTACCAGTTTATCAGGTTTTTCAAAATGATATTCCATTATAACTACATCTATCCTGCTGATAATATTTTCTTCCCTGAACCTTTCAAATATCTCGAATTCTGCGCCCTCACAATCGCATTTAATGATTATGTATTTGTCTTTATTTTCTTCTAAAACAGAAGCGATTTCCTTTGCGGAATCCCTGATGACAACCGTTTCTTTTTTTATATTTTTCTGGTTTTTGCAAACATCGTAAGTCGTACTCATACACCCAGTGGCATCATCCATATACGGCAGTTCCAGCGTTGTATCAGCTCTGCCAAGGCCGAAATTGAAAGCCTTTATCTTTTCACTAAGTTGCGGATTAAGTTCCAGATTCCTTTTTGCTAACTCAAACGTTGGTTTAAACGGTTCATAGGCGTATATCTTTTTTATGTTTTTATTGGATGCGAAAAACAAAGATGCAGCCGCTCGATTCATCCCAATGTCAATCAGTATTGACTCTTTTCCAAGATTTAGGTTGTAATCGCTTTTTAAAAAAACCTCTTTAACAACATACAAAGGATCGTCTAACGTGTTGGAAATATCTATACGAACGCCTTGTGGTGTAGTTATAATGCCGGCATCTATTTTGAATCCGTGAGCCAAAAGTTCTCTTCGCCGTCTTTTATTGTCTATCAGATTGTGCATAATTTTTTTACGCCACTTTTTTTGAGGAACAAAACAGCATAGGAGATTTACCAGTATTTTCATATTGCTATAGCTCTTCATTGACGAACCTTATAAATCCATTATTAAAATGTGCACGTATTATGTGCAAATAATACGGTATTCCTCCGGTTTGTCAAGCTTAGGCATAAACTATTGACAATCGCTCGCGTTTAGGACAATATAATATAAAAATTTACTTGAGAACCAATGAATTACAAACTTGAAACAGTAAACTGCCCGTTATGCGGCACAAATGATTATGAGCCGTATTTGACAAGCGTAAAGGAGCTTTACGGGGGAAGTGATAATTTTTTCAATATTGTTAAATGCCGCACCTGCCGGATGATATTTACCAATCCCCGTCCGACAAAAGATACGATAGGCTTCTTTTATCCCGACTCGGCAGGTTATTATCAGCCGGATTCGAGGAATAAAGATAATTCCATCGAGGAAAAAATCACCAGAACCGTTTTAGCGAATTATTACGGCTATCAATTCAAATCGCCCTTCAGTAAATCCTGGGCTTTTCTGTTTGAAAAACTTTTCCGGCACAGACTTGCCGTCGCTCATATTCCTCGTTTCGTCCCTGGCGGAAGGCTTCTCGACATCGGCTGTTCCTGGGGTTCGTATGCTTCCCGAATGGCACGTTACGGCTGGGAAGTGCATGGGATTGAGATTAATAAAAAAGCCGCTGATTATGCGAAAGAAACTCTCGGCCTGAATAATATTTTCAACGGGTTCTTCGACGAATATGAATGTCCTCAGGATTTTTTTGACGTTGTCCATATGAGTATGGCCCTTGAGCATATACACGAGCCGGCCCAGTGCCTGAATCGGGTGTATAAATTTTTGAAGAAAGGCGGACAGTTGATTATTTCTGTGCCGGATATATCGGGGTTCGAGGCAAAAATTTACGGCAAATACGCTTATACGCTTCAGGTTCCGCAGCATCTGAACCATTTTTCGCCGGCCACAATCAAATCAATGTTGAATAAAACAGGTTTTACCGTTGAAAAAATTGCTCATCAGAGTTCCGCAAAAGACCTTGTCGCCTCGGCGCAGTATCTTGACAACAAACTGCCGCATCATATTTTGAAATCACGCCTGGTTCGTAAAATATTCGTCAAGCCTTTTGTCTTTTTGCTCGCCAGATGCGGAAAAACAAGCAGGATGAGCGTATATGCAAAAAAATGATTAGTTTTTATGCCTTTTGAATACTTTTCTTTACTATTTCACAAAACCTTTCGGCGAGCACTTTTATGTCATATTGCCGAACAAATTGCCTGGTGTTTTGGCCTAACCTGTCGCGCAACGCTGCATCCTCAACCATTTTCAGGATTTCATCTTTCCATTGCTGCGGCGTTTGGGCAATAACGCCTGCCCTGCTCTTATGAATAAAATCACCGTTAACGCTTACCGGCGAAGCGACTACAGGCAGTCCTGCAGCGAAATACTGCAGAATTTTGAACCCGCATTTACCTCGCGTAAACCGGTTATCCGGCAGCGGCGCCAGGCCTATATCGCATTCCAATAAATCAGAATATTGCGAATCCAGCGACCATTTACGCTTTTCAACAGACATATAGTCCATATCAAAAAAATCGTCCGCGATAATACGAAGAACTGCTTGTGAGCCTGTTTTCCCAACCTGTTCAAGAACTGCCTGGAGTTCCGAAAGATACTTCAGCGTAATTCTGCTGCCTATCCAGACTAAGCGGACTTTATTATGCGCCGTCTTGTTTCCTGCTTTCCTAAACGCTTCCGTATCGAGTCCAGTCGGAATTATATAAACATTTGAACAGTAGCGCCGGGCATGTTCTGCCAAATATTCATTGCCCGCAATCATCACATCCGCCATTTTTGCTGTCCGTCTGAATAACCGAAAATGGCTCGTCCGATCACTGTCAGGTTTCATGGGGCTATACATTATTGCATCATCAAAATCATAAAGTATCGTTTTACTGTAATAACGCAGAATCTTCGCGTCTAACAGGTTCAGGCATTTCTTGTGCAGCAGAACGGCGTCAAACCTTCGGGCCGAGTAAAACAGCATCCAGCGGGATATTTGATTCGTGGGAAGCCGACGAACTTCTGTCTGTATCTCCGCATCGTGTAAATATGGCAGATATTCGCTGATACGCTGGCGAAAACTGGCGCGAGACGGGTTATGACTTATGATAAGAATTCCGGCCGATTGCGGCTTCGTTAATTGTCGCGTCTCCGCTATAAGCAGCCATACAAACGCCTTTAAATTAAAATGCCTTTTCAGTGAACTTTTTAATAAATCGCAGGCGGCTTGCTGCATTGATTCCCTGATAGCGCTCTTGGCGGCTCTGTATTGTTCTTTGCTCAATCGCCTCATCGCCAGTCTGTACGGAACCGCATCTCTGCCGCCGCCGTTGTAATAAAAATTCTCAAGAACTTTGTATTCAGTATTGCGGTTGGCGAAAGATGCCTGGGATATATTTCCGCTGTGTCTTCGTCTTTTAAAAACCGGTTTCCGCAGGTTGATAAAATTATATTTCAGCGAAAGTCGAAGCCATAAGTCATAATCGGAGCAAACCGGAAGAGTTATATCGAATCCGCTGGATTCAATAAGAATTTTTTTGGGGAAAAGCGAGCCGCAGGAATGTATCAAAATATCTTCGAAAAGATGTTTGGTTATTCTCCCGCTGTAAAGTTTTTTCTTTCTCCTGTAAAGTACATCCCCCTTTTCATTAATAGCAACATAAGGGCCGTAAACAACAGTATCTTCAGAATCTTTCGGCATGGCCTGAATCATTTTCTCAATCGCGTCCGGAAACAACAGGTCGTCTGAATCAAGAAATGATATATACTTCCCCTCTGCAAGTTCGATGAGCTTGTTTCTGGCAGCGGCATCGCCGGCATTTTTCTGCCAGTGATACCGTACATTATAGCCGCATTTTCGAAGCATTTCCTTCGTGCCGTCGGTCGAACCGTCATCGACTATAACAACCTCGAAATCCTTATATGTCTGCGTAAAGACACTGTCGAGGGTTTCTTTAAGCAAATGCTCTCTGTTATAGGTTGGAATGCAGATACTGACATTCGGCGCCATCGGCAGTCTCCGCCCAAATCATGTTACAATCAATTGCGTTTCGTATAAATTCTTGTACAAAGTGCAGTCCTTGACAAGTTCTTCGTGCGTACCCTGAGCGATAATCTGCCCTTTATCCATCACAACAATTACATCTGCATTGAGAATGGTGCTGAACCTGTGAGCAATGATAAAACAGGTTCTGTCCTGCATAATCTTCTCGATAGCCTTGTGAATTTTGGCCTCACTGTCGGCATCAACCTGACTGGTAGCCTCGTCGAAAATCAGGACTGCAGGATTCTTCAGAATCGCCCTGGCTATAATAATTCTCTGCAATTGCCCGCCGCTGAGACCGCAGCCCTGTTCGCCGATTAACGTCTCATAGCCGTTCGGCAAATTAACAATAAATTCATCCGCGAAAGCGCTTTTTGCGGCTTTGATGATTTCGTCTCTTGTAGCACGCGGTTTGCCATAAGCGATATTCGCCGCGACAGTACCGTTAAATGTTATCACATTCTGCGTTACCATACCAATCTGGTCTCTGAGACTTTTCAGAGTAACATCGCGTATATCCTGTCTGTCAAACAGAACTGAACCGCTGTCAACGTCATAGAACCTCGGAATCAGGTTCGCCAAAGTTGTCTTCCCCGAACCGTTTGGCCCGACAATCGCAACGGTATGGCCTGCTTTTACTGTCAGATTAACGCCGTTCAGTACGGCCGTCTCATTGCCGGGATAGGTAAAAACCACATTTCTAAATTCAATTTTTTCCTTCAGCGGCGCCAGCTCCGCGGCATCCTGTTTTTCAAACTCAAGCGGTTCATCCATAAGAGAAAACACTCTTTCAGCCGCGGCGTTCGCCTCCTGAATCTTGTTCCAGATATCGCTTGTTTTCCTCACCGCCTCAGCGGCTGAGCCCAGCAAAATCAATATCGTAAAAAACTCAGTAGCGTCAAGTTGACCTCTGTTTATCCAGTGTGTGCCGAAGATTATCGCCGCCGCACCTGCCGCCATTCCAATCACTTCCAATATAGGCATTGTAACCGCATCCACACGCGAGCTTTTCAGCATTTGCTTCAGCAATTTTTTGTTTATCGCACCAAAAATGTTTTTCTCGTAATCCTGCTGATTATAAACTTTCACAATCTTCAGCCCCGCCACTGTTTCCTGCAGTTTTGAGAGCATTTGCGCCCAGGACAGAAGCGTTTTTCTTGTTGCATGCTTCATTTTCCTGCCCAGTAAAACAGTCAGCCAAAGCGTGGCCGGCGCACCGCCTAAAAACACAAGAGTCAGTTGCCAGTTCAAAAACATCGCAACCGCCAAAAAGAATGCGGCATTGAGAGGTTCGCGAAGCGCCTTGCCGAGTAGAACCTTAATGCCGTTGCCCATTGCTCCGCTGTCCCTGATAAGTCTGCTGACGGTATCGCTCGGCTGTTCATTAATGAAATACCTTATCGGCATCCTCATCACATGCTCAAAAGCGTCCTGCCGCAAATCGTTTATCGCTATCTGCACTACCTTCTGTGCCAGATAATCCTGATAAAATTTTGCTATACAGCGGACCATGGTAATCACAAGCATCACTATCATAATAAAAGTGACCGCCGCGGTTTTCCCTTCATTTGTTTTTCCCCTTGGAAGAAAACGCATCACTTTATGCGCGTTTGCAAAAAACGATTTTCCTATGTTCCACTGGATACGCTGGACAGGTCCCCATTTTGCCGAATCCATAAACGCCTTGCCTGCCGTCGCCTCAATCTGAACCTGTTTGACCTCGGGAATATTATCTTTGCCGACTGTCTGTATTTGAATTGTCAATCGGTCTTGCGGCGTGTTAGCCATTTCCTGTATCAGCGCAGCAGCTGACATTTTCTCTGCTTCCGGTCCAACCAAAAAGTCGCCTGCGCCGATAATCCTGTCATTCAGCTTCAATCCGGCAGCCCCAGCCAAACCATTTTTTTTAACCTTGGTTATAATTAGACTATGCGTAACGTCCTGACCGCTTTTGCCGGTTAAATCCGCAACATCCGGCACATAAAAATCTACTTCATACCGCCAATTGCAGGTTTTCCTGTCCACCCAGCCGTGCAGTCCCTCTTCCCCTATCATAACTTTCAGCAGCGGGATAAGCGTCATAAAGCTTAATGACAACAGCAGCGAAACGATTATCGCGCCGCATACGACCACAATGATTCTGGGCCATTGCGGCCAGATATATTTGAACATCCGTTTAAATGCATTCAATTTGCTTTTACTCCATATAAAACAGCCACATACGATAACAGAATAGATAGATTAGGTCAACCCCGCACCTATTTTTATTCTTTGAACGCGATTAGGTGCGGGGGTTGGTCATTGCGAGCGCAGCGTGGCAATCTCATCTTGTCATTCCCGCGAAAGCGGAAATCCACGTTTCAGTTTAGCCGCCGCCACCCTGTCTCGCCGAAGTTTTAACGAAGGCGGATTGGGGCGGCGTTCGCTTGTCCCGCAATCTTCAATCCTAATTTATATTGCCTTTTCCCCCTTCCCCCGCTATAATTACTCCCTTTCCTTGAGGGGCAATATGGAAATTAAAAATTCAAAAGGTAACTTAACAAAATGTTTGGACTTGGAATATTACGCGAGTAAATACAAACAATATTAGGTTTTGGCAGAGAGGAAGCATTAAATGAAATGCGAAAAATTGTACAAATACTATAGCTTCGGCTTTAATTATTACATTCTCCTCAATACGTCCGTATGGACGAACCAAAGTCTACTCAAACGCCTTGAAGAATACTATGAATTTGTAAGAGAACTCGACCTATCAGTAACATTATCTGGAATCGACTTTAATAACTTGGATGCTGAGCGTGATCAACTGGCCAAAATATGCCGAAAGAAAGATTTGAGGACGAAATCCGTTGATGGGAAACTCCTCAAAAGTCTCCACGATAAATTAAATAAAATAGACAATATTCTTGATGCCGAACTGGATACAAAAGTTGGTTATGTTCCGTCAGAAAAAAGATACTCTTTAAAGTATCTTTCTGGGGATATATCTCAACTTTTCGCAAAAGATATTTTTGTCTCTCTCCCAAGAGTTGCCTGTTTTGATTTTAAGGAGTGCGGTATGTGTCTTGCAATGGACAGGTATACGGCATGTGCTTTCCATGTACTGAGGGGCACGGAAGATGTTCTTAAGCTATACTACTCTCGACTCTTGAAAAAGACGCCTACGGTGGCAGCAACATGGGGCACATTCCTAAAAAGCATTAATGATGCCATAAGAGCAAAAAGAATTAATCCTGAACCACCCGAAGAGTTGATACTCAATCTAGAATCTTTGAGGAAGTACTATCGAAACCGAACGCAGCATCCAGATCTGATATATTCAGGTGACGAAGTTCAGGATCTTTTGGGATTATGTATCAAGACTGTGAACGAAATCGTCAAGGACATACAACAACGTAAAATACTCAGTTAATCCGATGGCACCATATCTATGTTATTTGTGACAAGGATGATGCTATGCGGAATAAATAGTGGCCGTTTACCCTGTGGGATGTCGCAACTATCTCATCGGGGTTTATTTTTTTTCGCCGTTTTTCTGCAATCTGCTTTTTGCTTTAAGGCGCAGCCCCTTTAGGGGTAGAAAAGTCAAACACCAAACCCGGCCTAAGTTTTATTCGTGAGGATTTATTGCTTTAACTTTTAGGCGCAGCCATTCCTCGAATCTTCATTCTTCAATTAAAAATCCCCATTACAAAAAATCTCCATGTATCTATGCTCGTATGCAGTATACTGCATACGAGCATAGTGGTGTAAATTTGTTGTTTCAACTTTTCGGCGCAACCGTAGAAAAACTTGTCCGCCATAGCCTTTGGCGACGGCGGATTCGGATTTGAAACCCTGCGGGCAGCCGTAGCCGTGTTTTGTTTCAACAAAGCCTGCCCTGAGCGCAGTCGAATGGGGCTGTTTTTCAGCCTGTGGACAAAGCATAATGGCTGGCACAAAAGCTCGCTTTGAGCAAAGCCTTTGCTTTGAACACGAAAGTTATTCGTAGAATAACTTGTTGAAACAAACAGTGTATATCCGTGTCTAATTTTTTTCTCTGTGCGTTCTGTGTTCTCTGTGGCTAAAAATAATTCCGCGACGTTCTGTGTTTATCTGCGGTTAATTTCTTCGTGCTTCTTTTTTTCGGAGCCTGTCCCCGCGAAAGCGGGGATGGTGAATAATTAAATCAAAAAAATCAGCGTAATCTGCGATTAAAAATTTAGTGTCTTGGAGCCTTAGTGGCTATGTAACTCGCCCCAATTAACCTGCTTCCTGTCGAGTTCGAGAATTTCGGAACTGTTTATAAGCCATCTTGTCGGGGCGAAGCCTTGCGAAGACCGATTTTTGTCTGGCGTCTTTTTAAAACTAAACCGTGCCTTTACAATCAGAAATGGTTTGCCCATCTTCGCTATTTCGCTTTCTTCGGAAAATTTAATCAATACCTCCATTATAAAAGTCGCGTGCCCCGTTAGAGAAAAGGAATCAAAGATTCCTGACAGCCATCGAAGATGGCCGGTCTCTAACGGGGCGTGATTATCCTCTATAACTGTTTCCCGGCTCAGAAACGTTACTTTCTCAATCATCGCCATTTGGAACATCGCCTGGCAGTATGCGATTATCATATCTTTTGAAGAATGAGCCGTATCGGCGTAATCATCGGCGATTATCTCTTTAATCGGCTCTATTTTTCGTTCTTCGAAAGCCTTTATGCCGATGTTTATAGCGTTTAGGATTTTTTCTTTGTCGGTTTGAACAAAATACGCGACTGCGAAAGATAAAACGATAATACCGAGAGGTATCAGCGGATGCCATCGCCGTCTTTTATCGGGTTTTAGTATCCAGAGCAGCCACAGGCCGAGCATTACCAGAACAGCCGCTCCGATTCCGACAAACGGATATTCGAAAACATTCCACATAAAATTAATTTCTTAGCGCTCTTATTTGTGCCGGTATTCTGCCTTTTCGTTTAATAAAATCGGGTGAAGCGATTTTCGACACCTTCATAATCGGCGCCGAGCCGAGCAGTCCGCCAAAATGTACTATCTGCCCTGCTTTTTTCCCCGGCACGGGTATAACCCTCACACTGGTGGTCTTATTATTGGCAACTCCGATGGCGAGTTCATCGGCGATTATCGCGCTCAATACATCCGCCGGCGTGTCGCCGGGAACTGCGAACATGTCTAAGCCAACCGAGCAGACGCTTGTCAGTGCCTCAAGTTTTTCAAGATTGAGCGCGCCAGTCCGCACCGCCCGAATCATTCCCGCGTCTTCACTAACCGGAATAAATGTACCCGATAAGCCTCCTACATTTCCAGACGCCATCGCTCCACCTTTCTTAACAGCATCCATAAGCATCGCAAGCGCCGCAGTCGAACCAGGTCTGCCTATCCTCGAAACGCCCATCGCTTCTATTATTTCCGCTACCGAATCGCCACGCTTGGGCGTCGAGGCAAGCGAAATATCAACTATCCCAAACTCGACCTTCATCAGCTCCGCTATTTCCCTGCCGATAAGCTCGCCGGCCCGCGTTATCTTGAAAACCGTTCGCTTTATAACCTCCGAAAGCATCGTCAAATCACATTTCGGATTATTCGCTACAACCTCCCTGACAACGCCGGGACCTGATATCCCAATATTCAGCGAGTAATCGCCTTCGCCAACTCCGTGATGGGCGCCCGCCATAAAAGGATTATCCTCCGGCACATTGGCAAAGACGGCAATCTTCGCACAGCCGATTCCGTTTTTACTTTTGGCGGCAAGGGCATTGAGAATATGTCCGACTTTTTCAATCGCCGTCATATTCATTCCCGCCGAACTCGATGCGAGATTTAAAAAACCGCATAATCTTTCAGTCTGCGACAACGCCTGCGGTATGGAATCGATTAATAGCTCATCGGATTTCGTCATTCCTTTTTGAACAAGCGCTCCGAACCCGCCGATAAAATCTATATCGGCGGCCTTCGCGGCTCTGTCCAGTGTTTTAGCCACGGATACAGCAGTTGAAATCTTCCGCGGCAGCGATTCGATAAGCAGCGCAACCGGCGTTACACTTATTCGCCTGTTCGTTATGGGTATGCCGTATTTGGCCTCAAGCACATCGGCACATTGATTCAGGCGTTTGCCCATCTCTGAAATCCGTTTAAAAATCCTTTTATTAAACGCAGCCAGATTCCTGTCGGCACAATCTTTCAGATTAACCCCCAGCGTAACGGTCCTGATATCAAAATTCTGCTCGATAGTCATTCTTACCGTTTCAAAAACCTCTTCGACCGATATCCGCATAATCCGTTCCTTTACGTTAATAATTCCAAACCCAACCATTAATGTACCCAAAATCACCATTGCGGCAACAATAATCTGGGGGCGAAAACAAACGAGACCTCGCCTGCGAGGTCTGACCCCCGGCACAGGCAACATTTTGCATCTACGCTGCCGAAGGAGCTACTTCTGTTCGCCAAATTTGATAAAATATCAGCTTTGCTCGAACCCACATCTCAACTCTGAATAATG
>Ga0315283_10000176_pt1 | contig 41777 bp, 40 predicted proteins | sample YL17G09_0_MG_FD_204541 | JGI IMG/M metagenome (GOLD analysis project Ga0315283, IMG submission 204541) | Sediment microbial communities from Yellowstone Lake, YNP, Wyoming, USA - YL17G09_0 | ecosystem: Environmental > Aquatic > Freshwater > Lake > Sediment | place: USA: Wyoming | collected...
ATACTTTGATAAGGTCATCCAGTCCGCTCCGGTCATGTGTAACGCTCAAACCGGCCGGTTTGTTGACGGCGATAATATCCTTATCCTGATAGAGAATTTCTATTTTATTTGCTGCCATAATATGAATAAAATATACTATTTATGCTGATTTATCTACAATAACTGAACAAATTTATGTCTTTATCCGTAAATAATTAAATAAACTTTCCAGAACAATTCAGTTCTATTTTTAACAGCTTTAAAATTTTGCGTTTGTAAGTTTTTGAAAGGAAAAGAGTTATGAAGCATAGAAAAGCCCTCGCACTGGTTTTAACCCTTGCAATTATTTTCACCTCGGCCGCTATTTGTCCGGCCGAACCTGATAAAAAATCAGATATTGAAACCCTGCGGAATACCGGCGAAGTTTTTGCGGATATTGCCGCAAAGGTTAGCCCTGCTGTGGTTTTCGTAAGTGTTAAGCAGGAATATACCCAGCGGAGGCCGGATATGTTTTTTGGCGACCCGTTTGAGCAGTTCCAGAATGATGAATTTTTCCAAAAGTTTTTCGGCCGGCAGTTTCAGCAACGGCGTCAGCAGCAGCAGCAACAACAGCAGCCTCGGGAAAGAAAACAAATCCGTCGTGGTCAGGGTTCAGGTTTTATAATCACAGCCGACGGTTATATTCTGACCAACAATCACGTTGTCAAGGATGCCAACGAAATAATTGTAAAACTTTCCGATGACAGAGAATTGCCGGCAAAGGTGATTGGCACAGACCCTGAAACCGATGTCGCTGTCATTAAAATTGACGCTAAAGATTTGCCGACAATCGAAATGGGAGATTCAGACAAGCTTAAGGTAGGCCAGTGGGTTCTTGCAATCGGCAATCCGTTCGGTTTGAGTCATACCGTAACATCGGGTATTGTTTCCGCAAAAGGCAGAAGCGGCCTGAGGTTTGCCGATTCGGAACTGGCATATCAGGATTTTATACAGACAGATGCCGCCATCAATTTCGGTAACTCCGGCGGACCTTTGATTGATATCGATGGAAAAGTCATAGGAATAAATTCAGCGATATACAGCCAGAGTGGAGGTTATACAGGTATTGGTTTTGCCATTCCAATCAATATGGCCAAATATGTCTATGAACAGCTTATAGCAGGCGGTAAGGTTACCAGGGGCTATATAGGCATTTATGGTAAAGATGTCAGCCCGGAAATGGCTGAATTGCTTGGCGCAAAAGACCGTAAAGGCGTAGTGGTTGATAATATTGTCAAGGATAGTCCCGCGGAAAAGGCACAGCTGCAGAAGGGCGATATTATTATAAAGAAAGACGGAAAGGAAATTGACGACTGGGACAACTTCAGGAATGAAGTTGCGAAGATACAGCCCGGCACAAAGATGACGCTGACTGTTATCAGGGAAGGCAAAGAAAAAGATTTTACAGTTGAGCTTGGGGCCAGAAAGACGGAAGCCGTTTCTACCGGGTCGCAGGAGGAAGCAGCCGACAAACTCGGCATAACGGTACAGGATTTGACGCCGGAAATTGCCCAGCAATTTGGTTATAAAGATGAGCAATCAGGCGTTATTGTAGCCGGGGTACAGGCCGGTTCGCCTGCCGAAGAGGCCCAGATTGCTGTCGGAACACTCATACTTGAGGTTAACCGTCAAAAAGTAACAGATGCGAATAATTTCTGGGAGCTGATTAAAAAAGCCGGAGGTTCTATTCTGCTTTATGTTAGGCAGGAAGAATTCTCAAGATATATAGTAATAAAACTCAGCGGAAAATAATCTCTCACATCAGGCCGGACGTTTCTTTTTGAAACGTCCGGCCTGATACAAAATCGCAGAACGCAGGTCCTGCGGAGAGTTTAGATGTATCAAAATATTTTCAGTCTTCTCGCTTATTTGCTTACCGGTTTTCGCAGGCTGTTTCGAATGGCTAATATGGCGGGGGGGGTGTGTTTCGACAGCGGCCGTACTTTGCTGCGGCACAGGTTTCGGTCTTTTGACCTCTGTCCGGCGAACAGGCCTTTGCTCCGGAACAGGCTCGCTTTGAACTTCTTCAGCCATAACAGGCGGCGGTTCGGGTATGCCGAAAGCCGCCCTGATTTGTGTGATTTTTTCGTCTCTTAATTGTTCAATAGTTTTATAATCTCCGCGGGCATAAGTGTATTTTCCTCGTCCGCCGGTCAGAGAAATAGGCTTTTGATGTTTTTCCTCATTCTGCCGGGGCTTTTGTTCTGCCATTGTTTTTGCGCCGCTTATGCCGCGTATTATGGCCTTTAAGATGCTGAAGCCGACTATTGCCGCTATGACAATAAACTGTACCCAGACTTCGTTGCCTGGTTTTCCGGCTGCGAGCCCCGTTAGAGACAAGGCGTTAAGGCCGCCTGACGACCACCATAGATGTCCAGCCTCTAACGGGGCGAGCAGATTTTCAAATAAAGAATACATTTGTTCTCAGCTTAAAATTTTATTCTTCTTTTCTTGGCGGCTTTGCGATTGAATCTCTCATAGTTGTATCAGCCACAATATTTTTCATTTTGTAATAGTCCATTATGCCCATATTGCCTTTTCTGAATGCTTCGGCCATAGCAAGCGGCACTTCCGCTTCGGCAAGAACGACCTTTGCGTGGTTTTCCTGAACCAGAGCCCTCATTTCCTGTTCGCGGGCAACGGCCATAGCTCTGCGTTTTTCGGCTTCTGCCTGTGCTCTGACGAGGTCTGCCTTGGCCTGGTCGCCCTGAAGCTTTGCGCCGATGTTCTCGCCGACGTCTATATCTGCGATATCGATCGAAAGAATTTCAAATGCTGTTCCGGCATCGAGACCTTTTGCAAGAACTTGTTTTGATATATTGTCCGGATTTTCAAGCACGCTTTTATGAGATATTGCGCTGCCGATAGTTGTTACAATACCTTCGCCGACACGGGCGACGATTGTAGCCTCGGTAGCACCGCCGATAAGACGCTGAAGGTTTGTTCGAACCGTTACGCGTGCCTTGGCCTTTAACTGTATACCATCCTGGGAAACAGCGTCAACAGTATCCCGGCCTTTTGTCACGTCGGGACAGTCAATGACTTTGGGATTTACAGAAGTCTGGACCGCATCGAGAATATCTCTGCCTGCAAGGTCTATCGCTGTGGCGACCTTGAAAGACAAATTCAAATTTGCTCTGTCGGCGGCAATAAGTGCCCGCACAACATTTTCAACCCGGCCTCCTGCAAGATAATGGCTTTCGAGGTCGCGGCGGGTCAAATCAAGACCTGCCTGAATTGCCATAATTCGTGCGCTGACTATTCTGCCTGCGTTAACCTTTCGCAGTGTCATTCCGATAAGTTCGCCAATCGAGACTGGTGCGCCGGACAATTTTGCCTGCAGCCACAATCGGCCGTAAGCCAGTATCAGCAAACCAAAAATAAATATAAGTACCAGAATAATTATCAGGCCGATACCCGATACCGCCTTTGGCATTTCAGCGAGAATAAAGAGATTTGAGATTGTCATTTTTAAATCCTTTCATTAAGAATTTTTTATTTCTCTAACCGTCAATTGCGTACCTTCGACTTTTATAACCTCAACGGTTTTTCCTTTCTCAACATAACCGGTTTCAGCGACACATTCAAGTCTTGTTCCTGCGAAATCGCATATTCCGACCGGCCTGAGCATGGTTACGGTTGCGGCTTTTTGGCCTAAAAGGGATTCGAGCCGCTCGGTGTCCGATATAGCGTCGCCTTTTTGTCTTTTGGGGCCGTCGAGTGAAACTGATTTGCCGAACCTGGTTTTCGGAAATATCTTATAAGCAAAGACCAGTACCGCCGGTATCATAATCACGGCAACTATTATGCCGCACCAGCCGGCCGTGGGACTGAGCTTAAAGGAAATTACGATACCGCCGATAAGCGAAGCAAGGGCACAGAGAGTAATCAGGCCGAAACTTGGCACAAAAATTTCCGCCACGAGCAAAGCGGCACAGAGCAGGAACAGAAAAATCGCTAAAACTATCCACCAGAACATTTTTTACTCCTCAATCTTTCTGACTACGACTTTGTTTCCCTGAATCTGAATTATTTTTATTTTTTGACCGTTTTCGACAAATTCTCCCTCGGCGACGACATCGACAACTGCGTCTTCAAACCTTGCCTGACCTGCCGGCCTTAATTTTGTAATTGCAACTCCTGCATCGCCGGTTTTTAATTCGTTTACCTTTTGCGACGGGGCGGTCATATCTATTTGCATTTGAGCCCCTGCCTCGGCCTGGGCAAGGATAAGGCCTTTAAACGGGCCGGTCTTCGGTAGAAATTTCGCCAGAATATAAGCTAAAACAATAAAGCCCACAAAACCAATCGAAAAGCCCCAGGCGCCGTTTGATAAAATCTGCCATTGAACATCGTTGAAGTCGTTTCTTGGCCAGGGCAGTTCATCGGGTCTGTTTGGAATCAGGACTGCGAAAAGACTGATTACGATAAATAAAATTCCCAGTACTCCTGTTATGCCGAAGCCGGGAATAATAAAAATTTCTATTGCCAGCAGAATAATGCCGATTGCGAAAACCGCGATTTCCCACCATGTCGCAAGACCTGTAAGGTATCTGCTGCCGAAAATTATCGCAAAACAAACCACCGCTACAAGTCCCGGCAGGCCCAGGCCGGGCGTTTTCAATTCAATATAAATGCCGAGAAGACCGACCATAAAAAGAATACCGGTAAGGGTCGGATGATTAAGCAGTCTGACAAGCTGTTCGGACCAGTTTGGTTCCAGCCGGATAATATTCGGCGAAAATTTTACGTTATCGCGAACCCCAAGAAAAGCAATGGCCTCATTCATATCGACCGCCACCATTCTTGCGATGCCGTATTCCATTGCCTTTGCCGCCGTAAGCGTCAGGATTTCATTTTCATTGTCTATGAGTTCTTTTGCTCTCAGGTCGTAAATGCGGCCGTCTTTCGGCAGCTTTTCATCCTCATAAAATTCATAGAGTTTTGTTTTTAGGTTTTGTACCTGCCATACTTTTTTATGCCTGCTTACCATTGCCTCGAGCAGGGCGACAGGATAATTGTTGGCTTGTGCGGCTCTTTGAAATGTCGAACGAATAAAACTTTCGGCTTTTTCTCTTTCGACATCTTCGAGTTTTTCGCCCATCTGGATTGGGGCGCAGTCGCCGATTGTGGTATTTTCCCTCATTATTATATCCTGGCAGGAAACGCTTATCATCGCTCCTGCGCTGATTGCTTCGGTGTTAATATAGGCGACTGTCCTTGCTTTTTGCGATAGTTCGAGAATGAGATATTTTGATATGTCGTCTGCGCTTTTGACAAGACCGCCGTAAGTTTCTATTTCGAGAATGATATAGTTTGCGCCCATATCGATAGCGGCATTTGCCCGCCGTTTTATGGAAGTATACAAACCATCATCAATAAGGCCGGTGCAGGTAATCACGGCAGCGGTTACTTCAGGAACATCATAAGGAATGTTTGGCTCAGCAGCGAAAGCCGGGAAACAAACCGCACACTCGCAGAGTCCTAAGGACAACATAAAAATGAGGATTTTTATCTGCATAGTGAGAATTTTAGCTGCGAAAGGGCAAACAGGCAAGAGGAATCTATCAGGCGATTTTGTTTAGAATCTCGATGCCTTTTTGAATTTTGTCGTTGGTCGTGGTATAGCAAAGTCTGAAATGGGTGTCTTTTTCGCTGAAAACATTGCCGGGGATAATCAGCACATTGTTTTTAATCGCCTTTTCAACAAATTCAGTGCTTTTGCCATTAGGCGCTTTTATGAAAGCGTAAAATGCGCCTGCGGATTTGGTCATTTCAAATTTATCTTTCAGGCCGGTGTAAAGTATATCGCGTTTGGTTCTATAATCAGCGATATAACTGTTTATATCGAAATCCATCGCTGCGATTGCCGCCTGCTGAAACGGTGACGGTGCGCAGACAAAAGTATATTGCTGAATCTTTGTCATTTCCTCGATTATAGATTTCAGATGGTCCGGCACCGCGACATAAGCAAGCCGCCAGCCGGTCATTGCGTAAGATTTACTGAATCCTTTCATTAGTATAGTATTCTCATACAGTGGAGCCATACTTTGATAGGGGGCATCGTAGCAGAACTGGTCGTAAATTTCGTCGGAAATGACAAGGATTTCTTTTTTTCTCGCAATTTCCGCAAGAGCTTTTAAATCCTCTTTGGAATAAACCGCACCGGTCGGATTGCAGGGTGAGTTTATAACAATCAGTTTTGTCTTGTTGGTGATTTTATCCGCGATTTTCTGCGGGTGCAGAGCGAAGTCGGGATAGGTATCGACAAAGACGCATTTTCCGCCAAGCAGATTAACCAAATGTTTGTACATCACAAAATATGGGTCGGGGATAATCACTTCATCGCCCGGATTGATAGTCGCCATAAATGCCAGCAACAGTGCGCCGCTTACGCCGCTTACGACGAGAGCAGCGGGGTTTTGCCAGCCGATTTCCGCTGTGGTTTTCTTTGTGATTTTTGCCAAAAGCTCCGCATCGCCTGCGGTTGGAGTATATCGGTTTTTGCCTCGTTTTATTGCATCAATAGCAACTTGTTTCAGCGCATCAGGTACATCATAATCCGGCAGGCCGATTGAAAAATTTATCGGGTCCTTCATCGTCGCGGCAAGATTAAAAACCTTTCTTATGCCGCTTGCGTCAATCAGAGCAGTTCTGTCGGCAAGATACTTCTTCACGGAAAACTATTTCTTTCCGCCTGCTGGTTTGGCTGCAGGGGCGGCTTTGCCTGCTGGTGCGCCGGCTTTGCCCGCCGGAGCTGCTTTACCAGCTGGTGCGGCTCCCTTGGCTGCTGGAGCGCCTTTGCCTGCTGCGGCTGGTGCGCCGGCTGCCGGTGCCAATGTGCCTGCTTCGCCTTCAACTGCTGCTGCCGGCTTCTTTGGCTCTTTCTTGACTGCGGCAACCTTCCTGTTGGCTACCTTGGCCAGACCGAAGAGGCTATTGCCCTCTTCCCATTTCTCTTCATCCTTGAGCCGTTTAAGTCTCTCTGAACGTGTAAGTACGTTACGGTGCCGTACGAGAGCACCTTTAAGTTTAAGTGAACGATCAATTGACATAGAAAAAACTCCTGAAAATCTAATTTACCTTCATAGCATAAACATCCTGGAACGGCTTTGTTCCAAAGGATTCGAATCCCGAACCGGCGGGCGGCTTATAATTTGCCCCGACGGACATAATCTTTCTTTTCGTCTCATACCCATCTGTACCGGATTTATCGATACTGTCAAAACGGTTCTGCGTTACCAGCAGGTAACGGGAACCTCTTTTTATTATCTCTGTCGCTATACCAAACTGAGCGAAATACTGTTTTACCGGCTCCAGATGAGAACTCAACGGATAGCTGGTTATTACAATAGCGTTCTCGCCCATCGGCTCAACCAGTTTTGGCGGATTTTTCGCCGTCACATTTCTTTCGGCCGCTGCCGGCTTTACCGATTCAGGCATAATCTCGACAGGTCTGGATACTGCCGCCGCCGGTTTGGAAACCTTTGTTTCCGGCGACTTATTTATCGAATAAATCTGGCCCAGCCTGAAAAACACCATCAGTATCGCGAAAAAAGCAAGGACAGCTATTCCTGCGACCTGCCATGAAAAACACAACTCTATCCGGTCGGGATAAACCCTTACCGGTTTTTGCTTGCCGGTCCAGGCAACTTCAGGCCTTTTATGTTTGACGGTATTTGTCTTAACGGCCTCTGTCTGCACAGGAGCAGGAATAGGAACAGGTGCTTTTACCTGCGGGATAGTTTCCGGTTTTTCTTCCTGTTTAACCGGTGCTTTTACTACGCCTATTCTTTCGAGAGCTTTTAACTGCGCGTTTTTAAATCGCGTTTTATTTATAAGCTCATAAAGAGCAACATGTTTGAAATTTCGTGCCATATTCCCTCCCGATTTATCGGGATTACCGGCTTAATAATTATTTCGCCAAAACAATAGAGAGTAGAAGGATAACCTATTTTCAGGTATCTTTCAACAGGAAAAATTCGGGTTCAGCGGCTAAATCCGGCCTGTAAATGGGAAATTTTGAAATTTTCTTGACAATAGCGGCAATCTGAACTATTAAAACCTCTCCAGAATTTTGAATTAACTGGCGATTTTTTGCCGCAAAAGGCGATTTTGCTCGTCTAAGTATTGATACAAAGAACGATTTTGCCGCGGTTATCAGCATAAAAACTGGTAATCAAGGGGATTGGTCTTTGTTGTTTTTTTCTATCCTTAACTGGAGTAAATCAGATGTTACCGGTAAAAAAGAAAAGTAAAACGAGAACAGGTTCCAAAAGAAGTCATCACGCGTTAAAAGCCGTGAACCTTTCGGTATGCAAGAAATGCAGCAGTCCGAAATTGCCACATGCCGCTTGTGCCAACTGCGGATATGTTAATCCTAAAATCACTCTCAAGCTTGCCAAAAAAGAGGAGGCATAGCCAGCGATGAGGATAGCCATTGACGCCATGGGTGGCGATAATGCACCTGATGAAATCATCGAGGGTGCTCTTGAGTCGATAAAGCTGCTCGACAAAGGCGATACTTTAATTCTTCTCGGTCCTGCCGAAGTTATCGAATCCAAACTTGGCGCAAAAAATATTAGTAAATTCGCTGATGTTATAAAAATCGTCAATGCGCCTGAAATCATAGGAATGGATGAATCGCCTGTTGACGCCCTGAGGAAAAAACGAAACAGCTCCATATCCATTATGACCAAACTGGCTGCTGACGGCCAGGCTGACGCTGTTATCTCCGCTGGTAATACCGGAGCCTGCGTCGCGGCCTGTCAGATGAGAATGAGAAATATCGAAGGTGTGCACAGACCCGGAATCGCCGTTGTTTTTCCGACTTTCGAAGGGCCGGTTACTATGTGCGATGTCGGCGCCAATATATCCTGCAAGCCAATTAACTTTTATCAATACGCTGTAATGGCATCTATGTATTCGGAAAATCTCCTCGGCATCAAGAACCCCCGCGTCGGAATTATGAGTATCGGCGAGGAAGAGGCCAAGGGAAATGAAATTGTAAAAAAAGCCAGGGAGCTTATCAGGAGCGACCCGAAAATTAATTTTATCGGCAATATCGAAGGCCGTGATATGTTTAAGGGCAAATGCGATGTCGCGATATGCGACGGCTTTGTCGGAAATGTCGTACTTAAACTCACCGAAGGTCTGGTTGACGGACTTTTCAAGGTTATAAAACACGAAATTAAGCAGCAGTCGTTTTTGCTGGCGCTTAGATTTAAGTCTGTAATGATGAAGATGTATCAGAAATACGATTATCACGAGTACGGCGGAGCGCTGCTTTTAGGCGTAAATGGAACATCGGTTATCTGTCACGGCTCAAGCAAGGCCAGAACCATAAAAAATGCTATTATGGCATCTCGAAAATTTTACAATATGGGAATAAACGAAAAAATTAAGGAATATCTGGCAACTACAACTGTTAAGGGTGCCGATGAGTAGCACAAAGACGAGTTTAGATTCCGCCTTTCGAGCTGTCATTGCCGGTACTGGCTCATACATACCCCAAAAGCAGCTTACGAACGAAGACCTTACGAAAATAGTTGATACCAACGATGAGTGGATTACAACCAGGACCGGAATAAAAGTTCGTCATATAGCTGCTGAAAATGAAACAACGGCTACCCTGGCCGCTGAGGCCGCTAAGAAAGCAATTCACAAGGCCAATATCGCTGCTGAAGATATTGAGCTGATTATCGTAGCGACAATAACTCCGGAAATGGTATTTCCATCGACGGCCTGTTTTGTGCAGAATATGCTCGGTGCGAAAAAAGCATGGGCTTTCGATATTTCAGCCGCATGCAGCGGTTTTGTTTATGCCCTGAGTATCGCGCAGAATTTCGTGATAAACGGCAGATACGATAATGTCCTTGTCATAGGTGTCGAAACGCTGAGCAAAATCACCAACTACAAGGACAGGACAAGCTGTATCCTTTTCGGCGATGGAGCGGGCGCCGCTATCATAAAAAGAGGCGGCAAAAATGGTCCCAGAGGAATCTTTTACAGCACTTCAGGCTCAGACGGTTCGGGCTGGACTTCGTTAAACTGCCTTGCTTACGGCAGCAGATACCCCGTTGGCAAACCGCTGGAGAATCCTGACTCTATCTATATGAAGATTAACGGCAGAGAAGTTTATCAGCTTGCGGTTAGAAAAATTATTGAAACTGTTGACGACTGTATGACAAACTGCGGCATATCTATCAGCGATGTGGATTTGTTTATTCCTCACCAGATGAACGCAAGAATAATTGAGTCTGTCGCGAAAAGACTCGAGCTTGCCGATGAAAAGGTATTCATAAATATTGAGAAATACGGCAACACCTCGGCAGCCTCTATACCCATCGCTCTTGACGAGTGCATGCGGCAGGGCAGAATCAAAAAGGGAGATATTGTTCTGCTTGTTGCTTTCGGCGGCGGGTTAACATGGGGCGCTAACGTAGTAGAATTCTAAAAATTTTCAGGGAAGAAGATGGCTGAAAAAATAGCATATATATTTCCGGGTCAAGGAGCCCAACTGGTCGGAATGGGTAAGGATTTTTACGACTCCGAGCCGTTAGCCAGACAGTTTTTTGACAAAGCATGTCAAATAGTCGGTCATGATATTATAAAAATCTGTTTTGAAGGACCACAAGACAATCTTAATTCTACCACGGTTTCACAGCCGACCATTTTTGCGACATCAGTCGCGATTCTCGAAGTTCTGAAAGCAAAAGGGGCAATTGCTCCTGCGAATATAACTGCGGGCTTAAGTCTTGGCGAATATACGGCTCTTTATGCCGCAGGCGTTATCAGTTTTGAAGACGGCCTGAAACTTGTGCAGAAACGCGGTCAGGCTATGCAGGCCGCTGCCGATGCTTCAAAAGGCTCAATGGTAAGTATAATTGGTCTGGAACAACCGGCCGTTGAAAAGCTTTGTTTAGAGGCCGCACAGGGACAACTGCTGAGCTGTGCGAACTTTAATTGTCCCGGCCAGATTGTCATTACAGGCGATATAGAGGCTTGCAAGCGGGCTTTGGCTCTTGCCGAGAAATACGGGGCTATGAAAGCGATTGAGCTTAAAGTGGCAGGGGCGTTTCATTCTCGAATGATGGCACCGGCCGCCGAAGAACTCAAAAAAGCCATTGGCGAGTGTAAAATAGGCAACCCCGGCAGTATAGCCGTTATAGCAAATGTGGATGCGGAATATTATCAAAATAAAGAGCAAATTTCACAGGGACTTGTGAGACAATTGACCGGCGCAGTACTGTGGCAAAAGTGCATGGACAGACTTTTGGCGGATGGCGTAACGAAATTTTACGAAATCGGGCCCAATAAAGTTCTTACCGGCCTTATGAGAAGGATTAACCGAAAGGCTAATGTTGTAAATATCAGCAGTGTTGCCAATCTGAAAGAATTGACGGGAGTAAATTAATGGCTGAAGAAAAAAGACTTGCGGTAGTAACGGGAGCGGCAAGAGGAATCGGCAGGGCGATTGTGCTTGAACTGCTAAAGCAGGGCAGGATTGTCGCCGGTCTCGATTTGAATGCCGAGCAACTCAAAGAGCTTGAAAAAATTGTCGCCGATGCCGGCTACAGCGTTATTACAAAATGCGTTGATATCACAAAGACCGACCAGCTTAACGAAGTTATGGAAGAGCTGTCGAAGCAGTACAATGGAATAAGCATTCTTGTTAATAACGCCGGTATTACGCGTGACAGGCTTATGATGCAGATGAGCGATGATGAATATGATCTTGTGATGTCTGTAAATCTGCGGGCGGCCTTTATGGCCACACGGGCGGCTCTTCGCCCGATGATTCGCAACAAATTCGGCAGGATTATCAGTATTAGTTCCATTGCCGGAATTATGGGTCAGGCAGGCAGCGCAAACTATGCCGCCAGCAAGGCGGGTCTTATTGGTATGACAAAGTCGGTTGTCAGAGAAGTCGCGAAAAAAGGCATTACCGCAAATTGTGTCGCGCCGGGCTTTATTATTACCGATATGACAAATACATTGCCGGATGCGGTCAAGGAAGCGGCTCTTGCCATAATTCCAGCCAAAAAACTGGGTACGCCCCAGGATGTAGCCAAAGCAGTGGCATTTTTGGCAAGTGATGATTCTGGCTATATTAATGGTCAGGTGCTGCAGGTTGACGGCGGAATGGCGATGTAATATTAAAAAAATGGTTGCAACTATCGCCATTGGCAGGTATATTACCGCCCAATTAGCCGGGCAGTACAACGATGAAACGTTAAAAGGAATTTATTTATTCAAGGAGACGAAAAGTGAGTATTGACGTCCAAAGTATTGAAAAGAAGGTTATTAAGATTGTTGCAGAGCAAATGGGTACAGATGAGTCTGAAATTACCCGTGAAACCTCGTTTATCAACGACCTTAACGCGGACTCTCTGGATACCGTTGAACTTGTTATGGAGTTTGAAGATGAGTTCGATACGAGCATACCAGACGAAGAGGCTGAGAAGATTCAGACCGTCGGTGCCGCTATCGACTACATCGTTTCGGTATTGAAGCAAAAAGATAAGGAATAACAACAGGCAGTTATGATGAACAAACGGCGAGTAGTTATAACCGGCCTGGGCTGTGCCACACCTCTTGGGGACTCTGTCGATGTCTTCTTTGATTCGGTATGCCAGGGTAAAAGCGGCGTTTCGAACATAGAAAGTTTCGATGTTTCGCAGTACCCGGTCAGGTTTGCCGGAGTGTTAAAGGATTTCGACATTACCAAATTTGTTGACCACCGCGAAGGCAAACGGATGGACCGTTTCTGCCAGCTTGCGGTAGCCTCTGCAGTGCAGGCAATCAAAGACAGCGGAATCGACCTTTCAAAAGAAAATCTCGAACGCTGCGGTACGATTGTCGGGTCCGGCATAGGCGGCATTCAGGAAATTGAGACACAGCATATTCGTCTGCTGAACAAAGGCCCCCGCGGAGTTTCACCTTTCACTGTTCCAAAACTTATGGGTAACGCCGCCTGCGGTACGATTTCAATGATGTATGGCCTTAAAGGCCCGAACTTCTGTGTCGTTACCGCTTGTGCCTCTGCCTCCCATTCCATCGGCGAGGCGCTTTATAATATCATTTCAGGCCGCAGCGATGTTATGGTAACAGGCGGCTCAGAAGCAGCCGTTTCGCCGGTAGGCCTTAGTTCGTTTTGTGCCTTAAGGTCACTAAGTACCCGAAACGACGCTCCGCAGCTCGCTTCAAGGCCGTTCGATATTGGCCGTGACGGTTTTGTCCTTGCAGAAGGCGCCGGTATGGTTGTTCTTGAGGAATATGAACATGCCAAAAAACGCGGCGCAAAAATCTACGCTGAACTTCTCGGTTACGGCGCGACAGCGGACGCCCATCATATAACCGCTCCTCCTCCGGACGGCGAAGGCGCCGCAAGAGCGATGGAAATTGCGATTAAACAGGCCGGCGTTGAGAAGGAAAAATTCGATTATATTAACGCACACGGCACGAGCACGGAGCTTAACGATGTTGCCGAGTCGCTGGCGATAAAGAAAGTCTTCGGCCAGCACGCCTATAAAATGTCGATTAGCTCGACAAAGAGTATGATAGGCCATTCGCTCGGCGCAAGCGGAGCGATTGAACTGGTAGCGACCTGTAAGATGATGGAAACTTCGATAATCCATCCTACAATCAATCTTGATAATATTGACCCAGCCTGCGACCCCAAACTGGATTTTGTGCCTAAAGTCGCAAAACAGAGAAAGATTAATTATGCAGCGAGTAATTCATTCGGCTTCGGCGGCCACAATTGCTGCCTCGTCATCGGGAGAGTTTAATAAAGAATTCTCCTTTCTACGGATCCTCGAATCCTCATTCTGTAATATTTTCTTCTTTATACCCTTGCAATTAAAAATTTATGTAATTTTTTGCTTTAATCGTTTAGAGAACTGTCTATAATTCGACAAATTTAGTTTTTGAGCCAACTTCAAGGAGGTAAAAATGCCAAGAAGGGAAGACATAACGAAGGTAATGATAATAGGTTCCGGCCCGATAGTAATCGGCCAGGCCTGCGAATTCGATTATTCCGGCACACAGGCGTGTAAGGCCTTGCGGAAGCTGGGCTACCAAATCGTACTTGCCAATTCAAATCCCGCCACGATTATGACCGACCCCGGAATGGCGGATTTCACATATATTGAGGCATTGACGCTTGAGGTAATGACTGAAATCATAAAAAAGGAACGGCCTGACGGCCTTTTACCCAACCTTGGCGGCCAAACTGCCCTTAATCTTGTTTCAGAACTTAGCAAAGCCGGCGTATTGGAAAAATACGGCGTAAAAGTCATCGGCGTAAATGTTGACGCAATCGAACGCGGCGAAGACAGAATCGAATTCAAAAACACAATGAACAAACTCGGTATCGATATGCCGAAAAGCGCGCCGGCTTACACCGTTGAAGAAGCTGAAAAAGTGGCTGAAGAACTTGGATACCCGGTAGTTGTCCGGCCTGCATATACTATGGGCGGAACCGGCGGCGGATTAGTCTATAACATCGAAGAACTCCGGGTTATAGCGAGCAGAGGTATCTCCGCAAGCCTCGTCGGACAAATCCTTATTGAAGAATCCGTACTCGGCTGGGAAGAGCTGGAGCTCGAAGTCGTCCGCGACGCGAAGAATCAGATGATTACAGTTTGCTTCATCGAAAACGTCGATGCGATGGGCGTTCATACCGGCGATTCATACTGCACAGCTCCGATGCTGACCATCGACCCGAAACTCCAGAAAAAACTGCAAAAATATTCTTATGATATCGTTGAGGCAATTCAGGTTATCGGCGGAACTAATATCCAGTTCGCTCACGACCCGAAAACCGGAAGAGTGGTAGTTATCGAAATTAATCCGCGAACCAGCCGGTCAAGCGCACTTGCCTCGAAGGCTACCGGATTTCCAATTGCAATGGTCTCATCAATGCTCGCAGGCGGTCTTACGCTCGATGAAATTCCATATTGGCGAGATGGGACCCTCGAAAAATACACGCCGAGCGGCGATTATGTCGTCATAAAATTCGCACGATGGGCGTTTGAAAAGTTCAAAGGTGTTCAGGATAAGCTCGGCACGCAGATGAGGGCTGTCGGCGAAGTTATGAGCATCGGCAAAAACTACAAAGAAGCATTCCAAAAGGCTATTCGCTCGCTGGAAAACGGCAGATACGGCCTGGGCTTTGCCAAGAATTTTAACAAAAAAACACTGCCGGAACTTATGGATATGCTCAGAGACCCGACGAGTGAGCGACAGTTCATAATGTACGAAGCTATCAGAAAAGGCGCTGATATTCAGGCGCTCTACGAAAAAACATATATCAAACCGCACTTTTTGCAGCAGATGAAGGAACTTGTCGAGCTTGAAGAGGAAATTCTCAAATACAAGGGCAAGCAGCTGCCCGACAAACTTCTGACAAAAGCCAAAAAAGACGGCTTTGCTGATAAATATCTGGCGCAATTACTGAACATAAAAGAAGAAAATATCAGAAAGCAGCGAACGGGTCTGGGCGTTGTCGAAGGCTGGCATGCTGTGCCGGTCAGCGGCGTTAAAGATGCTGCGTATTACTACTCCAGCTATAACGCTCCGGATACTGTTGCCGTAAGCAATAAAAAGAAAATTATGGTACTCGGCGGCGGCCCGAACAGAATCGGCCAGGGTATTGAGTTTGACTACTGCTGCGTCCATGCGGCATTTGCGCTTCGCGATGAAGGTTATGAAACCATTATGGTAAACTGTAACCCGGAAACAGTATCAACCGATTACGATACGAGCGACAAACTCTATTTTGAGCCTTTGACCGTTGAAGATGTATTGAGTATTTATGAAAAGGAAAAGCCGATCGGCGTAATCTGCCAGTTCGGCGGGCAAACGCCTTTGAATATCGCGGCGGAACTGGCAAAGGCAGGCGTAAAAATTCTCGGCACTTCGGTTGAGAGTATCGACCTTGCCGAGGACCGCGACAGATTCCGGATAAAGATGGAAAGTTTTGATATTCCAATGCCGGCTTCCGGTATGGCAAGCTCATTTGACGAGGCCGCGAAAGTCGCCGCCAAAATTGGTTACCCTTTGATGGTTCGGCCGTCTTATGTCCTCGGCGGACGCGGTATGGAAGTTGTTCACGACATCGAGATGCTTAAACGATACGTTGACGCTGCCGTGGGCGTAACGCCTGAGCGGCCGATACTTATCGATAAGTTCCTTGAAAACGCAATCGAATGTGAAGCGGACGCACTTGCCGACGGTACAGACGCGTTTGTACCGGCAGTGATGGAGCATATTGAGCTTGCAGGAATACATTCCGGCGATTCGGCCTGCGTTATTCCGCCGATAAGCATTGAGCAGAAACATCTCGATACTATTTACGAATATACGCGCAAAATCGCGACTAAACTTAATGTCGTCGGCCTGATGAATATGCAGTATGCGATTGCGGACGATGTTGTTTATGTTCTTGAGGCAAATCCCAGAGCGTCGAGAACTGTACCGCTGGTTTCAAAAGTTTGCGGAATACAGATGGCAAGACTCGCTACGCAATTGATGTTAGGCAAAAAAATAACAGACCTGAAACTCAAGCCGAAAAAGTTTCCGCACTTCGGCGTAAAGGAATCTGTATTTCCGTTTAATATGTTTCCTGAAGTTGACCCGATACTCGGTCCTGAGATGCGTTCGACCGGTGAAGTGCTCGGTATGGCGGATTCCTTCGGCCTTGCGTTTTATAAGGCTGAAGATGCCGCAAAGCAAACGCTGCCAAGCAAGGGGACTGTGCTTATTACCGTAAATGACGCGGACAAGCCCAGTGTTGTTAATGTCGCAAAAAGTTTTGTTAAACTCGGCTTTAAGATTTTCGCTACCGGCGGAACATACAAATATCTGGTTCAAAACGGCGCCAAGGCTGAGAGGATAAACAAGATGCAGGAGGGAAGGCCGAATATTATCGATGCTATAAAGAACGGCGAAATACAACTCCTGATAAACACGCCTGCCGGCAAAACCAGCCAGTACGACGATTCGTATATTCGAAAAGCCGCGATAAAGCATAAGATTCCTTATATAACAACTATCGCCGCTGCGGTCGCAAGCGCAAAGGGAATCGAAGCTGTTCAAAAAGGCAAAGGAAAAATCAAATCCCTGCAGGAATATCACGCGGATATTAAATAAAATCCAAAAATAAGTAAAATCCCCAAACCCGCCAGTTTATCCCAGGCGGGTTTTTTTGTTTAACCGTCTTGCTGTATCGAATATGATGCCGTTAAAACGCTGTATCATATCCTTTATCTACCCTTTTATTTCTTTGTAGAATCGATATCTATAATCTCTTGACTTGAATATCTATTTATGATATTCTATATAAGTTAGGTTAACCTAACTTATAATAATATGAAAAAAGAAGATTACCTTCAGGAGATGTATAAGATTCAATGCCGCAACAATCGTGCTGCACGCGTCAGTGAGCTTGCGCAAATATTGGAAGTTTCAAATCCAAGTGTTTCCGAAATGGTACGGCGGCTCGAAAAAGAAAAATTAGTTACTTTCGAACGCTTTGGCGCAATTAGCCTGACAGCTCTGGGGATCAAACAAGCCAGGAGAGTAATAAGAAAGCATCAGCTCCTCGAAGTTTTTTTTAGCCGCATATTGAAAATAAAAAAGAATGTTTTTCATAAGGAAGCCCACATTATGGAACATACCTTGTCCGATGCGGCAACTGACAAGCTCGACGCAGTACTGAAAAAGCCTAAATTTTGTCCGGATGGCAATCCTATCCCTGCCAAAAACAGCAATGTGGTCGAACTGGCCTCACTGCCGGCAAAAAGCAGGGCGGAGGTTATTTTTGTTGCAGATAAAAACAAGCAATCACTTGAACGCCTTAATTCGCTTGGGCTTGTTCCTCGTGCAAAAGTCAGGGTCGTTCGCAGATTCAGAAAAGGCCCTTTGATTTTGAAAGTTAAAGGCAGTGAAATTGCTCTTGGACCTGATATTTGCGCAAGCATATTTGTGGAGAAAAAATGAACTTCCCGAAAGTTTCTCCTGATTCAGCGACCCGGCTTTGCCGCCCGCAAATAGCGATAGTTGGAAATCCGAACACCGGCAAGAGCTGCCTTTTTAATCAGCTTACGACGATGGATGCGATTGTTTCCAATTATCCGGGAACAACTGTTGAAATTCTCAAAGGCAAAACTGAAATTGGCGACAAGCTCACAGATGTAGCTGATTTGCCCGGCATATATAATCTCGGCTCATCAAGCGAAGATGAAAGAGTCACGGCTGAATATGTTTTTGAAAATAAAATTAGTGTAATAGTAAATGTGATTGATGCCGCTCTTTTGGAGCGCAATCTTTATTTGACCTTGCAATTATTGCAGCTTCAGATTCCCGTCGTAATAGCCTTGAACTTTTATAACAAGCTGGAAGATAAGGGTATCTCTGTTGACCATAAGAATCTAAGCACTCTGTTGGGGGTACCGGTTATTCTCATCGATGCCTTAAAGGGCGAAGGTGTTCCTTTATTAGTTAACACCATTAAATCGATTGTCAGTGGCGCCGCTCAGTTTGACAACAGCCAAATAATTCGGAGCATTGTTGATGACCTCGGCAAAAACCACACCATTAAAACACAAATCGCTGCCCATCGCCATAGCCAGGCTGCCGTCTTGGCCGAAAAGGTGGTTATCAAGGGAAAACGAAAAAAACATTTCAAGGAATTTCTTGATAAGTTTACCACTGAACCATTGACCGGCGGGATTTCATTAATTCTCGTTATGGGTGCCATTTTTTTAGCGTTGTTTAATATTGGAAACTTTCTCAGCGAACTAATGGCAAAAGGGTTTGAGATGCTGATTATGAATCCTTTAACGCCTCTGCTCGCAATGATTTCATTTGTAAGTTTACATACAATAGTTTTTTGGGGATTGCAGGGCGTAAATGCCGGATTGCAGATTATCGTGCCGTATATCTTCGTTTTTTATTTGATGCTGGGCGTATTGGAGGATACAGGTTATCTGCCTCGAATGGCTTATCTTTTGGACAAATTAATGCATAAGATGCATTTACACGGAAACGCCGTCATACCGATGATGCTTGGTTTTGGATGCAGCGTACCTGCTGTGCTTGCGACACGCATTTTACCAAACAAAAAAGATCGCCTGTTAACTTCAATTTTGATTTGTATGATTCCCTGTTCCGCAAGAACGGCTGTTATATTAGGTGCGGTCGGGAAATTCGTCGGCGCAGGATACGCGATGATTATTTATTTCATTGTTTTATTGCTGATATTTGTTCTTGGCCAAATCCTTGGAAAACTACTGCCCGGCGATTCAGTTGGCCTCATAATGGAAATGCCGCAGTACAGGCTTCCGCAATTTAAGAACATCATGAAAAAAACCTGGATGAGAATGAAAGATTTTATTTGGGTTGCGTTTCCTTTGATTATTGCCGGCTCTTGTGTATTAGGCCTTCTTAAAGTTTATGGTCTTCTGGATATCATAGTAAAACCTTTCTCGCCGGTCATAAACGGTTGGCTTATGCTTCCTTCTATTGCAGGAATTACTCTGATTTATGGTATTTTAAGAAAAGAGATGGCTCTCGAATTATTGTTTGTGCTTGGCGGCAGTTCAAATCTGCTCCGGTTTATGACGCCGCTGCAGATATTTATATTTGCCCTCGTCGTCGCATTGTATTTCCCCTGCATTGGAACCTTTGCGGTTTTAAAAAATGAATTTGGCTGGAAAAAAAGTTTGCTTATTTCATTTTTTACTATTGTCCTGGCCGTTACTGCAGGAGGCCTTATCGCAAGATTATTTACTTTGGCAAATCTTTTACACTAATTTTCACAATAAGGTCAGCACTTAAAAAATCCCGAATCCGGAATTCCCAGGTGTGGGGGTTTTTTCTAATATTTTTTCTATTGAAACAGTTTTTGTAAGTATTATAATATATAGCTTTATTATATATCTGGAGTAAAGATTACTTTTTTCAGGGAGAGAAAGGAAGTGATGAGGCGGCAGTAAAGAATATATTTGTTTTTGCAAATTGTATAAAATTAGTATTGTAAAAATAATGTTAAAATAGGTAATTTTAAAAAGGAGATTTAAAAATGAAGAAATTGGTTGTGTTAACTCTTGTTGTAGCTGTACTTGCGTTTGTTTCTGTTAGTTTTGCAAAGAAGGCAGTAGAGCCAAATCAGGTCGAGCCTAATGACCCTAATGCTCCTAAAGCCAATATTAGCTGGTTTGCAAAGGCTGTAGAACCGAATACAGTTGATCCTAATGCTCCCAAAGATCCTAATGCATCTACCATAGTAAATTTCAGCGGATGTAAAGGTAAAAAGGTTGAAGAGCCGAATAAATGTGATCCTAATGCACCTAAAGCTAATATCAACTGGCTTGCGAAAAAGGTTGTGGAACCAAATAAATGTGAGCCAAATGATCCTAATGCACCTAAAAAATAATATTATTAAACTTGCATAAGGTGCGGACACGAATAAAAGCCTCAGTACGAAACTTGTATTGGGGCTTTTTGTTTTTTCTTTATGCAATATTTGGTATGTTGGAAACGTCTATAATGCTATATGTCATAAAAGAAAGGAAGGTAGACGTTTTAAAACATGGATTCTATGGGAAAATTGTGAAAACAAGATTAAAATAGGCAATTTAAGTTAGGAGTTTTAAAAAATGAAAAAGTTAATTGCGTTAGTTCTTATGGTTTCGATGGTTGCGTTTGTATTTGTCGACGTTTCCAGAGCTGCTGACCCGAATATGCCAAAAAGGCCGATGTTTGACCCGAATGCTATCAGGGGTATGGTCGTTGTTGAGAAAGATGCCAATGGCGTCATCACGGCTGTAAAAGTGGAAAACAGAAGACGCGGCACCTGGAATGTTGTTCTTGATGCAAAAGGCAAAGAGCTTGGCGAAACAATGGCAAACAAGTTGGTTACTGTTATCGGCAAAGAGACAACTAAGGATGATCAAAAATGGCTTACTGTGGGAAAATACACTGAAATGAAAAGGCCGGAGGGGTATGGTGGTCCGGGCGACCCAAATCGTCCTCGCAGACCAGGCGGTCCGGGTGGCCCTCCTCCGGGTGCCCCTGGAGAAGGCGGCAAATAACTTTTGATGATCAAATTATTCTATGTAAACACACCGGCGGATTTATTCCGCCGGTTTTTTATTTCTCAACTTTTTGAAGTTCTTCCGACTTATCCTTCGATAAATCTATATTTTTCAGCGAATCATTTTCCGGCAAAATGAGCAGGAATTCATTGCATTTATCTGTTTTACAATCGCCGGAATTCAACTCAAAATCGAGAACGTGGCCGCCTCGTGCAAAATCACTGCTTAAAAAATGAAAATGATAGCCGCTAACGTTTATGCCTTTAACAAAAGGCGGGGACCTGAAACCGACAATTGTACCTGTTACTTCATTCATTTCAAAAACCGGTTGAGTCTTTGCAACTTCAGCCAATGGCGGATATGGTTTATTTTGCGATGGAACGCTGCGGACTTTGATATGTTTGAATTTTCCTGAAATTTCGACAGCTAAGAATTGATTTTGATTTGGAATTTTTTCATCGATGATTAACTCGACTGTTTTGAAATCAACTGACTTAATCATAAATTGCGTATCTGGTTTAAAATTGCATACTGTCGCGAATGGCGTTTTGACATCGCCGGCAGGGCGGTAAACTTTGCCGTCGGATTTAATTTGATAAATCCTGCCGTCCAGGACGGTCATTTCGCCGTCGAGCTTATCGAATGTTCCGATGCCGAAATCGCCGTAAGTTAGCAATTTTTGGCAACTTATTTGCCCGTCATAAGCTCCGGCCAGCAGGGCGTCGATGGTTGAAGTTTGAGTAATCCTGTCATACCTGTTTGTCAGGCATCCCCCGCAGAGAACTAATACTACAATCAGCAATATTTTTTTCATTTTCTGCTCCAAAAGAAACCATAAAAAACACAGAAAACAGATAAACATTATACCCGAAAAGGTTCATTCTGCAAATTTTTGTGAAAACAGGGATTTAACTTGACCTGATTATTGTGATTTTGTACTATTCTTCCGATTTTGAGTATTCTATACTCAAAAATTCCGGTTGAGAATCTTATTTTAAGGAGGATATTTATGTTTCACCAACCTTCCAGGACGAGCAATTCTGATTATGCAGTAGGCTATAAAAGCAAACTTGGGATATTAATGTTTATAATTTACGCTGTGATTTACGCAGGTTTTGTCGCTGTGAATGTGGCAAAACCGACACTGATGGAAAAAAATATCATATTCGGGCTGAACCTTGCGGTTGTTTACGGATTCGGATTGATAATTTTCGCCCTTATTCTCGCTATGATTTACAACCATCTTTGTACTTCTCAGGAAAGACAGCAAAGTGAAAACGCGGCAAAAGGAGGGCAGGAGTAATGGCATTTATTATTTTCGCATCTTTCGTAACTTTCGTATTATTTTTATCGTTCTATTTTGCCAAACAAACCAAATCCGCAAGCGGTTTTTTTACGGCAGGCGGTCAGATTCACTGGTTTGTAAACGGAGTTTCCTTTGCCGGCGATTATCTTTCCGCGGCGTCGTTTCTCGGCATTTGCGGTATGATTGCGGTTGTCGGCTACGACGGATTTTTATATTCGATTGGTTATCTTGCCGGCTGGGTAGTCGCGCTGTTTGTTGTCGCAGAGCCGATGAAACGGCTGGGAAAATATACATTTACCGATGCGCTTGATTCAACCTTTAATTCGCCGGGCATTCAGCTTGCGGCGGGTATTAGCACGCTTATAGTCTCTGTTTGCTATCTAATACCACAAATGGTCGGGGCAGGTGTGCTTGTTACGCCTCTTTTGGGGTTGCCTCATGCAGTTGGGGTTATTATGGTCGGAACGATAGTTATAATAATTGTTGCGACCGCCGGTATGAAGTCGACGACTTATGTACAATTTATTAAAGGCGCTCTTTTGCTCATATTTTCCACAATTCTCGTTATTGCCGTTTGTCATCGGGGGTTGACGACACAGCCGGACCATGATGGGAAAAAGCCGTATTATGATTACAGGAAAATTCCTGGTGCCCAGCAAGATGGAAGGATTGAACCTGTCTCGGCCGGATTCACGTTTGCCGCTCAGCAGTCGCACGCAACGCCGCAAGGCGAGCTTGTTATCGATTTTGTCAAACTTGAGGAAAAGGGCAGGTTTACCTGGTGGCAGGTAAGTAAAAATAATGAGACAATCGAACTGGTTGAAACCGCTTCTGAAACAATTCGAGGCGATGGAACCAGATTTATTAACGGTATTGAGAATAATAACGAACTGCAGCTCGGAAGTCTGGTACAAATCGCAGGCAAATCAGGCAAGGAGGCTAACACTGGTCCTGTAGGTATTTTTAAAATGCTTTCGCTGTTATCCGATAAAGATACAATCGTAAAGCGATGGAAAAAGGCGGCTGTCTTCAGCGATGGCGACCATATGATAACGCTTTTCGCTCCGATAGAGACTACCGGAAATAAAATAATGAGGCCGGGGCTGCAATTCAAGGTAGAAGGAACGATACTGCAGCGGCTTGATTTTATTTCCCTGATGCTCGCGCTTTTCTGCGGAACTGCTGCGCTGCCGCATATTCTTATAAGATATTATACTGTACCGAGTCCTGCCTGTGCGCGTAAGTCAACTATTGTCGCAATTGCGACCATTGGCTTTTTCTATATTCTTACGCTATATATGGGTCTTGGCGCGATGGTCAACAGCGTAGTGAATCCGTTCAGCGATAACATGTCGGCTCCGCTGCTTGCTCGGTCTTTTAATACATTTTTGTTCGCGATTATTTCTGCTATCGCATTTGCAACCGTTCTCGGCACGGTAAGCGGTCTGATTATCGCCGCATCCGGCGCGGTCGCGCATGATTTGCTCGACAGATTTTATAACCTGGAGTTTAACGAAAGGCAGAAAGTCATAATCGGCAAAGCCGCCGCCTTTACCGTCGGTCTTATTGCGATAATTCTCGGCATAGTGTTTCAGGGCATGAATGTTTCCTACCTTGTCGGCTGGGCTTTCGCTGTCGCGGCCTCTGCAAATCTGCCGGCAATAATAATGCTGCTGTTCTGGAAGAAAACCACTGCTGCGGGAATCATCGCTTCGATAACAGTCGGCATTATTGCCGCGGTCGGCCTGATTTTGATTTCACCGGATATGTTCGAAAGATATGGCCTTTTAAGGTCGCAGGCTCCTTTCCAACTGAATCAGCCGGGAATAATATCTATACCACTTAGTTTTATAACTCTGGTTATTGCTTCATTACTTACACAGAAAAAGAACGGACAGGTTGCGACAGCAAAATAAAGGGCTATGATATATCTGTGGCTGGTTTTGTTAATGTTTATCAATATTATTTGGATAATCTTTATAACAGTTGCATTTTATAAATAGCTTAAAAAATTCTTGATTTTTATTATTTGCCGTCGTAAGCTGTTTTCAGGTACTATGCAGCAGGGGCCTAAATTAATCAAAAAATACATATGGGGTTTTTGTCGTGTTTGATTTATCCAGACATAGATATAGATTCAGAATAGTTATTCCGGCTTATCCGGCCTTTAATATTTATTCGCATATTGCCGTAAAGACAACGGCATTGGGGCCTGTTTGCGTTGCCAGTGCCGCCAGCAAGATGGCGAAATGGGATGTTGAGGTTATAGACGAAAATAATCTCGGCCGATTCGGCCCTGTATCCGAAACCGGCGGAGCCGACCACGAATTTTTACAGCAGCAAAGGCCCGCGGATGTCGTCGGCCTTTATGGCGGCCTGACCAGCACCATTCCCCGGCTCTGCCAGATAGCTCAGTTCTACAAAAATAAGGGAGTCATCACGATAGCAGGCGGCCAACATTTCGTAGAAGATAACATATCCGAGGCGTTCTCTTGTGGCATTGATTATATTGTTTTCGGCGAAGCTGAGGAAACAATTACCGAACTGTTAGAGACAATAGAAAACGGCAGAGACGCAGGCCAGGTAAAAGGTATCGCGTATCCCAAGGACGGCAAAGTTATTATTACCGCCAAAAGAGAGGCGTTGACAGATTTTGATAAACTTCCTTTGCCCGATTTTTCTCTGGTTCGCTATGCGAAGATGAAAATTTATCCTGTCGAAAGAATACGGGGCTGCGGTATGGATTGTGAATTCTGTACCGTCAAGGGCAAACCAAGACACGCCGAGCCGGAGCGTTTGCTTGAGCACATCAGTTCTCTTGTCGAGACGAGAAATGCCAAACATTTTTTCATAGTTGACGACCTCTTCGGCCAGCAGCGAGACGAAACGATAAGGCTCTGTAATCTGCTTGCCGATTATGAAAGGCGGATAAGGCGAAGACTGGATATAACGGTTCAGATAAGGCTGGACAAGGCTCGTGATACCGAGCTGCTTTCCGCGATGCAGCGGGCAGGAGTTCAAACAGTAGCTATCGGATTTGAATCGCCTATCAATGCGGAATTAAAAGCGATGAATAAGCATATGAGTTCTTCCGAAATGGTATCCTGGGCAAGGATATTTCGCAAATTCGGATTTTTGGTGCACGGTATGTTTATTTTTGGTTATCCGCTGAAGACCGGCGTCGGTCTCGATATACCTGTAGAGGAACGTGTCAGATGCTATAAGGATTTTATCACCAGGGCCAAAATCGATACGGTTCAGGTAATGCTTCCTGTCCCTCTTCCCGGCACGGAATTAAGACAAAGACTGACGCAGCAGAACAGGATTTTCCCTCGTCAGGATATCGGCTGGGAATATTATGACGGCAATTTCCCTTTATTTGAGCCGGACAAGCCTTTGACTGCCGAACTGATGCACTCCTGCTCAAAAAAGATTATGGGCAGGTTATACAGGTTCAAATATATGTTTCTTATAGCGGTAAATACATTTTCATTTCCCGCCATTATTTTCTTTCTCCATAACATTCAGCTTGGCTGGCAGAAGTGGTATCGTCCGTGGCGCAACAGCTTGATTCGATTTGGCGGCTGGATTATTTTGAAGAAATGGAACATAGCGTTCAGGCGTAATAAATTTTTGCAGAAATTGCAAAATGCCCATCAGCACCTGGTACAAGCCAGATAACATTGAAGATAGTTTACCATGATGCCCCGGTGAAAGTTCTTGAGGACAGATAACCATGCCATATAAGCTCTGCTTTTTCCAAATGCCCGCAGGCTTCCTTTGGGGCAGGGCGGTAAACTAAACGAAAGCTGTCGTTCCAATCCTCTAATCCGCTGATTGTTCGCGGGTTTTGGCTGCCTGATTTTACAAACCAGTAGGAATCATTGAGGTCTATATATGTTTCGTATATTTCGCCCGGCTGTAATATTCGCAGGTCGCCGTTCTCGATGCGCTTTTGCGGAATACCTTGGTTGACCCATTCCCATTTATTCGCTCTAAATCTTGTCGAATCGGGTTCGAGCACAAAAGACCTGCCCTGCGGCAGGTCAACAATCGCAATCGGTTTGTCCGAGGCATTGAGCATTTTTACTTTAATTCCTGTTGCCGGTTGTCTGCCTTTTTCGCTCGACTTGTGCTCAGTCTCAATGCCTATCCCCAAAGGACTGTAACGGTGTCCTCTCAAAACAGCTATGCCGTTTGTTCCCAGCTTAAGTTCCATCTCTAATGGTATCTGAATTCCTTCCTGCCTTCGGCCCTGCTCTAATTGTTTGCCCTTGCCTTGCTGCATAAAATAGGCTTCGATACCGTAACGAATCTGAATCGGAGGATTTGTTGTGTCATGGTCATCGACTCTGCCTCGGATAAATAATCCTTCCTTTGGTTTTTTATCTGTAACATATAACAGTTGGCTTGTACCGCCTTCATTAACGTCGAGTACGGCATAGACGCGCATTCCTTGTTTACATTTATTTTCAGCAAGGCCGTCTCTTAGAAGACTTTTGGGAACGCTCGATATTTCGTAGTTCAATCTGACATAATCTCCTCTGAACATATCTCTTGGGTCGACTGGTGCAGTTCGCAGGTATATTGTTTTGCCGTTTCTGACTACTAATTCACGCTGGCCCGCCATCTGCGCCAGAACGGCCACCTGCAAAGCCGCGACAATAATGATAAGCCATTTCCTCATAGGGCCTGTTCCTTTATCCTCTTTTTAGTTCGGATATAGAAAAATCCCTGACTGAAAAGTATAATACCAACAACTATAAATATTACGCCCCGTGTCGCAAGACTTTCAAAAAGGTCTGTAAATCTTGCGAATGTCAGAGCCGCAAGCAGAAGGGCCCCGGCCATAGCCATTGCGGGCTTGACTTCCTTGCATCCCTTTGCCATCAGCATTCCCGTATGTGCCAGAAAAACCAGGTTAAATATCGCCGTAACAGGCCAGTAAAAAATCTTTGCCGGCATCAGTGAATAACAGCAGAAGAAAATCAGCACCAAAGGCAGCAGCAGCAAATCGTGCGAGTAGCATTTGAACTTTGTTTTTTTAATCAAATCTTTACTGACGGCAATCCAGCCGGCAATCGCAAGCACAAGAGGTATCAGCCAGTAAAGTACAACGCTGATATTGGGAAACATCTTGGTGTCTTTGAGCACTTCTCTGTTCAACTCCGGGAAACTCAGCAGGAATATTGTTAAAAAATAGCCGGCAAGACCTATGAAAAAATAAACAGGCGCAAAATTTTCAAACTTGCTGAATTTCTGATGAATCAGGCCGATGGATACATATAGAACAAGCAGTCCCAACAGCGAATGAAAAGTTGCCGATTCGGCAGTATGTACAGCGACAAAAATAGTCGAAATTGCCATAGCTAAAAGCAAAACGCCCAGCAGCAGACTGGAACGTTGTTTATACGCCAGAGGGAAAAGCAGAAGTATAAATACAAGTGCGTAAGGAATAGAAGTATCAAAAGAAATAGCTTCCGTCATAACCCAGACAGTAAACAATATCGCGGCTACAATAGCCTGCGCGATTGACGGCATTGTCCAGGCAAGTGCCAAAGCGCCAAGTCCCCAGATAAAAAACGCCGTGGGAAAATGTTCTTCAATATGATAGATTTGCGCTATCAGCCAGATTCCCGCCCCGAAAAGCATCGTCCCTAAAATTGTCAGCGACTCGCCCATTTTTTCGAAGCGTTCGCTTTTCAGAAAGAGGGATATTCCGATGATATGTGAAATTATTAGAGCTGAAAAAATTGTGCCGAGCTTAGCGACCTTCGACATATCATCCCAGTTGTAAGCGAATAGCAGTATTACGCCCAGGCCGATAATTACCGACCCGATTCCGGAAAAGACAATCAAAGCCCACGGCCGAGCGGCCTGCTGAGCGGGATACAAACCGCGGATAGTCCGAGCCTGGCTGTCCTGAATGATGCCGCTGCTCGCCCACCGCTTTAGCTGTTCCTCAAGCCATTGTACATGATTATTAATACTTGCCATCCGTAACTCGCATTTAATAACTGCCGATATTCTATTTCACAGGTTTTTAGTTGTCAATATCATATATTCACCTGTTTTTACGGAATTTTTTAGCCTCTAAAATACCCTTGATTCTGTTGTTCTTTAAGGTAATATATGCCTTCGGCCCGCCTTAGGCGGGTAAGCTTTGCCCAGGTGGCGGAATTGGCAGACGCGCCAGCTTGAGGGGCTGGTGGGCTTCGGCTCATGGAGGTTCAAGTCCTCTCCTGGGCATTTCTTTTAGCCACTAAGACACAAAGGCACAAAGAAATAATATATATTTTAAAACTTAGTGTCTTAGTGCCTTCGTGGCTGTTTTATCCATTCAAAAATGAACAAAAAACCAATAATCGGAATACTCGGAGCCATAGCGTCGGGTAAGAGTATGGTCGCAAAGGAGCTCGAAAACAGAGGCTGTGCGGTAATTGATGCCGATGTCATTGCCAAAGAGTTCCTGCAAACCGACGATATCAAACGGCAAATCCGTGAAAAGTTCGGCAATGAGGTTTTTGACGCCGCCGGCCAAATCGACAGGAAGAAACTTGCCGAAAAGGTTTTTAACTGTTATGAAGCGGTCAAGCTGGCCAATTCCATAATCCATCCGCCGGTTTTGAAGAAAACCGAAGAACTGATAGAACAGTATCAAAAGGACGCAAACGTAAAGGCGATTGTCCTGGATGTGCCTTTGCTGTTAGAAGCCGGCTGGGAAAAAAGGTGTAATAAGCTTATTTTTGTTAGATGTGATGAGCGTTTAAGGCTTCAAAGAATCGCTAAAAAGGGGGTTTTTGACGAAAATCAGCTAAAAAAAAGAGAAAATTTCCAAATTTCTCTGGACAAAAAAGAAAAAATATCTCATTATATGTTAGACAATAATGATGGCCTTTCAGAGCTGACTAAACAGATCGGCGAGATTTTTCCCGCTTTAATATCAATAGCGTAGTCATTTGAAGTCGTATGTAGTACATCAGCGGGACCGGTAAAATCACATTTGATTTTTACATAGTATAACGGCAAATCGAATAGAGGTTTCCAGCTTGTGCTGCATCGCGAAGCCGCTTTGCAGGGCAGCGGAACAGGGATTTTGCCTTGTAAGGGTTATCCATAGTTTGAACGCAGAGAGAAAAAACATTTTATTTTTTAAACATACGAATTTATCCGTCACAGTTTACCCTCGCCAGGGCGGGGGGCGGAGACCAGAATATAATATCCAAAAGTTTTAGGAAGGAATTCAAATGGCTAAGGCGACAATAAAAGCCGACGACAAAACCCCGAAGAAACGGAAATATGTGAAGAAAACCGATACCGACGAACAGCCAATCGAGGCCCAGCAGCAGGTTCAGACCCAGCCCCCGGTTCAGGCTGCGCCGCAGCCTAAAGTCGAACCGGCCCCGGCCAAAGAGCCTGAAAAACCAGCCGCCAATGGCCATATCGGCGTAGCAGTGGAAAACGGCGACCAGGACAAAAAGAACGATTTCGAGTCAACCCATGCCAAGTACGAGCGCATCAAACGCGGCAACCTTCATATAACCGACCTTCAGAGGATGAACGTAGCGGAACTGCATGAGGTCTGCAAAAGAGAAGGCGTAAAAGAATTTACAGGTATGAAGAAGCAGGAGCTTATCTTCAAGATACTCAAAGAGCGTATCCAGCAAAACGGTCTGATGTACGGCGAAGGTGTGCTTGAGGTTCTGCCTGACGGCTACGGATTCCTGCGCAATCCCGATTACAATTACCTGTCCAGCCCGGACGATATATATGTTTCGCCTTCCCAGATTAAAAGGTTCGGCATTCGTACCGGCGCGGTAGTCAGCGGCCAGATTCGTCCGCCGAAAGAATCGGAAAAATATTTCGCGCTCCTGCGAGTCGAGGCCATAAACTTCGAGGAGCCGGACAGACTTTCTGAAAAGGTCAATTTCAGCGACCTTACTCCTCTGCACCCTGAGAAAAGATTCATACTCGAAACCAGAACCGATGAGCTTAATATGCGCATCATCGACCTTATAACGCCTGTCGGAAAAGGACAGCGCGGCCTGATTGTCGCTCCGCCAAGAACGGGCAAAACGATACTTCTGCAGAAAATTGCCAATTCGATAAGCACCAATCATCCGGAAATCAGGCTGATTGTGCTCCTTATAGACGAGCGTCCTGAGGAAGTTACCGAAATGGAGCGCAAAGTCGCCCGCGATGTCGAAGTTATAAGCTCGACATTCGATGAGCCCGCTTCGAGACATTGCCAGGTCGCCGAAATGGTAATCGAAAAAGCAAAGCGTATGGTCGAATACGGCCAAGACGTTGTAATCCTTCTCGACTCAATCACAAGGCTCGCAAGGGCGTACAATACCGAAGTGCCGCATTCAGGCAAGATTCTAACAGGCGGCGTTGACGCTAACGCGATGCAGATGCCGAAGAAATTCTTCGGTGCTGCGAGAAACATCGAAGAGGGCGGCTCGCTTTCTATTTTCGCTACCGCGTTGGTCGATACAGGCTCGAAAATGGACGAAGTTATTTTCGAAGAGTTCAAGGCCACCGGCAATATGGAATTGCATCTCGACCGCAGACTGGTCGAGCGAAGAATTTGGCCGGCGATTGACATCAGCAAATCCGGCACAAGACGCGAGGAATTGCTTCTCGATGCAAAGGAGCTTGAGCTTGTTTACAGATTAAGAAGGGTTTTGAGTGAATTGAATCCGGTCGAGGCGGTCGAGCTGCTCAAGAGCAGACTGGCAAAATGCCGCACCAACGCCGAATTCTTAATGACTATGAAGCTTGATTGATAAGTCGAGCATTAACCCCTGGAACTGTGCCGGGGATATAAAAAACGTAAAACCCCGATTGTTTTAACATCGGGGTTTTTTGTTTCTACTCTATACTATTCTTCGTTTCGGCGGGTTTTACCAGCTATTTGAGAATATACCAAAATCTTTGAAGTTTGATATTCCGTCTCTGTCGAAATCTGTGCCTCGGCAGTTCCAGTTGAGCCAGTCGCAGGCGTTGAGCCATTCTTCCGCGATAATTTCCAAATCATAAATATCTACGGCGCAGTCGCCTGTCAAATCAGCCGCAGGCCTCGGATTTTCTTCGCTGCCGCAGGGATATTGGCATTTCATACTGTGCCAGTCGCCGGCAAGAATACGGTAATCTTCAAAATTTACACCGCCGTCTCTGTCTATATCGGCGCCTGCGCAGAAATCGTTGCTGCTGTTGCAGTCTGTTTGGAGCCAGTGTTGGGCCAATATCGACAAATCGTTTATATCAACGGTGCAGTCGATATTCAGATCCGTGAATCTGCATATCGGCACAGGATAAACGGAATTGACATCGAAGCCCAGCAATCCTCTTCGCGTATCGATTACTATATTATCGAATGGCGTTGTGCTTATGTCCCATGTTTCCATACTCATCGAGGCGCAGATAAAGTTGTCGCCGAATATGCCGTCGATGATAATAAATTCGCCGCTGTCTTCGTCTAAAACGCCGATATCGTGAACGCAGATTCTGGCGTTGAGAAAGACAAGATTAAAGCCATTCAGTGTCGGCACAGACAATTTGTCGATTATAAAGCCCGGTATCTCGACCTCTCCGCCGATACCGCCTATGAGCATTGAAAAATCCATCGGCACTATTGGGTCTCCATTGGTATCGACCAGCCCCAGTTTAACACCCTGTGCGATTGAAATAACGCTTATAGAACCGCCGGTATCGAAAAGCAAATTGCCTGTAGAACTAACCCCGTTATATTCGACAATAACGTTGTCTATTACCGGATTATAAGCAAGGACAGGCAGGGGCGGTATGTTTAACGAATTGGATTTGTTGATATATTTTTCGAATCTCAGCGCAACCTGAAAATCGGTAGCCGGAATATTCGGGTCGTTTGCGTCTTTTATATCCGCTCTGAAATACATTAACTCCGATTCTCCGAAGATATTGAAATCGGTTATAGGTTTCAGAACTGCGACTCTGCCTGCCATAAGAGGAATGCCCAGCACATCCAGAGGCTCTGAAGGCCATTCGACATATTCGCGTGAGACCTGGAATCTCCACGGCCCGGAAACATGATAAATATCGGGGTTATAAGGGTCTTCACTGTCATAATCCGCCGTTCCGATATACAAAGATTCGGAAACATCGAAAAATTCATCTCCCCCGATTCCTGTATCTACAAATTGAGCGTTCGGGTCGGTATCGATTTGCATTGTATCTGCCGTTTCGCGTGACATCAGTATTCCTGATGCGCCTGTATCGAGGAATCCGTAATTAAGTTCGAAGACGCCATCGACGGTTCTCGGCGGCTCGTTCGGCGAATCCTTGAGCAGAAAATATATTCTCGGCAGGTCTATCGCCGCTTCGTAAGTACCGTCAATTTCAAAATCATCGCAGGCTGCCATACAGCAAACCGGCATCCCGGAAAGGATAACCGTCAGTGCCATTACGAAATATTTAACTGCTGGTCTCATACTGTTTATATTATAGCAGATTTGCTGTCCCCCTCCAAATTCACCGGCATTAAACAGATGCTTTTACAACGAGAATTACATATCCGGAACTACTTCGGGGTAGACCTGGCCGGTTGGGCTTATTTTAAAGACGTAAATAAGGCCGGGCCGGAGTTTTGAATAGACCACATTGCCGTAAATTGCCTCGATATCGTATTCCTGAAGTTTATCGGGGTTATTTGCCAAATCCCATATATTGGTCCAGAATAGTTCTTTGTGTTTTAATGGCAGATTCTCGAAAATATCTTTATATCTTTGCGGCTCGGTTCCTGTTGTTTCAATCGGGAATCCGTTTTCCGGCGTCATTTTTTCGCCGTAAATTCTTCGCCACAGGTACAGGGCTTTTGCTCTGCCGTCCATTACCATTTTATTGCCGAATTTTACAATCAGGGCGTCGAAGTGAATAATATCTCCTTCGATGACATATTCCTTTTCGAGTATCTTTTCCAATTTGTTATTTCTTGCCGTTTCGACAAATTTCATTGTTGTAAAGGTTTTGCCGTCTCGTTTTTCCTGCGAAATAATTTTCGCGTAGCCGATCTGCTCTTCGGTTGTAAGATTTGTTATGGCCTGTTTGAGTTGTTTATTTTCCGCAAGGAGTTCTCTGATGGTAGCAACGGCCGGATAGATACAGCGTGCGATATAGACTAAAGTTGCCAGAACCGCCAGGGTCAGAACAAAAGACATTGGTTTTTTTATCATTCTTGGTCTTGTTTTTTTAGAGGCTGGATATTTACCCATTTGTTTTTTCGCCTGTCCTGATTTTGAACAGTTGAGCAGGTGACCGCAGGTGAACTGATATTTTTTCAAATTCAATTCTAATTATTGATGACAGTCGGCATCGTATCACCTGTTCGACTTTTCTACTGTTCACCTGCTCTCCGATTCGCCCAAAGGCGAATCGGGGTGATAGGATTCGAACCTACGGCCTCCTGGTCCCAAACCAGGCGCTCTAGCCAAACTGAGCTACACCCCGTAAAAACGGCAATCAGTTGCGGTTATGACGCTCGCAACTGACTATGTTAAGGATATTACTATACTTACGCAATATTTGCAAGAAAAGTTTGATTATTTACATCCTGATTAAAACCGATATAATATTCTGATTCTAAATACTATGTACTGAATTGAGGTAATTATGTGCGGAATTGTTGCTTATTTGGGCAAAAAACCGGCTCAGCCGATACTTATTGAAGGCCTGAAACGCCTTGAGTACAGGGGCTATGACTCTGCAGGCGTTGGTCTTATAAATCCTGATAAGACAGGGATTAGGATAATCAAATCCAGCGGCAGAATCAGTGCTCTCGAAGCCCTGCTAAGCGAGCCGGACCCCAAAGAAGTGGTCGGTATCGGGCATACCCGCTGGGCGACGCACGGCCAGCCGAACACGATAAATGCGCATCCGCATCTCGACTATACCGGCAAAATCGCGGTCGCTCATAACGGCATTATCGAAAATTACAATACGCTGAAAACCTGGCTCATAAGCAAAGGCTGCAAATTCATCAGTGAAACCGACACCGAAGTAATCGCCAATCTTATCGGCTATCTTTACTCCAATCCTGACGGAGACGAAAAGCCCGGCCATGAGCAGAACAGATTTGAATGGGCAGTTCAGCGGGCTCTTAATGAACTTGTCGGCACTTACGGTCTTGCAATAGTTTGTACGGATTTTCCGGAAATGCTCATCGGCGCCAAGAAGGGCAGTCCTCTCATATTCGGTTTGGGCAAAAATGAATATATCCTCGCCTCCGATGCCGCCGCGATTGTTGAGCATACCGCGCAGGTGATTTACCTCGCCGATAATGAAATGGTTACCATAACCCCGAAAGGTTTTCATACCAAGACAATCGACAACGTTGAAATACGCAAAGAACTCAAGCAATTGGAATTTTCACTCGATGCGATTGAGCTGGATGGTTTCACTCATTATATGCTCAAGGAAATCTGCGAGCAGCCTAAGGCGCTTGGTATGTGTCTTGGCGGCAGACTCGATTTGCGTGACGGCAGGGTAGTGCTGGGCGGCGTAGAAAAATACTGGCGCGAACTTACAAGGGCAAAAAGAATCGTTATCAACGCCTGCGGAACGGCCTGGCACGCCGGGCTTATCGGAGAATATCTCATCGAGCAGCTGGCCAGAATCAACACTGAAACGCAATACGCAAGCGAGTTTCGGTATCGCAATCCTATTATCGAAGATGACACAATAGTCATAGCCATCAGCCAGTCAGGCGAAACCGCCGATACGCTGGCCGCAGTGGAACAGGCGAAGGAAAGGGGAGCCATAACGCTCGGCATTGTCAATGTCGTAGGCTCAACTATCGCTCGAACCACCGATGCGGGAGTTTATTTGAGAGTCGGACCTGAAATCGGCGTCGCAAGCACAAAGGCTTTTACCGCGCAGGTAACCGTACTTGCGATGCTGGCGATTGAGCTTGGCAGAAGAAGACATCTTTCAAGCGAACAGGTAAGATATTATATAGAGGAGCTTTCGAAGATACCTTCGAAAATCGAAGAGGTTCTTTCTCTGTCTGAGCATATAAAGAAGATTGCCGAGGCAACCTGCGACAGGGAAAATTGGCTGTTTTTGGGCAGGGGATTCAATTATCCGGTTGCCCTCGAAGGTGCGCTTAAACTAAAAGAGATAAGTTATATTCACGCCGAAGGCCTGCCGGCTGCGGAAATGAAGCATGGCCCAATCGCTCTTATTACTAACGGAATGCCTGCGGTCTTTATCGCGACGAAATGTTCGCAATATGAGAAGATTATAGGCAATATAGAAGAAGTAAGGGCTCGCGGCGGCAGAACAATTGTTGTAGCAAGTAAAGGCGATGAGAACATCAAAAAGTATGCCGATTTTCTTATAACGGTTCCGGAAGTGCCGGAAGAATTACAGCCGTTGGTTACTGTAGTGCCGCTGCAGATGTTAGCTTATCACGCCGCAGTTCTTCGCGGCCACGATGTTGACAAACCACGAAACCTCGCAAAAAGCGTAACGGTGGAATAATAAAATTAAAAATATTCTATTTTGCCGAGCCGATATGTTTTCAGCATTTGCGGCCAAGTGTTTCGAGCGAGGTTTTGGCTACGTGCTCTGCCTTACTTAAAACAAGGATGCAACGTACTCCCATAATAAATATTACATAAGGCATGGATAGATTGATGTATGTGCTGGACAAGGGATAGTTGATGGCTATATTCAAAGAAGGGGACTTTGAGCAGATATTAGGCAATATCTCCGGTGGCAGAGTATTGGATGTTGCTACTGGCGATGGAAGTTTTATCAAAATATTGAAAAAATCTCTAAAAGATTATATTGAGATAGTTGGAGTTGATATTGCCAAGAAAGCAGTTAATGCTGTTTTTGAACAGAAAGGCATCAGTTTTTTTCGGATGGACGCAGCACATTTAGCTTTTGATCATGAAAGCTTTGACACTGTCTGTATTTCCAATTCGCTGCACCATTTCTCATCTTTGTCGCAAGTTTTGGCTGAAATGAAACGAGTATTGCGTGTAGGCGGCCATTATATAATTAGCGAGATGTATCGAGATAGTCAGAAAGAAACACAACTTACTCACGTACATCTTCATGACTGGTGGGCCCAGATAGATACTGCCCTTGGTATTACACACTACGAAACTTATAATCGACAACAGATTATTGATATTATCGAGGGATTGGGTGTTGATGCCTGGACATTTTATGAGTATGCTAATCTGAGCAAAGATCCTCATGACAAGAAAACCATCGAAGAAATAATGGGGTATATTGACAAATACCTCCAACGAGCCAAAGATTTGCCCAATTATTTATCTCTCGAACAGCAGGGCCACAAGCTTCGTCAACAACTTTGCCAAGTGGGAATTCAATTGGCTACCTGCCTTATTGCTATTGGCAAAAAGAATTGAGTGATAAGGATTTTCTTTTGATTCTCTAATAATTCCAAAAAACTCATTTAACACCAGTTATAAAAAAGGTCGTTAAGATTAACTGAATATTTCTTCGGATATTGTTCCTTCCGCTATTTTTGTTACCGCCCCGGTCATTATGATTGAATAGTCCTCCGAGACTGTAATATCAATCTGTCCGCCGGGAGTATGCACCTTTATTTGGGAATCGCACAGCCCCAATCGCCTTGCTGCCGCCGCCGCAGCACAACTGCTGGAACCGCTTGACAAAGTATAGCCGGCGCCTCTTTCCCAAATCTCAATTTGGATATTGGCCCGGTCTAAAACTTTCATAAATTGCACATTTGTCCTGTTGGGAAAACGCCGGTCAGTTTCAATTTTCGGCCCTAATTTGCGTGCCAATTCTTCTGATATTTCATCTTTCAAAATAACACAATGCGGGTTACCGATTGTAACTGCTGAATATTTTATAGTTTGACCGTCAATTTCCATTTCTTCATTTATAACTTCCCGTCTCGGCCCGGTTACAGGAATTTTGGCACTGTCAAAACTTGCCCGGCCCATCTCTACTGTAACTTTTTGTCCGTTTTGCAGGACTTGTGCTTTAACTTTTCCACCGGCCGTTAAAATCGTAAACGGTTTTGTTCCCACTTTTTTCATATCCCATAGATACCTTGAGAAAATACGAAGGCCGTTACCGCTTTTTTCAGCTTCGCTTCCGTCAGGATTAAAAATCCGCAGGGCGAAATCTGCATCTTTTGTGCTTATTGGCCCGTAAAGAATCCCATCCGAACCTAACCCGTAATTTCTGCGGCATATCCTGCGAATCTGTTCTTTTGTTATTTCAGTCGCAAAGTCATCCGGGTTCAGGACAATATAATCGTTTCCCAAAGCGTGATATTTGTAAAATTTCATTGCTAATCCTTAAACTTTTATATCTTCAACGGGGACTGTGGACGTATTCGAAGAATTTTTCTCTCAGCCGTTTTGTAATCGGTCCGGGCTTGCCGTCGCCAATTGTCCTTTTGTCGATTTCGACTACCCCGATAACCTCAGCGGCCGTACCGGTGAGGAAAAGTTCATTGCAAATATACAAATCGTATCTTGTCAGATTCTTCTCGACCACTTCGAGATTTTCTTCTTTTGCAAGCCTGATGATGAGCTTGCGAGTAATCCCTTCGAGCGCACCGGCCTCGATTGGCGGAGTGCAAATCACACCGTCTCTAACAATGAAGACATTATCGACGGTCGCCTCGGCAACGTATCCCTCGTGGTTGTACATTATCGCCTCGTGGACGTTATTATCCAGTGCCTCAATCTTGGCCAGGACATTGTTTAAATAATTCAGGCTCTTGACCTGGGGCGGAATGGCCAGAGGATGATTCCTGACGGTCGTGGCGCTGATTATCTTCATCCCCGTTTCATAAAGCTCTTCCGGATAAGGCTGAATTTTGTCGGCTATGATAATCAGCCCGCTCTTCTTGCAGAGAAAAGGATTCAGTCCCAGATTTCCTGCACCGCGTGTAACCACCAGCCGAATATACCCGTCCGCAATACCGTTGGCCCCGACAGTTTTCCTGATTGCGGCGGCAAGCTCGCTCTTATCCAGTGAGATTTCGAGTCGAATCACTTTGGCTGACTTGTAAAGCCGGCACAGATGAGCTTCGAGCTCGAATACTCTGCCGTCATAAACGCGGATACCCTCGAAAACTCCGTCTCCATAGAGCAGACCATGGTCGAAAACCGATATCTTCGCATCAGCCTCGTTCACAAGCTTGCCGTCGAGCCAGATTTTAAGAGCCATGACAAATCCTCCTATACCGATATTTCTTATTTAAACGGTTTATTTGAACTTTCTCATTTTTAGATTATTTTTTCCTAACATTTTCTTTTCCAGTATTTTTTACCATCATTATTATATCCGGCCGCTGTTCCCAGCCGAGGTGCTTCCAAAAGTTTCGGCCATTACGATTTTTCGCAAAAACGAATATTAGACATATCGTCATGCCGATAGAAGCAAGTTTTGAAAGAGCTTTTTGGATTAACGCTTTGCCGACACCTTTTTTGCGGCAGCCCTTTATAACTGCCAAATGAAAGATATATCCGCGTCTGCCGTCATAACCGCATAAAACCGTGCCGACAAGTTTCCCATTCTCACGAGCAACAAAACTCAGGCCGGGGTTACGTTTCAGATACCGCCGGATTCCTTTTTTTGAATCAGTATCATTATGCAGTCCCATACCTTCGGTATTTTTCCAGAGCGAAAACACCTCATCATAATCGGATATTTTCATTTCAGAAATTTTTACCGTCATTATTTGCTCCTTTAAGCCAAATCAATCCAATATCGTCTGATTAGTTCTTTAGAACTTTCCTGTTTTATTTTGTCAGCAAGTTTGCCGCCGTTCTTTTCTATTACCCTTGCCGAGGCAATATTATTATCATCGCAGGTAACCAGTACGCGTTTGATCCCTAATACGTTAGCTTTTTCCAGCACAAGAGAAAGCATTTTTGTTGCGTAACCTTTTCGGCGTTCTGATGGACGCACAGAATAGCCGATATGTCCGCCGAAATTTTTCAAAAAATTGTTGAGCTGATGTCGAAGGTGGCATGTTCCGACAAGACGTCCGCGACTGATAAGCCAATATGTGCTGGCTGGCACCCATCCTTCGGGCAGTCCAATGCCTCTGGAATGGTCTTTTGCTCGGCCGACGGAATTTTCAAAGTCATCTTTGTCTATGCTGCCGATCCCGTCGATTACCTGCTTGCCTTCCGCGTTGAATTCCTCAACCATTTCGAGAAACTCCGATTTCAATTCAACAGTCGGTTCTATCAATTTGATATTATTCTTTTCCATTTTGATATACCTTAAACTTTCAATTATTTTCTCGCTACAGCTATTAATCTTTTAGCGTTATGGTCGTAATCAATGCCCGTAAAATCGCCGTAAATACTGACGGAACCGAATCCGCAGTCTTTCAGCAGGCAGGTTAACTCCGCAGCGGAATAAAGTCTATGGTCGAATTCATATTCATCTTTTCTGCCGTTCTCAAATATCGTCCATTTGTTGTATATCCACGACCAGTCTCTGCTTAATTTGCGCTCCTGCAGAAAAAGTCTGCCGTTGTCTTCCTGCCACTGGCGCGGCGTAAAAATACGAGCCAATATTTCCTTTCCCATTACGTGAATAACCAGCGTTCCGCCTTTGCGCAGCGAATAGTATGTATTGCTTAGAACGCGTCTGTCATCTGCCGGATTATCAAAATATCCGAAAGCTGTATACATATTAATTACCGCGTCGAAATAATCAAGCTGGCAGAACCGCCTCATATCGTCTCTGATAAACTGTATGTTCAGACCTTTAGCCTTGGCTGTTCTTTGTGCCTTTGCCAGGTACTCCCGCGTCAGGTCAACGCCGACTACTTTAAAGCCTCGCCGGGCAAGTTCAAGCGAATGTCTGCCGATTCCACAGCACAAATCGAGAACTTTTCCGCCTTTGCGCATACCGGAAAGTTTAACGACTTGTTTTATTTCATCAGCTGCCGCCGTCATAATTGTTTCATTGAACAGTATTGGCGCAACGCCTTTCCAGAAGTATTCATCTTCGTACCAAATCTTTTGTTTTCCTTGTTTTTTTCGCATAACGGCTCCTTTCCAGCCAATAAAAAAAGCCTTGCAGTTTTTATTCCCTGCAAGGCTTTTAATATCTGTTAAATAAGTCTTTTAGGGAGTTTTCTCCTTAATCTGCGGCATAGCATAAATGCATACAAACATTGCTATGCTATTTGAGCGCATAAGCAATGCAGCCGCTGCACGGCCTGCGTTATTGTTTTGCCTGTTTTTCTTAACCTTAAACATTAAAAAACTCCAATATTCAAATTGCTGAAAGCTTAATATTACCTTTTAAGTTTTCGAGTGTCAAGAATTAATTTTATTATCAGCTTTTTCGTGATGACGGTGAAGGCCGTTCAGCCTGACGGGAATCGTGGTCAGATTCAACGGAATCGCCGAGTATTTTCATCGATTTTTTGACATCGGCGACTTTTAGAACTGCTGTTGTTTTGCCGCCTTTGGCGCCGGCCGTAACATAGGCGTAAGCTATATTGATATGAGCCTTTGACAGTTTTTCCGCTACTGCCGCGAAAGCGCCCGGCCTGTTGGGTAGAGTTACGCACAGCACTTCCGTTTCGTTGTACTGCATATTGATACGATTAAGGACATCCCGCATTTTATCGGCGGATTCAGGAACTATTCGTAATACGCCGTGCTCGACGGAATCCATCACGGTAAGAGCGGTGATATTTATTTTGGCCCTGGCAAATTCAGAAAGAATCTGAGCCATAATGCCGGGCTTGTTTACCATAAAAATCGAAAACTGTTTTTCTATATTCATTTTAAACCCTTTCCAATCAGGTTTTATGTGTTTTTTTCAGGTCGTCAATCGCACTTTGCGCATCAGGATAAAATTTGAATAATTTATCGAGGTTAGTGATTTTAAAAACGCGGTAGAGCTGCGGGTTGATACCGCTTATCATTACGTTGCCTTTTTGGGCGGATAACTTTTTCTTTGCGTCGAGAAGTATTCCCAGCGCCTGAGATGAGAAAAATTTCACGCCGGCAAAGTCGATAAGTAGATTTTTGGGCTTTTGATTTTTTATAATGTCTGAAATCTGCTGTGAAACCTGTTCCAGTCCCTGGTCGGTGGTCAGGCTTGTGACATTAAATGAGACTGTCGTTACGGCAGCTTCGGTTGTTATTGTTGTTATATTATAGTCGGTCATATTAAATCGAATACATTATATACTTATATCGGCCGAAAAGTCGAGAAGCTTTTATTATAAATCAGGCTTTAAAACACGCGGTTTTATGGCCGGAGGCCTTTTCCTCGAGGGGGGGCACATTTTTACTGCAAAAATCATCACCAATCGG
>Ga0315283_10000178_pt1 | contig 41597 bp, 35 predicted proteins | sample YL17G09_0_MG_FD_204541 | JGI IMG/M metagenome (GOLD analysis project Ga0315283, IMG submission 204541) | Sediment microbial communities from Yellowstone Lake, YNP, Wyoming, USA - YL17G09_0 | ecosystem: Environmental > Aquatic > Freshwater > Lake > Sediment | place: USA: Wyoming | collected...
CGGGCGGCCAGACGATCGACGGAGCTCTTGTAAAGGACATTGCAACGTTTGAGGCACTACACGTCGTTAGTAACGCTACGAACTGGGAGATAATTTAAGATGTCATACTTAGGTTTTTGCCCTCCCGCAGTTATTTTCCCATATGCAGCCGCAACGCCTCCAGCAGGCTGGCTCTTGTGTGACGGCTCGACGATTTCACGAACTACCTATGCAGCACTCTTCGCAATTATTGGCACGTCCTGGGGAACAGGAAACGGCAGTACGACGTTTCATTTACCAGACTTCAGAGGCAGATTTTTACGCGGCGTCGATGGAGCTGCAGGCAGAGATCCGAACGCTGCGACTCGAACAGCTTCGAATGCTGGCGGTAATACCGGCAACGCAGTGGGCTCAGTGCAAGCGAATGCCACAGCTGTGAACGGTTTGGCAAATGCAAGTTCGGTGCTTACGGCTAGCTCCGGCTCAGTAGATCTGGCCCACACCCACGCAGCTACGGGGCTGACAAACGCTGCCAGTGCGGTGACAGGTGTCACAGGCACTAACATCGCAAGCGCCGTGACAGGTGTCACAGGCACTAACATCGCAAGCGCCGTGACAGGTGTCACAGGCACTAACATCGCAAGCGCCGTGACAGGTGTCACCGGAACCAACGTGGCCAGCGCAGTGACAGGTGTCACAGGCACTAACATCGCAAGCGCCGTGACAGGTGTCACCGGAACCAACGTGGCCAGCGCAGTGAGCGGTACGACCAATATTGGCCACACCCATGCGTCATCTACTGTCACTGGAACGACCACTATCGACCACACTCACGCTGCGTCTGCAGTTAGTGGAACGACTAATATCGCTCACAGTCATGGGACGTCCGTCGTTACTGGAACGACCAGTATCGACCACACACATGGGACGTCTGTGGTTACTGGTACTACCAATATTGGCCACACCCACACGTCGTCTACAGTTACAGGGGTAACTGGATCTAACACGGGGAATTCTATCGCTAGTAGTGGATCGCATGGTCATCCTGGAAGTAATACCCCAATCCAACTTTCAGCTTCAAACGCAGGTAATACATCAAGTGCAGGTGCAGGAAATGGTACAGGTGGCACTACAAACTTCGGAGTAAACATAGGAGGCACTGGTGATCACACGCACTCCGTCCCCGCACAAGTATGGGCGTACGACGCGTCATCAGGATCTGCAGCGGGTCAGACACTGGGAGCGACTAACGTAGCCCTAGCGAGTGGCGTCGCTGCAGGCCAAACCTTAACTGTTGCAGCCGTAGCTCTAGCGAGCGGCGTAGCAGCAGGCCAGACTCTTGGGCTGACTGACGTATCTCTAGCGAGTGGCGTCGCTGCAGGCCAAACCTTAACTGTTGCAGCCGTAGCTCTAGCGAGCGGCTCGGCAGCAGGTCAGACACTGGGAGTGACTAACGTAGCCCTAGCGAGTGGCTCAGCAGTAGGGCAAGTTTGGTCACAGACTGGATCCGGATCCGCTGCTGCTCAAACCTGGGGTCAAACAGGATCTGGCAGTGCCGCCGCACAGATTTGGTCACAGACTGGATCCGGATCCGCTGCTGCTCAAACCTGGGGTCAAACAGGATCTGGCAGTGCCGCCGCACAGATTTGGTCCCAGTCAGGATCTGGCAGTGCCGCCGCACAGGTCTGGTCTCAGACTGCTACGGGTTCAGCCGCCGCACAGGTTATCTCAGGCTCTACAGCAGCAGCATCGGTGAGTATGGCACATACCCACACGGTGTCGGGCTCAGCCGCAGCGCAGGTACTTTCCGGGGATGCAGAAACGCGGCCGATAAATGCGAACGTCAACTACATAATTAAGACTTGATATGTGGTATGGCTCTCACTGTAATTCCAGTGTAACACCCAAAGGAGAACCCTATGCGCCTTTTATATTTTTTCGGCCTGCTGATGGCCCTTACCCTGGTCTTTGGTGGCTGCCGTAAGAATAAGAAGGCCGACCCGGCTCCTGGCACGGACGAGCTGCTGGAGACGCTTCGGCCCAAGTTTGACCTTTACCGGCAGCTGGTGGCAAGCAAGCAGGATGTCAACGGGTTTATCGGCTACGATGCCTGCGACTCTCTGCTCTTCAGCTCCCTTATCGGGGCTGGCGGGCTACCCGTCGCTGTGGAGACGGCAAGGGATTCTAACGGCGCCTGGTTTAGAAGACCGCTCAGCTATGAGCCGTGTTTCCCTAACAATTCTGCCTCCACCATCTCCAAGGACATGTTTTTAGGCCTATTCTTTTACATCTGGCACAATAAGCGTCGAGAGTTGGCCGAGCAGATTTATAGCTACGGGCAAGATAACAACTGGAAAATGGGCGAGGGCGCCTTTACGCGCGTTGTGCTCTCCCCAGGCCTTCAGGCTACACTCGCTGAAATCATTGCTAGACTTGGCGGCAAGGACCATAAAGCAACGCGCGCTATCCCAATACTCTTTACCGATCGTAATAGGGGCTTCGCAGCACACCTCGATGTGCTGCACATCCTTTTGCGCGGTGAGATGCTAGGCTCAGTTGGGCAGGAGAGCCTGAGAATCGTTAACTCGCACCTCTCTAGAAATGCCCAGAACGGCTTTTTTGCGTATGTATCCCATAAGTTTAGCGACGGGGACCAGAGCCAGGCGGTGAGCGTTCTCCTTGACCCGGGCCTTTTTCCTAACGATCGCCTGCCGACAAATCAGGACCATAAGGAGCCTTATCTCTGGCAGCGTGAGCTTGGCGACGACTGGCTGCCCTCCACAGAACCTTTGGCAGAGCACCCTGGGGCGGACTTTTACTTCCTAGCCTCACAGCTATTTGGCCACCATCAAGTGCTCGTTGACTAGCCTCACCCTCGGTGGCAGAGTAGCCATGAACCCCTCATAGCGGAGAAATACATGGCTCTACCAGAAAGCTACGGTGCTGCAATCTACGACCTCGAAACCAACAGTGAGATGGTGTACCAAAACATTGTGCAAGACGGCCTGATTACCATTCTTGAGGAGACCATCAAGGCGGACAAGACGCCCGGTGAGTCGGTGATTCGCACACTTCCCTACCGCTTTCTCTCCCTCAAAGACGGCACTCGCATTGAGTATCCTATGGACCGCTACCGCACGGTCTTCAATAGCGACCGCACGCTGGTTGTGAACGAAGCTATCCGCCTCAAGAAACTATCTGAGTCATCCTCTGTAAGCTAATATCCCTCCTCGTCCTTCAGGACGAGGTTTCCTTTGGAGAAAAATCGATGCCTGCTGCACCTGTAATTGCGACCGGTTGCGTTGAAACCACAGAAGCTCTGATCGCGGCGAACGAGCTGACCCTTTTTCTAGTCGGCCGTTTCGCCGACGGCATTGGCTTTGACGATATCATCGCATGCTGGAGGAAGTATCAGGACGACGCCGAGTTCCTGGCAAAGTTGGGCGCTGCCTATGAGGGCTGGTCTAAGATCTCCGGTGAGATTGCGGACATGGATATCTCTGAGTCGCTGCGCCTCGTGTCGCTACAACTGGCTTATGTGCCTAAGCTCATGACGGTTATGAGACAGCAGCCAAAGAAGTAGCCGGCTGCGCCACCCACCCAACCTCTAGACTCCGCCCTGTTGCCAGGGCTGAGTCAAAGCATGAAGTCAGTTTCCTTTCCTCATGCCAACCTCTCTAGAGGCAGGCAGTTGACGGCCAGCCCTATTTTGCTTTTTTTATACACAAAATCGCGTAGAATAAAACCAGATTAAAGCAAGAAAAAGAAAGAGCTGCGGCAGGTCTCATAGGCGAGAAATCCGGTCGATAACGCTATAACCGAGGCCCAGCAGCACAAAGCTGAAGATGTGATCGAGGACTTGATCAGAAGGAGTGAAGAGGATGCCAATACCCGCAAACGCTGACGGTAACGTGCCGTTCCTTGCGAACCGAGCCCGGTACAGTATCTTGAATACCAGCCCGACTTGGGTCTATCACTGGATGAACCCAGCCTCGGTGATGCTGGGCGAGGCCCCACGGACCCCTACGAGCAACGAAGCCAGTTTGGACCCGACGGTTTCTGCCGGTCGCGCTGACTATGGAAAAGTCAATCCAGCCACCGGAATGGTCGAAACTCTCTCAAAAGGAGGGCTTTTTACCCAGCTCGGGCGCTATAAACGGGCAATGATGGTCGAAGCGAGCGATTTATCCGGCGGTGTTACAGTTACACTTGTGGATAGCCTAGGCGCGCTAATCCGAACACTTCCTACGCTTCCTGCGCAGATAGCGCCAGGCGAGTACATTAAAGCGGTCGGAGCGGTAGGCACGCATGCTGGGTTCCTCGTGCGCCTCGCTGGGGAGAAAATCTGGTGAGTGCCTTCCAAGGGAAACAGAAAGACCTTACCTTTAGACTGCTGTCTGGCGTTCTGCCCGTTACCAACGTGCTCTTCTCCGCCGTCACCCTCTTGCTTCGAAAAAATGGGGAGCCGGCTTTCGTAGCCCGCGTGGTTCTTACGGCCGAATGGGTGAACCTCGCAAACGGCTACTATGCTCTGCGCTTTACTGCGGACGACTTTGATACTATTGGCGATTTTCGCTACGTAATCTCCGGCGGTGCGTTTGATACCGTGACCGGGGCATTTGATGTGGAGCCCGCGCCGATCTCCTTTCTCGCCGAGGCGCCATCCTGCGTTGTCTCTGGAAATATCGTTGATATCGGTGGGGTAGGGATGCGGCTGCAGCCCATTACGTTCAGACCTCGATTTGTACCGGGCATCGCTGGAGCTTCCCTCATCGCGGCAGGGCTTATTCAGACGAGCACAGACGCCTACGGGAACTTCTCTGTAGCGCTCATCCGCGGCAGCAAGGTTCTTGTCGAGATCCAGGCGGCGGCCATTCGGTATGAGATAACTGTACCAGATGCCCCCTCTGCTGATTTGCTGGCTCTTTTACCGCCCTTCCCACCAGCGCCCTGAATGGGCATTTTAGGAGTTAGGAAATGCTCAAGATTGCTAATCAGATTCTCGATGTTTACGACGATGTGGATCTTGTGGGTGTACGAAAGCTGGCAAGCCTAAATCCCAATGCTCAGGTCATGAGCCCCGAGCAGCGCGCGGCCCTTGACGATCGCGACTTTGCATTGTCGGTGATTACAAAAAAGGCTCACAAGGTCAATAAATTCCCCATACACTGCGCTAGCGACACCTGGCTCTCCAATCAGTACTTCGAGATGAACTCCCACAAGCTCCCCGACGGAGCGCAGAAGGTTGCTGCCTCCCACATAAAAAAAGCCTGTGAGAAATTCAAAATTCGGCCAACCCGTGCGGTCGAACTCTTCGCCAAGACGGCCGCCTCGAACATCTTCTACGAGGACGACTCGCTCAAGCCTCGGCAAGCAATGGTCACGCCCGATCTGACTAAGATTGCTGCTGTGGACGATATCTGCAATAACTCGACCCATGCGCAGTATGCGTTTGCGACCCCTGCACATGTGAAGGTCGCTTGTGAGTACTTTGAGCAAAACGGTGAGAAGATGCCGGTATCTTCCAGACATAAGTATGCGGCCGCTGTGCAGCTGCGTGCAAAAGAACTTGGGATGCCTACGCAGGCGGGCCTTGTCGGAAAATATGCGAGCGATCACTACAGCCCCATGGTCGATGCGCACCTTTCGGCCAGAGCTGACATCCTGCAGAGTGCGGAGCCTGAGATCAGGGGCACGCTTCAAAAGCTGGCTTCACTCAAGACTTCCTTGCCGCCCCATCAATTCGCTCAAGCGCTCCATGCCTTTGATAAGCGGGCAAAGCTCACTCGCTACTACGGCAGTCACCTGACCGACCCCTATCTCGCAACGTTTGGCAAAGAGCCGGACGCATATGCTGGGTATCGTCACAAGGCGGCTTCGGGGACTGAGCTGACGAGTGAGGAGCTGCGCAAGATTATCGGCGGGCACTACGATAAAATATCCGAGTACTTCGGGCGTCAGGTAGCAGAAGAGATGAAGAAGGAGCCTATGGCCATCTTCGATTCACTTCCAAACGATGCGAAAGAAATGATTGTGAGCTTTGGCGATGGCACGCTTTGATAAACTGACCCTAGAGTTCATGGAAAAGATCGCGAGTGACAGCAAGGAGCCCGCGCTGGAAGGTGGCGGCGTCAATACCCTTCGCAATGTGAAAAGCGTACTGAAGTCGCTCAGTGATCCGCAAAAAGCCTTGGGCAAAGCCCTGGTTTCCGGGCTGACTATGCAGTCGTTGAGAGACAAAGAAGCATCCCTTTCAGTGCTCAAGATCTACAGCATCCTAAACGATGCCTATGATAAAGAGTGGTGGCACTGGGAGCCAGAGACGCTCTGGCAGACGCTGACCATGGAGCACTCCATCACGAGCGATGACGATCTTAAGAATCTCGTTATGGCCCTCCAGCTTTGCGTGACGACGAACCAGCCGTTTGAAAGCTGGCATATCTTTGAGAAAGTTGGGCATGCGTTCAACTTCAACACTGTGGACTTTCAAACTGTCCAGCCCCTAGAGCCCCAAGAGGCTGCGCTGGCCATAAAAATCCTGCGAACCATCCGCCCCAAAGAGCCGTTTGCTCCTGAGGTTTCGGCTTACCTAGCGGCGACTGCAAAAAATGCAGGGCTTGTCTACTTATCCCCTGAACAATTTACGGAAGAGGCGCAGGCGTTCCTTGATGGGATGGGCAACGCCATAGATCTCAAAGATGCCGTCATAAACAAGAAAAATGACGGCAGCGCCGCCTATGCGATTCAAATAGCCCGGGTTCAAGAAATCGCCGCATACGTAAGCAAAGGGGTGAGCTGATGATAGCAACATCACAGCCGCGCGGGCGGCTTAAGGCAGGGCTTATTACAGCGGCGACGTTTACGGGGAGCCCAAGGAAGGCAACCGTGACGTTTGCGTCCGCGTACCCTGCTGCCACATACGCAATCGGGATTACCGGGAGCGATGGGCGCAGCTGGATCTTCGAGTCTGTTACGGCGTCGGGATTTGTGATAAATTCACAGGCCAATGGGGCTCTGAGCGGAGACGTTCACTGGCAAACCCAATACCAAGGTGAGACGCTCTAATGCCAATGATTATCGACAGCATGCAGGTTGAGGGCGCGCTATCCGCACAACGGATCACGACTGCCTTCAGCACACAGGCTACAGCCAATAGCACACTCACACTGCTCGTCACAAGCTCTCAGACTCAGGCTTTCACGGGTACAGTCGCGGGCCAGATCGTGCAGCTGCCAAGCGGACTGACGCTTGTCGCGGGGCAGCCCTTTGAAATCATCAACCTCTCCACCCAGCCCGTCACCGTTCAAAACGGAGCGGGATCGCCGGTTATCCTAGGGAGAATCAGTCAAAATACTCGGGCCCGCTTCCGGTTGATAGACGCCTCGACTGCAGGCGGCGTTTGGGATATGGATAACGACGCGTATGGTGCGAATGCGCAGTACGCGCAAAACCTTGTTTTGGCGACCAACACCTCAAACGCTGCATACGTCGCCCACACGACTCTGACTCCGACAAACCCCCTTCCCCTTGGCAACTATCTCTTGCGCGCAAGTTTCCTAATGGGCGTAACAACGGCCAACCGTATATTTCAGGTCCGCGTAACGCAGGCTACGGTGGAGCTGCCGCTCTCAAATTCAGAGGGGCTTGCTGTGGATATTGACGAGACTATAAGGGTCTCTCTGGCTCTCCGCCTTGCAGGTATCTCCGGCTCACCTGCGTTTGCAACCGAGTTTAAGGTGTCGGCAGGTGCTGGCGGCACAACTGCAAACTGCTTCGAGTCCAGCCTTCAGCTACTTAGGGAGTCTTAAACATGCTCTACCCATACGCTTACGTAAAATCTGTGAACACCTCGCGCCTGGACGTGGAAATTCGGACGTCCGCGATCGCGGCGGCTCTGGACCACATTGTCACTGCGGGCACTGCGGTTACGATATATTTTAAGGCCGCTCTTTCACTGGACGACACCGCGGCCCTTTCTGCTCTTGTTGCAGCGCACGTCAACACTCCTCTGCCCTACGCGACGCCTCCTTCCGACAACGAGGATGCGCCGCTCGTTCGCCTTAAAGCAGCAGCTCCTGGTTGGTATTTCCAGATCCATTCGGTCGAGTTCACGACAGGCAAATATGGCGGCCTCTACAGTAAGAAGGTCGACTCGGCTACTGGTGTGGAGACGGATACCGGATTTTGCACCCACAAAATCTACGACGCAGCGGGTGCTGAGATCACCTCTGGAGCTCTCGAAGGCAACGCCGTCCATACTCGGCTGGATTGGCAAGTCAGCCACGACATGGAAATTAGGGGCTCAATGTTTACACAGGCCGTGAGGCCTACTGTGGATTGTCGTCTGTGGGCTTTTGCTGCGCCTGGTATCGTGAACATACCCTTCACCCAAGGCGGGCTCAATCTCAGATATTTGCCGAGTGAGGAGGCATTCACAGCTGAGGGCGGAACGGCAAAATTTCTGAGTGCTACTGTCCCTATGCCAGGCATCAATAAGTTTCGGCTGCTTTTAAAACACCCTGTTGGCCTTCAGCATACGGCGCAGGTTCACTTTATGTTGTACAAGGCATGATAAAAATACTGTACTCCAGAAACCGACTGCCCTTCTCTCAGCTCATCTGCTGGGCTACCAAAAAGCCTGTGAGCCATGTTGTTGTCGTATTTGACGATAGAATCGTCTACCACTCCAATCCTATGGGCGTGCATCTTAATAGCTACCCATGGTTTTTAAAACACAACACAGTGGTTTATGAAAAGAGGATCGAGAGAAGTCTTGAGGAAGAGGAAGCGGCTTACCTCGCCATCGCACTTATCGAAGGCAGCCTCTACGATTTTGGTAGCATTATCTATTACGGATGCCGCCTTATTTTGCTCGGCCTGTTTGGAAAGCCGCTACCAAAGAAGAATCTCTGGGCCTCAGGCAAAGCGTACAGCTGCGTCGAAGTCCTGGGCGAACTGCCTCCCTGGATCTGGCCGGATTCCAAGCCGCCGGGTAACCCGCTGGCCACCTATGAACCTTACGAACTCGCGAAATATATGGGGGCCACTGCATGAGCCTAATTAGTGTTGGCGCAACGTTGCCTCTTGGCTACCAGCTCCACGATGGGGCAACGGGAAAGTTCGTCCGGGCCCACGTCCGGGACCAAGCAAATGCTGCTGTCACGGGGTCTCCTTTTGCCCTGACTCATGTTGCGCAAGGGTTCTATTCGAACACCGCCTACACGGTGCTTATAGCCAACACGAAACTCAAGGCCACATATATTGTTTTCGATGACGCAGGTTTCACGATTGAGTCCGTATTCCATACGAGGGGCGCCGCTGAAACAGATGTGGAGACGCAGGTAGAGGTCGCGAGAACCGATGTCTTGACCAGACTGGGAACCCCTGCTGGTGCATCAGTATCAGCTGACATTGCGGCTGTGAAAGCTGATTCAGGCACACTGATTACGCGGCTCACAGCTGGTCGCGCAACGAACCTTGATAACCTTGACGCTACCGTGGGCTCACGCTCCACGCAAACTTCCGTCAACTCGATTCAAGCGGATACAGACGACATCCAGCTGAAGATTGGGACTCCAGTCGTAACGCTCGCAGCGGACATTGCCGGTGTGCAAACGACTGTCAACACCATCAACACCAGAGTCGGGTCCCCCGTCGGCGCTTCAATCTCTGCAGATATAGCTGCTGTGCAGACCACGGCGAATGCAGTCAACACTAAACTTGGAACTCCAGCAGGAGCTTCGGTATCCGCGGATATCGCCGCGATCAAAGCCGACTCCGGTACGCTGGTTACACGCCTGACAGCAGGTCGGGCTAGTAACCTTGACTTTCTCGATGTGCTTTTATCCACGAGATCGACGCAGACTTCGGTCGATGCATTGCAGACCACTGCCAATACCATCAATACCAGGATCGGCGCCCCTGTCGGTGCATCCATCTCAGCAGACATTGCAGCAGTGCAGACCACGGCCAATACTATCGACACCAGGATCGGTGCCCCAGTCGGCGCATCAATCTCTGCCGACATCGCTGCTGTGCAGACAACTGCCAGTGCAATCAACACCAAACTTGGAACCCCAGTTGGGGCTTCGGTCTCCATCGACATTGCCGCTGTGCAAACCACAGCTACTGCGATCAATACCAAGCTCGGCACTCCAGCGGGTGCTTCCGTCTCTGCAGATATCGCGGCAGTGAAGTCCGATACTGCTACCTTGACCTCGCGCCTTACTTCCGGTCGCGCGAGCAACCTTGACTTCCTTGATGTGCTCTTATCGACGAGAGCAACGCAAACTTCGGTTAACTCGGTTCAGGCCGATACGGACGATATCCAAGTGAAGATCGGGACTCCGGTTGGGGCTTCGCTCTCCGTAGATATCGCAGCCGTGCAAACGACTGCAAACGCAATCAACACCAAACTTGGAACTCCCGCAGGAGCTTCCGTCTCTGCAGATATCGCGGCAGTGAAGTCTGATTCCGGTACACTCATTACGCGCTTGACCTCGGGTCGGGCGAGCAACCTTGACTTCCTCGATGTGCTGCTATCGACGAGAGCTACGCAGACTTCAGTCGACGCAGTCCAGGCCGACACAGATGATATTCAAGTGAAGATCGGGACTCCGGTTGGGGCTTCGCTCTCCGTAGATATCGCAGCCGTGCAAACGACTGCCAGTGCAGTCAATACCAAGCTCGGCACTCCTGCTGGAGCTTCGGTCTCGGCGGATATTGCAGCGGTCTTCTCGCGCATCGGTGCTCCTGTCGGCGCCTCGATCTCCGCAGACATCGCGGCAGTCAAGACGCAGCTCAATAGCATCGAAACCAAAGTAGACGACCTCAGCAGTGCTTCGGATAGTGCAATCAGCATACCGTCGACCTTCCTAGTGCCTACAACCGGGACCAACATCTTCCGCATCTACTGGCGGCACTTTGCTGCAGGGATTCCGGACAATCCATTCTCTGGTCCAGACATCAACATAGAAAGGTCGAACGGAACCGATATCGTGGCGTCCACGGCGATGACCCTGGAAGTGACTGGCGTCTACTACTACGACTACTCGGTACCCGATACTGCAGATAATGGGATTCAGGTGATCGTTAAAGTCGACTACGTGAACGACTCCGGCGGACCGACGTTCCAAGCGATTGCTACCGCTAACCAAACCAGCTCGGCCAGTGCCATCGACGATATTCTTACTATCCTCGGCACACCAGCAGGCGTCTCTGTGTCGGCGGATATCGCGGCACTGCAGACTACGTCCAACACTATTAACACGAAAATCGGAACTCCTGCTGGGGCTTCGTTATCTGCAGACGTTGCAGCAATCTTCTCGCGCATCGGCGCTCCTGCCGGAGCATCAGTCTCAGCAGATATTGCAGCCGTCAAGGCTGATACCGCTACCCTGACTTCACGACTCACTTCGGGCCGTGCAACAAACCTCGATAATCTGAATGCTACGGTTTCCAGCCGTTCTACCCAAACTTCGGTCGATGCTATTCAAGCAGATACCGATGACATTCAGGCGAAGATCGGCACTCCAGTTGCCACTCTTGCTACCGATATTGCAGGCGTACAGACCACGGCGAATGCAATCAATACCAAACTTGGAACTCCTGCTGGAGCCTCGGTTTCGGCAGACATTGCGGCTGTGAAAGCTGATACTGCTACCTTGACTTCGCGTCTGACCTCTGGTCGCGCTAGCAACCTCGACTTCCTTGATGTGCTCTTATCGACGAGAGCTTCGCAGACTTCGGTCAACGGGATCCAGTCAGACATCGACACGCTTGAGCCGACGATTGCGGGAATCGCCTCGGATACAGCAACCTTGATCCTGCGCCTCACAGCAGGTCGCGCCAGCAACCTTGACTTTCTCAACGTCTCGGTTTCAAGCCGCGCGACACAGACTTCGGTCGATGCAGTGCAGACCACGGCAAATACTATCAACACCAAGCTCGGCACTCCTGCTGGGGCCTCTGTCTCAGCAGACATCGCTGCAGTTAAAGCCGATACCGCGGCCATCCTCGATGACACTGGAATATCTGGTGTGCTCGTGGCCTCAGCAGAAAAAGATAGTATCGTGGACCGCGTGTGGGATGAGCTCCAGTCAGGGCATACTGTAGCGGGAACCTTCGGCAAGCGTCTCGACGCTGACATGACCACCCGTGAGTCTGAAAGCTCGGCACTCTCTCGCTTTAACACGACGTCCTCGGCTCTTGCGGCACTCCAGCTGGATACCGACGATATCCAGTCTAAAATCGGAACCCCAGTCGTCAGTGTCTCCGCAGATATCGCAGCCAATCGAGTGGATCTTTTGGCAGTTCGCGCCCAAACGGACCTCATCAGCTTTGATGGCGGAAACCGCGTGAATGTGCACGTGATCCTCAACGATGATAAGTCCAACTATGCTCTGTCAACAGGGTCACGTGCCCTGGTCGCGGACGACGTGTGGGACGAAATCCTCAGCGGTCACTTGATCCCATTCTCTGCGGGCGCTGCGCTCAACAACATCTCAGGCTTCACGCTGGCCACTGTCGCAGCAGCAGTTTGGGACGAGCAGGCTCTTCCGCACAGTATCGCTGGGAGTTTCGGGATACTCACTCAGGTCATCCACCAATCGAGCCTCGTTACAACAGGCCAGCTGACTAACGGATCCTTCGGCCTTGCTGCGCTGTCGGCGACGATCACTAACTCCACGGCTGCAACAACAGCAGCAGTAGTCGCACAGAATCCGAACATTGCTGCGATCATCCCGGCAGTCAACGCAAGCAAAATTGCCGTCATCGCCGAGATAGACCAAAACCAGATCCTTCTGGAAGCTCTTGCAATCCAGCTTACTGCCGCAGAGGCAGATATCATCGCAGACATAGCTGTCGTCAGCGGGAAGGTCGATGCTGTCAGCGCCCAGGTTGGTGCGATCCAGAACAACACAACCGTGCGGTTCATCGTGCCTGAGCGCATTTCCAAGCCGCTCGCCGGCAACAAGAACTACCAAATCCACCTGCGGCTCTACGACGATGTGGGCTTCCCAGAAGCGCCTGACTCGGCACCAACCATTCGCATCCGCCGGCTGGATACCAATGTCGATGTTGTGCTGAATGTGGCCATGACCCAGGACGGGGTCAAGGTCGGCGCGTACTTCTATAACCTTGTGATCTCGGCGGGCTCAGATATCTACCCCGCGCTTGTTGAGGCCACTGTTGTTGAAAACGGCGCCACTCGCTACGTCCCTGCTGTCACCGAGATTACCGAGTTCGACTCCGATCTGGACGCGATCCAAGCTCAGCTCACTGCGGTGCAGAATACTGTCGATGCCACCCAGCTGTCTGTGGATAGCGGTGTCTATGGCCTCGCAGCTCTCAAAACTGGCCAGACAGGCATCGTGACCGAGATCAATCAAAACGAGACTCTGATAAATCTCGTCAAAGCCAAGACGGATACCATCCCTGTCGACCCAGCGACCCTGACTTCGGTGGCTGCGGTAAATGCTACAGTACTGACTCGGCCAGACATTACGGCTATCCAGACCCGTTTGGATCTTCTCCGTGATGCAATCCGTGGGACTGCAAATAGAACCAACACCCAGGTCTACGATAAGATCGACTTCACAGGCGTTATGCAGACAAGCGACCCAAGGCTCAACTTCCTGGATGCCGCGGTTTCCTCACGCAGCACTCTGGACGCGGCTACGGTCTGGGCATACGCAACACGCACCCTGACCGCTTCGACCCTTTCGGCGGCCTCGATCCAGGCTATCTGGGATTTCCTGACCTCGGCTGCGACGGTCCCTGGCTCCTTTGGGCTCCGCATCGGAACCAACCTGGACGCAACAGTATCGAGCCGCGCCACAGCTGGCCAGGTAACTTCCCTGCTCGTCGGCGTAGCACAAGAGGCAAGCCTCGGCGCCCTCAGCACTCTCGTCAGCACAGAAGCCAACGAGAACGAAGCCAAGCTCAATGCCCTTCAGGCAGATGTCACGCTTATAAAAGCCAAGACAACGAACCTCCCTGCCGACCCATCTTCCGCATCGGCAATGTCAGCCGGCTTTAACGCCAACACCATTGCGGTAGCGAATGTGGCTCTCAATGTCACCGGAATCAAAACTAAGACTGACAATCTGCCAGTCGACCCCGCAAAAGAGAGCTCGGTCCTTGCACGGCCGACTAACCCTGTTCTGACCAGCGACATTCGCCTGAACAGGCTCGACGTCAATGTCTCCACGCGAAGCACGCTGACCACTGGTGACTTGGCTCTGCTTGCTACCACCGCACAATTGAGTGCAGGAAACGCGGCGCTTACAACCGAGATCAACGCCAATCAGGTGGATATCGCCGCTGTGCAAACAACGGCAAACTTGATCAAGGCTAAGACAGACCAGCTGGTCTACACCTCAGGACGGGTGGATGCGGTTATCTCGGGTGCACAAGAGGATGCGATTGTCGACAAGGTTTGGAACGAGCTGAACGCCTCTCACGTCGCAGTCGGGTCGATGGGTGAGAGTCTTAGCGATGCTGCTGGCGGGGCGTCGCCGTCCGTAATTGCCGCAGCAGTATGGGATGAGGCCACTGCTGGTCATGTTACAGCGAGCACTTTCGGCAAGCTGGCTGCCGATATCAAGGTCGATACTGGCGCAATCAACACGAAGATTGGCACTCCAGCAGGTGCGTCGGTCTCCGCAGATATCGCTGCAATTACCGAGTCGCACAGAACCTGCCGCATGTCGACAACCATGAACTCCGCTGGCACCGATCAGGAGGTGATTGTCTGGGCCGAGGAAGCTGGTGAACGAATCACAGTATCCAGCGCCTGCACTATCACTATCAAGACGGCTATCGGGGCAACGGTATGGACAGCAACGCTGGCGAGTCCGAACGCGGATGGCGTCTTCCGCTTTACAAATGCGTTTGTCGCCGTGGCTGACGTCAGCTACTACATTCTGATGTCGATTACTGTCGCGGGCCAACCGGTCGTAACTCAGCAGGCGTTTATAACCGTGGGGTGATGGATGGATCTTTCAGGTCAGATAGGAATTATAAGCCGTTACTCGGTTAACGAGATATCTGGCATCCTGACCATCACACTCCGTGACAGCCAGGATACTACGACGCTCGGCACTATTGAGATTGAGGACGTTAAGATGCGGGCTATCTTCGAGGCGTGGACGCGCATCGCAGAAGCTCGCTGGCCTAACAACCTGGCGAGAACAGGTCACCGCACTGTCTACACTCTTCGCACGGACGAAGGCAAGACGGAGTTCGCATGAAAATTCTACCATTTGGGGTTATCCCCATGTTTGTTGATGGTGCAGGGATTGGCGATAACTTCGGGTCGATCGGCGCCCAGATTCGCTACTTTGATGTTTTTTATGTAAACCCTCCTGTGGTTGGCTTTCAGGTCACAGGCTCGCCGGAGGAACCTTGATTGAACATTCTCAAGTTCGCACCGTTTCCCTCTTCGGATGTGGCCCACTACCGTATCTATAGAAGCATCATTGGCTTCACCGCCACCAATGCGCTTCCCGCAACGGTCGCAGGCAAGACGCTTCAGTTAAAGATGAATGGCACCGCACTCCAAACGATTACGTTTTCCGGCGTGGCTACCGTTCCCGACCAGATCAATCTTGTGCTCGTTGGCGGCCGCGCCTACCCGAATACTGCTGACCTGGGGGCGACTTTCCTCCTCCGAAGCGATGTCAGGCAAGCGCCAGGATCTGTGGAAATTGTAGGGGGCTCGTCCCTAGTCGACCTCGGTACGACAGCACGCGTTATAACGGAAACCTCTGAGGATGAGATTATCGCAACTATACCGGCACTCATCGACCCAGAGGAGCTGGTGGAGTTTGAGGATCTCGATGGCGCGCTGCAGGATTTCTATGCGATCCAGACCATAGACAGTTTTGGCAACCTTAGCTTCAAAACTGGCTACAGGCAGGCTATTCAGTACACAGGGAATATCTGCGTCGTCGAAGGAATTGTTACAGATCTCCAGGGGGTTCGCTACGTAGATGCGGAGGTCAAGGCGAGGCTCATTAAGTTCCCGCACTCCCCGGAAAAGGCTTCCCAAGTCACTCTTGGTGAAATAATCACTCGCACAGGGCCTGACGGTCGCTTTTCACTCCCCCTTCTGCAGGGTGCGCTGGTACAGTTCGAGATACGCGCCGTAGGCTTTAACCGAAGCATAACTGTGCCGCTCAAAGCGTACGAGTTCATAACGGATATCCTTGTTGACCTCGACTATCGCTACCCGCTGGAGTTTGTCTGATGCCCCCAAACATAGAGCCAAGTCTGTCTCTGAGCGACTCCCGAAGCCAAAGATACCCTAACCAGTTCTTTGACCTTGCGCAGCAGTACATGCCGCCTACGATCAAAGAGCTTTTCAGGTGGTGCACATTCTATTTTTATAACTCGCCCCTAATCGGCTCGGCGATGAAGAAGGTCAGCCGCTATCCGATTACGGACCTAATATTCGAGGATGGGCTCGAGGCTAATCGGAGCGTATGGAATACCATACTGCTGACAGACCTCAAGATGAAAGACAGAATGATGGAGGTGAACCTGGACTACCACGTCTACGGCAACGCCTTTGTCTCACTGCATTTCCCTTTCATTAGGTTTCTCATTTGCCAATCGTGCAAGTTCCGCGCGCCTATCAAAAATTGGGATTGGCAGTTTCGGGGCAGCGACTATAACTTCGCTGGAACCTGCAGCCAGTGCGGTAGCAACGGCGCGGTTGAGGTCAAGGATGTGCCCTATAAGAACAGGAAAGAGCTGCGGCTTATCCGCTGGAATCCTGAGAACATCCACATAAAATTCAACGAGTATACCGGCCGCTACATCTACATGTACTCCGTGCCAGGCAAGCTCAGAAATATGATCCAGCGCGGTGACAAAGACATCCTTGAGGATCTGCCGATCATCGTCCTTGAGGCCCTCAAAAAGCGCCGGATGATTCGCTTCAGCTCTGACAGTCTCAAGCATCTAAAGCAGCCGACCCTTGCAGAGCAGGATCAGGGCTGGGGCAAGCCTGCGATTCTTCATGTGCTCAAAGACATGTTCTACCTCTACACCCTTCGGCGGGCGCAGGAGGCTATCGCGCTCGAGCACATTGTCCCATTCGATTTGATCTACCCACTGCCCAATGCGCAGCAGGATCCATATATCCATACTGACCTATCTAGCTGGCGAATTCAGATCGAAACGGTGATCAACAAGCACCGACGCGATCCGAACTTCAAGGCTGTAATACCTATACCCATTGGCTTTGGTCGGCTTGGCGGCGACGGCAAGGCTCTGCTGCTCGCGCCTGAGATTAACTACCTCACGCAGACCATAGTAGGCGGACTTGGCTTACCTCAAGAGTTCCTTTTTGGCGGGCTCAATTGGACGGGGTCGAGTGTTTCCCTGCGAACCCTCGAGAACGATTTTATCCAAAACCGCAGTCAGATGCTGGATTTGACGATTTGGATCAAAGACAAAATCCGCATTTGGCTGACCCTTCCCGACATCAAGACCATCCGCATGTCTGACTTCCGGATGGCTGATGACATTCAAAAGAATCAGCAGCTCATTGGGCTTAACGCTCAGCGCAAGGTTTCCGATCAGACTCTTCTCACAGAACTTGGCTACGACTACGACCAGGAAGTCAAGAAGATGATCGAGGAGCAGCACGTTCAAAACTACCTGACCGACCTGCAGACAAAAAGCAGCGCGCGGAGTCAGGGCGAGGCCATGCTTATCCAGTCCAACTACCAGCGGACTCTGCAGGAGAATGTGGAGAAGGCTCAACTGGCTACGCAGGAGCGGGCTTCGCGGTTGGGCATCACGATGCCAGGGCAGCCGGGGATGGACCCTAATGCGGCGGCAGCCCAAGGCGATCCTGGTATGGATCCTTCGGGCGGCGGGCAGCAGCCTGAGCAACCTATGGACGAGCTGGTTATGGCGAAGGTCGATAGTTGGGCAAGTCAGCTGGCAAAGATGGATCCAGGGCAAGCGGCTATGACCCTCTCCGAGATAAAAACTAAGATGCCGGAGATCGGCATCCAGATTGAGCAGCGAATGAGCGAACTGCAAGCCGGATCCACAGGCGGGCAGGCACCGGCAGCTCAAGTTCCTCAGACCCAGATTGCCGCGCCTTCCGGAGAGCCACCGGCTGGCATTAACATGAACCCTTTGCCTGAGCGGTCAGCCCCAAGAAGGCAGGGAGCTGTTTAATGTTCACGACGCGGAACAAGACGGCCCAATTCGATATGAACACCGAGAGAGATCTCGCCGCGTATGATGCGATTCTAAATAACCCTCTGGCGTTTATAGTCCGCGAGATCAAGGAAAAACTTGTGGATAAGCATTTTGACGAAGAGGGTAACTTTACTGGACAAACTGAACGCCTTGTATTGGTGGTAACATGGCAAACGAAAGTGCTGTCGTAAGAGGTTTCCTAGCAAAGCACGCAAGTGTTGCGAGTGGCGTGATGGCCGCAAGGCGCGCGGGAATAAAGGCTATGAGTAGCAGCCCGGGTACGGCTGTCAGGCGAGCGCTTACTACGCGAGCCGAGAACACCGCGGGTACTGCTGCCGCCGCTGCTAATGCTGCAAGCACGGCTGCTGGTGCGCCTGCCCGTGCCGCTTCGGAGGCCGGCAAGGGCCTTATGATGCCTTTGCACTGGTACAAGAAAACCCAACAGAGTCCCCTGTTTCAGCTAAAGCAGACGGCAGCTATTGGCGCTGGGGCGCTTGGTGCGGGGGCCTACGGTCTCGGCAAGATTACCGAGGCGCCGGAAGCCAAGCGCATTGACGCCGGTGCCGCTCCTGTGGGCGGGTATTACTGATGGCTAAAAAAACCCGAGCAGCTGGGCTCGGGCCAAAACTAGCGGCCAGAAGGCCGCCGGTTTACCGCATCACTGTCTCCAATTGCCTGGCGTGTTTGGGCGATTAGGAGAGGATGGTGCGGGCTGTGTGAACTCGTTACCTCGGTACGTGGGGGCTGCAGCAAAACCGTTGTTGAACCCGGCGCTTGGTCCACCATGGGGTACATGGGGATAGGCACTGGGTTGTGGCGCAGACGGTTGTGTCTGTCTTTTAAACCTAGGGTCCCCCGTTTCTGCGCTGGTTTGCAAAAACCGCCCACCGAAAGAGTACAGGATCGCGCTAACAGCATCACGTAGCGCGTTCTTGATCAGACCAACCCAGAACTGAGGAGATAGGAGCTGCCCGACAACTTCCTTGCTGAAGCCTACAATCGACCTCCAGACGCGAGCCGGTAAGGAGGGCTTTACTACAGCCAGTGGCTGCCGGTTGCTATCATCATCAGAAAAAGAGAAAGGGTTTTGTAGTTTTTTCTCGCCGCTAGCTACGCTTGTAGAATGGAGTTCTGACATCGGTGCCTTCCTGGAACGGGTCCGCTTGGTTGTGCTAGAATACTTGGTAAAGACTGGGTGATTTGTCACAAGTTATCTTCTACATTAGTGCGATGACACCCCCTTTCTCTTAAATGTAAACGCCATACTAAAAGGCTTATACCACTACATATGAGAAATTTTGACGCCACCCAGCAATCGCAATCAGTAAAGACATCGGCCGTGGATGCGGTTAAAAGCATCTTTCCTGTGGTCGGTAAGATCCGCACAATGCAGCTCGATAATGTGTGGGTAGAGGAAAAGGCTGATCTAAACGACTACGCCGCCCAGGCAAAGACGAAGACCCAGGAAGGCACTTGGGGTGTCCCTGTGTATGCAAGCCTCTCGCTTATTGAGAACCAGAGTGGCAAGGTGGTCGACAAAGCCCCGAGAATTAGGTTGTTCCTTTTGCCTATGGTCACGGATCGCTCCAGCTACATCGTAGCTGGCAACGAATATCAAGTTAATAACCAACTGAGACTCAAGACCGGGGTTTACACGGTCAGGAAGCAAAACGGTGAGCTCAAAACTCAGGTTAACCTGGCGAAAGGGAAAAACTTTGACCTCGGATTTAATGAGGCAAGTGGTGTCTTCACCCTACAAAAGGTCGGCGGCGGCCAAACGAACATTCCTCTTTATCCTATTCTTACTCATCTGGGTATATCTCCTTCTCTCATTGCACAAACCTGGGGGTCTAAACTGGAGGCTGTGAACCAGCGTGGCGACCCAAAGTCGGTTGCGCGTGCGGAAACAGCTTTTGGGGCGCAGAAAGCTGGGCTCTCTGAGTACTTCAAGAAGACCGAGATCTCCAGTGCGACAACCAAAATGGTGCTGGGAACAGGATACGATAAAGTGGACGGGCCTATGCTCTTGGCCTGCTCAAAAAACCTCCTGGAAGTGCAGCTCGGAAAGAAGGATGCCGTCGACCGCGACTCCCTCGCTTTCAAGGAGCTCCATAGCATCGAGGACTTTATCAAAGAGCGGCTTGAGAAGAATAAGAAGGACCTGGCCTATAAGATTCAGCGGCAGATTGATTCCTTGCGCCGAACCAAGGTGACCCAAATCGTCAACCCTGGGCTCTTTAGCGGAGTCGTGCAAAGTTTCTTTACGCAGGATGATAAATCATCCACTCCCGAGCAGACTAATCCTTTGGAAATGCTCTCCGGGGCGTACAGGGCTAGCTTCATGGGTTCTGGCGGGATCACCTCGCAACACGGAATCAAAGACGAGACGCGGCAGATCCATCCTTCGCACTACGGGTTCATTGACCCAGTTCATACGCCAGAATGCTACGACGAGGAGACCGAAGTTTTTACTAGAGAGGGTTGGGCTTACTGGAAAGATGTGACACCCGCAACTGGGTTTGCATGTCTCATTGATGACCGCCTTGATTTCTGTTCAGCAGAAAAGCTCCACCAGAGCCATTTCAAAGGGGAGATGTATGGTGTCGAGAACGGTAAACTGAACTACTTAGTGACGGCAAATCACCGGATGCTTGTAAGGCCGCTCGACTCTGCTCCTGATAGTTGGAGAATCGAAACTGCAGAAAAGACGCACGGCCGACCACGCACTTTCAGGGTAAGCCACAAGGCTTACAAAGGAAAGCAAGAGTCAGTAGCCCGCCTTGAGCACGTGAAGGGGAGCAATGCCTCCATCAATATTGAGTCCGTACCCATCGGCGACTGGTGTGAGCTTTGGGGTTGGTTTTTGTCTGAAGGGTCTGTGTCCTTCAATGAAGCGAACTCAGCGTACTTCGTCCGAATCCATCAGAACGATGCGGCGAACCCCGAGAAGTGCCGACGCATAGAGTCTCTACTGGACACGCTGCCGTGGAGCTGGTGCCAGGACAAAGAGAAGACAACCTACACTCTAAGCACCAAGCAGCTAGCTTGGCATTTTGAATCGCAGGGAACACAGGAGCGCCGTTTCATTCCTACTGAGCTATTTGATGCCCCCGTTAGCGCACGTCAACGGATGCTTGACGCAATGCTGCTTGGCGACGGCAGAACGTACAGCAATCGCCCTAAAGGGGCCTCTTACCCTCAACGGGTCTACTGCACGTCTAGCCCAAAACTTGCTAGAGATTTCGATAGGCTCGCTATCAGCTTAGGTTACTCGACGACCACGGCTTGTTACGAGGATAGGCGGAAAGAGTCCTACCATGACATATTCGAGATTCGGATCCTTCGCAGCACCGTGCGCTCAGCACGTAAATTCAACCACCGTTCAGGGAAGAGTGATTACGTTAAAGTAGATTACGATGGAAGGATTTACTGCGCTACGGTCCCCGGAGGCCTTCTGCTAGTAAGGCGGAAAGGAGGGGTCGCCTTTTGGTGCGGTAACAGCGATAAAATCGGTGTAAACCTGCATTTACCGATGGGTGTGGTGAAAGACGGCAAGGACCTAAGAGTCCAATTGGATAACGCCAAGTCTGGTAAAAGAGAGCTTTTAACCCCTGTCGAAAGCTGGGAGAAGTACGTGGCCTTTCCTGGGCAGACAGGCGATTCGCTAAAGGTCATGCACCAAGGCGCAATCCAAACTGTGCCCCGCTCAAAGGTGGATTTTTACACACCGAGCGCCACCATGCTGTTCTCGCCATCGACCAACCTCGTCCCCTTTCTGCCGGCGAATCAAGGCAATCGGGCTATGATGGCTTCCAAAATGCTCGAGCAAGCGATAGGTCTCAAGCATCGTGAGGCCCCGCTTGTTCAAGTAGGTGTCGCCCCCGATGTCTCCATGGAGCAGCTGGTAGGGAAGAATATTGCGGCACATGCGCCGGATGCGGGGACCGTTAAGAAAGTGACTGCAGACGGTATCCTGCTTGCGACAGCCAAGGGCGACGTCAAGGTCAACCTCTACAACAATTTCACGCTAAATAGGAAGTCGTTTCTTAACCATACCGCACTCGTCAAAGAAGGCGATACGGTAGCCAAAGACCAGCTTCTAGCTGAGAGTAACTTTACTAAAGACGGCACTCTTGCGTTGGGCATAAACCTCCGCACAGCCTACATCCCTTATAAGGGCTACAACTTTGAGGACGGAATCGTCATCTCACAGTCCGCCTCTGAAAAGCTGACAAGCGAGCACATCTATAAGAAAACCTACGAGATTTCCAAGAACTCCATAATGAAGCTACCTTCGTTCAGGGCGTTCTACCCCAACGCAATCACTGCCGCAAATGCGGCCAAGCTCGATTCGGATGGGGTTATAAAGAAGGGCCAGCGCGTTAAAACAGGTGATGTGATCATCGCCGCTCTGCAAAAAAGGAACCCAGACGCACGCATCGCGGTCATCAGCAAGACACTTTCAGAAAGGCCAAAAGATGCCAGTATCTACTGGACTGCTGAGGACGAAGGGACTGTCACAGAGGTTCAAAGAGGGACTGGTTCGGTCTCCGTTTTCATAAAAACTGAAGAAGCTGCGAGAATTGGCGATAAGCTCTCTGGCCGGATGGGCAACAAAGGGATCATTACTAAGATCCTTCCTGATGACCAGACGCCCCGCGATGGGAGCGGAAAGCCGGTCGATATCCTACTCAACCCTCATGGTGTCATCGGCCGGATCAATATCGGGCAAATCTATGAGTCAGCCGCCGGAAAAGCCGCACTTAAAAACGGTGCCCCCTACAAAGTCGAGAACTTCACAGGGCAAAATTACCTTGGGACAACTCGAAAGTTTCTCAAGCAGTCAGGCGTTAAGGATAAAGAAGAGCTCTTCGACCCTGAAACAGGTAAGAGTCTCGGCGATGTCCACGTTGGAAACCCATATATACTTAAGCTCTTTAAGCAATCCGCAGGCAACTTTTCAGCTCGGCAAGGGGGACCTGGATCTACCTACGACGCCAATATGCAGCCCGTTAAAGCTGGAGGAGAAGAAGGCTCAAAAAGTCTAGATCTTCTGACGATGTACTCCATGCTCTCGCACGGGGCAAGGGCTAACCTGCAAGAGATGTCTACGCTTAAAAGCAACAAGAACGATGAGTACTGGACCGCTCTGCGTGGGGGCCAGCAGCTGCCGCCGCCTAAAGCGCCCTTCATCTACGATAAGTTCATCGCCTACTTAAAAGGCGCTGGTATAGACGTTACCAAAGACGGCACCAAGTCCACACTTGGGCCGCTTACCGACAGTCACGCACTTGAGATGTCTTCGGGTGCGGTTCAAAAGCCTCACTTTTATCATGCAAAAGATTTTCAGCCGGTTAAGGGCGGGTTTTTTGATACCAGGACTTTTCAGCCGGTTAAGGGCGGGTTTTTTGATACCAGGACTTTTGGTGGTCTTGCTGGTAAAAAATGGGGGCATCTGGACCTGAAGGAGCCGGTAGTCAATCCAGTCTTTGAGGACGCTGCCCGAAACCTTCTTGGCCTTGCTGGTAAGTTTGACGAAGTCGTCGGCGGGAAGCTCTTTGTGCAAAAAGATGGCTCCCTTACCAAAGGCAGTGCTGGCGGCCTGACTGCTGGTGCCGGTATTGAGCGCCTATTAAAGAACGTTGATGTCGATACGCAGCTGGAGAGCCTGACAAAGAAAGCCGCGGGCTTTACTGGCACAAAGCTGAATGATGCCAACAAAAAACTTCGCTACCTGACTGCGCTCAAGACACTGAATATGAAACCCCACGAGGCGTATATCCGCCGCAATGTGGCTGTGCTTCCGCCCATCTATCGCCCTGTCTACCCGCTTCCCGATGGGAGCATGGCCAGCTCGGATGTGAATACCCTCTATCAGAAACTGGGCGTCGTCAATTCGATGATGCAGCTTCCTGTCATGTCCCTTCTCCCCGAAGAGGAAAAGGCCAATATCCGGCAGGACCTCTACAATCATGTGAAAGGTGTAGCGGGCCTGATGGACGTGACCACAAAGGGCAAGGTAAAGGACGGTCTCATCGCGCAGATTAAGGGCGGCACGGGCGGTCAGCCCAAAGAGGGCCTTTTCATTAGTAAGCTCTTGAGCAAACAGCAGGATTTTGTGGGGCGCGGCACTATTATTCCCGAGCCCTCCCTTGGCATCGACGAGATGGCGATGCCTGAGGAGATGGCCTGGAAACTCTTTGAGCCATTTGTCGTCCGTGAGCTTAAAAGCATGGGAAAAAATCCGCTGCAGGCAAAAGAGGAGATCAAAAAGAAATCAGCGCTTGCCAAGCGAGCTCTGCAAATAGTCATGAGCACGCGGCACGTTCTTCTGAACAGGGCGCCGTCACTTCATAAGTTTTCGATCATGGCGTTTAAGCCGAAGATCACCGATGGCAAGGCACTCAAGATCCCACCGCTGATAGTGAAGGGATTTAATGCAGATTTCAATGGGGATTCCATTGATATTACTACCATTATTAACGTCAGGTATAATAAAAATGAGTTGACTCAAGAGCCCCTTTGGGTTTATCACTCTCTTGTTGCCGGCAATCTTTTTGAAATGGTCACGGGTAAAACTATCGACGAGATGGTGGCTGAGGCCCGTGGTTTTACAGCGATCTACGAGATTGCTGGGGGGAGGTTGCAGACAATGTCAATGATAGATGGAAGCCCAGAATGGACCGATGTTCAGCGCCTTACTGTCCACACGTCTCACGGGCCTTGCTATGAGGTACTGACTCATACAGGAACCCGCGTGATCACGACCGAGCACCACAACTTCAGCTATATCAATGAGGCGTTCGATCTGTGCTGCATAAAAACCGAGGTGATGCGGCCTGGGGTGCTGCTGCCGAAAGCATTGCCCAACATAGGCTCTAGCAACATCCAAACTCTAAAGATCTCGAACGTCACGCATCGACTTGACGAGGAGATGGCGTGGGTTCTTGGCTTTTACGCAGGAGACGGGTCCGCGTCGGACGCGACGGTTTCTTTCTGCGACACGGACCCAGTCGTCATGAAGCATATCTGCGGCATTCTGCGTCGCCGCTTTAATTTCGGAACAAAGCTCCAAGGTACAAAGCTCCATAAGGATTGCATTGCGAGGCTCTATAGCAAAGAGCTTTGCAACTGGTTTACGGAAAACTGCGGTGCTGGGTTTGCCGACGTAAAAATTCCGACGGAAATCTTCAACAGCCCACACGCAGTCAGGCTCGCCTACGTACGCGGAGTATTTCAGGCGGAAGGCAGCGTTGGCCCAGACGCGTACGGTAACTACCAAGCTCGGCTTGAGATGTGTAACTTCCCATATGTCGAGTCCCTTCGCTACCTCATGTCTTCCGTTGGCCTTGACGCGTACCTCGCTGAATGCCTCCACGAAGGCCGGCAGACCGGCCACCTTCTGAGGCTGCGAAAGTCCTGTATGGCTACACTCCAGCCGGTCCTAAGCAAAAAACAGGAAAAGTTGGCTGAGGCGGTGCGGGTGAAAGATAGCCGCCGGCACCGGGACGGTTACGATATTGTGCCGTTCTCAAAAGCACTGCTCGACGAAGTCGTCGCCATAGGCCATAGGCACAAAAGCCTTTCAAAAACTGATAAAGCAGCAGTCGCCGAATGGAGGGCGAAAAACCCTGGCAGGAAAATCTCCGCCATGGATCATTTTAAAGGTAACCAAGAGTTTGTCTCGCGCCATATAGCTTTTGATGTCATCCATACTTACGGAGCTCTGGCCTCACCCTACTTTTTGAAGTGGGCGGGTCTTGTCAAGGACGAGCGTCTTCGCTGGGAACAGGTGCTGAGCATCACGGAGGTTCCGAGGAAAGAGGTTATGTTTGACTTTACGGTCCCGCGTGGCGAGATGTTTCTCGTGCAGAATGGGCTTTTCACCCACAATACCATGACTGTGCACGTCCCTGTCGGCGAGGAAGCCAACAAGGAGGCCGCTCGGCTTTTGCCTTCTAGAAACCTGTTTCAACCCGGCACAGGCTCGCTCATGATCCAGCCTTCGCAGGAAGCTCAGATCGGGCTTTTCTACCTCTCGCAGACCCCAGCGGGCAGGCAGAAGATAAATGCTCTTCTGCCCGATAAGTATAAGATTTCGGCCATGCTGGATAAGAAAGCTACGAACACGCTGACGATGGCGCTGGCGAAGGAATTGCCCGCAAATCAATACGGCACTATCGTTGCGGCGCTTAAGGCTGAGGGTGAGAAGCACGCTTTTGAGCGGGGCTTTACACTCGGCATGGATGATATCGCTCAGTTCGGTGCTATGCGAGATCGCATCGTCGACGCTGCCGATAAGGCTGCGAAGAAGGCCAAGACCCCAGAAGAGCTGATGTCGATCAACAAGCGCGCGTCCTCCCTCATTGATAAGATGATCGACCATAAGCTCGTTGGGAAAGACAACCCTCTCTACGATATGGTGCAATCTGGTGCGCGCGGCAACAGCAGTCAGCTGCGGCAGATCATTGCCTCTCCGCTATTCATGTCTGATGAGAAGGGGCGGATTGTCCCGACAGCGATCAAGAAGTCTTACGCCGAGGGGCTGGATATCGGGGATTATTGGATCTCGATGTACGGGGCTCGTCGCGGAATGATGGATCGCGCAATTCAGACTTCGCTGCCCGGCGCATTCTCCAAAGACATCATGGCGACCACGATCAACAACGTGGTTTCCATGGAAGACTGCGGAACCCATGAGGGGGTCACCCATAAACTAGACGACAAGGATGTGTTCGATCGGTACATGGCCGGCGACCAGGGCGGCTACTCGCACAATACGCTAGTGGACACGCGTGTCCTCTCGGATCTAAAAAAACACGGGCTCTTGCAAGTGAAGGTGCGAAGTCCGCTGCGTTGCCTGGCACCAAAGGGCACTTGCGCCAAATGCTACGGCATAGACGAGCATGGCGGAGCGCCGCCGGTTGGCGACAATATCGGTTCGAAGGCGGGGCAGACGATGTCCGAGCCATTAATACAGATGGTCATGCGGACATTTCATACTGGCGGGGCTGCGGGTACAGGCGCTGATGCTCAAGGCTATGCGCGAGTCAACCAGCTGCTGCAGATGCCGAAAATTGTGGTGGGCGCTGCACCTCTTGCGGCCAAGGATGGCAAGGTCTCGAAGATCACCAAGGGCCTCGGCGGTGGATTTGATGTGACGCTTGAGGGCTCTGTCTACCATGTGCCTGCAGGTAAACCGCTCAAAGTTTCTGTGGGCAGCAGGGTAGCTATCGGCGATCCGCTCTCAGAGGGTGTGGTGAAGCCGCAGGACCTCGTGAAACTCAAGGGGATGGACGCGGCACAGGACTATATTGCGAGCGAGCTGCAGAAGTCTTACGCGGGGCAGGGCATTCATTTGCACAGGAAGATCTTTGAGACGGTCGTGCGCTCGCTGGGTAACACGACCCAGGTTCAGAACAACCCTAAGGACACGGCCTATCTACCGGGGGACATCATCCCTTACACCGTAGCTCAGGACTACAACCGTAATCTTGAAGTTACAAAAACCCCAGATGACGCGGTCGGCTATAAGCTCAGTAAGGCAACGGAGGGCATGCGCGAAGGCCATACCGTAACGCAGGCCGATGCTGATGTTATGAGGGCTCGTGGCATTAAAGAGCTCACGATTAAAAAAGACCCATTGATCCATGCACCTCTGCTAAAATCCCTCAAAACGCTGCCGCTCCTGAGTAAGGATTGGATGGGCTCGCTTGGCTACCAGCAGCTTCAGAAGGCGCTAACGCTCGGGGCAGGGCAGGGCTGGTCAACGGATACGTCGGGCTATCACCCTATTCCTGCTTTTGCGCAGGGCGTGGCATTCGGTAAAGGAAAGGATGGTAAGTATTGATGGACTATGTAATTTTTTACCATGGCACCTGGTCTGAGGCCTCGCGCAGCATGAAGCAAAAGCTGGACAGGCACAAGGGCGCCGATAGTGTTGAGGTTCGGGAAGTCGACGTAGATAAGGCCACAACGCCTCCGACGTATGATGGCCAGCTTATCCGCTCTCTCCCCTTTTTGGTGCGGCACGAGAACGGACGTCCTGTCGATCACCTCGTGGGTGACGTTCCTGAGGGTGCGGTGCGCCGCTTCGTTGCCAGAACTCGGACAAAGACGGCTTTCTGGGTTGGTTTTGATAAGGCTGCTGTGCACCATAAACACCCCGAGCTGAAAGAGGAAGTTTTATGAGCGCCTTTTTGCGAGGCTTTCTGAAGCAGGCAAAACTCCGTGAATCCACGAAACTAGAGCCGCACCAAGTCAGGGTTCAAGAGCGACTGAAGAAGACGCCAGGGCTCCTCCTCTATCATGGTCTAGGCAGCGGCAAGAGCCTCTCAGGAATTGCGGCTTCACAGGGCGAAAAAACGGACGTCGTTGTGCCTGCCAGCCTTCGCGGCAATTTTCAGAAGGAAGTGCAGAAGCACACGACCGGCTACAAGCCTAATATCATGAGCTACGATAAGGCGGTCAAGACTCCTGCAAGGGGCGATACTCTGATCGTAGATGAGGCCCATATGCTCGGCACGCCTGGCTCGATGAGAAGCCAGGAGATGCTTAGAAAAGCCCCTGAGTATAAAAAGCGGATACTGCTGACAGGTACCCCAATCCGCAACCACCCTTATGAGATCGCCCCTCTGCTGAGGATGGTGCGCGGCGACGAGGCGGTGCCGACTGACCCAAAGGCGTTCAACGAGCAATTCATACGCGAGCAGAAGATAAGCCCCGGATTCCTAGCCAGGATTCTCCACGGAGCCAAGAACGGGATCGAGTACAAGATTAAGAACCCTGATAAATTCTCTTCTCTGGTCCACGGCTATGTCGACTATCATGCGCCCGCCAAAGAGAGTTTTCCCGCGGTCACCCACGAGAGCATTAGCGTCCCTATGAGCGGTGAGCAGATGAAGTACTATGACTTTGTCATGGAAAAGGCAGGACCGGCGCTCAGATATAAGATCCGGCGCGGCCTCCCTCCATCGAAAGCCGAAGCTACCCAACTGAACACGTTTTTATCCGGCGTGAGACAGGTATCCAACAGCACCAAATCCTTTGGCGGAACGGAGACCTCTCCTAAGATCCAGAGGGCGGTGACGGCTCTTCAAGATCTGAACGCTAAAGACAAGAACTTCAGGGGGCTCGTCTATTCGAACTATCTCGATGCCGGTGTCCGAGAATACGCCAGTCAACTCAAGTCGTCTGGAGTCTCTCACGCAATCTTTGATGGGAGTCTCTCCGATTCCAAGCGGAAGGCAATGATTGCCGACTACAACACTGGCAAGGTGAAAGTCTTGCTTATCTCCGGCGCAGGGTCCCAGGGCCTGGATCTGAAAGGGACTAAACTCATCCAATTGCTCGAACCGCACTGGAACAATGCAAGACTCGAGCAGGCCGAGGGTCGGGGAATTCGCTATAAGAGCCATGACCATCTTCCAGAGGACGAGCGACATGTCCTGGTGCAAAGATTCCAGTCGACCATACCCAAGTCATTTACCCAAAAGATTCTGGGTCAAGATCCTGATATGGGAGTCGACCAATATCTCAGCATGCTCTCCGGCAAGAAGGATGCGCTGAATGCGCAGTTTCTGAATATTCTAAAACAGCAGGGCAGCGCGCCCGTATAGGAGACCGTGATGAGCCCCTTTCTAGTTGGCTTTATGAAAAGAGCGAAAAAAGAGAAAGAGAGAGAGCCTTTAAACATCTGGGGCCGATCGGCAAATGCCCTTGGTACAATTGCGACTGGGAGCCTCTTTGAGTACCTGGGCGCCGTAGGTGCAGTGGGCGCGATGAAGCAATTAGAAAAGCTCGACTCACGGCTCTCACCAGAAGAGGCGGAGAGCTTTATGAAGAATGTTAGCCGCGACAAGGGGCTTAGCACTACATGGCAAACAAGCCCTCATACTGGTGGTGAGTTCAACATGCTCACAAACACCATTACAACAACCCCCAATCCGACTGCTGGAACACTCGCTCACGAGTTGGGGCATGCTACCTCTATGCGCGGTTTCGTTGGAGGTAATTCGCCCCTAGAGTCGCTCCAAGGTAAAGGATGGGCCGAACTGGCCCCTGCAGAAAAGAAACGTGTGCGGTCTGCGATGCTCAAGCTCGGACCTATGCTCGCAGGGAGGCGCTTTATGGTTCCTGCGCAGGCTGGGTTGCTCCTCGCTAATAGCGAGACTGGGGACAAGATAGCCCCGTATGTGCCGTTTGCTCTGCATGCACCGAACCTTATCGAAGAGGGCGGGGCTTCGTTACGGGCTCTCGGGACGCTGGCAAAGCACAGGGGCGGGGCTAAGGCCGCACTCCGGGCTGCGCCAGGTCTTGCTGCCGCATTTGGGAGCTACGCGGCTGCACCACTAGCGATGACCCTGGCCACGGCTGGGTACTTGAATTTGAAAAAGAGCCGCCTGGAAAGGGAAAAAACGCGATGACTGAACCAAGCAAATCCGATCTGAAAGCCCTCTTGCAAAAGCACGAAGACCGGGAAACACCCGAGCAGGAGAAGGCTGAGTCCGAAGAAGAGCAGAAAGAGGAGAGGGCTGCCGGCCTGCACGAGAAGAGCGCGTTTTGGGATGGCTTCGAGAAAAGAGCGCTCAACCTCGCGACGGCTCGCGCAGCTATGGGGAGGTTTAAGGACAAACTTATCAGACGGGCCCCGAAACTCAACACAGAGTCCGTTAACGCGCACATAGAGGGTAGGACACCGAAGGAAAAATTTATAAGTCTTAGTAAAGACAAGCTAAGCGCTGGGGGCGATCCGCTCCGGAGGGCGGGGCATATGATGAATGTTCAAGGCACGGTATCTTCACACCCACAGGCGAATCTAAAAACTTTCGCCAAAGGCGACATGCTTGAGGTACTTGCACCCGGAATGAAATTGCCTGCTGCTTGGAACCCGAAAAATAGAGAGATGACGAACCGGATAATGCATCTACATGAGCAGGCAGAGAGGAAAAGTTTTGGCAAAGCCAAAACCCTGTGGGCAGGTAGTCATACCGATCCTAGAGTTATTCTAGAGGAGAGTAATGCACTGGCATCTCTCCCAAAAAAGGGGTACAGCCCAACAAAGAGGCTGTTCCATGGACTGCGTGAGGCGGACAATACGAAGCACCTCCTGGAACATGCAGTACCTAAATTCCGGTACGGTAAAATGAGACTAAGCAGACATGGTGTTAAGCACATGCGCAGGATTCTGGAGGAGAAAAATATGCAGGCGATACCCTTCCCGGGCACAGAAATCAAAAAAGTTGCGTTTTGGGATGGGTTTTTTAGCGGCGGCGAGAAAAAGAAGGAGAAGGGGCATACCGAGGCGCTTTCCACGTTCGATCGGACTGTTGAGGAATATAACGCCTTTGCCCCGATGCCGAAAGCGAGAGTACGCCAGTGGCGTTCGGAGATGAACAAGGACTCCCATCAAGGCCCGTCGGCAGGGCATAACCATTTCGCGGATAAGTTCAATCCCTGGCTTCATACCCCAGAGGGATCTGCATGGAACAGTCGGCAGGCGGACGCCTACAACAAGAAACGACTTACTTGATGCCAGGTGGCAGCTGTATCGGCTGCAAAGGATGCCAGAGTGTTACCGCCTGCTGCTCGGGGGGAGATGCGTTGGCAGACTGCACAATCAGGGAGACGCGATCGCCGAATACTGCTTTGCGTGCGTAGGCCACATCCATAAATGAGGGCGGTCCAGGAGTCTTCTTGACGACAAGGCAGATCCAGCGAGAGTCCTTGTCGCTATCTATGAGGCTGACAGTCAGCGTGGTGAGCTTGCCTCCGTGCCTGAGATCGAAGAGAAGACTTCCCTCTACGCCCACTACGGCCCTAAACCCGTAGTGCTCGGGGTAGCACCCCATCTCGACGAGCATAGCCTCAATCGGAAGCGGCTCTCTTTGCAAATCACCTATCAGTCTTACCATGTGCGCCTCCCTGCTTTTCGGAGGTGTACCGAACTGAAAGGCAGCGGCAGCAGATTTCGATTCTCTTAACGACCTCCAGGGGCACTGCGGTTTTAGCCCATTCGTCCTCGTCAGGGCCTCCGAGGCGTTGCCAGTCGTGGGAGGTGAGGCGGCACCAGTAGTGCCGCGTGGCCTTACCGATTTGGCTGCCAGCGGCCCTGAGCCTTCTTGCAACTTCAAGCATATCGCCTCCCGTAAATAGACTACCTGCCCGCTTGTTCGCATGGCCGAACTTCGTATGGAGATGTGCTCTTATTCAGCATACCGCTGGAGGCAGGATCGTTCTACTGCAATCGGGCCGAAGATTCGCCGGGCAAGCTGGGCCCGGCTTTCAGGATCACTTGCGCTTTTTAGGAGGAGTTCGGACGAGGTCTCTAAACTCTTTTCCGGCCTTGAACCGAGGCACAGTCGCTGCCGGAATCTTGACCTCGCCCCCTGTTTGGGGATTACGTCCAATGCGGGCTTGGCGAACGGTCGGATGAAACGAGCCAAAACCCACCAGGGAGACCCTCCCGCCGTGAACGACTTCCAGTTGAATGGCTTGGGTAGTCAGCTTGATAATCTCCCGGACAGTGGCCTTGGAGATGCCTGCACCTTCGGCGACAATTGAGGTTAGCTCTGCGAGATTCATGCGATTCCCTTTCTTTGGGTAAAAGACAAACACTATTGAGTGCCTGTGAAAATTGCAAGGGCCAGTGTTTACAGCTGGACCTAAAACGGTATATCGTCCAATGAAGCATCGAATTGAGCCGTGCTGTTGGGTTTTGCTGCGGTGTTCGGCTTTATTACGGGCCCTTTGCCCACTGCTCTTGGCGCGGCCTGCTCCCTGGGCGCTGGCTGGCTAGCCTCTTCAGCTACTTGCCCTATCACACTCTTTTCCGTTTCGCCGTAACCATCGAGGTACTTCAGTCCAAAGGGGTCTACCTGGATCTGCTTTTCCGCGCGCTCTTCGCCGGCAGTTGTCGTGTACTTTCGGGTTTTCGTTCTTCCCTCGATGTAGACTGTACTGCCCTTGCTGAGATACTTGGCCGCGTTCTCTGCAACCTTTTCCCATACGATGGCTTTGTGCCACTCCACCTCTTTATGCCGCTCCCCGCTATGGGACGTCCACTCCTCGTTGGTAGCCACGCTTAACACGCAGTAAGCCTTGCCTTCGGTGGTATGGCGCAGCTCAGGGTCCTGCCCGAGATTACCCACGATAATAGCCTTGTTTACGGACGCCATGAATGCTCCTATATTGCCAGTGTATACTCAGCCCAACTACACTCTTCACCACTGCCGGAGGCCCAAGATGTTCAGGGACCGCTCGCTTTACGAAATGGATCACCCCAACCGCATTGAGCAGGCTTTTGGCATCGCCTTCGGACGCGTTGTCGACGTCGACGCTAAAGCGCGCACATGCACAGTTGTGACTTTTCACGGTAAGGGTACTCTTGATGACCAATATATACCGGATGCGCAGTGGATCAACATGGATTCCAATCCTGAGGGGGATGAGAGCACATCTATTCCTAGACCTAATTCACTCGGGTTAGTTTTTTGGGTGCAAGGCGAGGCTTTTATCTTTGGCTACTTCAAACCAATGTCACGAAATGGGTCGCTGGTCACAGGCAAAGAGCCGACGAAACTCATTGCAGGCGATAAGATTATCGCAACTGTTGCGGGCAACAGAATCACGGTCAAGGCCAGCGGTGCCATCGAGATTTACTCTGCGACCACGCTGCAGCGCATCATGATCCCAAAAGGCGGTGCCATTTTTGATCTGTGCCAACGCTACCAGCTGAAGGCTGACGGTGGTTTTAAGGACTGGAGAATTGACCCGCTTACTCAGTTTACCTCCCACAAAGCCGAGTACAGAAGAGACCTGATCCGCTCGGTCGTGATGACAGAAACCCATGGAGGCGTGGATCTGACTACGATCTACAAGTGCCAGGTGGGGCCGGGCATACCCGGTGTCGAGGGGGTCACGCTTCCGTCCTACACAAAAACAATATCCAATCTTGGCGTTGTGGAGACCCACGTTACGCCGCCATTGCCACTGGGCAGCCCTATCGGTGTCCACACCAAAACCGGCCCAGATGGCTCATACAGTTTTAAATCTGGCCCTCTCCCTAACTTTGAGCTTGATATTTCCCCCACAGGTGCGGCTAAAGTAAGCGTAAATAAGTTAATCACAATCGAGCTCAGTGCTGCAGGCGCGTTTACTTTTAAGAATCCGACGATAGATATCAGTGCGTCGGTGACCGGGGATTTCCAGCTTAAGAATCCTTTGGTAAAAGTGGATGTGAAGGCGACAGGGGCTATCATCTTGGAGGGACCGGGGGGGACCGTTTCGATCTCGAACTCCGGTGATATGAAGTTCACCGCACTTACCAAGATCACGCTTGATGCCAAAGCCGGCGTCGATATCAAATCCATGGGTCCAGTTAAGATCGAAGCTCTCGGCCCGGTCGACATTAAAGCAAAGGGTGCGGTTAATATTGATGCGGGTCCAGGAGCAACCGATAACGTGCTCTGCTACCCCACTACCCTCTCCCCTTTCACGGGAGCGCCCCTTGTCCCCTTCTCCACAACCGTAAAGGTATCAAAATAATGCCGGCACCCAGTGGAGCACTTCTGGCAAAGCAAGCTGTCGCGGCCTATGGGATGCCGCTAGGCCCCGAGGCGCTTAAGTTTGTTGAGGACTTGATGAAAGCCGTGGAGAAAGCCTGGAAGACCTGGCAAGACTCCATTCAGTTCGGAACACTTGTGCTGAGCGGCGCCGGGGTCGGTGCGTGGGTAGGTATCGGAGGCGGCGGGATCATGACTGGCGGGCCGTTCGTGCTAGAGGCCCCAAAGGTAGGCAAGGATTCCCCCGAACTAAAGCAGTTTGTCGCAGGCTTGACCTCCACGCTGTCGACTAAATTTGGTGCCTGGCCGCCGACCTACAAATTCTCTGCTCTCAACTACACCGGCACGAGCGGGGCCACCCCAGTGACGCCAGGACCAGTCTCGGCTCAGAATATCCCAACGCAGCTGGCGGCCGCCGGGGCCGGCGGGCCTATCTCTGGCATTGCGGATATGTGGGCATTGACCCTGACTCCGCCGGCCTGGAAACTGGACGACCCCATGGCCAAATCCAAGCCGCTAATTAAATCCATTTCCAAGGCGATAGAGACTGCGTTCCAATCCACATGGCTCGCCACGACCATGGCCAATGGCAGTGCGATCGCCACAGTCGGGGCTCCGGGCGGCGTTGTGGCTGGTATTCCTAGTCAACCCGGCGGCAAACTAGTATGATTAAAAAGAATTTCATGTAATGGAGATCAACTCATGGTTATGCCTGCAAACCTGTTCATAGATGCGCCAGACGTCCAGGATGTTTCCCTCTCTCAGCTATCCAATGAGATGGAGGTCTGGCCCGAGGAGATCATCCAGAAGTTCAAGGAGCGGATCCCCGAGTCGACCGACTTGAACATTATGGTCAAGTTTATGAAGAAGGACGAAGAGAACGGGACGGCAACCGGCTCGATCATCGTCAACGGCGCAGACCGTGCCGCGGTCATTCCGCTCATAATCAAAGACTTTATGCTGTTCCCACTCGATGTGATGATTGCAAAAGGCAGGCTCTTGCCGCTTACGCCTACTTTCTTTGCGGCCATCTTCCAAAAGGGCGAGCTCTTTCAAGCAATCGAAGAGTACCCCACCTACGGCGGCCTCGGTCGTTTCGAAGATGCGAACCTATGGAACGCCACCTATCCGCCATCACTGGGCCGCTACGCCTATGCGAGTGCCAACTACCCGATCCTTGACTCCATAGCCGACACTATCAAGAACGCCTCCGAACTTAAGACCTGGCTTGTGGCTAACCCGAACCACTACGTTGCTTTCCGCAAGAACGGGCACGTCGACCTTTTGCAAAAGCTCGGAAATCTGCAGGCCGTAAATATGAGCGAGTACGCCCAGGGCAAGGAAAGTCTGATCCCTAGGAATATCGCGGTCCTGCGAAGGGAGGGTCCTGACAAGTACACGATCCTCCGTAACTCAGATACGGTGTTCAGTCCGGCCATTACCCCCGACGTCAGCTACCACGACTGCATGAGCTTTGTCTCCAAGCTCACAGGGAGCGTCGGTGACGCGATGAACGAGGTCGACCGCAACGGCGAGAAATTGCTTATGCTGCCCGCACCAAAGGACAACGTGGTCCTCGCGCGAACAGACTCTGAGATTGCAGAAAGCGCCGACTCCTTTGACAGCTATGCGGTCATGTCCAATACCGGCGTAACCGTTCTAGGGCAAGTGATTCCCAAGGTTATTGACTTTGACCAAAAGACGGTAAACCTGAAAATATTCCTTGGTAAGACCATGCAGACCATGCAGCCTGACATCTGGGGCGTGCGGTTGAAAAATGGACCAGTCAAGATTCACGGATCGCTGCCTGCGATTGGTCAGACGGGGACTTTTGTCTACCAGCCCGAGGACAGTCACGCACTTTGCACGATCCCAGTCACCGTTGTAATGGCCTCCTCGCACGGACCGTGCGGGCTCACGCTGAAGGTCACAGACCTTATGGGACGGCCTTTGCGGCTTCGCACCTCTCGCGAGATGGATGTGCACCGTATCGCACTGTTAAACGGTGAGTACATCCTGCCTGGTGGAATGAAGTGGGTGCCCATGAGCGGCTTCTCTCCAGTCAGTTCTTCTGCGGAGTCCTACGCTGTGAAAATAGCCGGGGCCAAGATTACCGATCGTCCCGTGAGTCTTCTGTCCACAGGGTTTGGCCAGTTCTCGATGAAGGGTGTGGACAAGTATGCGTCGGCGTTGGGCTGGGACCGCACGAATCTACACAGCTACCAAGCAAAGTTTCTTCTCGCGTCCTTAGGGTGCGGTGAGAAGCAGATCCTCGGTGTGATCAAACACGCCCAGGTGCAGGGTAAGGCCGAGCTGCACAATCTCAACTTTCCGCCGCTCATGGCCGAGAAAATTGCAGAAAAGTTGCCCACCGCCGAGAAGCTCGTGAAGCTGGCAAAGCTCTTGCGGCACAACCTCTTCAAGGAAGCCAGCTACATTGATAATGCGCAGACCGTGGATGCCCTGCTCGCTTTGAACTTTGTAAATCCCGACAACATTGCTAAGTTCATAGGAAAGATCCCGCAACTGAAGTCCGCAATCTCTACGCTCGCCAGCTGTGTTCTTGCGAGTCGAGTCGGGATGAAAGAGATTCCCGAGGAGGCGGCCTCGACTGCGATGCACCGCTTGATCGAAGTTGTAGAAGGCCTTGAAAAACTGCGCGCCGCGAAAGAGATTGCTCCGAGCTGAGGTTGAGGGTATGCGGTATTTTTGGCAAGGCTTTCGCAATAAGACGTCTGCTGCCGTGCAGTTTAAAAAGCACGTGCTGGTTCTCTACTGGGAGAAATCAGATGCGCGCAGCGAGCAAGCGAAGGGAACTATGGGCCGTCTTGCCAAGAGATACCCTACCGTCAGGGTGAAACTCATCGAAGTCCGGAAGGATCCGCTGAAGCCTGTAAGGCATGGGGTGTCTGCGTTTCCTACCGTGGTTTTGCTGAAAGACGGTCGCGAAGTGGACAGACTTGCTGCCGAGACGGATGGCGCTACGCTTCTCGAGCAGCTTTTTCGAAAAGCGCAGACGTGACAGGCAATGGCATTACCTTATGACAACTACATCCGGTTCTTAGCAACAAAAGGTCATGTGGATCTCGACGAAGTCAATGAGTTGCTAGGGAACTTCTCGCTGCCGCCAATCAAACAGGCGACCCTTGACGATCAGTGGGCCTTGATCCACTCCTCTTTGCCTCTGGGGGTCAAGTCTCAGCTGGAGAACAGAAGCCAGGGCGGTGATGAGTTCCTTCGCTGGATGAGCTTTCTGGAGGTTCAGCACTACTGGCTGGCAGAGAAGCCCTACGCAACTGCCGAGCGGAGGTCAGCGGTGCGGGTCATGGAGAGCATCCATGACGACCAGATGCTGCGGCTGGCCATCAACGCGCTTTTTATCAAAGGGGTCCAGCCCAAGGAGATGCTGCAGTCCCTATCGGCAAAGTACCCGACACCTCTGCGTGACAATCACCTGGAATCTTACCGGGACATGTTTTGGAACACTAGGCGCATGCACCGCCGCGACTGGAAATCGTATTTGGGCCTCGTTAGCACGCGCGAACAGTCCGTGTACTTCCTCGCCCTGACGGACACTTTGGATGTTGTTAAGACCGAGCTGGAGCTACCCTCGAGCGTATCGGTCAGCAATATGCTGCAGTGGCTTCTCTCCAAATCTTTCCAAAAAGCCAAGACGCTGATCGACGTCAACTCCCCGGATGCCGCCAAGGAGGCGCGACTGTGGATCGACAAGGCGATCGTTCTGGCGGACAAGTACGAGAAGTACAGGTCCACGGACCAGGCCGATCTGTCGCAGTCCCTGCAAATGGAATTCGATTTCGTGGATACCGAGTTTGCGGCCCCGGACGATGAGACGCTCCGCGAAGTCACCGAGCGGATAAAAGCCAAGACCACATGAGCCATATGAACGCGCCGTGCAGCCCCTTTTGGACTGAGGGGACCGGTTACTTGCGAGAAGCCCGTTACAGATGGGTTTCAAACTGTACCACTTCTGTACCGCTCCGGCAAAGTTCTGAAGGGGGTAAATCGCCTATAATAATAATAACTTAGTCTTAAGAAGTCAGTTGTTGTTACATTTTTACAATTGTTACAGCGAAAACTAGTCTCATATACGAGAAAAATATTTCTTCTCATCTGCCCATGTGCCATAGCGACACCACGAGAAGCGTGTTTTTTTCGTATACATGTCTCTGATTTTCACAATTCTCTGTAACTTGTAACATTTGCCTGCAAACCCATGGTACCAAAGGTGTTCAGCTGTTACTGAAATGAAACGTCAAAAAAACAATTTGTAACAATTATTTTGGCGTAGACGGTAACGTATTGTAATAGTAAATAAATTAGGAGAGGCACTGTGAAAAGTGAGATTTCAAACTGTACCACCGAGGGCGAAGAAGAGGACGAAGAGGCGGCCTACCACGACAGTCCGGCGCTACCAGACGAAAAATCAGTCGCATGCGTCACAAGGGCAGTCAATAAGAACGGAACTCTGCGGGAAATCTTCAAGGCCAAAAAGTCGGACTTCGTCAGAAACCTCATTTTCTTGGATGGCGCCAAATTCGACTTCACCGGAAGAGGTTACCTGCGGCCTCTCTACGACTCGAACCACAAGCGGGTCCTGCTCAAAACGGCGCGTCAGGTGGAGAAGACAACGTACCTCGCTAACAACCTGACGATCACCTCTGTCGTCACCCCGTACAACAAGAGCCTCTATGTCTCCCCGTCCCACACCCAGACGAGGCAGTTCAGCAACGAGAAGCTCAGACCATCCATAGAGCGCAGCCCCTACATTAAGAAGTACTTCCAGGATAGCTCTGTCTCTACGCAGGTGTTCGAGAAGGGTTTCACCAACGGCAGCTACATCTTCCTTCGGTCAGCATTCAGGTCTGCGGATAGAACTCGCGGGATTTCAGCCCGGGTGTTGGCTTTGGACGAGGTTCAGGATTTTCTGACGACAGAGATCCCCGTTATCATGGAGTGTACCTCCCACTTTCCGGATGCTTCCAACCTGATGGCCGGAACTCCCAAGTCCCACGACAACCCGATCGAGCTCTACTGGGCCTCGACAACCCAGAACGAGTGGATGGTGCCTTGCCAGAGCTGCGGGAAGTGGAACTTCCTGGACGAGACTAACGTCGCCCCCACGGAGCTCTACACCGCCTACAAGCTGCCACCAGGTCCGGTCTGCAAGCGTTGCGCAAAACCGATTCACCCGCCACTAGGGCAGTGGGTCTCCTTTCAGAAGGGTCAAGCCATTCAGGGATACCGCATACCCCAGCTCATGGTGCCCTGGATCACGGGCATCGACGCCCAATGGCAGAAGCTGCTCTGGAAGCGGGACAACTACCCATTCGGCCAATTTAACAACGAAGTCCTGGGCCTATCCTTTGATAGCGCGAGTAAGCCAATAACGCGCGACGAGCTGATGGAGGTCTGCGGTGACTACGGACTTTGGGACCTGAGAACCCAGGCCGGAACCGAGCATGCCATCCACGATGCCGGAAGATACGCTCTGACGGGCGGGGTCGATTGGGGTGAGGGAAACGATGGCGCCGAGAAAAGCCCCTCTGGAAAGGTCAGGAACGCGTCCTACACGGTGCATACAATTGGCGGGTATGTGAATCAGAAGAAGTGGAAGGTCCTCTACATTCGGAAATACGAGGGGCGCGATATTGACCCTGACTTCGTCGTTCGGGACATTGCCAGGGTCACAAACCTCCTGGGTGTCAAGGTGACAGGCGTAGACTGGGGCCATGGCTGGGGTGTGAACAACGTGCTCGTCCGTATGCTCGGCGTCAGCCGGGTCGCCCAATTTCAGTACCTGCCTAAGCTCAAACAACGGCTCAAGTGGGACTCGCTCGGGCAGCGGTTCCATCTGCAGAGAAACTTTATGCTATCCGAGCTCTTCTTTGACATCAAGCACGGGCTCGTAGAATTCCCGAGATGGAAAGACTTCGAGTACTTTGCCAGGGACATTCTCGGCATCTACACCGAATACATCGAGTATCGGCGCGAGGTGAAGTACGACCACCGGCCCTCGGATCCGGACGACTTCTTCCACTCTTTGCATTATGCAAAGCTGATGTCCGATATCTATGCCGGTAAAAGTCGTCGGTACACCATTGATGCCGTCGACGTCGGCGGCGGTTACTCCTAGTGGTCCTGGGAGGCATCGCGCGGGTTCATGGTTTCTCCAAGCGCATCAAGGCGCTTGGAGATCTCTAACCACCGCAAATTTCTGCTGAAGTCATCGTAAATTACTGCTAATGGTATTTACAGCGCCTGGAATAATTTACTTAAGTGGGGTTGACGTGAGCATCGAAGCCATAGCCGCTAAAAGAAAGGCTCGCTATGAGAGGACGAAGGCTGAGGTCAGAAAGAAAGCAAGGGCATACTACCTTGCCAACAGGGAGCGGCTCTGCGCTCAAAGCAGAGAGTACGGCCGAAAGCACCGAGTTAGTAAAGCCGTTAAGACAAAGACGTATAACGAAGAAAACAAGGACCACATCCGGACAAGGAGTAGACACTGCAAGACGAACAGGGAAGAGATAGCTGCACGGCGCGAGGGTTCCGCAGAGAGAAGAACCGAATACCAAAAAGAGTATTACAAGAAAAACAAAGATCGGCTAATGGCCACTCAGAAATTGAGGCGGGATAAGGAAGCACATGACAAAAGAGAAAAGGCGCGTTTGGGATCAGACGTACAAGGAAAAGCATAAAGACACAGCGGCTGCAGATCGGGAGGCCTATAATGAGAAGAACAAAGAGGTTCTAGCTGCCTACCAGCGCGCGTACTACCAAAAGAATAAGGAGAGGAAAATTGCGTACAGC